>Ga0302325_10021502_pt1 | contig 13506 bp, 7 predicted proteins | sample Palsa_T0_2_FD_201948 | JGI IMG/M metagenome (GOLD analysis project Ga0302325, IMG submission 201948) | Peat permafrost microbial communities from Stordalen Mire near Abisko, Sweden - Palsa_T0_2 | ecosystem: Environmental > Terrestrial > Soil > Palsa > Peat permafrost | place: Sweden: Abisko... | reverse complement strand
CCGGCGGCAGCTACATGACCCTGGGCAGCCAGAGCCTGGACGTTCGCGGGGTGGGCCTGCTGCAAAGCGTTCAGGACATGCGCAACGTTTTGGTCGCGGAACACAACAACGTTCCCATTTTCCTGGGAGACATCGCCGACGTCCACGAAGGCAATCAGCCACGCCTGGGCCAGGTGGGCGTCAACCACGCCGACGACGTGGTGCAAGGCATCGTCTTGCTGCAGCGCGGCGAACAATCGCTGCCCGCATTGCGCAAGCTCAAGGAGAAATTCAAGGCGCTGAATGGTGGCTTGCTGCCGCCGGGAATGAAAATCGTCCCTCTCTACGACCGCACCAACCTGGTGAACCAGACCACCCATACCGTCCGTCACGTAGTGATCCTCGGGTTGGTCTTCGTCACCCTGATTTTGATCGTCTTCCTCGGCGACATTCCGATCTCCTTGATCGCCGCGCTGACCATTCCCTGCTCGCTGCTGTTCGCCTTCTCGGTGATGGTGCTCACCGACCGCCCCGCCAACCTGATTTCGATTGGCGCGATCGATTTCGGCATTCTGGTCGACGCCGCGGTCATCGTTCTCGAAAATATCTACCGCCGATTTCAGTCCGCAGATTCCAGTGCCAATACCTTCGATCTGATCGCTGATGCCACCGCCGAAGCGGTCCGTCCCGTGCTCTTTTCCGTGTTGGTCATCATCGTGGCGCTGATTCCGCTGTTCACCATGGAAGGCGTCCCGGGAAAGATTTTCAGGCCGATGTCGGAAACGTACGGCTTCGCGCTTTTCGGCGCGTTGCTCTTCGCCATTTTATTCGCTCCGGTTCTCACCTCTTGGATGCGCCCCGAAAAAGTCCGTGGCCACCACACCCGTTTAGTCGGCTTCCTCTCCAAGCACTACCAAAAATCACTCAGCTGGACCCTTTCCCACCGCCGGACCGCCCTGATCATCTCGCTCACTAGCTTAGCCGCTGCGCTGGTGCTGGCTGCTTTTCTCGGCGGCGAATTCATGCCCAAGCTCGAGGAAGGCAACCTGTGGATTCGCGCCACCCTCCCGCAAGACGCGTCCTATGATGCCGGCGCGAAGATGGCCCACGAGGTGCGCGAAATCCTCCAGCAGTATCCCGTGGTCACTCAAGTGGTCTCGCAAATGGGCCGTCCCGACGACGGTACTGACGTCACCACATTCAACAACGTGGAATTCATGGTCTCGCTAAAAAATCCCAACGATTGGCCCGGCGGACTGACCAAAGACGGCCTGGTCGCGCAAATGAGCGCTCAACTCGCCAAGTATCCCGGCGTGGATTTCAATTTCTCGCAGAATATTCAAGACAACGTCGAGGAAGCGATGTCCGGCGTGAAGGGTGAGAATTCCATCAAGCTCTTCGGCGACGACATCGATACCCTGGTGCAGAAAGCGGACGAAATTCGCGACGTAATGGCGGTGGTCCCGGGCATCGCCGACCTCGCTGTTTTCCAGGAGTCGGGCCAGCCCGAACTGCTCGTCTCGATCAACCGCACCAACAGCGCCCGTTACGGCCTGATGGCCCAGGACGTCAACGCCGCGGTGCAAGCGGCCATTGGCGGGATGGCCGCCACGCAAATTCTGCAGGGCGATCGCCGCTTCGATTTCGTTCTCCGCTACAAACCGGAATATCGCCAATCCCCGGAAACGATTCGCAATATTCTGCTGCCTACTCCGGAGGGCGGCAACGTTCCATTGGGTCAGGTGGCCGACGTTTCCCTGCACGAAGGCGCTTTCATGATCTATCGCGAAAATGGCCGACGCTACATTCCCATCAAGTTCAGCGTCCGCGGCCGCGACCTGGCCGGCACCATTCAGGATGCGCAAGGACGCCTCGATAAAAAAATCCACCTGCCCGAGGGCTATCACCTGGAGTGGGCAGGCGAGTATGACAGCCTGCAGAAAGAGCAGCGCCGCCTGGAAATTATCATTCCCATCAGCCTGGTGATCATCCTGGCGCTTCTGTTCACCGCGTTCAATTCCCTGCCCCATGCTTTGCTGGTGGTCGCCATGTTGCCCTTCGGAGCCATCGGCGGCGTTCTATCGCTGCTGATCACTCACACCCCCTTCAGTATCTCCGCAGCGGTGGGATTCGCTTCGGTGATCGGCGTCTGCACCCTGGGCGGGGTGGTCTTTATTTCCGGCATCCGCCGCAAGGAGCAGGGCTCGCTCTCCATGCTCGACGCTATTAAGGTGGGAGCCGTATCCGAAATGCGCCCTGTAGTGATGGCCTGCGCCGCAGCCGGCCTGGGCCTGCTCCCGGCCGCCATCTCCAGCGGAGTAGGCGTGCAAGCTCAGCAACCTCTAGCCCGGGTAGTAGTCGGCGGCATGGTCACATCCCCCTTCGCCATCCTGTTCGTGATCCCGCTGCTAGCCACCTACTGGCTCCCCAAACAAACCGCGCAACCCGACGGGGACGCAACTCCAAACGCCGCCACACCCGACGAACACTAGACCAAGCGGCCGAGCCTCCACGGCTTTCCGGTTCGACGTTCTACGGTTCGACGCTGTTATCTTTTCCGGGCTTTGCGAGGGGTGGGCGTGCAGGGCCCAGTAAGCTGGAGAATTGTGTGAACGGTTTGCTGTCGGATAATCGTCAGTTGAATTTACTCTCGCGTTTTTTTCTTTCCGCTCTTCAGAGTTTTCTTTTTCTTAGCCGCGCCCTTTTTTAGATTATCCTCAGCTTTCTTCGCCCGATCCAAGTGCACCGCCCGCCACAAATACCAGCTCGCCACGGTGCGATAAGGCTTCCAGCGTTCGCCAAACGCCCCCAGCTCTTTCGGCTTCGGCACTTTCCTTTTCCGGTGCGTGAGCGCGTAGCCCTGCAGCACGCCGTAGTCCCCGATGGGCAGCACGTCCGGACGCCCCAGATGAAAAATCAAAAACATCTCCACCGTCCAGCGGCCCACTCCCCGCACCGAAGTAAGCCGCTCGATAATTTCGTCGTCCGGCATGCGCCGGATCGCGCGCAGATCCGGCACCGTGCCATCCAGCGTTTTCGCCGCCAGATCCCGAATCGCCGCCATTTTCTGCCGCGAGAGCCCCGCGCCACGCAGCAACTCTTCCGGCACCTCCAGCAACAACCGCGGCGTAGGAAATCGCTCCGGCGCGAAAATCGCCTTCATCCGGTTGAAAATCGTCTCCGCAGCCTTGCCGTGAAGTTGCTGGTAGATGATCGCCTCCACCAGCGATTCAAACGGGCTCTCCGCCTCATCCATTTGCAGCCCGCAAGGTCCGGCCAGTTCCATGAACCGGCCCAATTTTTCATCGGCAGCCGAAAGGGAGAGCACCGCAGCAGGAAATTCGAATTCAAACGTGCGTTTTTTCTTGGTCATAGCCGGGAATTATAGAACGACACCGAGGAAAAACTATCCGCCTCTTGCGCGACCGCCTAGCGAGGATGCAGCTCCCGCACCGTAAGAAACAGCGCCACCAGGCCGATCAGCAGCACCGAAGTCTCAATCCGCACCGACATATGGTGCAGCCGGTCAAATTCCACCCACAGCGGACTATTGTTCGGCGTAGCCTGCACCGAACCCATCTCCGCTCGCAACGCCGCCATCCGCGAAGTCACCCGGTACTGCGAAAACAGCGTCAATCCCACCATCAAAATCACCGCCAGCGCCGCCGGCCGCACCAGCGCCCGCGGACCCATCTCGATCCCCAACGCGGCAAGCAAATACACCACTCCCGCTATCCATCCAATACTGTGCAGCCGCCCCAGTACCATCCCCACCACCGCCCCAGCCTGGTCCTGGCTTCCCAACAAGCCGAACACGCCCGCAGCCATCACGATCAGCAGGATGATCCCGCCTAGCCACGTCCCCAGCGTCAAAAACTCAAGAAATCGCAGCACCTGGTTCATCGGGATCCTCGGTCCAGCCCGCCAACGGGCGTCCACCAAACCGCGATCAGCCTACCACAGCCCCGCCGCAAGCGCGGGCCCCAGGGGCAGGTGACCAATCGCAAATAGGTCTTTGAGCACACCCCCGCAGCCAGCTTCCAAAACGAGGCCCAAAAGATGAGAGACTTTCAGAACAGCGATGATAGTGGACGGCCGGAGCTTCCATGGCGCGGTTCGGCATTACTGAAGCGAACCGCGGGGAATTCGCGCGCTTTTAGCTTCGGCCGTCCTGTTTTTTGGTGTAGACGGGCGTACCGCTCTCCCGCGGTTTCGGGAACGGGTTTTTGACTTAGGGTTCTGCGGTGTAGGTGTTAGCGCCAGGCGGTAACGGCGTGCAAGTGGTGGTGGGCGATCAAGGATTTGAACCTAGGACCTCTCCCGTGTGAGGGGAGCGCTCTAACCAACTGAGCTAATCGCCCGTACCAGCGTAAATTCTGTAACAAAAGGGCCGGAATTGCAAACGAAGACCATCCCAGCCGGCAACTCGCGCCTCGCCGCGGTCGAGAAATCCATCGGCCGTGTCGTCAAGGGCAAAGAAGAGGTCATCCAACTGGCCCTCACGTCGCTCCTCGCTCGCGGCCACTTGCTCATCGAAGACGTCCCCGGCGTCGGCAAAACCACCCTCGCCAATTCCCTGGCCCGCTCCTTCGATTGCTCCTTTCACCGCATCCAATTTACTTCCGACCTGCTCCCCAGCGACGTCATCGGCGTCAGCGTCTTTCACCCCACCGCTCAGGAATTTAGTTTCAAGCCCGGACCCATCTTCGCCAACATCGTGCTGGCCGACGAAATCAACCGTACCACCCCGAAAACGCAGTCGGCGCTGTTGGAAGCCATGAACGAAGCGCAGATCACTGTCGATAACCACACCCATCCGCTACCGCAGCCCTTTTTCGTGATCGGCACCCAGAATCCCATCGAACACCACGGTACCTACCCTCTTCCCGAATCGCAGCTCGATCGCTTCTTGATGCGCATTCGCATGGGCTACCCTTCCCGCGAAAGCGAAAAGGAAATCATTCGCAACGGCTCGGGAGAATCCGCGGCCGAAGATGTAGAGCCGCAAATGAACGGCGCTGATTTGATCGCCATGCAGGACGCGGTGCGCCGCGTGGCCGTCGACGACAGCTTGCTCGACTACGCCCTCGAGATCGTCGAGCGCACTCGAACCTCCGAACAGTTGACCCTCGGCGTCAGTCCCCGCGGCATGGGCATGCTCCATCGCGCCGCCCAGGCCCGCGCCTTTCTCCACGGCCGCGATTACTGCGTGCCGGACGACTTCAAGCGCCTGATCGTTCCGGTATTCGCGCACCGCGTGATGGTCAGCTCGCGCTACGTCTCCACTCAAAAGAAATCCGTGCAGGCCGAAACCATCCTCGCCGAAATTCTGGAAACCACGCACGTCCCACTCTGATGGCTGCCGCTTCCGCTTCGTCCGTGGTCACCCGCTGGTGGCAGACTCGCGACCGCCCGGGCTGGAAACACTTTCTGATAGCCATGGTCACGCTCAGCGGCGCAATGCTGCTGGCGCTGTATTCCGCCGCGGTCGCCGAACAGGGGCGCGTACTGGCAGCGGGACTTGCCGCAGCGGCCTCACTGGTCCTGGCCGGATGGGTCGCGATCGTTATCGTCCCGCGCCTGGCGCGGCGAACCAGCCTGCGCTGGGTGCTCTACCAGGTCGATTACAAGCTCACTCGGGAAGGCATCGTCTATCTGTGCGCGGTCCTTATTCTGGTCCTCGCCGCGGTCAACACCGGAAACAACCTGCTCTTTCTGGTGCTGGCCTGCTTGCTCGCCGGCCTGCTGATTTCCGGCGTTTTCTCCCGCATCGTGCTTACCGCCATCGAACTGAAGCTCGAGCTGCCTGAACACATTTTCGCCCAGCAGCCCATCGTCGCCACCCTCGAATTGCGCAACGACAAAGATTTGCTGCCATCGTTTTCGCTGCGGGTAGTCGGCGAAGGCGCCAAAAACGAGCCGGCCCAGATCCTGGCGCGCCCGGTTTTCTTCCCGTACCTCCCGCGCCAAACCAGCGTACAGCAGAAAGTGGAGTTGCTTTTTCCCAAGCGCGGCCTGTATCGCCAGGACGCTTTCGCCGTTCGCTCCAAATTTCCCTTTGGCCTGTTTGAGAAAACGCGGCGCGTGGATTCGCCCCTGGAAGTGGTGGTCTATCCCCGCGTGCAACCGGCCCAGCAATTTTTCGAAGTGCTGCCGCTGCTGACCGGCGAGATGGAATCCTACCATCGCGGGCGCGGCAACGATCTTTACGCTTTACGCCCGTACGAAACCAGCGACAGCGTCCGCCACGTCGATTGGAAATCCACCGCGAAAACCGGCGCGATCAAAGTCCGCGAATTCGCCCGCGAGGACGAGCGCCGCCTCTCGCTGGTTTTCGATCCCTACATCGGCCCCGCCCCGGACGATAGCGCCGCAGTCGCGGCCCGCGCCGAGCGCTTCGAACGCGCCGTCTCCCTGGCCGCCTCCATCGCCTGGCACTTCTACGGCATCGACGCCGTGCTCCAATTCCACACCGACCGTCACTCCACCGAAATGCTCCCCTCCCGCGAAATCATCTACACCATCCTTCGCGAGTTGGCCTCCATCGACCCCAGCAATTCTGCCACCAGCAAAGCCTTCCTCGACGACATGGCCGCCGACAACTCCGTCTTCAAAATCATCCTCACCCATCGCGTCCAAAACACCATCCCCAGCGCCCTGTGGTCCTCCTCCTATTTTATCTTTATCGACAACCTATAAATCCACCAGCCTCCACCGCACTCGTGGCCCCGCCGCTCGTCGGCGGACAAACCTCGCCACCCGGAATCTTCGCCACCCAGGAATCCGGAGACAGTGGCTAGCCGATTGGGTCCGTCGGGTTTACGTGGGGGATGTTGATTTCCGGTTCTAGAATTTGCACTTCGCGCTTTTCCCGGACGCTTCTCTTTCCGCAGCGCGACTTAAGACCGCCGCGGTTCCCGTGAAGAAATCCTCAGCGAACCTTAGATCGTGCGCCAGATCGCGAAACGCGTCGCGAGGATCGTCAGAAATCCCGGTGTACTTGCACTTTTCCCACACCCCAAGCTCGCGCATTTAACACTCGTGGGACGTGCTTCGCTCGCCAATGTGGTAGCGCACTAGGCCCAGATTCTGCCGGACGTGCAGCTCCAGCCGGCGATCTTCCCGGACGAACTCCCCCGACGCGAAATCTCCGCCGGAACTTTTCCCCGCCGGCCCGAATCGAAATCGAAAATCCTTCGGCAAAAGGTTTGCTTCAGGATCTGTGTCCCGTCGACAAGTGCGTCCTTCGGACTGAACATGCGAGAACTCTACTCGCGTTCAGTAGAGGTTGCGACCAGTTCCTTCGAGCCTAGCTACGCAACGGTGCAACCTGCCCGGCCGCCACCAGGTCGAACACTCGCCTCTCCTCAACCAGCGCGTCCGCTTTCTGCGCATCCACCGGACGCGAAAAGAAATACCCCTGCGCATATTCGCAGTCGAGCGTCCTCAGGAAATTTACCTCTTCCAACGTTTCCGTCCCTTCCGCCACCACATCCATCCCCAGATTCCGAGCCAAGCCCACAATAGTCCGCGCGATTTCCCGCTTCTCCGCATCCTTATCCAAACTACTCACAAATGAGCGGTCGATCTTCAGCGTGTCCATCGGAAAACGGCGCAGATAGCTCAGCGACGAATACCCCGTCCCAAAGTCATCGATGCTAAACCGCAGCCCCAGCTTCTTCAGCTCGTTGACCACCCGAATCGTTCTCTCCGCATCCCCCATGGTCACGCTCTCGGTAATCTCCAGCTTGATCGCGGACGGCTCCGCCTTCGTCTCCCTTAATATTTCCGCCACCTGCGCCACCAGGTCGTCTTGCACGAATTGCCGCGCCGAAATATTCACGCTCATGGTCAGCGGAATTTCCTGGGCATTCTCGAGGTGCCACCGGTGCGCTTGCTCGCACGCGGTTCGCAGCACCCACTTGCCGATTCCCACGATCAAGCCCATCTCCTCGGCCACCCCGATGAATTCTCCCGGCGAAACGAATCGGCCGTTAGCTCTCTGCCAGCGCACCAGCGCTTCGAATCCGGAAATTTTTCCGGTCCGCAGCGCGATAATCGGCTGGTAGTGAACCCGAAACTCTTCCCTCTCCAGAGCCTTCCGCAGGTCGGTCTCGAGCTGCAGCCGATTCACCGAGTGTTCGTGCATCGCTTGATCGAAAACCTCGCAGCGCGCCTTGCCACGCAGTTTCGCGCGATACATCGCGGTGTCCGCATCACGCACCACATCCGCCGCGGCGGTATGCGCGGACTTGGCGGCGATGCCGATGCTCACGGTGGTGAAAATTTCCTGCCCGCAGATCGCAAATGGCTCCGCAAACGCATCCTGAATTCGTTCCGCCACCCGGATGCCGTCGCTCGGATCCTGAATGTCGTCCAGCAGAACGGTGAATTCGTCGCTGCCCAGCCGCGCCAGGGTATCGTCCTTGGACTTCCATCCAGCGCCGGAAGCACCCCCCGGTGCCGGTACAACGCCGTCGATCCGCAGTGCGCGCAGAATCCGCTTCGACACTTGCATGATTAGGTCGTCGCCCGCCGCGTGCCCCAGGCTGTCGTTCACGATCTTGAACCGATCGATATCGACCAGCAGCACCGCGAAATGGTAATCCTCATTCCTTTTCGACCGTGCCATGGCTCGGTCCAGGCGCTCCAGAAATAGCACCCGGTTTGGCAGCGCGGTGAGCGAATCGTGGAACGCGTCATGCGACAGTTTTTCTTGCACCCGCACACGCTCCACAATCTGTCCGAGCTGCGCGCCCACATGCGCCATGAGCTCCACCACCACGTCGCTGGGTTCTGCGCTCGCCTCCGAGAAAAATTCCAACACCGCTACCACCCCGCTTCCGCTGATCACCGGAAACGCAAACGCCGATCGAATCCCCGCTCGTTCCGCTGCCGCGCGCCTCGAGAACTTCGGATCGCGGCTCACCTCCCGAATCCACGCCGGCCGCGCGTTTGCAAACACTCCGCCGGTAAGGTCCTCGCCCGGCGACTCGCCGCTCGCTTCACTCGCTTCTCGAAACGTCTGGAACCGCCGCTCGGACGCTCCGCTCCAGATACTCGACGACGCCAATTGCGCCCGGTCCGCAGAAGCCACGCAAACGTGCCCCAGCGGCCACCCGGTGAACTCGCACACCCGATCCACCGCGAATTGCATCGCTTCCTCAACGTTCATGGCTTGGTTGGCTTTTGTCGCGATGTCTTTCAGCAGCTGCAGCTGTCCGTGTTTCTCCGACAGCGCCGCTTCACTCTCTTTCAATTCGGTAACGTCGAAACCCACTCCGTGAATGGCCGACGGCCGGCCATCCTCTCTGCGGATCATTTTCGCTTCGCATTGAAACCACACCACCCGACCGTCGCGGGCGATCACTCGGTACGCAGATTTCAGAGTCGTGCCGGAGAGAAACATCTCCGCGGCCTCGGCGCTCCATCTCGCCTTATCGTCTGGGTGTATGCGCTCGTACCACCGTATCGGATCCTGGATCCATTCGCTCTGCGAGAAGCCCAGCACCGCTTCGATTTGCGGACTCACATAGGCGTTGCCAATCCCTTTATCCAGCGAAGCCATGAACACGACCGCCGGCAGCTGGTCGACCAATGTCCGGTATCGATCTTCCTCGCTAAACGAATCGGAAATTTCGGACCGGGCTGCCGAAGATGAATCGCTTGAGAACGTCCCTGTCGATGATGGATCGCCCGCCACCAACGAACCCAGGGCCTTCTCACGCAGAAACACGTCCGCCAACACCTGCAGCATGGCTTCGGCGTCCGCCAATGCCAGTTTAGGTTCGGTCGTTTGTGGCCGGGAAACAGGATTTTGCGAAAACTCGATTTGGTCCTTACCCATTATTCGTTGGCCTGTGGATGCCCCAAGAGCTGCCGATTCCTCTGTGGTTGCTGCGGTTACTGGCTTTCCAGGTACGACGTGTTCTTTCCTATTTTACGAGTGGCGCCAATAGTAAAAGAGTGGCATAGAATTTGACGATTTCGCGACTTCTGCTCAGGGTTGGGTCCTTCTAAACAACACCGCTAGCGGCGGTGAACCCCAATGATCCAACAGTTCCAAGTAGGCACCTCCGCCAATCGCCTCGGCCCGCAATTACCTCTTCTTCCTCAACGCCGTATTGCGGTTTGCTCTCTCCGCGCAAATTTCCTATGCTCGCGGCATGCCAATTGTCCTTTCTCCGCGTCAGCTCGCGGCGTTCCGCCGCGAACTGCTTAAATGGTTTCGCTCCCATCGCCGCGCGCTACCCTGGCGCGTGCTGCCCGCGGCAGGACGCAAGCCGAGCCGCGCCGCCGCGAAGCGCGACGGCAATTCCTACCGCATCTGGCTCTCCGAAGTGATGCTGCAGCAAACCCGCATTTCCGCCGTGATTCCATACTATGAACGCTTCATGTCTCAGTTCCCCACCGCCCAGGCCCTGGCAGCCGCCCGCGAACACGACGTCTTGCGCTATTGGGCCGGCCTCGGCTATTACAGCCGCGCCCGCAACCTGCACCGCGCCGCGCGCGAAATCGTCAAGCGCCACGGCGGAGAGTTCCCTCGCACCCACCCGGAAGCGCTGGCGCTTCCGGGTGTAGGCACCTACATGGCTGCGGCCGTTCTGAGCATGGCCTACGACGCGCCCCACGCGGTGGTCGATGGCAACGTGGCGCGCGTCCTCGCGCGACTGGGCGCCGTGCGTGGCGACCTGCGCGCGCCACGCACTTGGAAGCGCTTAGCCGCGGACGCCCAGATGCTCCTCGCCCCCGAATCCGCCGGCGACTGGAACGAATCGATGATGGAGCTGGGCGAAACGATTTGCACCACGCGCAACCCGCGTTGCGAGGTATGTCCACTAGCGCGCTTCTGTGAAGCGCGCGCCCGCGGCCTGCAAAACAAGATCCCGGCAGCGCGCCGCAAGCGCGCACCGGTCCTCGTAAAGATCGCCGCCGCAGTCCTGCTCGATCACCAGCGCCGCACGGCGCTGGTGAAAGATCCCGGCGCGCACGACGCCGCGCTGTTCTCTCGCATGTGGCAATTCCCCGCCGCCCAAGTCACCCACGATCCCGAAGCGGAGCTACGCAGTCATCTGGCGGCGACCCTCGGCGTTCAAATCGACGCGTTGATGCCGCTTCCCGCCGCACACCACGCCGTCACTTTCCGCAACATCACCCTGCTCCCGTTCCTCGCGCGTCTCGAAAACCTCCCCGCGGGACCGCGCGTCCGCGCGATCCCCCTGGAAGAACTCGCCAAGGTCCCCATTTCGAGCGCCACCCGAAAGATCGCTGCGGCCGTCCTGCGCGCGTTCCGGGCCGCCGTCGTAAACGCGGCCGAAAAACGTTCTTCGTAGCCCCCTCCACCGCCCGCCCCACTCCCCTTGACATTCTACTGGAAGCCCGCTTATCCTCACCTAGCATGTCTACTACAGAGCACCGCCGCCGCGCCAAGCTCCTCCCAGGCGCCTTGCACTTCCGGCTCGTCGAACAGGAGGCCGAATCATGGGACGCCACAAGCAAATGTTGCAAGATCTCGATCGAGACATCCGCAACCACATCGAGCTGGAGACCCAGGACAACATCGCTCGCGGCATGCCGCCCGAAGAAGCCCGCCGCGCAGCTCTGCGCAAGTTCGGCAACGTCACGCGGGTCAAGGAAGATACGCGGGAAGTGTGGAGTCTCGTTTGGCTCGAGCAGTTACTGCAGGACGTCACTTACGGCCTGCGTTTATTGCGCAGGTCTCCCGGCTTCACCGCCGTCGTCGTCCTCACTCTGGCCCTCGGCATCGGCGCCAACACCGCCATCTTCAGCTTGATCGACGCGGTGATGCTGCGCTCCTTGCCGGTCGACAATCCCAGGGAATTGGTGCTGCTGCGGTGGGGCGCCCGCAACGCGCCAAGCGCTCACACCTACGAGTCCTCCGGCAATTGCCTCGCGGATATGAGTGGCGGGGGCGCCAGTCCGTTCGGTTGTTCCTTCTCCGAGCCGCTGTTTCGCCGCATGGCGGAGGCCAACGCGTTTGCCGGAATCACCGCGTTTGCCGGCGGACGCCAGCTCGATTTGAGCGGCAACGGCCCAGCCAGCATGATCACCGGGCAACTCGCGTCCGGAGACTTTTTCCACACCATCGGCGTGAGGGCCTCGTTGGGCCGAGTGTTTACGCCGAGCGACGATTCCCCCACCGCGCCGCCCGTGGCTGTTTTGAGTTACGGCTACTGGCAAAGTTCCTTTGGCGGCTCTCCCGGCGTGATCGGCCGCTCCATCGAATTGAACAACGTGCCGTTTACGATCATCGGTGTGGCCGAATCGCGTTTCACCGGAATTACGCCGGGTACCGATTACGACGTTTGGCTGCCGCTCTCCAACGGACAACGAATTAGCGAACCCAGGCGCTGGCAAGATCGCCAGACGGACGCGGCTAGCTGGTGGCTGACAATGATTGGCCGTCTCAAACCCGGAACGCAGCCCGTACAGACGCAGGCGGCCGTTAGCGGCCTTTTCCGCAGTGAAATGGTTCACGGAGCCGTGCCACTTTTCCATGCTGGCAAGACCGCCGGAACGCCTGCTTTACTCACCGGCGGCGCGGTCCCACAATCAGTTGGCAATAAACCGGTGATCGTGCCCGCGCCGAAGGGAGCAGCGGCCGCGGGCTCGCATCCATCCGAACTGGCTGGCGCCTCGAAGCCGGCACCCACGGCCGCCGATGATCCGAGAATCACCCTTGTGCCCGCGCAAACCGGCCTCACCGGCGAGCGAACGCGCTACTCCGATCCGTTGTATGTCCTGATGCTCTCTGTTGGGATCATTTTGCTGATTGCTTGCGCCAACGTCGCCGGGCTGATGCTCGCTCGCGCCGCCGCACGGCAAAAGGAAATGGCGGTGCGGCTCGCGCTGGGCGCCTGCCGCGCGCGTGTGGTGCGCCAACTGATGACCGAAAGCGTAATGCTATCGGTGCTCGGCGGCGCCCTGGGGATTCTGTTCGCCTACTGGGGAGCCCACGCGATCGTTTCGTTTGTGTCCAGGAATCAGACTCGCCCCTTTGCATTCGTCACCGGCGTCGACCTGCGCGTCCTCGGATTCACCGTCGCCGTTTCTCTAATCACTGGTGTTCTTTTCGGCGTGGCCCCGGCTTTTCGCAGCGCGCGCGTCGATTTGACCCCGGCCCTCAAGGCAGGTGAAGGAAACTCCACCAGTTCGGGACATGCCGGCGGAAATTGGTTCAGTATCGGCAATGCGCTGGTGGTGGCGCAAATCGCCCTCGCCATCGTCGTTCTCGTCGGTGCCGGACTTCTCGTGCGCACTCTCGCCAATCTCCGCAGCGTGGACGTCGGATTCGATTCCCACAACATTTTGACTTTCAGAATCGACGCGACCCTGATCGGCTATAAGGGCCCCCAGGTTGACAGCTTCTACAGCGACTTGCAGGGCCGCCTCTCGGAAACGCCCGGCGTGAAATCCGCGAGCTACTCGTGGCTGCCGCTGTTGGGTAACGGACTGATGGCCACCGCATTCCACTGGCCGGGCACGCCACAGGATCAAGAATCCCAA
>Ga0302325_10021501_pt1 | contig 13506 bp, 5 predicted proteins | sample Palsa_T0_2_FD_201948 | JGI IMG/M metagenome (GOLD analysis project Ga0302325, IMG submission 201948) | Peat permafrost microbial communities from Stordalen Mire near Abisko, Sweden - Palsa_T0_2 | ecosystem: Environmental > Terrestrial > Soil > Palsa > Peat permafrost | place: Sweden: Abisko... | reverse complement strand
AGAATATCGGGCGTTTATTCCAAGCGGCTCTCGCGCAAGCATGGTGCTGGGCTGACCCCTACTCATTTCTTGGCCACAAGCTTAGTTTGACCATTGCGATCTACCCCCAGCTCCGTTTGGAAACATTCTCAATTCGTTGGCTTGCTATCGGTCTGGAAGCGCACATAGTCAGACCTCACCCCTCAGCGCCCGCCCTCTTCGCAAAATACCACGCGCGTTGCGCCAGCGGACGTACCGCATCCGCATTCTGCGCGGCGTTCTGGTTGGCGGCCGTGCCGTCGCGCACGCGGCCGACGATTCCCTGCAGAATCCCTGCGAGCCGGAAGAAATTATAGGCCGCGTAGTAGTCCATGTCCGGCACCGTCTTGAGGCCGGCATTGCGGCAATACATCGCCACATATTCGTCCATCCCGGGAATGCCCAGCGCCTTCAGATCGGCGCCCATCAGGGTCGCGGTGCCTCCGGTCGTGCCGCCCTGCGGCATCACCCATTGCATCAGGTGATAGGTGAAATCCGCCATCGGATCGCCGATCGTGCACAATTCCCAATCGAGCACCGCGATCACCTTCGGCTCCGTCGGGTGCAAAATCATGTTGTCGAGCCGGTAATCTCCATGGACGATGGAGGAACGGTCCTCCGGCGGCAGATGCTTTGGCAGCCACTCCATCAGCTTGTCCATCTCGTCGATCTTCTCCGTGACCGAGGCGAGATATTGCTTGGTCCAGCGCGCGATCTGGCGACCGATATAATTTCCGGGCTTGCCGAAATCGGCGAGGCCGAGTTTTTCGTAATCGAGGGAATGCAGCTTCGCGAGCGTCTCGTTCATCGCGGCGTAAATCTCGCCGCGCTGCTTGGGTGTCTGATCGGGCAGCATCGGGCCCCAATAGATGCGGCCCTCCACGCAATCCATCACATAGAACATCGTGCCGATGATCGAGTCGTCCTCGCACAGCACATAGGGCTTCGCGACGGGAAAGCCTGTGGGGTAAAGCGCGGCGATGATGCGGTATTCGCGATCGACAGCATGGGCCGACGGCAACAGCTTGCCGGGCGGCTTGCGGCGCAGCACATATTTCCGGTTCGGGGTGATGAGCTGATAGGTCGGATTCGATTGCCCGCCCTTGAACTGCTGCACGCTCAGCGGCGTCTGGAAGCCCTCGATGCGCGAGGCGAGATAAGTCTCGAGCTTCTTCACATCGAAGCGATAGGCCTCCGTGACTTCCTTGGTGCCAGAGAATTTTTCCTGGCGGTCGTCGGCTTCCGTCATCAGATGACTCCCTGAAATGCCGACGGCGGAGATTCCCCCTTCCGTCTCGCGGCTTCGCCGCGCGCCACCTTCCCCCGCAAGGGGAGAAGGCCAAAAACAAATCGCCTTCTTTTTTGACCTTCCCCCTTGACGGGGGAAGGTGTCCTCCGAGCCCTTCGGGCGAAGGAGGACGGAAGGGGGTGACTCTCACCGTCCGCACATTCTTGGACACGCGAGCACGCAGCACAAGCCGCGTTTAGCCTTTGATTTCTCGTGCCACGGCCCGCCAGCCGATGTCGCGGCGGCAGAAGCCTCCGGGCCAGCGGATCAGGTCGACGGCGGCATAGGCGCGCTTGCGGGCCTCGCTGACGGTTGCGCCAATCGCGGTCACGTTGAGCACCCGGCCGCCCGTGGCGACGAGCTTACCGCCCTCGCGCGCGGTTGCCGCATGGAAAATCTGTACACCCGGCAGTTTCGCCGCGTCGTCGAGCCCCTCGATGACGGAGCCCTTTTTGTAGTCTCCCGGGTAGCCGTTTGCGGCCATCACCACGGTCAGCGCCACATCGTCGTGCCAGCGCAGGTCGATGTTGTCGAGCATCCTGTCGCGACACGCGATCAAGGCGGGCGCGAGATCGGATTTGAGGCGCATCATCAGCACCTGGCATTCCGGATCGCCGAAGCGGCAATTGTATTCGATGAGCCTGGGCCCGTCCTTCGCGATCATCAGCCCTGCATAGAGCACGCCCATATAGGGCATGCCGCGCGAAGCCATCGCGGCAATCGTGGGCTTCACGATGCGCGCCATCGCCTGATCGACGACTGCCTGCGTCAGGACCGGCGCGGGCGAATAAGCGCCCATGCCGCCCGTGTTCGGGCCTTTGTCGCCGTCGAAGGCGCGTTTGTGATCCTGCGCGCCCGCGAGCGGCAGGATGTGTTCGCCATCGGTCAGCACAAAGAAGCTCGCCTCTTCGCCTTCGAGAAATTCCTCGACAACGATCTCCTGGCCCGCTTCGCCGAGCGACCCGTCGAACATGTAGTTGATGGCACGGTCGGCTTCAGCTTTCGTATCCGCGATGATCACGCCTTTGCCGGCCGCGAGCCCGTCGGCCTTGATGACGACGGGCAGGCCGAGCGTTTCGGCATATTTCTTGGCGGGCGCGGCTTCCTTGAAGCGTTTGTAGGCGGCGGTCGGGATGTCGTTCGCCGAGCACAGGCTTTTGACGAAGCCCTTGGAGCCTTCGAGCTGTGCGGCTTTTCCGCTCGGGCCAAGCGCCCTGATCCCGGCCGCCTCGAAACGGTCCCACAGCCCGGCGACCAAGGGGCCTTCAGGGCCGATCACCGCGAAATCGATTCGCTTCTCTTTCGCGAACGCGACTAGCCCGTCCAAATCGGTGACGGGAATGGGGACGCATTCTGCCACCTCCGCAATGCCAGCATTGCCCGGCGCGCAATAAAGCTTCGACACGATCGAACTCGCCGCCAACGACCAGGCCAGCGCATGTTCCCGTCCGCCGGAACCGATGAGAAGGATGTTCAAGGGGGCCTCGTGCGCTGCGACGAGGTTCTATATCATCTCTGACTCATGAGTGAACCCGCCTTGGCCAGCCGCCCGAACCCGACCGACTTCAGCGTCAGGGAGATCGCGGCAGTGCTGAGTAGGACAATTGAAGAGTTGTTTTCTTTCCTGCACCTGCGCGGGACTGCAAACGGCGCCGCCAATCGCTTTGCCCGCCTCCTGCTTGTTGGCGCGGTCTGCCTCATGGCCGGTTCCAAATTGGCTTTTGCTGCCGACGACAACAGACCCGTCCTGACCGTGGTGATGGCGAGCAGCACGATTCTGGCCAACCACAATGTGGACGTCCATGTCTGGGTGCAGAATCCGGCCGATACGCCGATCCGAGACTTGAAGCTCAGTCTCGTCGCGCCGGGTTACCTTTCGCTTGGGACGACCGGAGGCGGCAAATGCAATGCACCGAATGGCAACGTCGTCACTCTCGCGCCGCTGCTGGCGGCGCATGGCTCGCTTAATCCACCGGCAAATCTTTGCGTCAGCGCGAACTCCAATGTCACCGAGGAGGATGTCAGCGTCGTGTTCGCGCTGAGCAGCTCCATCGCGACAGCAAAGGGATCGCAAACCGAAATTGTGGTCAGCGAACAGAAGTTGAGCATCGGGTTGCTCGGCACGGACACGGTCGGGGGCGTTTCGCTGCGGCTTACGGGATTTTTCCTGCCCGGCGCGTTGCTCCTGTTGATGCTGGGCCTGGACAAGTTTCCGGGCGTGGATCGCTTGAGTGGGACTGACAGCGCCATCATCTCCGTCATCGTATCGATTCTCCTTTCGGATTTGACGTCATGGTTCATGGCGCCGGCCCAGGCCGGCGTCAGCCTGCTTTCGCTTGGCATTGTCAGCGGTGCCGCAATCGTGCTTGGCGGCCTGCTGGTCGGCGGACACCGGTATGTGATGTACTGCACGAAGAAGGCGCTCGAAGCGCTCCTCGTGACCGAAAACGACGACGAAGTTGATAAGCTGCATAAGGCTTTGAAGTCCGCGAACGGAGATTTCGACCCGGTGACTGTTATCGGACGCCGCAAGACCTATTTTGGTGCTGCGGCGGCGAAAACATCTTCCGGCGGCGTTGTGGTCCTCGGGTGGTACAAGCTTGAAACCCGCGATCCCGAATTACAAAAAAAGTTGAAGGCGCTGCTGGATGCGAGGCGCTACGACGAAGCGCTTGAGATGCGCGGGAGCGCGACGCTGGGCCCGTCCAACATCTTGCGCGAGAAACGGGACGGAGAAGAGATGCGCGGCAGCACCGAGGGACAGTTATTCCAGGTTCCTGCCTGGGACAAACCGGAAATCACAAGGGGTTGGCCAGCCGGACTCGATATCAACGACCCGCCGCTGATCCTCGGCTAGAATCAACACGCCGGCCTTATTAGGGCCGGCGCGGAACAAGCTTCAAGGTTTTCCAAAGCTAGTGACGTCACGCACTCCAAGAGCTGTTTGCACAGCCGATGGATAGGCCCCGCGGACTCCGTAGACTCCGCGAATGCGTTGCTAGAATATTCACTCGCCGGTGCGCAGTCAAGACGATCGCCGACCTGTCGGGGAGGAGCACGAATGCTGCCAAAGATTGCACGCATGTTCCTTTCGATTTTCGATATTCACATCAGGCCGACGCTGATGGTCCAACCCTCCGAACTCGGCGCCGATCTTCAATTTCTGGCGACGCCGGTGGGCTATCGCAGCATGCGTGAGAAGAAAGTACCGGTGCTTTCGGCCGGATTCAGAATTTTTCCGGTGGACACCAGTGCCGAATATCCCGGCTTCTGGAAGGGATACGCAAACTCCGTCGGGCTTGTCGAACCTGCCGACTGTCGCGACTGGCTGATTCCGCTTCGCTGTCGGCCGATGACCATCGCACCCGAATTCCATATCCCGGGCATGGCGGCTCCGTTACGAAGCTACATCACGGTTTGGCTGTGGCCTTTCGGCTGGTCGAGTCAGATCGAACTTCGCATCGCGGGGCCGATGGACTTCAACCAAGTCGAGTCTATCACGTCCGCACTCTACTCGAAATCCGCCAAGCCCTTCACCACGGCCGGTGCAGGCGCGTCGCTCAGCGACATTTTCAAAGTGGTGGCGGCAAGGGTAAATGCCGACACCGTCGCGCAGGGCGCAAATTCCTACACTCTGCCGTTTGTGCCCCGCCGAATGGTGGTCGGACTGATCGGCAAGCAAGGCGAGGCGTTTGAGCGCTTCAATGCAGTGCTTGAAGGCACTTCGGCCGTGCAACGGTGGTCCGACTCCGATCGGTCCCGCATCGTATCTCTCCTCGGCCCATCGGTGGGGCTGACGCAAGTCAACGATGTGAAGCCGTCAGGGAGTCCGTATTCGACCGTGGATCTCGGCGATACCCAAACTGCCGTATTGCACGACCAGCTGGGCGCCCTGCTGATGCTTCGTCACCCGAACGACACTCAGTGGAAGCGTGATGGTCAACTCCGCTTGCTCGGCAACATTCGGGCGAGCTTCATGGCATGGGCCGCGTTGAACGGATTGATAAACAAAGTCAGGCGCGACCCCGCGAACGACTCTCTGATTCAGGCCGCCAAAGACGCACGCCGCCTCTCCTTCTACTACCCAAATTCGGTATTTCGGCAGCATGTGCACGAGCCGCCGATGTAACTTGGTGCGGTACTTCCCGAATTCATTCCATATCGTCCCCGACGCATGAGCGAGGACGCATGTCTGGGACGATCTGCAGTTTCGTCCAGAGCCAAGCGTTTCGCCGGGAGACAAGGGCCGTGACGCGATGTCATGATTTTTGGTTCGCCTGCGCCAAACCTTGATTGGATGTCGACGCGCTTCTGCTACAGTCCGGGGTGTCCGCGAAGTGGGGAGCGCGGGACAGGGGCGGACTTCCGGCCTCGACACTTTCCCCGATTTGCAACGGGGATATTCATGTATTTTTCCGCGCCCGCGCCGTTGCGCGCCGTCCTGAAATCGTCGGCCTCATTCAGCTGGTCGAAACTCGCCGCATCGGGATTCGGGTTGATGCTGGCAGGACCGTTGATGGTACCGGCAGTGCAGGCGAACCCTGCGGGCGCGAATGTCACGAGCGGCGCGGCCGCGATAACTGCGCCGTCGTCACACCAGACCAATGTCGATCAAGAAAGCGAAGGCGTCGTCATCGACTGGTCGAGTTTCAATATCGGCAACGGCCAGACGACGACCTTCGTCCAACCCAACGCGCAGGCCATCGCGGTCAACCGAATCGGCGGCAGCAATGCGTCGCAGATTTTCGGTGCGCTTGACGCCAATGGTCGCGTGGTTCTGATCAACGGCAATGGCGTGCTGTTCGGCAAGACCTCGCAGGTAAATGTCGGCTCGCTGGTTGCGACGAGCAGCGGCGGCTCGGATAGCGATCTTCTGTCGGGAAAGTTTGCACAAGCCGGCAGCCGGAACGCATCCGTCGTCAATCAAGGTCGCATCAGCGCGAGCCAGGGCGGCCTTGTAGCGCTGGTGGCGCCAAATGTAAGCAACAGCGGAACCGTCAGCGCGAAGCTTGGAACGGTCGCGCTGGGCGGGGCCAACACATTCACGGTCGATTTCGCGGGCGATGGACTTGTGTCCTTCGCGGCGCAGGGCACGGGCCCCGCGAAAGTCAGCAATACCGGATATCTCGCAGGCGCGAATGTCTCGTTGACGGCCCGCGCGGCGGAAGACCTTGCGACGGGCGTGGTCAATATGAGCGGGACGATCACGGCGCAGAGCGCGCACAACATCGGCGGCACGATCGTTCTCGATGCCGGCGACGGCGGCGATGTCGTGGTGTCGAATGCGAAGCTCGACGCATCGGGCGCCAATGGCGGCGGCACGATTCAGGTTGGCGGCTGGAATCAGAATTCCGTCACGGTCGACAAGGCGAGCATCCTCAACGCGTCGGCCACGAGTGCGGGCAATGGCGGCAACATCTCCGTCATCGCATCCGGCATGAGTTTCCAGGGGCAGGCTTTCGCGCAAGGCGGCAGCCAATCGGGCCACGGGGGCGCGATCGAAACTTCCGGTCATGTCATCGATGTCGGGAGCGCGCGGGTCAATACGCTCGCTTCCCATGGCGCGATGGGCATGTGGACGCTCGACCCCGAGAATGTGACGATCTCATCGTCTTCCACGAGCAACGGTGCGATCTCGAGCGGCGTGTTCACGCCATCAGGCGACGGTTCCAACCTCAATGTCACCGATTTCGAAGACGCGCTGGGCACGACCAGCGTCACCGTGACGACGGGCAACACTGGTTCGCAGAGCGGCGACATCACCGTGATGGCGCCACTTACGTGGTCGGCCAACACGCTGACCCTCGATGCCTATCATTCGATCTTCATCGACGCGGCGATGACGGCCACCGGTACGGCCGCGCTCTCGCTCATCACGAATGATGGCGGCACCGGCGGCGGATATTTCTTCAACGGCGGCAATGTCACTTTTGTCAGCACGAGCGAAGCGCTCGCGATCAATGGGCACGCCTATACCCTGGCCGACAACATCGCGGGGCTTGCGATCGACGTCTTCGCAAATGCCTCAGGCTATTTTGCGCTCGCGAACAGTTACGACGCGTCCGCCGATGGCACCTATACGACGGCTCCGGTCGGGACGCCGTTCAGCGGAACGTTCGAAGGCCTCGGCAACACGATTGCCAATCTCAAAATCAGCAATTCCGGAACCGGCGTGTGGCTGGGCCTGTTCGACGACATCAATACCGGCGGCCTGGTCCGCGACATCGATCTCACCAATGTCAGTGTGATCGACACGGGAGCCAATACCGGCACCGGACGCGCGGGCGGGCTCGCGGGCGAAGATGACGGCACGATCGAATTTGCGAGCGTCACGGGAATCGTCAGCGGCACGCCGATGGCCGGCGGGATAGCCGGGCAAAGTCTCGGCGACATCATATCGTCCGGCTCGACCGTGGCGGTCACGGGCGCGTCGAATGTCGGCGGTTTGGTAGGCGACAACGAAGGCCTCATCTCGCAATCCTGGGCCGACGGCACGGTGACGGGTATCGGCAAAGTGGATGCCGGCGGGCTTGCCGGCTTCAACAGCCAGGGAACGATCTCGCAATCCTACGCGACCGGCGCGGTGACGGGAGGCTCGTCGTCGAATGTCGGCGGCCTCCTCGGCGCCAACACCAGCGGCGGTGTCATTTCGCAATCCTACGCAACGGGGACTGCGACGGGCGGCGCCAACTCCGAAGTCGGCGGTTTTGTGGGAAACAATGCTTCGAGCTCCACCATCGATCAATCCTATTCCAAAGGTGCTGCGACAGGCGGTTCGGGATCGATTGTCGGCGGTTTCGCGGGCAAGAATCTCAACGCCTCCGGCATCGGGATAACGACCGCCGACTACTACGACTCATCCGCCAATGCCGGCGCCGGTATTGGCTCGGACGCCGGTACGAGCAATGTGCACGGTCTGACCTCCGCGCAACTGGTGACGGCGAACTCTTTTTCCGGTTGGACCTTCGGCACAACCGGCGGCGGCACGGGTTGGGTGATCGTCGATGCCGACGGCACGCTGAACAACGCGGCGAGTGCAATCGGTGCCGCGTCGCCGATGCTGCTCTCCGAATATTCGACGTACATCGCAAATGCGCATCAGCTCCAGCTGATCGCGCTCAATCTCAGCGCCAACTACATGCTGGCAAACAATATCGACGCCACCGCGACCGCAACGGGCACGGATGTCTGGGGTTCGGGCGGATTTGCGGCGATCGGAGGCAACAATAATGCAAACGCCTTCATGGGCGATCTCAACGGTGAAGGTTACGCCATCAATGGCTTGACCATCAACAACGCCTCGCAATCGGAAGCCGGATTGTTCGGCGCATTCGGCGGCACGGTGGAAAATCTCGGCCTCACCAATTTCAACATCACGACCAACGACGGCGTGACCGAGAACGGCAACGAGCCGGGCCTCGGCGCGCTCGCCGGCGAAAGCTATGGCACGATCACGAATGTCTATGCCACGGGAACGGTGACGGCGACGGAGGCCGACGATAACAATACGAGCGCCGGAGGATTAGTCGGGTTCTTCGATTACGGAACGATCAGCAATTCGCACACGGCCATGGATGTCACCGCCGGCGCCGGCTCTGCCGTGGGAGGCATGACCGCCAACGATTATGCGGGCGGCGTGATTGAAAATTCCTATTCGACGGGCACCGTCACAGGTGGAGACAATTCGCTGGTCGGCGGCCTCGTCGGATATATCTACATCTCCGGCACGATTTCCGATGACTTCGCGAGCGGAAATGTCAGCGGCGGCAACAGCGCCGATGTGGGTGGCCTGATCGGCGAAACCCTTGCGGGCACGATTTCGAATGCCTTTGCCACGGGCAACGTCTCGGGCACGGGCAATGGCGAGTATGGCGGTTTCATCGGCAACAACAATGGCGCAATCACGCAATCCTATGCGACAGGCACAGTTTCGAAATCAAGCAGCCAAACAGGTGGCAATTTCGGCGGCTTTGCCGGCGGCCAGGACGAATTCGGCACGATCGCGCAGGCCTATTCGACGGGCGCAGTGACTGTAGACGATACGTCGACCGCCGGCGGCTTCATTGGCTCGAATGGCGGCGCGATCAACGAAGTCTATTCCAAAGGCATCGTCACGGGCGGGCAGGCAGGCCATTTCGGGGCATTTGCCGGCATGAACGCCGACGCGGGCGTGATCGGAAACACGGCGGAAGGCTATTACGAAACGACTGGAAACAGCGCGCTGCCTGGCGTCGGAACGAATACCGGCGGGTCCGTGAATGTCGGCGGAATCGCAGATATGACGAATCCTACGAATTTCACGGCGTGGACCGATTTCGGCGTTCAACCGTCCAGCGGCACCTGGGTCACGATCGGTGCCAGCGGCGATCTGAACGAAAGCGGCGGCACGACACCGATGCTGCTCAGCGAATATTCCACGACCATCTTCAGCGCGCATCAGCTGCAACTGATGGAGTTGGCCCCTGCGGCGACCTACACGGTCAACAACAACATCGATGCGGGCGGCACGGCCGGCGGCGATGTCTGGGGCGCCGCGGGCTTCATTCCCGTCGGCGGCAACGATGCGCCGGCCTTCTCCGGAACTTTGAACGGGCAGAACTATACGATCTCCGGTCTCACAATTGATGCTCCGGGCCTCTCGAGTGTGGGGCTGTTCGGCATTTCCGTCGGCGGCATTTCGAGTGTTGCGCTGACCGGCGCGAACATCACGGGCGGCAGTTACGAAGCCGGCGCGCTGGCGGCCGAGAACGACGGCGTGGTGACCGGCTCGTCTGCCTCCGGCACCGTTTCGAGCCCCGGATCATTTGTCGGCGGCCTTGTCGGCTGGAGCAGCGACACGATGTCGTCCGACAGCGCGAATGTTGCCGTGACGTTGACCGGCTTCGGCAGTGCGGGCGGACTTGTTGGCGAAAACACCGGCGCCGTTTCCCAATCCAGCGCTTCTGGTGCCGTGACGACAACCTACGTCAATGCCAATCAAGGTGATCTTCTCGGTGGCCTGGTCGGCCAGAACGATGGCGGGACAGGTGGCGGGACGGTCTCCACATCCTGGGCCAGCGGCGCCGTGACCGGAACCAATGTGCTGGCCGGCGGTCTTGTCGGCGACAATCTCAACACCGGCGCTTCCATCAGCGATTCCTACGCGCTGGGAAGCGTTGTGGTCGGCGCGAACTCCTATGCCGGCGGCCTTGTCGGATTCAACGAAATGGCCGGACAAATCACGCGGTCCTATTCTGCGGGCTATGTATCCGGCGCCGCGGGTTCAAGCGTGGGCGGGTTGGTCGGCGTGGATATTTCCACCAACGGGATCACAAATTCCTATTTCGACACCGAATCGAGCGGCGCTGCTGCCAGCGACGGCGCGGGCGACATCGCAAACGATCCGGGAATCACGGGCGAAACCAGCGCGCAGTTGATGGGCACGCTGCCCAGCGGGTTCAGCAATACCACCTGGGGCACCGGAAGCGGATTGCTGCCTTATCTGTTGTGGCAATTCCCTTCCGGCGCGCCGCAGGCGATCTCCGGACTCGTGACCAACAACGGCAGCGCGGTCGTCGGAACATCCGTCAACGGCGCGAGCGTCGACGGCACGGTCGCGACACCCGGGATTTCAATGAGTTCGGGCGCAAACGGATTCTACTATCTGCTCTTCGCACCAGGAACGATCGGAAGCGGAGACGACGTGCTGACTTACGCAACGGGCACCGGCGCCACGCTCAGCGAGAACGCCGCGGGCACGCTCACCGGCGTGAACATCTCGGCAAATACGCTCCTTTTGCCGACATCCGATGCGGCCTATTCCATCCTTGCGTCCAGTCTTGCGACGGCCATCGAAGGCAATTCTTCCCTGCAGACTTTTGTCGACGGGTTGACCGATGTGACAATCGACGCGTCGGCCGCGAACTTCGCCATCGACCAGTCGATCGATGCGACAACGCTCACGCTGCAAAGCACCGGCAACGTCACGCAATCGGCGGCGATTGACGCGACGAATCTCGACCTGCTGGGAACCGGCGGCCATTTCACATTGACGAATGGCGGCAATGATGTCGGCACGCTGGCGGCAGACACCGCCGTGGTAAGCTTGAACGATGCCGACAGCCTCGGCATCGGAAGCGTGAACGGAACGAGCGGCATGACGGCCACCGGTGCGGTTTCGTTGACGTCGAACAGCACGATCTCGCAGACCGCGGCCATCGATGCCGTTTCGTTGACCGGCAGCTCGGTGGGAGGCACAACCCTGAACGGCGCCAATCTCATCGGCACCCTGAACGCCTTTACGAATACCGGGCTTGGCGGCTTCGCACTCACCGACGACACCAGCTTGACGGTGAACGGCGCCGTGAATTCCGGGGCCGGAAACCTCTCCCTCACCGCCAGCGGTTCGGGCAGCAAGCTCACCCTCGATCACGCGCTCACGACCAGCGCGATCGCCAATCTCGTGTCCGCCAGCACGATCACCCAGGCGAGCGGCGGCACCATCACGGCCGCGATCCTGACCGGCAGTTCGTTCGGCGGCACAACCCTCAACAAAACCAACCTGATCACCGACCTCGGTGCTTTCACGAACACCGGCACAGGCGGCATTGCATTGACCGACGGCAAGACGCTGACAGTCAACGGTGCCGTCAATGCGGGGAGCGGAAACCTCACTTTGACCACGACCGGAACGGGCAACAATATCGCCATCGACAAGGCTATCACGGCCGGAGGGACAGTCGATCTCGTGTCGGTCGGCACGATCGGCCAGCTGGTCACCGGCATCATCACGGCCGGAACGCTGTCGGGAAGCGCGACGGGTGCCACGACGCTCAACAAGGCGAACGAGATCGCCGATTTGGGCTCATTCACGAATCTTGGTGGAACCTTGGATCTGACCGACGATCAGAACCTGACCATTACCGGAACGGTGAAGGTCGGCACGCATCTGGTCGAATTGACCGATACCGGCACGCTTGGCGAAAGCGGCGCAGGCCTGATCATGGGGCGTGCCGTGACGGGATCATCTGGCGGCGGGACGACATTGAACGGCGCCAACGAGGTCTCCGATCTCGACGCGTTTACGAACACCGGTGCCGGCGGCTTCGCGTTTACGGACGCGGTGAGCTTGACAGTGGCGGGGCCCGTCAAGGCGGGAAGCGGAAACCTCACGCTCACGACAACGGGCGCAACCGGAAACATCGCGATCAAGCAGACCGTCACAAGCGGGGGAACGATCGACCTGGTGTCCGTCGGCACGATCCGGCAATCGAACGCGGGCATCATCACGGCTGGCACTCTTGCGGGAAGTTCTGCCGGCAGCACCACGCTGGTCGCGGCCAATCAGATCGGGAGCTTGGGCACGTTCACGAACACGGGCGGAAAATTCTCGCTGACGGACGATCAGGCCCTGACGATCACGGGCACCCTCGATGTCGGCACGCATGAGGCGACCTTGAAGGATACCGGTATTCTCGGCGAAAGCGGCGCCGGCCTGATCGAAGCCGGAATCCTGAGAGGCACATCGGCAGGCGGCGCGACTTTGAACGGCGCCAACACGATCGCGGACCTCGACGGCTTCGTCAACACCGGCGCGGGTGGCTTCGCGTTGACCGACGGTTCGACATTGACGGTGGATGCCACCGTCAATGCGGGCACGGGCAGTCTTGCGCTCACCACGACGTCGACCGGAAGCAACATCGATATCGATAAAGCGATCACGGCAGACGGTTCGGTCGATCTCGTGTCTGCCGGCAAGATACTTCAGTCTACTGCGGGGATCGTGTCGGCGGGAACGCTGACGGGGAGCGCAGCCGGAACGACGACGCTCAACAGCGCCAACAGGATCATGAATCTCGGGTCGTTCGTGAACACCGGCGGGAATTTCGCGTTGGCTGACGATCGGAGTCTGACGATCACGGGAACCGTGAATACCGGCTCGGACGACCTCACGCTCCAGGTCACGAGCGGCGACCTCATCGTCAACGCCGCGCTGGACGGTCACACGGTGACGTTGGGCTCGACGACCGGCGAAGTGGACGGAACGGGCGCGATCACGGCTGCTCTCCTGAACGTGGTCGCCGATAAGGGGATCGATCTCACGGGTGCGAACCAGATTGCGGCGCTCGGGGCCGATCAAACCAACTCCGGTCCGAATGTGATCGATGGGGTGGAATAAGCGCCGGGGCTTTGGTGCCGCACATGCTTCGATTTTCCTGTAT
>Ga0302325_10021499_pt1 | contig 13507 bp, 13 predicted proteins | sample Palsa_T0_2_FD_201948 | JGI IMG/M metagenome (GOLD analysis project Ga0302325, IMG submission 201948) | Peat permafrost microbial communities from Stordalen Mire near Abisko, Sweden - Palsa_T0_2 | ecosystem: Environmental > Terrestrial > Soil > Palsa > Peat permafrost | place: Sweden: Abisko... | reverse complement strand
AAGTCGCCGCGCCGCTTTGTGATAGTCGCTGCGCGGCTTTGCAATTGTTGACGGAGGTGCGGACAATTTGGGGATGAGTGCGGAATTGCAGAACCATTTCAAGGAGCATATCGCCCTGGCGCAGCGGGTTTCGGTGGAGCTATCATCGAAAATCGGCGAGGTGGGGTCGCTGCTGTGCCGCACGTTTGAGCGCGGGAACAAACTGCTGACGTTTGGGAACGGGGGGAGCGCGTCCGATGCGATGCATCTGGCGGAGGAGATGATCGGGCGGTTCCATCGCACGCGGCGGCCGCTGGCGGCGACGGCGCTGTGCGCCGATGGGCCGGCGATGACGTGCATCGCCAACGATTTTTCGTTTGCGGATATTTTTTCGCGGCAGGTTCAGGCGCTGGCGAATCGGGATGATGTGGTGGTGGGGATCAGCACGAGCGGGAATTCGGAAAATATTTTACGCGGATTGCAGGCGGCGAAAGAGAAAGGCGCGATCACGGTCGCACTGCTCGGACGCGATGGGGGCAAAGCTGCGCCGCTGGCCGATCACGCGCTGATCGTTCCCACGGCCAATACCGCGCACGTGCAGGAGATGCACATCATCATCGTGCACCTGCTGTGCGAAATTGTGGATCGGTGGGCGGCTGAGGGGAAATAGCTTCTTTTAGGAATTGAACATCTGCAATTGGTCTGCCTCAAACCTGAATTTGCTTTCGGCATGATCGATGGGAATTTTGTAGTGCCCGCTCCAGCAGGCGGTGCAGTATTGATCTTTGTCGGATTTCATGCAGGACAGCAGGCCGTCCAGCGACAGGTAGGCGAGGCTGTCTACTTCGAGGAACTCGCGGATCTGCTCGACGGTGCGGTTGTGAGCGATCAATTCTTCGCTGGTGGGGAAGTCGATTCCGTAGAAACAGGGATTGCGGATCGGCGGGCAGGAAACGCGCAGATGGATTTCGCGTGCGCCGGCGGCGCGGATGGCGCGCATTTTGGATCGCGTGGTGGTGCCGCGAACGACCGAGTCCTCGACGATCACGATGCGGTGGCCGCTGACGACGTCGGGGATGATATTGAGCTTCATCGCGACGGCTTTGTCGCGCGCGAGCTGGTTGGGCAGGATGAATGTGCGGCCGACGAAGCGATTGGGGACGATCCCTTCCTCGAAGGGAATTTTTGATTGCTGTGAGAAGCCGAGCGCGGCGGAGCGGCCGCTGTCGGGCATCGGCATGACGTAATCGGCGGCGACGGGCGATTCGATCGCGAGTTGGCGGCCGAGGCGCTCGCGGACGACGTGAACGGTCTGGCCGAAAATCTTGCTGGCGGGGTTGGCGAAATAAACGTGCTCGAAAATGCAGCGGGCGCCCTGTGGCGCCGGGATGTCGAACGTGCGCGACTGCAATCCGTTTTCGTCGATGCGGATGATTTCGCCCGGCTCGACCTCGCGATCAAACGTCGCGCCGATGGCGTCGAATGCGCAGGTTTCGCTGGCGACGCACCAGTGTCCGTCAGCAGTTTTTCCCAGGACCAGCGGACGAACGCCCCAGGGATCGCGGCATGCTTCGAGGCGGTCGGGAAACAGAAACAGCAAGCTGAACGCGCCCTGTAAATGCTTCAGCACGTGTGCAAGCGAATCGTGTTTCTGTGCGTGCGTGGGCTTGGCCAGCAAGTGCACGATGATTTCGGTATCGGTCGTGCTCTGGAAGATATGGCCGTGCTCTTCATATTGCCGGCGAAGCAGCGTGGCGTTGATCAGATTTCCGTTGTGTGCGACCGCGATGGGCCCCAGGAGATATTGGCGCAAAAGCGGCTGCGCGTTGCAGAGGCGGCTCGATCCGGTGGTGGAATAGCGCACGTGGCCGATGGCGGCGTGGCCTTTGAGTTCTTCCTGAAGCTGGCGGGGCGTGAAGACCTGGCTGACGAGGCCCATTCCGGTGTGGCCATTGAGCGTGACGCCGTCGCTGACGGCGATGCCGGCGGATTCCTGTCCCCGGTGCTGAAGCGCGAACATCGCCTGGTAGGTGATCTGCGAAGCGTGGGGTGTTCCCCAGATTCCGAAGAGCCCGCATTTTTCTTTTTTTTCGGGTTCGGGCACGGTGGTGTCTCCAGAAGTTCACTGTAGTTCGCTGGAGGGGAACAAGCAAACGGGGGTGGATTTATGACTTAATTTGGTGGTTTGCGGCGCGGGTAAATCATTGTTTTGCTAGGATTTTTCAAATCATTTTTGTCGGGTGACGTTACTGTGCCGAAGGCGGGCACTGGCTCGAATGCTTGGCCCGGTGATCGATTCGCGCGGGCTTGGTGGGCCTGGCGACGGTCGGGCGATCCGTTTGAGATGGGGCGGGGGAGACGACGCCTGCGGCGTCAGATGCGAAGGAGTTTCGAACTCGAGTTCGACCCCAACCGTCGCAAGACAGCCCGCCTCGTCCGACCTCTGGTTGGATCGGAACAGACGCGAGGAATCCCATTCCAAGGGTGGTCAGACAAGTGACAGGAATATTTTGTAGTTCGATCGCTCAAGGTGGGATTGAAGTTGGCGAGGGCGAACAAGAACGGGGCCGTTGGTGTAGAATTGGTGAATGATGACCGGCGGTCCACGACGTCGAAAGCCTCCGCGGGAGAAGGATCTGACGGACAGGCTTCTTGATGAGGATCAGGAAACCGATCGTCTGGAGACCCATCAGCGATTTAACCGTAAATCCAAGGGTGCCCAGCAGGGCAAAATCGAGCGCACGGCGCTTCTGCGCGCTGCCGAGGAAATGGAGACGGGCGAGATTGAGCGGCTTCCCATTGGAGAAGTGATTCAGGTTTATTCGCTTTACTGTGAGGTGGATCATCCGACGGGGCAGCGATTGTGCGTCGTGCGGAAAACGCTGAACAAGATGTCGGAGACATCGATCATCGTGGGCGACCGGGTGCGGTTTCGGGACACCGAGGTGCGCGATGAAATCGGGCGGCTGGAAGCGGTCATTGAGCAGGTGCTGCCGCGGCAAACTATTTTGACTCGGGCGGACAGTTTCAGCGGGAGGCAGCAGCATCCGATCGTCGCCAACGCGCAGCAGATGTTGATCGTGGCGAGTTTTCTGCGTCCGCGGGTGAAATGGGGACTGGTGGACCGGATGATCGTGGCCGCACAGAGCGGGGGGCTGGTGCCGCTGGTTTGCCTCACAAAGATCGATCTTACGGAGCAGGATGGGGAATTGAGTTTGCGCGAGGCCGCGGATGTCATGGCGCATTACGGGCATCTTGGCCTGGCGACGTTCCAGGTGGGATTGGATGTCACCCCCGACAACGATCGGTTGAAAGCGGCGCTGAAGGGGAAGAGCACGGTGCTCGCCGGCCACAGCGGCGTCGGGAAAAGCACGCTGATCTCCACGATTCAGCCGGGCCTGGATATCCGCATCGGCGATGTCAGCAATTACAACGACAAGGGGCGGCATACGACGAGTTCGGCGCGGCGATATGTGCTGGATTTCGGGGGGCAGGTGATCGATACGCCGGGCGTGAAAATGTTCGGGTTGTGGCAAGTGACGGCGGAGAATCTGCGTGATTATTTTCCGGATGTCGAAGATGGGACAGCCCCGCCGTGGCGCGTGGAGAGTTTCGAAAGGATCGAAGCGTCGCTGCAGTGACATCAAACGTATCCAACGTCCAGATCACGCGCCTTGCTCCTTCGCCGACGGGCGCGCTGCATCTGGGTAATGCGCGGACGTTTCTGGTGAACTGGCTGCTGGCGCGGCGAGAGGGATGGCAAATTTTGCTGAGGATTGAGGATCTGGATGGGCCGCGGGTGAAGCCGGGTGCGGATCGGCTGCTGATTGATGATCTGAAATTTCTCGGACTGGATTGGGATGAGGGGCCGGTTTATCAATCGCAACGAACGGCGGAGTATCGAAAAGCGATTGATGAATTGCTGGAGCGCGAGCTGGCGTATCCGTGCATCTGCAGCCGGCGCGAGGTGGAATTCGCGGCGAGCGCGCCGCATGCGGAAGATGGGGCGGCGATTTATCCGGGGACTTGCCGGGGGAGATTTAAATCTGTGGAAGAAGCGGCCAGACAGGCGGGACGGCCGCCGGCGATTCGGTTTACGGCGGTTGATGAAAATGTCGAGTTCGTCGATGGATTCGCGGGACGGCAGGTGATGAATGTCGCGCGGCAGCTTGGGGATTTCGTGATCGCCAAATCCGACGGCACTGCGGCGTATCAGCTTGCCGTGGTTGTGGATGACCTGGCGGGGGGAATTACGCAGATCGTCCGTGGAAACGATCTTCTCGATTCGACATTTCGGCAGATACTGATTTACCGCGCGCTGGGGGCCGAGGATCGCATTCCGAGCTATGTGCACTTGCCGCTGGTGGTGGGGAGCGACGGGCGAAGGCTTGCCAAGCGGCATGGGGATACGCGGATTGCGATGTACCGGGATTTGGGGATTGGGCGGGAGAAAATTTTGAGTTTGCTGGCCCGCTGGTGCGGGATGGCGAATGAAAACGAAGCGATTGGCGATCCCCATCAATTGATTGATTGCATCGACCTTCGGACAATTTCCGCATCGCCGGTGGTTTTTACACGGGCGGATGGTGCGTGGCTGCGCGGTTCTCAATGAAGCAATCGAGTGAAATTCGATTTCGAGAGATCATGTCGGGCACGAGCCGGACGCCATCGGCGGGGATACTGCGCGCGGCGGCGGCGGTGGCGGAGCCGTTTTATTCGGGGATCATGCGGGCGCGGAACCGGCTTTATGATGCGGGGATTTTTCGCGCGCGGGGGCTGGGAAGGCCGACGGTCAGCGTGGGAAACATCACCACCGGGGGCACGGGGAAAACGCCGGTGGTGCAGTGGATTTGCCGGCGGCTGATGGCGGAGGGGAAAAAGCCGGCGATATTGATGCGCGGATATCGGAAGAATTCGGAAGATATTTCGGACGAGGAGGCGATTTTCCGGGCGGAGGGCATTCCGGTGGTTGCGGATGCCGATCGAAGCCGCGGCGCGGCGATGGCGCTGGAGCGATTTCCCGCGACCGATTTTTTTATTCTGGACGATGCGATGCAGCATCGCTCGGCGGCGAGGGATTTTGAATTGACGCTGATTCATGCAGCCGAGCCGTTTGGATATCGGCATGTTTTTCCCCGGGGATTGCTGCGCGAGCCGCTGGCGGGGCTGCGGCGAACGGGCGCGTTTGTGATCACGCATGCAGATGAAGCGGATACGGCGCCGGTCATCCGGACGCTGGCCAGGTTCAATCCATCAGCGCCGGTGCTCAAGTGCAATCATGTGATCGAGGCCGACCTGACGGGCAAACGGTTCTTCGCGTTCTGCGGGATCGGCAGCCCGGCGAGTTTTTTCTGGAGGCTGGGCACGCTCGGCGGGGCGAGCGCGGGGGAAATCGCGTTTGACGATCATCACGATTACACCGAGGCGGATATCGATGAAGTTAACCAGGCGGCGCGATCGGCATCGGCGGAGCTGCTCGTCACCACCGCCAAGGATTGGGTGAAGCTGGAAAAACTTGCCGACCGATTCGCGTTGCCGGTTTTGCGGGCGGAATTGAGCGTTCAATTTCACCCGGGCGATGGGGAGCGATTGATGCAGATGATTCATCAGAGCATTGGCGGATAATTCATGGAAAATTCACCGCCATTTGTTTCGCGCGCCGGGCAGAAGCTGGATCATGCCCTGACGGTTTTTTCGCTGGATATTCAGGGGAAAATTTGTGCGGACCTGGGGTGCAGCACCGGGGGATTTACCGATTGCCTGCTGCGGCGCGGGGCGATGAAGGTGTTTGCGGTCGATACGGGTTATGGCGTGCTGGACTGGAAATTACGGAAGGACCTGCGTGTGGTGGTGATGGAGCGGACGAATGCCATGCACGTCGAGCTGCCGGAGCGGGTGGAGCTGATTACCATCGACGTTGGGTGGACGCGGCAGCGGAATATTTTGCCCAGCGCCCGCCGACTGCTGGCGGATGGAGGTCAGGTTGTGACGCTGGTGAAGCCGCATTATGAGGCGGAGGCATCGGCACTTCGCAAGGGAATCCTGCCCGAATCGGCGGTGGGCGAAATTCTGGAGAGCGTCAAAATCGGAGCCGAACGCGAGGGATGGATCTGGTTAAATTCCGTGCGGAGCCCGATTCGGGGAAGCGGGGGGAATATCGAATTTCTCGCCCAGCTTGCATTATTGGGGCTAAGATGATGCGTATGCTGGTTGAGCGAAGAGCCCTCACCCCAACCCTCTCCCGGAGTACCGGGCGAGGGGGAAGATGGATGTTCGCTGGGGTGGTATCGCTGATTATTTTCATGTTGAGCGCATCCTCGGCGTTCGCCGGGCATGTGCAAACGGAGTTGTTGACCAGCGTTTCGTCCATTGAGCTTGGAAAACCGTTCTGGCTGGGGGTGCGGCTGACGATCGATCCGGGTTGGCATATTTACTGGGAGAATGCGGGCGATGCGGGGTTGCCGACGCGGGTGAAGTTCACGTTGCCGGAGGGTTTTTCCGCCGGTCCGGTGCTGTATCCGACGCCGAGCCGGTTTCTTGCCCCCGGGAATATCACTCTGTTTGGTTATGAAAATTCGGTGATGCTGATGGCGAAGATCACGCCGCCGGCCAATCTCTCGGCGGATTTTCAGGGAGAGTTCAAGGCGGCGGTCCACTGGCTGGTGTGCTCGGATGTCTGCATTCTGGGCAATAGTAATATGAGTCTGCCGCTGGGCGCATCGGGAAGGGTGTCGCCGGTGAATCAGGATGTGTTTGATGGCTGGCTTGCGCAGGTTCCGCAAAGCGCGGCGGGCAATCCCGAGGTGGTTCGCGTCGATATGAGTGGCTCGGGGAAGGAATCGATTACAGTGGTCTGGTCGCATCCGGCTCCGCAGTCGGTGGATTTTTTCCCGGAGGCGACGGACGATTACAATATTACGAATATCCAAGTATCGTCATCGCAGGACACGACATTAATCACGTTTACGCCGCAACTGCTGGCTGGCAGACATCCGGGGGCGACGACGCTCAATGCGGTTTTGGGATATAACGATAAGGAGGGGAGCCGGCGCGGCGTGATTTTGTCGGTGGCTTTGCCGGGGTTGTAGAGGTTGAAAAGCCCCACGGCGGCGCCGTGGGCGTTTTGGTCAAAAGAATATTTTATAGGAGAAGCTATGCGAAAGACTCATGTGCTTGCGTCGCTGTTGGCCGTGATCGCCATCGCTTTGGCGGCGCGCGGATTTGCGGATGAATCGGAATCGGGGATTGCCATCGGTTCGAGGGCGCCTGATTTTGCGCTTCAGGATCAGGATGGAAAGACGGTGAGCCTGCACGATTTCGCGGGGAAGGTCGTCGTGCTGGAGTGGACCAATCCCAACTGCCCGTTCGTGCAGCGGCATTACCGTGAGAAAACCATGCAGACTTTGAACGATCAGTTCAAGGACAAGGGGGTTGCGTGGCTGGCGATCAATTCAAGCTTCTTTGCCACCAATGACCAGGACAAACAGTGGGCCACCGGGCAGAGTATTTCTTATCCCGTGCTGAACGATTCCAGCGGCAGCACCGGCCATGCGTATAACGCCACGAACACTCCGGACATGTTCGTCATCGGGGTTGACGGCAAGCTGGCGTACGAAGGCGCGATCGACAACGATCCGACGGATGAGAAGACCGGCGACAAGATCAATTATGTGCACCAGGCACTGGATGAGATCCTAGCGGGCAAGAGCGTCGCGGTGCCGCAGACCAAGCCTTATGGGTGCAATGTGAAGTACAAGGATTGAGGCGCGGCTTGGCCACAGAAAGACAGGGTTTACCGCGAAGTCGCGAAGAGCGCGAAGAAATCAAAATAAAGTGCAAAAGGGGGACAAAGTGCAAAAGGGGGACATTCGTAATAAAATATTATGAATGTCCCCCTTTTCTCTTTCTGTGGCAAAAATTCTTTTCTTCTTCGCGCTCTTCGCGCTGAAAAATGCTTCATCGCTGGCTGCCCATGACGAGGAGGGCGACGGTCATCACTTCCAGGAAAATCGCGATGAGGAGGGGCGTCATGGGTTCGGCGGCGGGGCGGTAGAAATAGTTGGCCATTGCCAGGGCGATGGCCAGGATTTGGGTGACGCCGGCGAGCATTTTGCCCAGGGAAAATTCCGGGACGTGCTCGTTGCGGCGGCGGGCCTGGTCGAGGATCGCCTGGAGGAGATGCTCGATGCGGGCCAGTTCGGCGCTGGTGGCGGCGGGGCGGGTGGCTTCCAGCGAATGCTGGTGCAGCGATTCGGTGCCCACCGCGGCTTCGATGACGTCCAGCGCCTCGGATAAACTGGCGACGATCTCGTCCGGCTCGATGAGACTCGCTTCCATCGCGGCCGGGGAGGCGGAGAGGGACATGTCGTTGATCAGAATCGTCCGGCATCCGGCGGCGTGACCCGCTTCGATATCGCGGGCGGCATCGCCGATGACCCAGGATGCGGAGAGGTCCAGGTCCAATTCCTCGGCGGCGCGGAGAATCATCCCCGGCCTGGGCTTTCGCAGATCGCTGTCCTGGCGATATTGCTCGAGCTTGGCCTCGGGATGGAAGGGGCAGAATTCGTGGTGGTCGATTTCGGCGCGCGGGTTGCCGGCAAACAGCAACTCCTGCATTTTATCGTTGACGGCGTTCACGGCGTCTTCGGTGAACAATCCACGCGCGACGCCGGATTGATTGCTGATGGTCACCACGCGAAATCCCAGCGCGTGGGCGCGAGCCACCGCTTCGGCGGCGCCGCGGATCAGTTTCACCTTGGTGGAGTCCCCCAGATATCCATCGCTGACGATCAACGTGTTATCGCGATCGAAGAAAATTGCGGGTTGCTTCATTCAGGTGGGAATTATCGCCGAGATCAGTTCGCGGGCAACAGAACGGCATCCAGCGGGGTCACGGGGCTGGCGGTGACCTGACCGATTTGATTGGTGAATATGTTGTCCTGTCCGATGCCGCACAGGGGCGTTTGCTGAAAAGTGACGTGGCCGTCGGCATAAAGAACGTTTTGCCCATCCTGCTCGTGGTTGAGACTGTTGGCATTTTCGATGATACGCGCAGAGGCGCCGATGGCCGCGGCCGTCACATCCGCGATGGGGGGTTGTTTACCGGGATTCAAATCGGACGCGAGGGGAAAATCGCCGCGCAGGCGATTGGTCAGGCGATATCCGAGATTGAGGACGGATGCATCGGGATAAGGATCGGCAAAGCTGTAGGAGAGATTTTTGGTCCAGTCGGTGAAATTGCTGTGCGACTGCGGGTTGGCCGGATCGGGCGAATAGTCGGTGACATCGTTATAAGGGCAGATCACCAGTTCCGTGGGAAGGTGTTCGGTGCGGACCAGCAGATAGACGGCCGCGGTCAGATCGTTGGGCGAGACGCCGCCGGGTTGGAACGGGTCGGTTGTGCTGAAGCCGGTTCCTTCAGTCAGGGGCGCGCCGGGCACGTAGAGCGTGCGGGGGAAATTGTTCTGATTTTCGTTGGAATAGATCGTCATCGCGATGCCGATCTGGCGGAGATTCGATGCGCATTTGTCGATGTAACCCTGATGGCGGACATGCTCCATTGCAGGAAGCAGGATCGCCATCAGGAGACCGATGATGGTAATCACCACCAGCAATTCGATCAGGGTAAAACCTGTCCTGGCGCGCGGCAGCCACATGAACGGGATTATTTCGAATGAACGTGAAACCGATATGAATGCTTACGCACGGCCGATAAGTTTCTGGTATAGCGTGAGCGTCTGGGCGAGCTGATGTTCGAAGGTGAAACTTCGGCGGATGTGCTGGGCGGCGGCTGTTCCCATGGATCGCAGGGCGGGGCGATCGGCGAGGAATTCCATTGCTTCGCGCACGAAGGCGGCGCGGTCGATCTCGACGGATCGGCCGGTGATTCCTTCGACGATCAGTTCTTTGGTGCCGCTGGTGCGTGTGCGCAGGACGGGCACACCGGCGCACATCGCCTCGGCGCATGAATAGGAAAATCCCTCACGCGCCGAAGGGAGCAGCAGGGCATCGGCCGCCTGCAAAACGGGCAACGCTTCGCGATGGCCGAGCATGCGGACGCGCCCCGTCAGCTTGCGCTGCTCGATTTGCCGGCGCGCCTCTTCCTCGCCGGGGCCTTCCCCGGCCATGAGCACGCGAAGCTCGGGCAGTTCATGTTGCGAGGCTTCGGCGAGATCAATCATCCATCCTTCGTTTTTCTGCGGATCGAATCTTCCCAGATAGAGCGCGGCAAGATCGCCGTCCTCAATTTGCAGGGCCGCGCGCGCCTGTCGGCGTGTCGTTTCATCGGGGACGGGAAAACGCTCGATGTGTATGCCGTGGGGAATGACGGTGATGCGATCCGGCGCGACGCCGGCCTCGTCGATGAGCCAATGCCGGCCTTCTATGGAGGGGGTGTGCACGTGATCGCCGAAATCGCTGAGCCAGCCGATAACGCCGCCGAGGGGAATGTGCGAGAGATGAAGCGTATAAAGTAGTGGCGGATGGCCGTGGTTCTGGAGCTTGCGGCCGACGATCGCGGCGCGGCGATAATGGGCGTGGAGGATATCGACGGGATGATCCGCCAGATAATTGCGGATGATTTTCGCGGCGCGGGAAAGTCCGAGCGGGCCGGCTTTGAGGGGCGCGTCGATCCACGGCCAGGGGGCGGATGCGAAGAGGTCGTGCCATCGCCCGCGTTCGCCCGCCACCGCCACTTCGTGCCCCGCCGAGTGCATCGCGGCGCACAGGTCGAAGATGTAGCGGCTGACGCCACCGGCATCGGAACCGGCCGTCAGGTGTAGGATTCGCATGCCATACGGATTCTAACTACCCCCGACTATTTTCCGATATAGTGAGTGCCACGCGGAATTTTCCCCATGCTTGACGTTCTGATTCAGACCCATAACGAGGAATTGAACCTTCCCCACACGCTGCAAAGCATCGCGGGGTGGGTCAATCGCGTATTTGTGGTGGACAGCGGATCCACGGATGCGACGGCGCAGATCGCGGAGAAATTCGGCGCGATCGTCGTGCCCAAGGCATGGGAGGGTTACGCCCGGCAGAAGAACTGGGCGCTGGATCATCTGCCGTTTGAATCGCCGTGGATTCTGATTCTGGATGCGGATGAATCGGTCTCGCCGGAGTTGAAGGAGGAGATTCTTTCGATTGTTTCGCGGCCGGTTGAGAATGTTCCGCAGACGGGATTTTTTATCAATCGCGTGACGATTTTCATGGGGCGTGAGATTCGCCACTGCGCGTACTTTCCCGCGTGGAATCTTCGGCTATTCAAGCGCGGGCGGGCGAGATATGAAGAGCGCGATGTGCACGAACATATGATTGTGCAGGGGCCGACGACTCATCTGCGATATCTGCTGATGCATGAGGATCGGCGCGGGCTGGAGCATTTCATCGCGAAGCACAATCGCTATTCCACGCTGGAGGCGATCGAGATTTACCGACATCGCGAGCACTGGCCGGGAATCTGGCCGTTTCTTAATGATCGAACCGCCCGCCGGAGATACGTCAAATACTGCATCGCGCCTAAGCTGGCGCTGCCCTGGTTTTTCCGGTTCGTCTACATGTACTTCATCCGGGGCGGAATCCTCGATCGCCGGGCCGGACTGAATCTGTGCCTGCTGATCAGCACATATGAGTTGTTCATCCGCGTGAAGTATGACGACCTGGCGCGCACCGGAGGAATCGAGCCGGCGGGTGTGCGCGGGCTGGCGATCGCCGAAGGCGGGGGACTGACCAATGAGCCGATTCTGGTTCCACTTCGTCCGACTGTGGTCGTGCCGCCGGCGGTTGAGCCGATCGTCGCTTCTCCTCCCGCGATCAAGCCCAGTCACCCCGTCTCGACCAGCCCCCCCCACGCGCGCCATATTCAACGAACCACCCCCGCGGACATCCCCTGGAAACCCATGGAATACATCAAACGTGCACTTTGGATGATTGTTCGAGCCTGCCTGTTCCGAACTTCGTTCCATAACTGGTACGCATGGCGCAATCTGCTGCTGCGGCTCTTCGGGGCCCGGCTGGGCAAGCGCGTGCGCGTCCGTCCCACGGCGATGGTCGAAATCCCCTGGAATATTGATCTGGCGGATGATGTCGTCATCGGGGATTACGCGATCATCTATTCGCTGGGGAAAATCACCATCGGGCGGTCGGCAACCATCAGCCAATACGCACATCTTTGTGCCGGGACGCATGATTACACGACGCGGCGATTTCCGCTGCTTAAGCCGCCGATCACCATCGGCGAGGAAGTGTGGATCGCCGCGGATGCGTTTATCGGGCCCGGCGTTACGGTGGGTGATCGCGCCGTCGTGGGGGCTCGCGCGACCGTGGTCAAGGATGTTCCAGCGGACCAGGTGGTGGTGGGGCCGCATGCGGTGATTGTGAAGCAGCGTATTTTGAAAGACTAGAAGTTTGCGCGAATTTCTGCAATTTTGATTCGAAATCCCAAGCGGTCTGAAGTATCATCCAACGCGGATGTGATGGGGGCCAGCGGGCACGACGCAGGCATCAATTTGTAAACGAGGCGAAATGCGTCAGCACATTTTTCGGACATCGATGGATATATTGTGGTCGGTCGGGGCGGTCGCTGCGGCTTGGGCGGCGACGCTCGGGCTTTACCGGATTTATCCACCGCTCAAGCAGCATGGGCATTACGCGTTTTTTCTGGCGGCGATTGCCATCTCCGCATGGCGCGGTGGATTTTTCCGCGCGGTGGTGACGATCGCGCTCTCGAGCCTCGCGGTTGCGTGGATGATGCCGCCGAATAATTCGCTGCGCATTGGCAGTCCTGAAGACGTGATTCGACTTTTGCTGTTCACCGCGCTGGGGCTTTTCATCAGTTATCTGCATTACACCAGCCGCCGTGCCGAGGTTTCGCTGGAGGAGAGCGATCAGCGGCTGCAGTTTTCGCTGGATTCTTCCGGGGTCGCGTGCTGGGATGCCAACATCAAAACCGGCACGTTCTGGAAATCGCACAATCTTCCGTCGGTTTACGGCCGGTCGGAATCGGATTTCGCCACGACGTATGAAGGATTTTTCGCGTATATACATCCCGAAGACCGGGAATTTTTTCACCTTGCCCAGGTGGAAGAGGCGGGAAGCGAGCGCGATTACGAAATCGCCCACCGGATCGTCGCCGCGGATGGGGAAGCGCGCCGCGTGAAAACGCGCGGTCGGATGTACATGGATGAAACGGGGCGGGTTGTGCGGATGGTGGGAGCGGTCTATCGAATTGATATCAAGCGGGCGATGATTGCGCCGATTCAGCCGAGCCGCGTATCCGACGTCGAAGTTGCGGCGCACATGGTTTAGAGGCTCTTAGTTTTCACGATTTGTTTTTCACGCAGAAATCCCTGATCCGCGCGATTTCGCTGCGCAGGTCCTTGCGGTGGACGACGAAATCGATGAACCCTTTTTCCTGAAGAAATTCGCTTCGCTGAAAACCGTCGGGCAATTCCACCTTGATGGTGTTCCAGATCGTTCGCGGGCCGGCGAAACCAATCAGGGCCCTGGGTTCGGCGATGATAAAATC
>Ga0302325_10021496_pt1 | contig 13508 bp, 15 predicted proteins | sample Palsa_T0_2_FD_201948 | JGI IMG/M metagenome (GOLD analysis project Ga0302325, IMG submission 201948) | Peat permafrost microbial communities from Stordalen Mire near Abisko, Sweden - Palsa_T0_2 | ecosystem: Environmental > Terrestrial > Soil > Palsa > Peat permafrost | place: Sweden: Abisko... | reverse complement strand
ACGGGAATCACGACGCTCACCAGCCGCGCCGACGGGTCGGAGCCCATCGCCTCGTCCTTCCTCGCATTGCCGCCTCCGCAGTGCCGAAGGCGCCGACTATGCTGGCGCGATGCTAGCTAGCCAAGCTCGGCGGTATCGCGCTGAGCGCTGCGTCGGCGTCGTCATTCCCACTCGCAACGGAGAGCTCTACCTCGCCGAAGCGCTTGAGAGCGTGCTCCGCCAGACGCACCGGCCGCTCGAGGTCGTCGTTGCCGACGACGGCTCGACCGACGCCACCCTCGAGCTCGCTCAACGCTACGCGCCGGCGGTGCGGGTGCTCGCGCTCCCGCACCGGGGGCTGGGAGCGACACGCAATGCGGGCGTCGAGGCGCTCAGCGGCGACTTCGTGGCATTCCTGGACCAGGACGACGTGTGGTCCCAGCGAAAGCTTGAGCTCCAACTCGCGGCATTCGACGCGCCAAGCCCTCCAGAGCTTGTGTTCGGGCACGTCCGTGAATTCATCAGTCCCGAGCTCGAGCCCCAGCTCGCTGGCCACATCCGCTGCGTGAGCGAGCCGCGCCCGGCGGCGCTCCCTGGGACGATGCTCGCCACACGTGCCGCGCTTGTTCGCGTCGGCCCGTTCTCGACCCGCTGGGTCAGCAACGACTTCATGGCGTGGCTGCTCGCCGCGGGCCGGCTCGGCCTGCGCGAGCGCGTGCTCACCGAGCACGTCCTCTCCCGGCGGCTCCATCTCTCCAATTACAGCCGCCTGACAGCCAGCGTCCGCAGCGAGTATCTGCATGTCATCAAGGAGTCGCTCGATCTCCGCCGCCGTAGCGCCACCGCTTAGCCGACTTCTTCAGCGCCCGCTCGAGGTGCTCGGCGAGCTTCGGCGCGGTGATCTCGCGCAGCTTGCCGGCGTCCTCTCCGCGCGAGATCTGCGTGCGGGGCTGAAGCCAGGCCGCCGGGTTCGCCGCTCCGCCGTCGCAGGTGTGGACATGGCGGTATCCCGCCGCTCGCAGCTGGCGCAGGACGCGGCGATCGTAGAGGCAGAAAGGGATCGCCACGTCCTCGACCGGCTGGCCGGTCAGCTCGGCGATCGACCCCCGCGCGACCACCAGCTCCTCGTGCATCGAGGCCTCGTCGAGCCCGCGCCAGACGCGGTGACGCATCCCGTGCGACTGCACGCTCATGCCGGCATCGACCAGCTCGCGCAGCCCGCCGCGGGTGAGGAAGCCGGGCTGGTCGATCCTTCCCGCCACGACGAAGAAGGTCGCCCGCAGATCGCGGGCGAGCAGCTCGGGCAGCACGAGGTCGCGGTCAGAGCGGTTGCAGTCGTCGAACGACAGGCGCACGTCGGCGCGCTGAGCCGCTTCGTCGAGCACCGACCGCAGGCTGGTGAGGGAGATCCAGACCTTCTCCTCACCTGGCTCGAGCGGGCGCGGCGGGTCTCCGACGCCGTGGAAGATCAGCCTGAACACCCGCTCGGGCACGCGGGGAGCGTAACCGGCGCGGGCGCCGGAGCCGTCGCGCGACTGACGGTAGGATCGCCGCCATGGTCCGGACGCGAGGGACGGCTGCGATCGGCTGCTGGCCCGACGAGCGTCAGCGGCTGCTGCTCGCAGCCACCTTCTGGGAGGGCGAGCGCGCTCGATCCGCCTGGGAGGACTGGCGCTCGGTGTCCGCGGTCGAGCGGGTCACCGGCGCCGATATCGGACTGCTCGCCGCGGCCTACCGCCCCCTCCGCCGGCTCGGCGTCGCCGATCCGTTGCTGACCCTGGCCGGTGGGGTCTACCGGCGGACCTGGTATCTGAACCAGTTTGCGCTGCGCCGAGGCGCTCGCGTCGTCGCCGAGCTGCGCGCGGCGGGCATCGACGTCCTCGTGCTCAAGGGAGCCGCCTCGGCGATCCTCCACTACGGCGACCTCGGCGCTCGCCCGATGTCCGACGTCGACCTGCTCGTCGACCCCCACCGCCTCGACACGGCGGTGCGAGCGCTCGCGGCCAGCGGCTGGCGCGAGCTCGCCTCGCAGGGCGCCGCGTCTGGGCCGCTCAGGTACGGAACGCACGTCGAGGACGCCGACGGGAACGAGATCGACATCCACGCGTACGCGCTGATGCAGTCGGCCGACGACACCGATCTGTGGGAGTCGTCGGTTCCGCTGGATCTCGTCGGAACGATGACGCGGACGCTAGGTCCGCCCGAGCAGCTGCTCCTCGTCTGCGCGCACGGAATGCGCTGGGAGGGGACCACCGCTCGCTGGGCTGGTGACGCGATGGCGCTCCTGCGCCGTACCGGCGACGCGTTCGACTGGGAGCGGCTCGTCGAGCGCACGCAGGCACGGCGCCTCACCGTCCCGGTCGGCCACGCATTGGCATGGCTGCGGGAGTCGCTCGACGCGAAAGTCCCAGACTGGGTGCTGCGCCGGCTGCGCGCGGGACCGAGACTGCGCTTCGAGCGGGCCGTCCACGCGATCTACACGCGGCCGACCACGCCCCTCGGGTTCGCCGTGATGTCCTTCGACCGCTACCGCCGGTTCGCCACGCTTGCTCCCGCCGGCGAGCGCCCGGCCAGCTTCGCCGGCTACCTGCAGAGCGCCTGGGAGATCGACGGCGCGGCGCAGTTGCTCGTGCACGGCGGACGGAAGCTCGTCCGGCGCGCGCGGTAAAGACCCCGCCGCGCACCCCGCTCGAGGACTTCGACTGGCGTACGCTCCGCTATCCGGAGACGCGGTCCACGCGCTTCGCCGCTCTCGCATGCGGCTCGCCCTCACGCACGCCGAATCCAACCCGAGCTACCGACTTGACCGCTTCGACGACCGCGCCTGACACCGTGGCGTCCAGTCTGCCCCGAGTTACGGTGATCATCCCCGCCTGGGGTAGCTACGTCGGTGTCGCGGCCGAGGCGGCGGCGAGTGTCCGGGCTCAGAGCACGCAGGCGCGGGTGATCGTCGTCGATAACGCCAGCGAGCCTCCCGTCGCGCCCCTCGACGGCTGCGACCTGGCCCGGTCCGAGGTCAGGCTATCGAGAGGGGAGATCCGGAATTTCGGCCTCTCGCTCGTGGCCACGGAGTACGTCGTGTTCCTGGATGCGGACGACCTGCTGCTGCCCGGTGCGCTCGCCCACCTGGTTACCGGTCTGGACCGGCATCCTCAGTCCCCTGCGCTGGTCGCCGCGATACTCGAACCGGGTGGTGCGCGATATCGAGTCCCGCGGAGGCTGAGTCCGCTTCTGGCGCGCCGCCCGCGGCTGTTCGCCTGGGGCAACGCGGTCTGGTCGCTGATGCCCACCCAGGGCTGCGCGATCATGCGTACCGAGGTGGTTCGTGACGTGGGTGGGTGCGCCGACGCCTCGCACGGCGAGGATTGGGCGCTCGGAGCCTCGATCGCCTTTCGGGGCCCGATTGCCTTCGACCGAGAGCCGGTGCTCATCTACCGGTCGCGCGCTGACTCTCCGGGTGGCGGCAGAACTCCGCCCAAGGTCTTGCTCGAGAATGCGCGACGCGTCCGTACCCGGCTCCGCGACGATCCCGTGGTCGGCGCTCGCAACCGGGACATCGTGGTGCTGGCGATCGCGCAGGTTCTGGCCGTCATCGTCCTGCGGCCGCTCGTCCACGCTATGCGGCGGTGGCGGGTCGCGCGCCACCCTCGCGATCGGCCGCAGGCGTAGGGGGCGAAACCGATCAGCGATCCCTCCGGACCCGGTTGCCCGCGCGGGCCCACGCCTCGGCGAGACGAGTCCGCGCCTGCACACGGGCGCGAGCCCGGTCGACCGCCTCCCGCCCGTGCCACGGGAGCGCGTGGGCGCGAGCGAGTGGGTAGCGCCGGTCGCGAGGGAACATCTCGCGCCAGCTGATCCAGCGGATCTCGTCGGCGAGTCGGAGCTTGTACGAGTAGGTCCCGAAGCCCAGGTCGATCACCTCGTCGCCGAGCTGAAAGGCTTCTTCGACCCCCGCGAGGATCGAAACCAGGCCTGGTGCGAACGACCTCCACTCGCCATCGTACGTGGTCAAGAGCAGGTAGATGGCCCGTCCCGCCACGGCGAACGCGGACGCTGCGATGACCCGGCCGTCAACCTCGACGAGCCACACGCGAAAGGCGTCCCGCGAGGCCAAGCGCTCTCCCGCGACGCGGACGGTCTGCTCGATGCCAGGACTGAGCCCCCCCGGCCCGTGCCCCCAGCGGGCGTGATACAGCCGTATGAGAGCCGCCAGGCTGCCATCCACGTCCTCCGCGCCCTGTGCTCTACGCACGACGCCCCCTCGCTCGAGCAACCGGCGGCGTCGCCGGCGGTAATCGCCAGGCCAGTCGCGCCCGCGCCCGCGAAGCCAACCATCGAAGGTGCCGTCGAGACGGATGCTGATCGCCCTGGTACGCGAGCCCTCTCGCATCCACGCGCGGCGATCCGGCCAGCTCCGGGCGAGCGCCTCCGGCCACCAGCAGTCGATGTCGATGCCGTGAATGAACAGGATGCCCGGCGGTCGGCGCGAGGACGCGATGGCTCGGGCAATCAGACCGACGGTGCTGTCGCCGCCATCCGATCGCACGAGGAGACCGACGCCGTAGAAGATGCCCTGTCCGAGGAAGCGCCAGTGGGCAACCCTCGCCCGCGTGTCCTCGACGAACATCGGCGCCACCCCTGCCAACCCCTGCTCGTCGCAGACGATGACCACCCGCAGGCCGGCCGGTCCGTTCTGTTGTGTGCTCCTCGCCCGCCACCATTCGAGCAGCCAGTCGGGACGGCAGAGAGGCTGCCCGTTGTCCTCTGCCAAGCGGTCCCAGCCGGCCAGAAACGGATCCAGCTCCTGGAGCGACTCGGCCACGTGCACGGTGGCACTCAAGCCGCCACCGGGCTGATGTGACACACCTGATAGCCGAGCAACCGCTGGTAGTACTGGATATCGGGGGGTGCTCCGAGTGCCCCGAATGGTCCGTCAGCGTCGGACACCAGATACTGGACGCCACCGTCGATAAGGACTTCCACGAGATGGTGATGAAGAGCCCAGCGGGCCTCGTGGCTCATCGCCACCGCCAGCCGGAGCAGGCAGATCTCGTCATCGATCACGACGGCGGCGACCGCCAGCGGGTTACCGCCCGGGTCACGTGCAGTCAGCACGGTCACCTCGGGCCTGCCCAAGATCGCCGACCACCCTTGGCTGATCTGCGCCAGATCCGTCTGACGGAACGGCGATTTTCGCTGCAAGGTGATCTCCTGCATCGCGGCGAGCGCCTCGGCGGCGCCGTCGAGCTCGCCGCAACGGATCCCAGCTCGCGCGGCGCGATTGAGGTTGTTCCGAACGGCATGGCGATGGCTGCCTCGCAGATAGTCGGCACCGTTGGCCGGCAGCACGAGGACGGCCCGGCACAGCCGGTTGTGCGGGAACACTCCGATGAACATGCGGCCGAAGTAGTCGCCCAGCAGGCGTCCCGCCGGGGACGCCGACAGCCGGACACGTAGCCTCGGGGCGCCCAGGACGACGGCAAGCAGCGCGGCCATCCGCCACGGTCGGATCACCGCCGACCCCAGCAAGCGCGCCAGCTGACGTGGGTGGCCCAGCCCGCCCTGCAGCGGCAGAGCGCAGGCAGCCGAGAACCATGGTCCTCCGTAGCCAAGGCGACGCGCGGCGGCGCTCACCGGCGGCGAGAGAGCCGATCGCTAGAGAGACTCAGCTCCGCGCCCGCCCCCGAATCGCTGACCACGCGACCATCGCGCAGCTCGATCACCCGTTCCGCGTGCACCGCCACCTGCGGATCGTGCGTGACCAGCAGGACCGTCGGCGACTGCGGCAGCGAGGTAAGCCGAGTCATCAGTGCGGTGACGGCAGCTTCGTCAAGATAGGTCGTCGGCTCATCGAGGATCAGCAGCGCGGGGGCGCCGAGCAGCGCACGGGCGATCGCGATCCGCTGGCGCTGGCCGCCCGACAGCCCGGTGCCTTCATCACCCACGACCGTGGCATAGGCTTGCGGAAGGGCTTCGATGAACTCCGCCGCCGTCGCGCTGGCAGCCGCCGCCCGGATCGCTTCCTCGGACGCGTCGGGCCTCGCGTAGGCGATGTTGTCTCGGATCGTTCCGGGCAGGAGCACCGGGTCCTGGAGCACCACGCCGATCTGGTGGCGCAGGTCTTGCATGTCGAGCTGGTCGTACGGGACGCCGTCGGCGTAGCGCACTCCGCGCTGGGGTCGGTAGAGGCCGAGGATCAGGCTCACGAGCGTGCTCTTGCCGGCGCCGTTGGGCCCGATCAGGGCTACGTGCTCCGACGGCCCTATTGCCATCTCGATCTCGTGCACGACGGGGATCTCGCCGTAGCCGAAGCACACATCGGTCAGCGTCACCGCGCCGCGGAAGTTGAGCGTGCGATCGCCGGCGATCGCCGGGTCGCGCGCCTCGGTTGCGAGCAGCGTCTCGACGCGCTGCATCGCCCCGAGGCCGATCAGGACTTCGGGCGATTGCCAGCCGAGCATCGAGAGCTGCCGCAGCAGCAGGGCCAGCACGGCATAGAAGGAGAGCAGGCTCCCGAGGGTCATGGTGTGGTGCGCCACGTCGATGCCACCGACGATCAGCACCGCCGATCCGGCTGCGGCGGCGATGGCGGCGTGGACCGCCTGGGACGCGGCATTGGCCGTGCTCGTCACGCGGCGGCGCTCCGCGAGCTCGCTGACGGGCTCGGCACCGCGGCGTAGCTCCCACGCCTCGCCTCCCAGCACCTTGGTCGTGACCATCGCCCGCAGCAGCAGCTGCACGTAGGCGCTGAAGCGGCTCGAGGACTCGGCCCACTGGTCGACCAGGGCGCGCGTGCGACGGGCCAGCAACCGGGAGGCGAGCATCAGCGGAACGACGATCGCGACCGCCGTGAGGCACAGGGTGGCGTTGACGACCAGCGCGACGACCGCCAGGGCCACGCCGACGATGGCGGCCGGAAGCACGAGGCTGGCGATCGTGGCGAGCATGTCGGCGACGCGCTCGGTGTCCTGGACTGCGATCGAGTGGATCTCGCCCGACCGCTGGTGATCGTGCCATTCCTGGGGCAGCGCGTAGAGCTTGGAGAGCAGATCGGCGCGCAGCTGTTTGACGACGCCGGTGGCTACCCGGAGCGCGGCGACGCGAGACATGAAGCCGAACGCGGCGCTCGCGACGTACAACGCCAGGATCACGGCGCCGTTGGCGATGATCGAACTCACCTGATGGCGCGGGAGGTCGACGTCGAAGATGCGCCGCACGACCAGCGCGATCGGCACCAGCAGCACGGACTGGATCGTCGCCGTAGCGATGCCGAGGCCGAGGAGCGACGGAGACTCCCGGAAGAGGTGCCCCAGAAGCACTCGCGTCGTCCTCTCGGTCTGGACGCCTGGGGTCCACAGCCGTCTCATCGTCGGGGGCAATCATAGATCGCCAAACCGCGTGCTCGATCTCCAGCACACCCTTGGGGGGCGTCATCATGGCTCGGTGGCGCGGATCCTCGTCCTCAACAACTATGACCTCGGGTCCGCATGGCGGGGAGTGGCCGCCGGACGTGCCCCCGACCACCTCCTGTACGGGCTCAACCATTTCCATGCGCGCGGCCACGAGGTCCGCGTCGTTCCCTACGGGGCGTCGAGCTGGCTGGCACGGGCCGGGGAAGCGCTGCGCCGATTCCCGATCCCGCTCGGGGACCTCCACCAGCAGGCATCCGTCCTGCGGATGGCTCGTGACGCCGATCTGGTCTACTGCCCTAGCCAGAACGTCGGGCAGGCCCTCTGCTACCTGCGCGCCGTCGGAGCGTTCGATCGCCCGATCGTGTGGGTCGTTCACCATCCACTCGATCGGGGTCGCCTGAGCGGACCGCGGCGCCCGGTTATACGGGCGCTGTTGCGAGGTCTCGACGCCTACCCGGCGCTGAGCGCTCCGGTGGCGGAAGAGCTGGCCGCGATAGCCGGCACTTCGCAGCGCACGGCCTGGCTGCGGTGGGGTCCCGATCCGGTCTGGTATCCACACGCTGGCGAGGTGGGCCGAGGCGTCGTCGCGGCCGGACGAACGAACCGCGACTTCGAGACGTTCGCGAAGGGCGCGAGCCTGACCGACGTGCCGACGCGGATCGTGTGCCCGGAGCGCTTCAGACCCCGCGGGCCGTGGCCGACGAACATCGAGATGATCAGCAACGCCGACGGCACCGCGCTCGCGCACGCCGACCTCGTCGAGCTCTACACCCAAGCCCGGGCTGTGGCGGTCCCCCTCCATGTCAGATGGCCCTGGTCCGTCAACGGCCTGCAGAGCCTGATGGACGCGTTGGGGGTCGGCAAGCCCGTTATCGTCACGCGCAATCCGTGGATCGACCTCGACATAGAGCGGCTGGGGATCGGGATCTGGGTCGATCCGGGCGACGTGCTCGGATGGCGTGACGCGATCCGCCGTCTCGACGAGGATCCGGAGCTAGCCCTCGAGATGGGCCGGCGGGCGCGAGCGCTCGTCGACAGCGGCGAGCGTTCGTCGCGGACATTTGCGGATCAGGTGATGGCGATATTCGATCAGGTCCTGTCACGGTGACGTTGAGCGAGGCGTTCCGCGCGCTCGGGGGTCGCGCGCCTGGCCTACATCACGGCCTACTGGGTGCACGTGGTCCGGGGCGCATAGCGACGAGCGCGGCCCGGACGCTGTCGTCCACGGCGGCGAGCGAGTAGCGATCCTGCACCAGCTGCCACCCCTGCGTCACGATCTCCGCGCCCAGCGCCGGCTCCGTGGCCAGTTGCGCGAGCACTTCGGCGAACTCGGCGTCCCTCTCCGCTACCAGATAATGCCGGCCCGGAGCGACATCGAGACCCTCGACCGCCTTTCGTGTCGCGACGACGGGAAGCCCGCACGCGAACGCCTCGAGCACCTTGAAGCGCGTGCCGTGTCCCTCGCTGAGCGGTATGGCCATCGCGCTGGCCGTCTGTAGGTGGGGCGCGACATCGTCGACGGCGCCGGTTACCTCGATCCACTCCGATCGCTCCGCCGCCGCGCGCATCTCCCCGGTTTCCCCGCGTCCGATCAGCGCCAGGCGGGCATCGGGGACGCGAGCTCGCAGCAACGGGAGGATGCCGGAGAGAAGGCGCCGGGTGGCGGTCACGTTTGGCGGGTAGCCGAAGCTCGCGGTGAACGCGACGGTAAACCGGTCCGCCGGACGCGCGGCGCCGGCGTAGCGCCGCAGGTCGATCCCGTTCGGCACGATCGCGACCGGCACGGTATCCCCATAACGCGCCCGTGCGAGCTCGGCGTCGCGCTGGCTTGGGACCCACACCTGGTCGACGGCGGCGAAGGCGGCCGCCTCGAGCTCGCGCGTGCGCTCGGCGAAGATGCGGACGAGCGGGGAGGTGCTGGACTTGGCGAGCTCGTCTTGGAGCTCGGACTCGATGCCGTGGGCGTTCAGTACGACCCGGCAGCCGCGCTCTTGCAGCGGTGGGATGTAACGGTGCAGCCACACCGACTCGAGCACGACCAAGCGCGCCTGCAGCTGGTCGACGAGGTCGTTCAGCTCGGCGAGGACAGCGGCGGAGTACCAGCCGTCGGATGGGTGAGCCCCCGGTATCCGAAGCCACGCGAGAGCGCTCTGCGTCAGCTCCGGGACGCGGTTGGGCGGGAACCGCTGCGAGCACCTCCACTGGAGCACCGGCAGAGTCGCGGGCGGGCGTGAGCCGGGCCGTGAAAGGCCGAACACGCCGAGATCATGGGTCGCCCCGACCGCGCGCAGCGTCCCGATCGCCCGCAGGTCGGTCCCGGATCGTGGCGGCTCAGGGAGCGTGGCCATGAAGACCACGGCGGTGGGGCGATCTGCTGTTATATGCGCGTGGGCCAATCGAATCGAAGGAGAATGACGGCAGGATGCTAGGGGCACGGCAGTTCGAGGTGGATCCGGTCCGGATCGTGCACGAGACAATCGAGGGCGAGACGATCCTGATCGACCTCGAGACCGGGATCTATTACAGCCTGCGCGGCTCGGGGGCCGAGATCTGGAATCTCCTGATCGCCGGCATCACGGAGGCCGAAGTGGTCGCCGAGATGCAGCGCCGGTACGGTTCTGAGGTCGAGGCGGTCGCAGCGACGACGGAGCAGCTGATCGAGGACCTGCTGGCCGAGAACCTGCTCGAACTGGCTGAGCCCGGGACCGAGCCGGTGTCAGCGCCACCCCGTCCAGAGTCAGCGAATGGGTTGTTCGAGCCGCCGACGCTCGAGCGCTACACCGACATGGAGTACTTCCTCCTGCTCGATCCTATTCATGAGGTGCATGCCGGCGGTTGGCCGCAGGCGGCCGCCCCGGCAGCCGGCGGCGCGCTTCCAAATTGAGACTGCTGCCGGTGGAGCCGGGCACCCTTCCCGGGACCGCATGCGATCTGCGTGCCGGCTATGGGCGCGCCGCCGAGCGAGGCGAGGAGATCTGCCACGACCTCGTGATCGGGCCATGGCGGCTGCGGGTGATGTTCGCATCGGGGCGGCTGGCCTGTGCACTGACGCCACCATTGACTCGCCTGCTCGCGGATCCGGCCAGCGCCGCGCTGGCCACGATCCGCGTGTGGGACACCGCGTCCACCGGCGCCCAGCCGCCGCCGATCCCAGTGGAGGTGGAGGGGGACGCTCGCGATGATCGCTTCCGCGTCGAGTACCGCACCGGCTCGATCTCGCTGTTCGACTGTTCGGCGCGTACCGGCTACATCTGGTTCGCCGACCCTGCGCAGATCGACTGGTACGAGCGCGCCGAGCCGTTGCGCCCCGCGATCCACTGGGCGCTGACCACCGACCGGCGCTACCTCGCGCACGCCTCGGGGGTCGGCGACGACCGGGGCGCGGTGGTGCTGACCGGCAAGGGGGGGGCGGGCAAGACAACCACGACGCTCGCATCGATCGACGCCGGGCTGTCGTTCATCGGCGACAACTACGTGCTGCTCTCGCTCGAGGGTCGGCAACCCGTCGTCCACGGGATTTACGGCAATGCGAAGGTCTGGCCGCAGACGCTGCAGCAGCTCCCGGGGCTGAAGCCATACGTGAAGAGCTGGGACGTCGGGCCTGACGAGAAGCTCGTCCTCGAGATCGCGCGTCACCGCCCCGAAAGCCTGGCTACCGGGCTGCCGGTGCGAGCTGTGGTAGTGCCCGAGGTCGTCGGCGGCGGCGACGCGCGGATCACCCCCTGCTCGCCGGCGCAGGCGATGCTGGCGCTGGCGCCGACCACCGTGCTGCAGCTCCCGCTGACCGGTTTTGGGCTCGACGGGATGGCGGAGCTCCTGCGCCGCGTGCCGACTTACAGGCTCGAGCTCGGACGTGACGTGATGGGGGGCCCGCGGTTGCTCTCGACCCTGCTCGATGAGCTGGCCGGGTGATGCCGGCACCGCGCGTCAGCATCGTGATCCCCGTGCATAACGGCGAGCTATACATCGCCGCGGCGCTCGAGAGCATCGCCTCGCAGCAATACGACGGCTTGGAGACGATCGTGGTTGACGACGGTTCGGTCGATCGGAGCTCCGAGATCGCTCGGGACCGCGGAGCGCGCGTGATCCACGGGCCGTGGCGCGGCGTCGCCGCGGCACGCAACCGTGGGATCGCGGCCGCTCGCGGAGAGCTGATCGCGTTCCTGGACGCCGACGATCTGTGGACCGAGGGCTCGCTCGCGCTGCGGATCGCGCAGCTCGACGGCGATCCCGAGCTCGATTTCGTGTACGGCATGATGCGCGATTTCGCCGATCCGGACCGACCACCGCCGGCGTGGTTGCCGCGGCGCCGGAACTTCGAAGCGGCAGGCATGCTCCCCGCGTTCGTGCTGCGTCGCGAGGCGTGCGCGAGGACCGGCGAGTTCGACGAATCGCTGCTGGTGGGCGAGGACCTCGACTGGATCTGCCGTCTTCAGGACGGCGGTAACCGGGGCGTCCAGCTCGACGAGATCGTCTACCTCCAACGTCTGCATGCCGCCAGCACGATGGTGCGCAACGTCGACCGCACGCGGGACGCGCTGACGGTAGTTGCTCGACGATCGATCCATCGCAAGCGCGACGGATCACGATGACCTCGGCACGGGTCAGCGTCGTAATCCCGGTGCACAACGGCGAGCGCTACCTCGCGGCGGCGATCGAGAGCGCGCTCGCGCCACGTCCGTTCGAGGTGATTGTCGCCGACGACGGCTCGACCGACTCGAGTGTGGGCTTGGCGCAGGGCTACGGTGCCCCCGTGCGCGTGCTGCGGCACCAGCGGCGGACGGGGATCGCCGCCACGCGCAACCGCGGCGTCGCTGCGAGCCGCGGCGATCACGTCGCGTTCCTGGACGCCGACGACATGTGGACCGCGGATGCGCTCACCAGCCAGCTGGCCGCCTTCGCCGCCGACCCGGGACTCGAGCTGGTGTTCGGCTATATGCAGCAGTTCGTCAGCCCCGACCTGGACGAGGCGTCGGCGAGCACGCTGCGCTGCGATCCATCGCTTCAGCCCGGCTACCTGGTCGGCGCCGTGCTGATCGACCGCGACGCGCTGAGGCGCGTCGGCCCCTTCCGCGAGGATCTCGTGACCGGCGATTTCATGGACTGGATGGTGCGCGCCCGCGAACTCGGCGTGCGCGAGACGCTCGTGCCCGAGCACGTGCTGTGGCGGCGGATCCACAGCTCCAACCACGGCCTGCGCCACGCCGACGCGCGCGGCGATTACGCGCGCGTGCTCAAATCAGCGCTGGACAGGCGTCGCGCGGCTGCCGAGTCACGTCCCGAGGGCGGCTGATCCGGCCGCGAGAGCGGCCCCTTTGAGTGGCTGCTAAGCTGGACTAAGCTGATGGCTGCTACCTACAATATGCATCACGCGAAGACTCACCTGTCCGCGCTGGCCGAGCGGGCCGCGAACGGCGAGGAGATCGTGATTGCCCGCAACGGACGCCCGCTGGCGAGGCTTGTCCCGGTCGAGCAGCCACGGAAGCCGCGCACGCTTGGGCTGTGGCGCGATCAGGTGTGGATGGGCGACGATTTCGACGATCCGCTGCCGGCCGAGATCGAGCGGGTCTTCGAGGGCCAGGGCGACTGAGGCTTCTACTCGACACGCACGCCTTGCTTTGGGCCGCCGAGGGCCGTCTGGGATCCGTTGCCAGGGAGGCGATCGAGGAGGCCGCCGACGCTGTGTTCGTCAGCGCCGCGACGATCTGGGAGATCGAGATCAAGCGAGCGCTGGCCAGGTTACGGGTTCCCCAAGACCCAATCGGCATGGTTGACCGGTCGGGCTTCGAGCGGCTCGTGGTCACCTTCGAGCACGCGAGGGAGGCGGCTCGACTCCCGCCCTTACACGGAGATCCGTTCGATCGCATGCTGATCGCGCAGGCCCGGCTCGAAGCGATGACGCTGGCGACGGCCGACGAGCAGATCCGGCGCTACGACGTATCCGTGCTCGACGTCACTCGAGGCTGATCGGTCGCGGCGCGACGACTTATCGGGCGACACCTCCGCCTCTCCCGCAACGCTGACCGTCGAGGCCGTATGCAGATGAGCACTAATCTCTTATGGAGAGACGTTTGTCAAGGGCTTAACGCCGGATGCCCGCGACTGTGGCGGGCATCG
>Ga0302325_10021495_pt1 | contig 13509 bp, 14 predicted proteins | sample Palsa_T0_2_FD_201948 | JGI IMG/M metagenome (GOLD analysis project Ga0302325, IMG submission 201948) | Peat permafrost microbial communities from Stordalen Mire near Abisko, Sweden - Palsa_T0_2 | ecosystem: Environmental > Terrestrial > Soil > Palsa > Peat permafrost | place: Sweden: Abisko... | reverse complement strand
TGGACCGTTACACCGCAGACGTCGACCTCGTTACCGACCGCACCGAAGGTGTTAGGGCCGCCGCCGGGGCGGTGCAAGACGCGCTGCGCGCCGCGGGCTTCGAGGCGGAACGGCAGAACCGCGACCCGGTGCCCATGGGCGTCGGCCCGGTCCTCAATCCCCTGGACGCGATCGCCTCCAAAGTCCGGGCTTTCGTGACCCGGGCGGAAGAGCGGGATGTCGTCGACGTTGCGGCGGCCCTTGAGACCTATACGGTGACTGAGCTGATCGCCCTGGCCCGGCAGCTGGAGCCAGGCCTTGAGGACGAAGACTTCGCTGACGCAGGCCGGCGGCTTGACCGGCTGAGCGACAAGGTGTTCGCCCGCTACGGTCTCGGGCCGGAGGACCTCGCCCAGCTGCGGAAGCGCTTCGCGAGCTGGCCCCGGTCGTGATCCCGGTTGACCGGGGCGGCTACCTGCGGCCACCATGTCGGACATGCGAACAAATCCGCCATTCCGGGCAGATCATGTCGGAAGCCTGCTGCGGCCCCCCGCGCTGCTAGCCGCCCGCGACGACTTCTTCGCTGGCCGGATCACCGCCGACCAGTTGCGGGCCGCGGAGGATGAGGCCATCGTCAGCGTCGTGGCCATGCAGGAGAAGGCCGGTCTGCAGTCCGCCACCGACGGAGAGTTCCGGCGCGCCTCCTGGCACATGGACTTCATCTACCAGCTCGGCGGGATCAGCAAGGCGGCGGGCAATCTGGCCGTGAAGTTCCACAACCCGTCCGGGGACATCGAGTGGACCCCGGCGGCGCTGCACGTGAACAGCAAGATCGAGCTGTACCACACGATCTTCGAGGAGGACTTCAAGTACCTGAAGTCGATCGCCACCTCGGCCACGCCCAAGCTGACCATCCCGTCGCCGAACATGGTGCATTACCGGGGCGGCCCGGCCGCGATCGATCCGGCGGTCTATCCCGACATCGAGGAGTTCTGGACCGACCTGGCCGCTGCCTACGCCGACGAGGTGGCCCGGCTCGCCGCGCTGGGCTGCGAGTACCTGCAGTTTGACGATACGAGCCTGGCTTACCTGAACGATCCCGCGCAGCGGGCCGAGATCGCCGGCCGCGGCGAGGACGCGGAGCATCTGCACCTGCGGTACATCAAGCAGGTCAACGCTGCGCTGGCGGGCCGGCCATCGGGGCTCACCGTCACCACGCACCTGTGCCGGGGGAACTTCCGTTCCTCGTGGGCGGCCGAGGGCGGGTATGACTTCGTGGCCGAGGCCCTGTTCAGCGATCTCGACGTGGACGGTTTCTTCCTCGAGTACGACGACGAGCGGTCCGGCGGGTTCGAGCCGCTGCGGTTCGTGCCGCCCGGCAAGATGGTGGTACTCGGCCTGGTGACCACGAAGCGGGGAGCCCTGGAAGACCCGGACGACCTCAAGCGCCGGATCGATGAGGCCTCCCGCTACGTGCCGCTCGACCAGCTCTGCCTGTCGCCGCAGTGCGGGTTCTCCTCCACCGTCGAAGGTAACGCGCTCAGCTACGACGAGGAAGTGGCCAAGCTCAACCTGATCGTCAGCGTCGCCCACGACGTCTGGGGCTGATCCCGGGGTAGGCCGGGAATGGGGGGGATAGCGGGATCCGTTCCAGTATTGATGATGATCCCGCGCCTCGTGCGCAATACTTGGTCACCGACGGTGACCTCGCCGGGTGCGGTGATGACGCCGTGGCCGCCGAAGAACGTGCGGGGATGCACCTGCGAATGGCCCGCCAGGCCAGAATGTCACAGCCGGCGGGTACATTCACCACGACGTGCCAGTCCCACCACCCACACGGACGGGGCGATCTCATGACCTCTGGCCACGGCAACGCTGCCTACCTGCCCGGCCCACCGCTCACGGAGCGTGACGCCGAGTGGAGAGCTCACGGCATCTGCTTCAAAACCGGGCCGCCCGGCCGGCTCGGGGTCGAACTTGAATGGCTGGTCAAAGACGGTAGCGACCCCGCCTTGCCCGTTGACCAGCAGCGAGTTACCGCGGCACTGGACCGTCTGGATGCACCACAAGCCCTGCCCGGCGGAGGTCGGCTGACCACCGAGCCCGGCGGCCAGGTGGAGCTGAGTTCGGCTCCCGCGTCCGGTCTGGGCGGCTGTGTGAGCGCCGCCGCGGACGATCTCGCCGCCCTGCGCGGCGCACTCCGTTCGGCCGGGCTGCTCCTGGCCGGCCAGGGAGTCGACCCCATCCGCCCGCCACGGCGCGTCCTGGACGCGCCACGTTATGTGGCGATGGAGCAGTTCTTCGACCGCGGCGGACCGTGGGGCCGGGTCATGATGTGCAGCACCGCCTCGGTTCAGGTTTCCGTCGACGCCGGCCACGAAGGGCCAGGTCCAGCTGGTTTTCGCTGGCGCTGGCACCTCCTGCACGCGATCGGCCCGGTGCTGGTGGCCGCGTTCGCCAACTCGCCGATCCGGATGGGCCGCCCGACCGGCTGGAAATCCACCCGCCAGGTCGCCTGGAGCAGGCTGGATGCCACCCGCACGCGCGCCCCGGCGCACGCGGAACCACCCACCGCGACCGGCGCGAGCAACGGATGGCCCGAGCACACCGACCCCCGTTCGGCCTGGGTGTCGTATGCGCTTGACGCCGAGGTCATGTGCGTGCGGCAGCCTGACGCACCGTGCTGGGACGCCCCCGCCGGGCTGACCTTCCGTGACTGGCTGCGCGGGGCGGGGGACCGGCGGCCGACCGCCGACGACCTGACCTATCACCTCTCAACGCTGTTCCCGCCGGTGCGGCCGCAGGGCCACCTGGAACTCAGGATGATCGACGCCCAGCCCGGCGACGGCTGGATCGTGCCCACCGCGGTGGTCTCCGCCCTGGTCGAAGACCCTGAGGCGGCCCAGGCCGCGATGGCTGCGGCCCTGGACCTTTGGCATGGCCACTGGCCAAGACCGGGGCCTGGCTCCGATCCCGCTGAGAGCCTGTGGCAGCGTGCGGCCCGCCTGGGTCCCGCCGATGCCAGGCTGGCCAAGGCCAGCCGCTGCTGCTTCGAGGAGGCGCAAGCCGCGCTCATCCGCCGCGGCGCGCCGCGGCCCATCAGGGATGCGGTCAATGCCTTCGCCGAGCACTACGTGCAGCGGGACCGATGTCCGGCCGACGACCGCCTGGACGAGGCGCGCGCCGCGGGCCGCCACCCAGACCATCACCATGAATCCGATATGTCGCTGGAGGGCCAGCCATGACACCCACGCCGAGCACCCGCCCCGCCCCGCCGCGCGGCCGTGCGGCCGACGATCCGGACGCACTGCGCGAGACGATCGCGGGCAGCCTGCTTACCGCGCGGGAGCGCACCTACCTGCTGACCGACTCGGTGGATGACGGCGACCTGGTCCGCCAGCACTCACCGCTGATGTCCCCGCTGGTCTGGGACCTGGCGCACATCGCCAACCAGGAGGAGCTGTGGCTGCTGCGCGGCGTCGGCGGCCGGGAGCCGATGCGCCCGGAGATCGACCCGCTCTACGACGCCTTTGAGCATCCCCGCGCCGAGCGCCCCACCCTGCCGCTGCTGCCGCCGGCCGAGGCCAGAGCCTACGTCAGGGAGGTTCGCGGCCGGGTGCTCGACGTGCTGGAGGCGGCCAGGTTCACCGGGGATCCGCTGGTCACCGACGGGTTCGCGTTCGGCATGGTCGCGCAGCATGAGCAGCAGCACGACGAGACCATGCTCATCACCCACCAGCTCCGCACGGGCGCCCCGGCCCTGGCTGCGGCCCCGCCGCCCGGGCCCCCTCCGGACGCCATCGGGCTGCCCGCCGAAGTGCTCGTGCCCGGCGGCCCGTTCGCCATGGGCACCTCCACGCAGCCGTGGGCGCTGGACAACGAGCGGCCCGCGCACACGGTGCACGTCCCGTCCTTCTACCTGGACACCACCCCGGTCAGCAACGCCGCCTACGAGGCGTTCATCGCCGCCGGCGGGTACGACGACCAGCGGTGGTGGAGCCCGGCGGGCTGGACCCACCGACAGCGGGCCGGCCTGAACGCTCCGCTGTACTGGCGCCGCGAAGGCAACGGCTGGCTGCGCACCAGGTTCGGGGTGACCGAGCCGGTCCCGCCCGCCGAGCCGGTCCTGCATGTGTCCTGGTACGAGGCGGAGGCCTACGCCCGCTGGGCCGGCCGCCGGCTGCCGACCGAGGCTGAGTGGGAAAAGGCGGCCAGGTTCGACCCGGCCACCCGGCGGTCCCGCCGGTTCCCCTGGGGTGACGCTGACCCGTCGCCCGACCTGGCCAACCTGGGCCAGCGCCACCTGCAGCCCGCGCCGGTCGGCAGCTACCCCGGCGGCGCCGCACCGTGCGGGGCCCGCCAGCTCGTCGGGGACGTGTGGGAGTGGACGTCCAGCGACTTCCTGCCCTACCCGGGGTTCCGCGCCTGGCCCTACCGGGAGTACTCCGAGGTGTTCTTCGGCAGCGAGTACAAGATGCTGCGCGGTGGCTCGTTCGCGGTCGGCCCGGTGGCGTCCCGGGCGACGTTCCGCAACTGGGACTACCCAGTGCGCAGGCAGATCTTCGCCGGATTCCGGACCGCCCGGCCTGCGGCACCGGCCGCGGCGGCCGGCGCAGCGTGAGGAGGGCTCATGTGCCGTCATCTGGCTTATCTCGGGCCGCCCGTCACCCTCCGGGAGGTGATCTGTGACCCGCCGTACGGACTGATGCGGCAAGCTTGGGCGCCCCGGCGGCAACGCTACGGGAACGTGAACGCGGACGGGTTCGGTGTGGGCTGGTACGCGGACGGTGACCCGGAGCCGGCCCGCTACCGCCGCGCGCGGCCCCTGTGGGCCGACCCGTCCTTCGCCGACCTGGCCCGCGTGACCAGAACCCGGGCGCTCCTGGCGGCGGCCCGGTCGGCCACCGACGGCACCGACCTGGGGGAGACCGCCGCCGCGCCGTACCGCAGCGGCCGCTGGCTGTTCAGCCACAACGGAGTACTCAACGGATGGCCAGAAGCTACCGCCGGCCTGGCCGCGACGCTGCCCGCGGCGCGACTCCTGGCCCTGGAGGCGCGCTGCGATTCCGCCCTGGCCTGGGCCCTGGTGCTGCGTCAGCTGGACGCAGGCCGGTCGCCGGCCGACGCGCTGGCCGCCACGGTGGCGGATCTGGACTTCCACGGGGTGATGGGGCGGTTCAATTTCCTGCTCACCGACGGCGAGGTCATCGCGGCCACAGCGGCGGGGGACACGCTGTCCTACAGCGTGGCGGCAGGCCGGACGGTGGTGGCCTCCGAACCCGACGATGACGGGCACGACTGGGTCGAGGTGCCAGGGAGGTCCGTGCTGACGGCCATGGCGGGAGCCGTCGAAGTGCGGCCGCTGAGCGCTCCGGCCGGCTGGGAACCTCATTCAGCGCCAGATGACGGAAGGATCCTGCATTCATGACGGAGGTTCACCGATGACAGAGCTCACAGTCGAGCGCTGCCTGCCTGACGGCTTCCTGGCGTCCGCGCTGCGCGCGGACGCGCTGGCTGGCCTGACGGCCACGCCGAAGGCGCTGTCGCCCAAGTGGTTCTATGACGAGCGGGGCAGTGAGCTGTTCGAGAAGATCACCCTGCTGCCTGAGTACTACCCGACCCGAGCGGAGCGGGCCATCCTGACCGCGGCGTCGGGCGAGATCGCTGCGGCCACCGGCGCGGCCACGCTGGTGGAACTCGGCTCCGGATCGTCGGACAAGACGCGCCTGCTGCTTGACGCGCTGCGAGACGCCGGGACCCTGCGCAGCTATGTCCCGCTGGATGTCAGCGAATCAGCTCTGATCGCGGCCGCGAACCGGGTGCTGGTGAGTTACCCGGGGTTGTCCGTTGCGGCGGTGGTTTCTGATTTTGAGGAGCATCTGGGCCTGCCCGCGGCCGACGGGAGGAAGCTGGTGGCCTTCCTCGGCGGCACCATCGGCAACCTGCTGCCCACCCAGCGGGCGGCGTTCCTGGCCCGGGTGCGGGCCGGGCTGCGCGCGGGGGATGCCCTGCTGCTCGGCACCGACCTGGTCAAGGATCCAGCCGTGCTGGTCGCCGCGTATGACGACCCGGCCGGGGTGACCGCCGCCTTCAACAAGAACCTGCTCGCGGTGCTCAACGCCGAGCTAGGCGCCGACTTCGACCGTGAGGCGTTCGAGCACGTCGCGGTCTGGGATCCGGGCGCCGAGTGGATTGAGATGCGGCTGCGCTCAGTGCATGACCAGCGGGTGACGCTGCCCGCCATCGGGCTGGCCGTCGGGTTCGCGGAGGGCGAGGAGATGCGGACGGAGGTCTCGGCCAAGTTCCGGCGCCGCGGCGTCGAGGCGGAACTCGCCGCGGCCGGGCTCACGATGCGCTCCTGGTGGACCGACGACGAGAACCGGTTCGGCCTGTCACTGTCCGTGCCCAGCTGAGGGCGGGGTGGGCGGCGAGGGCCGCTCGCGGGCCTGGTCCGCCAGGGCCCGGGTGATCGCCTGCCGGATCCACCAAGTGGCGTACGTCGAGAATTTGTAGCCCTTCGTGTGGTCGAACTTCTCGACCGCCCGGATCAGGCCAAGGTTGCCCTCCTGGATCAGGTCCAGGAACAGCGCGCCGCGGCCGGTGTATCGCTTGGCCAGCGACACCACTAGCCGCAGATTGGCCTCGAGCAGGTGGTTCTTGGCCCGCCGGCCGTCCTCGGCGATCCACTCCAGGGCCAAGCACGCGTCGGTGGAGAGCACGCCGCCAGCCTCGGCGAGTTTCCTCTCGGCATGGCGGCCGGCCTCGATCCGCTTAGCCAGCTCGACCTCTTGCTGCACGCTGAGCGGGGGCACCTGGCTGACCTGGCCGAGGTAGTCCCTTATCGGGTCGGCCGTCGCGTTATCCACGTCGTCGGCATGCCTGGTGAGCCAGGCCAGGAAGCGAGCGCGCCCGGCCGTGGCGTCGTAAGTGCTGGCGTGCGGCTCGGCCAGGTACTCGCCGAGCTGTGGGTAGAAATCGGCCACGAACAAGACCTCACGGCCTCGATCTGCGTTTACGCCGGTTGTCATGACGCAGCCCCTTCTCCGCTGTCCTGGCCGAACGGGTAGTACCGTTCCAGCCCTGTGATCAGCTTGCGCCGGGCGGCATGCAGGTGAGCGTGCACGGTGCCCTCCGCCAGGCCAAGCCGCGCGGCGATCTCGGCGGCCCTCATGTGAGCCTGCCATCGCATCAGCGCGATCTGTTTCTGCCTCGGCGGCATGTCCTCGATGATCTCCCACGCCCGGGCCAGCGCGATCGCGTTCAGCGCCTGGGCCGCGGTATCTGCCGCAGCGACCTGGTATCTGGCGTGGATATCGGGCTGACTGCGGCGGAACGCCTCCTTGCGCCTGAAATCGCTGATGTTCTTATGCGCTAGCGTGCCGAGCAGCCAGGCCCGCTGCCGGCCGGTGGCATTCCCGCGCAACGTCGCCCAAGCCCGCGCTGCTGCCTCAAAGGTGTCCTGGACCAGGTCTGCGGCCAGCTCCCGGTCGCCTTGGGTACGCACACACGCGTGCCCGAACAGCCACCGGTCATGATCTGCGAAGAAACAACCTAGTTCAGTAACGTAGCGCCGCGGGATCCTGGTCCCGCCGCCGCCCTTCGTTGAGTCCATCACAACTGCTTAGTCGCGCGTCGGCGGTAAAACCTTTAGCCGGACGGCAGTCAGCCGCGGTCGGCCTGGGCGCCCCGGGCCAACTGGCGGACCCTGACGCTTTCGAGCGCCAGCAGGCGGACCAGCTCGCCGAGGACCTTCGGGCCATCGATCGCCCCGCAGCTGAAAAGATCGATGGCGATCAGGTTCTCTTCCGGCCAGGTGTGGATGCTCAGGTGGGACTCGGCCAGGATGAGGACCAGGGTGATCGCGCCATTGGGAAAGATAACGTGGCTGACGTCGAGCACGTTGCCCCGGCCGGCCTGGACGGCGGCCGTAGCGTGGGCGGTGAGCGGGCCGACGTCCGCGACCGGAGAGAGCGAGGTGAGGGCCGCGTCGAGCGCGTACAGCACCTTCGGTGGCGCCGCCCGCGGCGGCCGCGGCTCGGCCTGCGCGCCTGGTGCTCCCTTGCCCGGCATGATGTGGGAGGATACCGTACTTGCCGCCGGTGGGACGGGCCCGGCCGCGGCGGCACGGAGAACCTGAGCGCATGGACGTTGACGCAGTTGTGGCCGAGGTTGCCTCGGCGGTTGGCCTGGCCGAGGGGGAGTCGGGAGTCCGGGATATTCTGCGCGCCGTCGCGCGCGGCGAGCCGGTGGCGGCCCGCGAGGTGAGCCGGTCGGCCGAGTTGCCTGTGCCCCTGGTGACGGCGGTGTGCAACGAGTTGCGCAAGCGCGGGGTGGTCGACCGGGGCAGGCCGGTGCGGCTCACGCCCGAGGGCCGGGCCGCGCTCGGCGGCGGGCAGGCGGATATCTCCGGGCAGTGCCCGCAGTGCGCCGGGCGCGGCACGGTGGTCCCCGCCGCGGTCGCGTCCCTCACCGCGGAGCTTGAGCGGCTTTCGGCCGCGGCGCCGGAGGCCAAGCCCGCGCTCGACCAGTCGCACTGCACGGTGGCCACGAAGATCCGCCGCGTGCTGCGGATGCCTGACGCTGGGGCCCTGGACGGCAAGCGCATCATCGTGCTCGGAGACGATGACCTCACCTCGCTGGCGGTGGCCGCCTTCGCGGCCCTGGGCGGCGGGGCGCGCATCAGGAGGCTCGCCGTGGTCGACTCCGACCCGGATGTTCTCGCCTTTATCGGCGCCCAGCGCGGCGCCGGTGTCGAGGTGGAACTCATCGAGCATGACCTGCGTAACCCCCTTCCGGGCGGTCTGCTCAGCGGGTTCGACGTGGCCTGCACCGACCCGCCCTACACGGTGGCCGGGGCGGAACTCTTCCTGTCCCGTGCGGTATCGGCGCTGACGCCGGACGCCGGCCAGCACGTGTTCTTCTCTTTCGGGGCGCGCCGGCCGGAGGAGACCCTGCGTACCCAGCAGCTCATCGGGGCCATGGGCCTGACGGTGCGGTCCCTGGTGCCCGGCTTCAACGAATACCTGGGGGCGGGCATCCTGGGCGGCACGTCTCAGCTGTTCCACCTGCGCACTACGGCCCTGACCCGACCGGCGATCACCGGCGACTACCCGGGATCGCTGTACACGGCCGACATGCGCGCCGCGGCCACCAGGCCTTATCGGTGCGCCGGGTGCGCGGCGGTGCACATGGTCGGGCCGGGCGGGACGTGGGAGCGCATCAGCGAGCTGAAGTCCGCGGGCTGCCCGGAGTGCGGTGGGACCGTGCTGCGGCCTATGGCCCTGGAGCGGCGTTGACGCCCCCCGCCGGGGTCGGCCCCGGCGAGGTCGGCCCCGCCGCGGCCCGTTACCTGATCCGCCCGGCGGCGGAAAGCGACCTCGCCGCGCTGGCCGGATTCGAGATCGAGATCGCCCGGGTCTCGTTCGGCGACGAGGCCATCGCCGATCCCGCGCTGCACCGCAAGCGGGTGTCCGCCGCGCTGGGCAAGCCGGGAGAGATCACGCTGGTGGCCGCGGCCCGCGACACGCCGGCCGCAGCGGTCGGCTGGGCCTGGCTGTCGGGCCGGACCAACTCGCTGACCGGGGCCAGGTACGGCAACTTCCGGTCGCTCGCCGTGGCTGACATCGCGGACCGGGCGCGGGTCGCTGAGCTGCTCATGACGGCCGTGCTGGCCGCCGCGGACGAGGCCGGGTTCACGGCGCTGACCGGCAAGGTGCACGCCAGTAACCTCGGCATGCGCGCGGTATACCGCCAGTTCGGCTTCGAGGCGACGCACATCACCATGGAGAAGCGAGACTCCGGGATTTCCCGATGACCGGCCCGGTCAAGGCGGGCACCGTCAAAACGGGCACCGTCAAGTGCGTGGTCTGGGACATCGACAACACCTTGCTGTCCGGCGTCTACCTGGAATCGGGTCAGCAGTTGCCGCCGGTGGCCCCCGGCATGGCCGCCGTGCTCAGCGAACTGACCGCGCGGGGCATCGTGCACGCCATCGCGAGCCGCAACCCGCTGGCTGCGGCCACGCACGCGGCGCAGGTCACCGGGTGCGACTTCGTCGCGGCCGAGTGCGGGTGGGGCCGCAAATCGGACGCGGTCGCGCGGATCGCCGCAGAGCTGAACATCGCCGCTGACGCACTGGCGTTCGTGGACGACGACCCCTATGAACGGGCCGAGGTGACGTTCGCCCTGCCGCCGGTTCTCGTGCTCTCCCCTGAGGACATGGCCGACGCGGTCGGCTGGCCGGAATTCAGCCCGTCCGTGGTCACCCCGGAAGCACGCCGCCGCGCCGCGATGTATGCGCAGCGCCGCCGCAGGCTGGCCGCGGAGCGGTCGTTCGGCGGATCCCGGGAGGAGTTCCTGCGGTCCTGCGGCACCCGGGTCACCATCGCCGCGGCGGCCGCGGCGGATGTCCCCCGGCTGCATGAGCTGTCGGAGCGGACCAGCCAGTTCAACTCGGCCGGCGCAGGCCTGACCGAGGAGGAGTTCCGATCGCTGATCTCGTCACCGGCCAGCGGGGTGCTGACCGTGCGGCTGCGGGACACGTTCGGGGACGACGGCATGGTGGGCGCCTGTGTGACTGAGCACGGTGTGACTGAGCACGGTGTGACTGAGCACGGGGTGACTGAGCACGGGGCGGGGGGCTGGACAGTCCGGCTGCTCATGATGTCGTGCCGGGCCATGGGCCGCGGCGTCATCGAGGCGCTGCTGGCCTGGCTGACCCGGTCGGCGGCCCAGGAGGGAGCGCGGGTCCTGCGGGTCCCCTGCGCGGTCAACGACCGGAACGTGCCACTGCGGCTCGCCCTGGCCGCCGCCGGTTTCCGGGCGGCGGACGGCGGGGAGGCGGGCCGCGCGGTGTTCCGCCTGGACCTTGGCGGGCGGCCGCCGGAACTGCCCGACTGGGTCAGCGGGGCGGGCGCTCCGTGACGGCCGCCCCAGGAGGTGCGGGCTCAGGAGGTGCAGGCTCAGGAACGGGGTCCGCGCACGCCGCCGTGACCGTGATCGCCGATGAGATCCGCGGCATCCTGGCCGCTGCCACCGGCCGCCAGGAATTGCTGGGCCTACCGGCCGACATGCCGCTCTTCGGGCCCCCTGTCGCGCTCGACTCACTGACCGGCACTTTCCTGCTGCGCGAGATCCGCCGGCGATACGACGTCGACGTGGCAGGCGAGGACCTCAACCTGGACGCACTGGCCACCCTGGGCACCCTGGCCGCCTTCGTCAGCGGCCGGGCGGCCGGCGCCCCCGGGGCCAGCTGATGCCGCCCGTGCCGCCGCCGGGCGGCGCGGACCTGTGGTGGTTCGACATCCGCCCGTTCCGCCCCGGGCCGGCTGACCTGGCCGAACTTGACCAGGCCGAACGGGCCAAAGCGGCCGCGTTCGCGTTCGCCGCCGACCGGCACCGGTACCAGGCCGCGCATGTGCTGCTGCGCCGCGTGCTGTCCGGCTACGTCAGTGTCCCGCCGGCCCAGATCGTGGTGCGCCAGGCACCCTGCCCGCAGTGTGGCGGCCCGACCGGCCGCCCGGTGCTGCCCGGCGAGGGCAGCCCGCATTTCTCGCTCGCGCACAGCGGTGACGCCGTGCTGGTGGCCATCGCGGGCCGCTCGGTCGGCGCGGACGTGGATCAGGAGCCGCGGGGATGCATGTGCTCGATGACGTCGGCGATGCACCCGTCCGACGCGGCCGTGGTAGCGGCCCTGCCCGAGCCGGACCGGCACGAGGCGATCATCGGCTGGTGGGTCCGGGCCGAGGCGGTGCTCAAGTGCACCGGCGAAGGGATTGCGCACGGGCTCGGCTGCTTCCCGGTGGTCAGCGGCCTCGCCGCCGCCCCGGTGCACGGCTGCTCGGTCGACTCGGTCACGGCCCCGCCGGGCTACCGGGCCGCGATTGCCCTCGCCGGGGACGGCGGTATCAGCCGGCTCACCGTCCGCTCAGCCTGGCAGGACGAGACCTCACCACCCATGCGTGGCTAGCCCCGGCTGCTACGTTCGGTCGGTGCATACTCGCGTGACCGGCCTCCTCATCGAGGATGACCGCATCCTGCTGCTCAACCAGGACACCGATGGCCCGCGGACCTGGTCCCTGCCCGGCGGGAAGGTCGAGGACGGCGAAACCCTCGCCCACGCCCTCGTGCGGGAGATGCGGGAGGAGACCGGTGCCGAGGTGCAGGTCGGTCGACTGCTGTACCTGTGTGATCACGTAGCGGCGCATGTTGTTCACATCACCTTCGAGGTAGTCAGGGTGGGTGGCACCCTCGGCGTGGTCGAGGCCGGCAAGGAGACCCGCCCGATCCGCGGGGTGGAGTTCGGGAAGCTCTCCGAGCTGGCCGGGCTCGGTTTCAGCGACACATTCGTGCAGCTGACCCGGTCAGGGTTTCCGGGCGCCGGCTCGTACATGGGGGCCAAATCCACCATCGGCCTGTGACAGGCACAGCGCGTCGACCGATCCGGCCCAGCTCGGGCACCGGCCGGTAATCAAACGCCGCCCGCAGTCTCGCGGACCCGAGTTCCACGACCGCTAGCCCTGGACCAGCCGACCGTACGGCACCCCGGCCCAACCTCAATCCTCACCTCCTCCCCACCCGTCTCCCTCGCCGTAATCTCGGTCGTCCCCGAGCCGACTTGTCCCGGAATCGGCCGACCGAATCCCCCCATCGCGGGCGCCGTATCTAGCCATGGAGCACTTATCACGCGCTACGACCATGATCACGGGCGGTTTGTCCCAGTCTGCGTCATCTAACGCGTGAAATGTCGTAGCTGGCCGGCCTGGCGGCGATGACCGCGGGCCAGCGCCAGCGGCCACCCGGTTAGATCACCTGCTCGCGGCCCTTCCCAGTAGGGGTCGCGGAGGCGGCGCTTGTAGAGCTTGCCGTTGGGGTCGCAGGGTGGCACGCCGAGCGCCACCGCGAGCCTGCGCAGTGTCTCTGTTCGCGTGTCTTGCCGCTCTCCCTGCTCAAGCTTGCTGATCAGGGAGAGTGACACCCCGGCCAGCCGGGCGACCTGGCGCTGGGTTAACCCGCGTCGCTTGCGGACGACGCGCAGCCTGTCGCCAACGGTGCGAGTCTCATCCATGGATTCCCGGGTACGCACAAGGCTTCCCCGCAGGCGGTCCGTCTGCCTGCGCTCCGTGGCTGGGCTGGCCTGGTGGCGGCGGGTAGCCTCGTCGCAGGCGAGGCGATCGGCGTGGAGGCGGGCATGACAGCGGTTTTCGCGGTGGACGCGTGCCGGACCCCGGTGGGGAAGATCAAGGGGGCGCTCTCCTCGGTCCGGCCTGACCACCTCACTGCTGACGTGCTCAAGGCCCTGCTCGCCCGCAGCCCATGGCTGGACCCGGCCCGGATCGACGACGTGTACTGGGGGGCCGCCAATCAGGCCGGCGAAGACAACAGGAACGTGGCCCGGATGGGCGTGCTGCTGGCCGGCCTGCCGGTGGAGGTCCCCGGCGCGACCGTGAACCGGCTCTGCGGGTCGGGAATGGAGGCGATCGCCAGCGCCGCCAGGGCCATCGCGTGCGGCGAGGCGGACATCGTCCTGGC
>Ga0302325_10021494_pt1 | contig 13509 bp, 13 predicted proteins | sample Palsa_T0_2_FD_201948 | JGI IMG/M metagenome (GOLD analysis project Ga0302325, IMG submission 201948) | Peat permafrost microbial communities from Stordalen Mire near Abisko, Sweden - Palsa_T0_2 | ecosystem: Environmental > Terrestrial > Soil > Palsa > Peat permafrost | place: Sweden: Abisko... | reverse complement strand
GGATGCGCGTCGCGTCGAGATTGCGCGCACCGGCGATTACACAGTCCTGGTCCTGTTTTCGGTCGGAACCAGCAAGGGTAAGTGGGGCAGCCTGCTTGAAAACCTCTTCGAATTCAAGCGGCTCTATGATACCGAGGCAACTCTCGGCGAGGCGCTTCCGGACTTAGTCGTCAAGTACCCGTTGAAGTATAGAAATGTAACTCTCAAGGAACTCAGCGATGAGATGCACTCAGCAATGATAGAGCTGCGACTGAGCGCCCTCGAAGGCGAAGCCTGCGAGTTAGACACGCAGGAAGTCCTGACGCCATCGCAGACTTACCAGAAGTTACTGCGCAACGGCACGGAAAAGGTCAAGTTCACCGAGATGGCAGGTCGCATCGCCGGAGTGATGCTGGTCCCCTATCCACCTGGAATTCCTGTGTGCATGCCCGGTGAGCGGCTCGGTGGTCCGGATAGTCCGGTTATCAAGCTGATTCTCGCGCTCGAAGAGTTCGGCAAGCGCTTTCCCGGCTTCGAGCGTGAAGTCCACGGCATCGAAGTCGATGCGCAAGGCGATTATTGGATGCGAGCCGTCATCGAAGCGACAGGGAAGCGGTCGAACGGCAAGAATCGCCCGCCGAGCTCCGCGCCGCCGGTGAAGCGCAAGCGCCGGCCAGGAACGAAATCCGCGGCGGCAAAGGCACCAGAATCGGCTCCGCTCGACTCCACGCTCAACGAGCAACGATAGCCTTGTCGCCAGGCAGCAGAAATGCCGTGAATACGGCTCGTGTACACTAGCGAGCATTCACGGCATTTTTCGCAAGCCTATGACAATCAACGAAGCTGCATCCGCAGCGGCGAACCCAAGCCGAGATACTCTGACAGACCCTCTGCTGCTCACCGAGTGGCTGGCTGTCGGCTGGTCGCGCGAGGTTTCTGCAGGCAAGCCCCTTGCGCGGCGGCTCATGGGACGGGATCTCGTTCTGTGGCGCGCCGACGGCGAAGTGCATTGCTGGCTTGACCTCTGTGTCCATCGCGGCGCAAAGCTATCTCTCGGAGTAATTCAGCCTGACTCCCCGGGCAGCAGCTCCGGCGAATGCCTGGTCTGCCCCTATCATGGCTGGCGATATGCGCCCTCCGGGCAATGCGTTTCGATCCCCGCGCAGCCCGGATTGACGCCCCCGGCAAAGGCACACGCGCAGACTTTTCAGGTTCAAGAACGTTATGGAGCGATCTGGGTTTGTTTTGGCGAGCCATCCGCAGACTTGCCGAAGTTTCCGATTGCCGATGAGCCTGGATTTCGCGTGTTGCTCGCGGGGCCATACCGGTTCCGCGCCTTGGGGCCGCGGCTGATTGAGAACCTGCTTGACGTAGCCCATCTTGGCATCGTTCACGCCGGCCTGCTCGGCGATCCTGAGCGGTCCGAAATCGAGGATTATGAAGTCGGCATGGGCCCCAATGGGCCAGAAGCGAAGGAGATTCGCATCTGGCAGCCAAATCCCGATGGCACAGGAACCGGCGCTCTGGTCAGCTATCACTACGAGGTCCAGGGTCCGCTGACGGCAAACTTCGTCAAGCTTCACGGCAGCCAACGCCTTGGCATTCTGGCTCAGGTCGCGCCGGTCGACGGCGAATTCAGCGAGATGCGCATGGTCATGGCTCTCAACTACGGCCACGAAATTCCCGACGCCGACCTCGTCGCCTTTCAGGACCACGTAGCCGGGCAGGACCGCGCCATTGTCGAGTCGCAGCGGCCCGAACTGCTACCGCTCGACTTGCAGGCCGAACTCCATCTGCGCTCGGACAGAATGGCCATCGCCTATCGCAAATGGCTGCGCGAGATCGGCTTCAAGTACGGGGTAGCCTAGTGACGCCCTACCCGCAACTCAGCCCGCGGCAAAATCTCCCCTGGTTTACCTCCGGCGATGTGGACGGCTTCTTCGGCCTGTTCCTCTCCGGCTTTCCCGACTTGCTGCTCATTGTAGGCCTGGCGCCGGTTTGTGGCTTTTCCGCCGCATTTGTCTCCAGCCATGTCCTGCCTGGAGTCGCGCTTTCCGTGCTGGCCGGCAATCTCTTCTATGCCTGGCAGGCGCGGCGGCTCGCTCGCTCGACAGGCCGGGACGACGTGACGGCGATCCCGTTCGGCGTCAATACGCCGACTATCTTCGCCTACGTCTTCCTCATCATGGGCCCCGTCTATGCGCGGACGCACGACGCAACGCTGGCCTGGCACGCCGGCATCTTCGCCAGCCTGCTCAGCGGCGTGGTCCAGACTGCCTGCGCCTTCGGAACGGACTGGCTTCGCCGTCATACCCCGCGCGCGGCGCTCCTTTGTCCGCTGGCAGGCCTGGCGCTGGCTTACCTGTGCCTTGGATTTGTCTTTGGCGTATTTCAGCAACCGGCAGTAGCGGTGGTGCCGATGATTGTGCTGTTTACGCTCTACGCTTCAAAGCTGCGTTTGCCCTGGCGAATTCCACCCGCGCTGCTAGCCATCGCCATCGGCGCAGCCCTCGTAGCTGTGATGCGTTACTTCCATCTCTACGAAGCGCCAGCGACGGTCGCCATTTCTCCAGGCATTTATCTGCCGCACCCGGTCAACGTATTCGCCCTCTTCGGCCGCGGCGAGTGGTGGAGTTATCTGACCATCATTCTCCCCCTCGGCGCGCTCGACACGCTTGCGTCCTTGCAGATATTGGAGTCCGTCAAGGCGGCTGGAGACGACTTCGCCACCACGCCATCGCTGCTCGTGAACGGCATCGCAACGCTGGCCGCAGCCTGTCTGGGCAGTCCTTTTCCCACGACCCTCTACGTCGGCCACGCGGCGCACAAGGCCAATGGAGCGCGCTCAGGCTATTCCGCCTTGAACGGACTGGTCACGCTGCTCCTCTGCCTGACCGGCGTCCTGCCGCTGGTGCTGCGCGTGATTCCGCTGGAGGTCGCCGGGCCGGTAGTCGTCTGGTTCGGACTCGTCACCGTCGGTCAGGCATTCACCGAAGTTCCCGCGAATCAATCTGTCGCAGTGGCGATGGGACTCATCCCAATGGTGGCGCAATGGGCCACAGGACTGATCAGCACGGTTGTAGAGAAGACGAACACTTCGTTGGCTGAGCTGATGCCGCGCGTAGGCGGAGAACTGGCGCTAGGCGGCTTAATCGCGCTGGGCCAGGGCGGGCTCCTGACTTCAATGCTCTGGTCTGCAACTCTGGCCTTAGCCATTCAGCGGAAATTCGCCCAGGCAGCTGCATGGATGGGCGCTGCCGCCGTGCTTTCAGCCTTTGGAGTCATTCACGCCTACGCGCTTACGCCGGGCGGAGTAGTCGGTCGCATCGGCTTGTGGGTTGCGCCCGAGTTTGCGATCAGCTACGCGGCGGGAGCGCTATTTTTGCTTGTCTGCTCGTGGCGGAATCCGGTTCCTACGGTTGGCAGAGATCCGATTTCTTGACCAGATCGAGCAAAGGCTTGGTCTGAAAGACGAGTTCGCCACCTTTGCCTGCGGATGGTTTGGCGTAGCCGATACGCAGATTGGGCAGGGAATTGAGCCACTGCATGAAGTGGCGAGGATCGTCCAGATTTGAGGAGCTGAAGCCAGGGTTACGGTAGTGTAATTCTCCCGTAGGCAAAATCTCCCATTGGCGCTTGAACTCCTCAGAGCGCATATAGCCTTCAAAACGCATCTTCAGGCTGACGGTTGGATACGGAACAGGATTCGGATCCTGAAGTGTCGACCGCTGCGGCGGCTGAAAGGCAAAATCAGGACTCCCGTCGAAGCGAAGCAGCCAATGCAAAGAGCGTTTGCCCGAGTCCTGACGGCACTCCACCGTGAAACGGGGCAGGCTGTCGGCGGACGCATTTTCCGGCGCGTCAGGCGGCCGGAGAAGCAGGATCAGCTTCAGATAATGAATGCCGGAGTCGTGGTCCGTACCATCCAATCGAAGGACGTTGTCGCCGACCGCTTCCGGTTGCTGAGCGCAGGCATAAGCCGAGAAGACTGTCGCAAGCGCACCAATCGCAGCGAATTGGACCAGAGCCTTTAGCATTCGAGGATGTACCTGTATCCAACTATATTCGAGCCTTCTAAACCAAGGAAGATTAAGCGCAGATAGAACGGGATTTAAGAGAAAGCGTCAGCCCCATTGCAGATACCAAGGATTTGCGGGCCATATTTGTCGACCTTAGCCGGCCCCATTCCTGAGATTTCCTGAAGCTGATTTGGCGTCGTCGGCCGGCCGTGAGCAATCGCGCGCAAGGTGCGGTCATGGAGCACGACAAACGGCGGCATGCCCAGTTTCTTCGCCACCGTAGTGCGCCAGCCTTTGAGAGCCTGCTCCAGTTGCTGCGCTGCGGGACTCAGCTCTTCAGGCGTAGCTGACTGTACAGAGGCAGCCGGCCTCTTCGCGCCTGACTTCCGGTCAGACTTTGACTCCGGAGCCAGACGCCGCTGCTTGGCACCTTGCGAGCCAGATGCGCTCTCCGGCATTTGCAACTCAAGGTCAGCCCCATCTTCGAGCGCTTCACCTTGAGCCGTAAGACTCGCCTTTCGAAAGAGAATCGTCTCGCCGTCCTTGATCCATTCCGCGTCCTCCACGGCAATTAAGCCAGCGCTGGCCAGCGCATTAAGATAAACGTCCAGCTCCTTGCGACTAAGCTCTCCTGGAAGCTCCTTAAGCAGCTTGCCAAGAGACTTTCCCTGCGTTCCGCGCAGCGCGTCGAGAATAGCCTGAATCGTCCCGCGCTCGGCTCGCGAAGGTGCGCGATACCGCTGGGCAGAGCTGCCCGTCGGATTGCAAAAATCGCACAGCCCGCAACGCACGCTGCCATCCTTCAAGTCGCCGAAGTGCAGCACCAGCGCGGCCATGCGGCACTGGTGCCCATCTACAAACTTCTGCACCAGTTCAAGCTGAGCACGCCGATAGTCGGACTGGCGCGTATAAGGCGCAGACCAGCCTTTATCGCCGCGCGTGGCATTGTTGTTGTAATCCACCTGCGCTCCGCCGTGAATGAAGAGCTTTTCGATCGCTTTGGAAAAAGTCTCTTCATCCAGATGACTGCTCAGCGCCTCTCGAATCTCGTCCAGCGGCCTCGCTTCGACGGTAAGCGCCTTGAAGACTCTCTCAACCGAATCAATCGGCGGATAGTCGCGCTTGAGAAAAAACTCGTGCGTGCGAATGTCGGCCCAGGAGTGCATCAGGATGGCCCTGCTGGGCAGGCCATCTCGACCAGCGCGGCCAATCTCCTGGTAATAGCCCTCAAGCGACCCGGGCAGCGCCGCATGGATGACCGTGCGCACGTCCGCCTTGTCAATGCCCATGCCAAAAGCAATCGTGGCTACAACGCAATCCAACTGCCCCGCCTGAAACCTTTGCTGGACAGACTCGCGTATCTCCGATGGCAACCCAGCATGATACGCGGCCGCGCGGCAGACCTGGCCCAGCTGCGCCGCCAGATCTTCAGCCTTCTTGCGAGCCGGTGCATAAACGATTGCCGGACGGCGCGCCGGGTCCTGCAACAGCTCGCAGATCAGTTCGCCGCGCATCGGCATCGGCACTTCGCTCACTTCAATCGCCAGATTCGTCCGACGAAAGCCATGGATAAACTTCTTCGCCTTCGTGAGTCCGAGCTGGGTGAGAATATCGCGCTGCACCGCAGGCGTAGCCGTCGCCGTCAACGCGATTACCGGAGCCGGGCGAAGCGCGGGCAGGTACTGCCCCAACATGCGATAGTCGGGACGAAAATCGTGCCCCCACTGCGAGATGCAATGGGCCTCGTCGATGGCGATCAGCGCCGGCTTGCGCTTGGCAAGCATCTCCGGGAAGCCTGGGACGCGCAGCCGCTCCGGAGCGATAAAGAGAAATTGCAGCGCGCCGTTGAGGTAGTCCACGCAAGCCTGGCGGCTGACGGCGCGATCCAATCCTGAATGAATCCGCGCTACCGAAAATCCCAGGCTCAAAAGCTTGGCGCACTGGTCTTCAATGAGCGCGATCAGCGGGCTCACCACCAGCGCAGTCCCACCGCGAGCGACAGCCGGCAGTTGGTAGCAGAGAGATTTTCCCGAACCGGTCGGCATCACCAGCAGCAGATCTTCGCCGTCAACCGCAGCGCGGCAAACAGCCTCCTGATTGGCGCGGAAAGATGCGAAGCCGAAGGCCCTGTGAAGCAGGTCGGGTAAGGATTCGGACAGCGGTGGTGTATCAAAGGCAGCTTCGGACGGCACTGCTTCATTCTATAAGTCCGCTACCGCGCTGGATGGAAGCTCAAGCAGCAGACCTGTCAATAACCTCGAGCTGCGACCCCTCAATTTTCTGGAGATAAGCAACAATCTCAAAAAAATTGCGCAGTTGCGGATTCCCGGTCGGCCCCAGCATCCTCATCAGCGTTTTCGAGGAGTGACCGAGAGCCTCGCCGAGCTGCACAAATCCGATAGTTCCGTTGATGTACTTTCGCAGCAGCGATTTGCCTGTTTCCACGTCTCCCGCAACCATGGAGCCAATCGCTTCTCGTAGCAAAGCCCTGCGGAAGCCCTGGCTCTCTTGAAGCCGCGCCTTGATCGTCTCACTGAAGCTCTTGGTGAGTGGCATCATTCCTCCCGCTTGCGCATTTTGTATTCGCGCCAAAGAGCCTGCGCGGCCTCAATGTCCGCCTGTTGGCGCTTCTTGCTTCCCCCACCGAGCAGGATCACCAGCACCTCTCCATCCTTACCGAAATACACCCGATAGCCCGGCCCAAAGTCGAGTCTCAGTTCAAGAACCCCGGCACCGACTCCTTTTGCCAAAGAAAAGTTTCCCTGCTCAATCCGGTCGAGAGCCACGGTGATTCGCGCCTGTGTACTGTCGTCCAGCTTGCCAAACCATCGTTCGAATGGATTTCGGCCCGAACGGTCCAGGTAGGAGCGAATTTCGATCACGGAATTATAGTATCACAAAAGATACCACTTAGGCTGGGATTGCGGCCCTTTAATCGACGCAAATCTCATTTCGCTTTTGTCCTACCACTGTCCCCAGTCGCCGCGGGAAAGAACCCAGACCGCAAGCAGTAAATTGGTAGTCGCATGGGCGACCACAGCATCGCCGATGCGCCCTTTCCATTTGAGCGCCCCCGCGTAGGCCGCGCCAGCGAGGATGCCGACGACCCATTGCTGGCCGTGCATGAGACCAAAAGCCGCTGAAGACAGCCCAATCGAGAGCAGCGTAAGGCTGCGTGAGGGAACTCGGTCGAAATCGCGCTTCATCAGGCGGCGCGCCAGGTAGCCGCGAAAGGCAAGCTCTTCGGCTATAGGAACTGTAACTGCAGCGGCAACCACACGGAAAGCTATCCATGCGATCCGGCTGTCCGGGGATAAAGCAGCGAGGGCCACGCCGAGGGAATCAGCGCCCGATTGCGCGGTATGCGTCCACAGCGCCCAGAACGTAGGCGCCAGCCAGACAAGAAAGACAGCCACGCCAGCCAGCGGAGCCAGCCAGCCGAATCGCCAGTTCAGCTTCTTGTACTCGTCGCGGAAATGCCACAGAGCGATGGCGGCCGCAACAAATCGCAGCGGATAGAGCCATTCAAACGATCCCGATGCTGCCTTGGATATAAAGGACGCAGCCAGAATCGCCAGAAAGGGAACCAGATACCAGGCCGTCGCTGGCGATTCACCGGCACTCTCGGTTGCAAAGGATTGAGCCTGAGGCTCGCCGCCGATAGAAGCATACTCGGAGTCCTTGCGTACCCAGGCCAGGTTGCGCGTAGCTACAGAAAAGGCCAGCGCCACACCGGTAAAGGCGATCCATCCTGCCTGCGAATGGAAGCCAACCATGGCGACTTGCGTATGCCCGGTGTTCCCAATCATCACCAGCGCGGAGATGCGCAGGATATTCAGCACCCAAACCGAGGCTAGCGCGCAGGGAATCAGCAGGAACGCCTGCGGAAATCGGCTCTCTTTGCGGCAATACCAGAGCCAGATGGAGGTGAACACCAGAACCAGCCCCAGACCCTCCAAACCCGAGCAAGCCTGGGCAATAATGACAGTGAAATGCGGCGTTCCAATAGTGAAGCTGCCCGGATCGACCTGGACATTCGGCAAAAAGACGCTCAGAACCCTCTGCACGGAGCGAAAGGACAGCAGTTGCATCGCGCGCCCCGGCGTCGAATTCGCAGACTCCCACATCGATTGCAGCGGATACCGAAGGCAAAAGGCGAGCGCTCCGGCAATGGAGGCATACAGCCAAAGCAACCCGGTCGCGCGAAAGATGCCAATCCAGGCCCGAATCGGCAGGCAAGCCATGGCAAGAAAAGCAATTCCAAGCAGAGTAACGCCTCGCACGGCGCCAAGCACTGCGGACGTGTGCAGCGTCGCGCGGTAGCCATGCAGAGACAAGATGCTGACCAGAGAAGTCGCGATCACGCAGACAACATGCGCCACGAAACACCAGACGCCAAATTGAAATTTCTCTTCGCGCGCCTTCAGGCGAGAATAGCCCAGCCCAAGGAAAACCGCGAAGGTTACGATGCCGAAGGAAGCAAGCGGGCCAAGCAGCGAGTCCGTGTGAGGGATGCTTGAACGGAGGAAGCAGTCCGCTGCCAGCACTATGGCCAGCAGGTACAGCCGCGGAAGCAGGCCGCGCTGCAGACTACGCCAAAGTTGGCCGGTCGTTTTAAGAAGACCGTATGACTGGGAGCGGTTACTCCCAGTCAAGAGGAGGTTCGGGGGAATGCTCAGGACGTCCTCCGACCTAGTTCCGGCGCCGTGAGCGCATGACGGTCAGCGTTCCCGCAAGCAGCGTTAATCCGCCGATTGCGAGGCTTGGGTCGACTTCCGGAGCGATGTTCCCGACGTTTGGTGCGTCTTGAACGCGCGGCGGATAGCGATCATTCAACCCAGTTACGGGTTCGGGCGTGGCGTGCATTGCTGGCACTGCATAAGCGCCGGCGGAAAACGCCAACGCTAACACGGGTCCAGCGACTTTGAGTATGGTTTTCATGTTTCTACCTCTTGTGGACAGCTGTCAGATGACCGAGCAATTGCAAATGGCTTAGTCTGCCCAGGATGTTGCAAGCTGAAGACTCGTTGGGTTGACCGGATGCATATTGCAACACGAGGCATCCGGGCGGCGATCAGGCATGAGTGGCACAAAGGGAAAACGTGCCGTTGTCGGCTGAACCATCTCCCTAAAAGGCTACGGCTGGAATTGGTTGATTCCGCCCTTTGCTTTTGCCATTGTCGGGGGTCGGCGGGCTGCGGGAAATAGCAGTTCCGTGGCAGGGACCTGCGGCTTAGGTAACCCCGCCGAGGTGACCATCTGCTTCACTTCAATGACTTTCGGTCCCAGGAAAAGTGACTTGTCAGCTATCGTTGAATTGCAATGAATAAGCCCGATGCGTGAGCAAGGACGGTGCCTTCAGCGCTTCGAATCCTGGCTTCCGTCCAGTGTTTGCGGCCTTCGCTGCGGGTAACCTGGCCCTCGATCCGAATGGCCGCACCCGAGGGAACAGGACGCAGATATTCGACCTGCATCTGGCGTGTCATGGCGGTTACTCCGCGAGCTCGGTTGGCCTTGCTCATCGCTTCGTCCAGCAGCGTGGCGATAATGCCTCCGTGCAGGTAGCCCGGCGGCCCTTCATACTGGGCGGAAACCACAGCCTGGCACACAACCGAGTGATCTTCGGCTATTTCAAAATGGAGCTGGAGCCCGACCGGGTTAGCCTGCCCGCAGCCAAAGCAGTGGTTCTGCGGCCCGTGGTAGAGAAGTTCTTCCGTCTCAGCGCTCAAACTGCTTCCTCCAGCACTCTCGTATAGACGTCGCGGTCCACATTCCCTCCGGTGAGCACCAGCCCGATCGACTGGCCTGCTTGCCTGTTAGAACCCAGACCTTTGTGCTCCCTTAGAGCGCCGGCCAGCGCTGCGGCCGCCGCGCCTTCAGCCAGATTGTGCGTGTCCTCGTAATAGGCTCGCATAGCGGAAGCAATTTCCGCGTCGGAGACTTCGACGATGCGCGCCACATTGTCCCAGATGACCTGCATCGCCTCGGCATTGGGCAGCCTGCAGGCCAGCCCGTCGGCGATCTGAGTTTGCGACGGAACCTCAACAATGCGCCGCTCCTGAAACGAGCGGGCATAGGAGGGCGAGCTCGCTGCCACCACGCCGACAATCTCCGTCTGGAGCCCAAGCGCATTGCGGACAGCCGAAACGCCGCTGATCGATGAACCCAGCCCGATGGGAACATATATCGTTGCGAGCGGCGGAGTACCGCGAAAAAACTCCAGTGCATAGGTAGCCGTACCCAACACCAGCCGCGGGTGAAAAGACTCGACCATAGCGTGATTAGGACGTGCAGCCAGTTCGCGCGCATATTCCAGCGAAGCTTGAAAGTCGTCGCCGTGCTCAACCAGCTCCGCGCCCTGCGCCTGCATGGCCAGATTCTTCTCCCGGCTATTGCCATGCGGAACAACGATGACAGCCTTCAGTCCCAGCAGTCGCGCGGCCATGCCAACGCCCTGGCCGTGGTTGCCGCGCGTCGCAGCCACCACAGTTTCGAGATCAGGCTGCGTCTCCTTGAGCCAGCTAACATAGAGCAGAGCGCCGCGCAGCTTGAATGCGCCCACAGGCGAGTGGTTCTCATGCTTGACGTAGACCTGGAAGCCAGAACCGAAACCAGAATCGAAACGCTGGTTAAGCAGCGGCCAGGCGTATTGCGGTGTTGGCGGCATCGAACGGTATAAGATCGCCTGCGCCGCTTCAATCTCTTTGAGAGAGGGCAATTGCATATTTTCAGCTTACGATATGGTGTCCTGAAAGCGGAGCATCGAAGGGACGTCTCAAGCATCCATTAGTTGAAACAACCCCATTCGTCCCATACTTTAGCCGTAAAACCCGCGTCGTTAACCCCAGCACCGCAAAACATGTAAGGCAATCGCAACCCGCAAGGAGAGATTTCCCATATGAATCGCAGAATGGCCATCAAACACATGAGTGGACTTGCCAGCGCTGTACTGTTGAACTCCTCAGGCGCCAAGGCAAGCACGCTCACCGGCGGCGCCGTCACCCCTCAAGCCGCGCCCGCAACCGCAGCGCCCACAGGACCGTTCACACTTCCTCCGCTGCCCTACGCCTACGACGCCCTTGAGCCGTATTTCGACGCCGAGACGATGCATCTGCACCACGACAAGCACCACCAGTCCTACGTGGACAAACTCAACGCAGCCGTCGCCGGGCATCCCGATCTCGAAAGCAGAACGGTCTTCGACCTGGTGGCCAATCTCGACGCAATGCCAGCGGCCCAACTGGCCGCGATTCGCAACCAGGGCGGAGGTCACGCCAACCACTCCTTCTGGTGGACTTCCTTGGGCAAAGGCGGCTCTGCCCCAACCGGTGACCTGGCCAAAGCCATCGATGCAAAGTTCGGCAGCCTTTCCGGTTTTCAGGAACAGCTAACGACCGCGGCCACTGGCGTCTTCGGCAGCGGTTGGGCGTGGCTGGTGAGCCAGCCCGGAGGCCTGCTCAAGATTGAGACCACCCCAAACCAGGACAGCCCATTGACCGTAGGGCACACGCCCATTCTGGGCATCGACGTCTGGGAGCATGCGTACTACCTCAAGTACAAGAACAAGCGGCCAGATTTTGTGAAAGCCTACTTCTCCGTAGTGAACTGGGATGCAGCCAGCGCCAAATTCGCAGATAACAGAAAAGGCTAGCGAATTGGCAACGAAACAGGGAACTCTACGCCATGCAAAACGGGTGCCCCAGGTCTCGTTTCTGAGACCTGGGCTTACCCTTCTCAGTATCATCCCGCTCCTGATCTTCGCCGGCTGTCACAGCACCCCGGATCTAACCCCACAGCAAGCCGAAGGCCAGCATCTCTACGCCGTCCGCTGCGCCCACTGTCACGAAGACAACGATCTCGCGCTGAAGCCGCCCCCACCAAACGTTCACGGTGCAATGGCGAAAGCAAACCTTCCCAGCGGCGCCTCGGCAACGGACGCAGAGGTCCGGCGACTGATCCTGCAAGGCAAAGGCAAAATGCCCAGCTTCTCCGGCCGATTCACCGAGGAGCAGATGGCCGCGCTACTCGCCTATCTGCACACGAATATGCCGCTGCCCGACGGTGGCTCACCTTAGCGGCGTCCTTTACGCCGCTACTGTTCGTTTTGCCGTAGAAAGGTGGCCGGCAATAGCGTCGGCAATCTTCTGACCCGTCGCCAGTTCTATCCAAAGGAATTGCCCAGCGGGATTGATTTCCAGGAATACATATTGGCCCTCCGGAGTCAGCCGCAGATCGATGGCGCCATATTCTAGCCCTAATCGGCGCATGAGCAGGCGCAACGAGTCCTCCACAGCCGGCGGCAATACGTGCGCTTCCCATTTCAAATCCATATTGAATCGAAAATCAATGGGATACTCGCCCGCACGAGCGTCTGCCGCTCCCGCGTAGATTTCATCCCCGATTACCGTCACGCGTATATCCGCAACTGCTTCCACGAAGCTCTGGAAGATGACTGGAGTTACCCTGATATTTTCCGCGAATGCCGTTTCTTCCGTCCGCATTCGTCGCGTCTCCCGCCAAGCGTCAGGAAGCGCGCGAAATTGCTTGTAAATCACGTTGCCGTCATGCCCGCGCCAGAAGTCGAGTGCCTCTTCAGGATCGCTGGTCATGAGCGTCGCCGGAATAGCCAGCCCGATCTGTTGAGCCAGATCAAGCTGTCGTGGCTTATGGTGCGCAGCTTCATCCCGCACCGGGTCGTTTACCCAGAGGACATCCATCGCCTGATAAAGTCCTGAAAATGCAGTCGTCGCTTCCGACATCGCAAAACGTCGATGCACCGGATCGGTAATATTGGCGGGCAGACGAAAGGGCTGCGGCCTGCGCCACCAAACCGCGTTAATGGTTGAGAGGTCGAGCCGCCCGCCGCCCGCGCGGCTCAGTTCTAACCGGCGCGCGCCATCCTCGAATGACATTGACAGCGCGAGCCGGGTAGGGAACTCAGACAAATCGAGCAGTTCAACCCCTACATCCCGTGACCTGAGCGCCTCCATCACAGCACGCGCATGCGGATCCTCAATAGAGGAGAAAATCAGAACCGTCATCAGCGCAACTCCCTTGCTGCGAAGGCTTGACGCTTCGCTTCAGGCACTTAGTCCAAATACGGCGGACGCCCTGTTGCGTCGGCAAGCGGGTTCTTGTCCATCCAGCTATGCGTCGTGTCACGCCAACCCGTGACGTGGATGCCGAAAGGAGACTGCATGGCCGAGAGTGCGCTCGCTGGAGCCTGCTGTTCTGTAGCCAGCGCAAACGGCCCCAGATCGGTTTCAGGATGGGTTCTCACGGACTCTTCCCACGGTAGTTTGTCCGTGGACGGATGTGACATATCGTATTTACCTGTTTCAACGCTGCCCACGAAGTTCGCCGCCTGCATCGCTTCGGGATAGCGCCTGACAGGCTCTTCCCACGGATGCTTTTCAAGTGCTGGATGCTTCACATCAGGCAATCCCGATTGGGCGATGCCGCCACCGGACTTGAGCACAGCCTCCGTCGCCGACTCCGGTACCTTTGCGCG
>Ga0302325_10021493_pt1 | contig 13510 bp, 15 predicted proteins | sample Palsa_T0_2_FD_201948 | JGI IMG/M metagenome (GOLD analysis project Ga0302325, IMG submission 201948) | Peat permafrost microbial communities from Stordalen Mire near Abisko, Sweden - Palsa_T0_2 | ecosystem: Environmental > Terrestrial > Soil > Palsa > Peat permafrost | place: Sweden: Abisko... | reverse complement strand
CGGCCGTTGGGAAGAAGCTCTCGATACACTGGCACTGGTCCATGCTCACGGTGATAAGAACGATGCGTTCGTGAGGAGTGAGATGAAAGAGATTCGAGACGAAGTCGAATTCGACGCCCAGAATTCAGATGTCTCGTGGATAGAGCTGTTCAAGCCGGGGATGCTCAATCGTGTTCATATCGGTGTCTTCACGCAAATCTGGAGTCAATTGACAGGCATGAATGTGATGATGTACTACATTACAGTAAGTTCGGGCTCTTGGACCTCGATAATGCGCTTTCTGACAACACTACAGTATGTGTTCGCCATGGCCAATCTCAAAGGCAATAACATTCTCCTCTCATCTTCAATCCAATATGTGATCAACGTCATCATGACAATCCCCGCTCTTATTTGGATCGATCGCTGGGGTCGTCGTCCAATGTTTCTTGTCGGAGCTGCATTCATGATGCTTTGGCTCTTCATCAATGCGGGTACGTTCACTCTCACTGACCGCGTTGCACCTTTGCTAACTCTCCCAGGTGTCATGGCAACATACGGCCACGCCGCACCTGCTGGAGGCCTTAACGGCATCGCCGCCGAATCGTGGATCCTCACTGGCAAGCCAGCCAAAGTTATTATTGCAATGAGCTACCTTTTCGTCGCTTCCTTTGCTCCGACATGGGGACCGGCATCCTGGGCCTATCCACCTGAACTTTTTCCTCTTCGCGTTAGAGGCAAGGCAGTCGCTCTCTGTACATCCGCGAATTGGGCTTTCAACTTTGCACTCGGGTACTTCGTGCCTCCTGCATTCCAGAATATTCAGTGGAAGGTACACTCTCATCACCCTCCCCACAACAAAGCTGAACTAACAACTCGCAGGTCTACATTCTCTTCGGTGTCTTCTGTGCCACAATGTTCATCCACGTCTTTCTCATGTTCCCCGAGACAGCTGGCAAATCGCTGGAGGAGGTCGAGGCCATGTTCACTGATCCACGAGGACCCAAGTACCTCGGCACCCCACCATGGAGAACATCAGTGGTCACAAAGACACTTGATCTTCATCCTCATGAGAAGTTGTTTAACAACCATGAGCATAACGAGAGGACATCGGATGAAGAGAAGGGTGTTGTCGCACCAGAAGCAGCAGCAGCACCAGTAGCCGGGACAACTACATGATCAGATCTAGGATGTACGAGTAAGGTAGGGGTAACCTTATATGTAAGGTAAGCATGGCACGGGCGTATTCGGCTAGAGAGTGCTCATTGTCAGTTGGGAATTCGGGGTCCCGCGCTTTCTATTTTACCTTTGATTTTGCGTTTGAAAGCTGAAATGTTGATTAATACAATAATGCGAAATCTTGTCAACCTCTTCGAATCCCGAGGATTCGGCTCTTCCCAAGAGGACGGGTTGAGTTTCAAGCTCGTCTAGAAATGTCTTAGCTGCTACTTTCAAGCTCCTGTACCTTTCCCTTTCTTGCTCCTGCTCGAACCGGCAATTTTGATTGGAAGTGAGTGATTACTCGTATTGTTGCAGGGCTTACGTAGCATTCGACTCGTGTGCGCAGCACACGCCGTGTACGGAAGACGAGGTGGCGCAACAACGACCGGGGCTTGTCATGGGAGGTTTCATACTCCCGTATACGAACGACGCCCGCCCGAAGAGGTGGCGGAGTTGTAACGCTTTGTCAGAACCATAATTTGCCCTCATCAGCCCAGTCAATTGAAAGCATTGATTGTTTTTCAAGAGCAACTTGCGATTCATGAGAACTTACAAAGGGGGCAGGCCCTGAAGAACACTTTGGGGAACACGTTCGTCCCAAGGGCGCAGTGGGCTCCGCCAGTGGACCCGCTTAGAGACTGCGGCTTCGTCACCTCACCACCCATCGTGTGATTACATTCCGCGGGATGGGATGATACAAAACTCGTGTTAGCTATGTGGGTGACGAATGGGGGTCTCCCGGATGCCTGCGTAAGGAGACTCGACATATAAGCTAGTCCTGTACCGCGTAGACCTCTAGTGCTTAGTGGCAAGGCCCTTTAAGGGCGTATTCTAAAGAATATCTCAGGCAAGGGACCCAAGGTGGCCAACCAAAACAGTGCTACCTGATATTTTGTTGTTTCTTGGATTCACATTCTTCTGCAATTCTACATAGCGCAAACCATTTCCGGTCTGAGGATGTTGCTGAATGCACGCCCAAATTTCAGTTTTCGCATCTGGCTCCCACTCACTCTTTGCGTGCTGCTACTTATCCATCTTCGGCTGAGAGCTGACGACTATGAGTTGCATCGCTGGACCGCTTACCAGACGCGGACCCCCCTGGATCAGGACGCACAATTCCAGGACCGATTTGCCAGATTTCTGAATGTTCTTACCAAGGCAAAGCCTCACTTCTCGTCTTTGAAGCAGGATGAACGTCCTTTGGAAATCGGTATACGTGAGTTTGCGGTGTCGGCAGAAGGAATAGAGCGCCGTAATATTACGCGCTTGTCGGACGCAGATATAATTACCTCGAAGGATGCACACAACTCGGTGGTCCGTTCGCTTCCCGAGTATGAGGACCTGGTCACGTTCAACAGCCACTCCAGAGGAATTGTCATAATTGGCGGTGGTCGATTTACACCGATGGCTTTGGTGTCTGTGCTTATGCTTCGAAAAACCAAATCCAACTTGCCTGTTGAACTGTTTCTCCCAGATGAAACGGACTACGACGAATACACCTGCGAAGTCATCTTTAAGAAGATAAATGCACATTGCCTGGTACTCTCCAGGTTCACGAAGATTCCAATCGCCAATTACCAGTACAAAGTATTTGGCATTCTTTTCAGCAGCTTCGAGGACATAATCTTCTTAGACGCAGACAGCTTCCCCGTCATCGACCCTTCCAAGCTGTTCCGTTTAGAGCCGTATACATCAACAGGTCTCGTCACCTGGCCAGACTTCTGGATCTCTTCGGCAACACACCTCTTTTACGAAATCACCAACCAACCGGTACCCAATCTGCACGAACATGCATCCTCTGAATCAGGTCAAATCTTGATCTCGAAACGAAAACACGGCCGGAGCATCCTCTTAGCGTTGTACTACAACTTCCACGGGCCAGATTTCTACTACAAGCTGTTATCCCAAAAGGCAGCAGGTGAAGGCGACAAAGAAACCTGGATAGCAGCAGCTACAGCTCTGAACAACACGTACTATCAAGTACGAGAAGGAGCGCAGCCAGTGGGGAGGCATTTAAATGGCACATACAGATATGGTGGAATGCTTCAATACAACCCCCACGACGACTACAAGCGACAGCAGAGAAGCCAACTCCCCTTTCGCGAATCCGAACACCCAGAAGGCGTCTTCTTCCATCTCAATGGCGCAAAGCCCAACCCGCAAGACTGGCTGAACAGTCAACATGGGTTGCGGTTATGGGGGCCGGCGAGCGAAATGATGAGGAGATTTGGACGCGATTTGGAAAGGGAGATCTGGGAAGAAATCATATACGTGGCCTGCACCCTTGGCAAATCTTTGAGTTGCTTGAGAGACTCTGCTGTCCTATGCGAAAAACTAAACAAGAGCTGGGACACAATTGTAGGAGCGGAGAAGATAGATGTATAGAAAATTTGGAACATATTCTTGTTTGGTAGTGGTTTGCGTAAGGCTTACTAGGGGAGTTCTGGCGTTGTATATTGCCTTGCTGTTTAAAAGGGGGCTCTTCGGGTTTGGAGTTGTAAGTTAGGCCCTAATTGCTGGCGTATAATCAGCATGGGGGTTGGAACAATGGCTGCATTAGGTCCTTTGATGTTTAGTATATATTTGGTAATGGATAACTTGTTCATATCAAAAAACAATTGTAACTCACATGCTCGACAACTGCATGGTTGGTAACGAATGGTTGTTCTACTACAATCTAATTTCTCTTTCTGTCTCGGGCTTGAAGGCACACCTAGCCGTTTCTTCGGCATCTACTGGTCGATTATTCGGTTTTAGCAGTTATTTACATTATGGTTGAAGTTATGTTAATAATCTTTGCAAGCTTAGCAACAGTGTTTTACCAGGTTTGAAGTGAAATAGAGCAGTGAGAGGAAGTCCACAGACCCAGTGTTAGTTACATGTTGCGGGGCAATTGCCAAATGCCGACGAAGATTTAACGAATGGAAGAACAAGATTCTTTTAGTAGGTCAATTGGAGACTTTTACTAAGCTACTTGCTGACCTGAGCTCATACTATTTGCTCTCATGCTGAGTTACGGAACTCCACGGGGGTGAAGAGTGATCAGTTCGAAGACCCCTCACCACACACTCCACAAGTGTGGCTGAATAAGGCTGATTACAAATATTACCACACAACACGTCAATCTACTTTCAAGCAACATCATCATGGTGCCTGTGAAACAGGTTGCATTAATCCAACGATCAATCTAATTCTGCTGGGAATTGCATTGTATCATTGCATCATATTCAGATTCGCAATGCAGTTTGTCATCTCCGCCGATTCTCCGGATGAGAAGCTTTGTGAAGCAATGGATATATATACAGTCCATTTCCCTTCGACGAGGTCTTCATCTTCAAGCAACGCAACCTGCCAATTGTACAATAAAATACCTAAAAGCAACCTCATAAACTCACCCACCCATTTGTAATTTTAATCTTCAACAACACACAACATGTCCAAGCCAATTGCAGTTATTATCGGAGCTACAGGTGGCCAGGGTGGCAGTGTCGTCGACTCTTTCCTCAAAGATGGAACTTACCAAGTTAGGGGAGTTACTCGAAATGTCAACAGCGAGAACGCCCAGGCCCTCGCCAAGCGTGGTGTTGAGGTCGTCACTGGTGATCTCAACAACGAAGCATCCCTCAGGGAAGCATTCAAGGCAAGCCAACCAACAGACATAACGGACTAACTATCACTGACATGTCAAAGGGGGCTACTCTCATCTTCGCCGTCACCGATTTCTTTGAGCCCTTTGCATCAAAGGGACCCGAAGAAGCCATAAAAGTCGAATCTGCCCAAGGAATCAACCTCGCAAAAGCAGCAGCAGCAACCCAAACACTGGAGCACTACATATGGAGCACGCTCCCTAATGGCAAGAAGATCACTGGAGGAGAATATGTTGTTCCTCACTTTGAGGCAAAGAATCAGATCGATGCTTACATCAAGAGCGACTCTTCTCTGCTAGAAAAGACTACCTTTGTCTGGTTTACGTTCTTTGCCAGCAACTTGCTCTTTCCGATGTTTACTCCCAATTTGCTGGTGAGTCTAATTCACAGAAAAACTCGAGTCCCGCTAAAATTGAGCATAGAAATCATCCGGCAAATACGTCTGGCTCCAACCAGCTCCCGCAAATACGCCCATCCTTTCAATCGGCGATCAGAAGAAAAACGCTGGTCCAGTAATCCTCGCCATCGCGAAGAAGCCGCAATTGACACTAAACGGAAAATTTGTCCTCGCAACGGCGGATGAGCTTACGGCGGAAGAATTCCTCTCCACTTGGGGACGTCTTACTGGTAAGCAGACCGAGTACGTTCAAATCTCACTTGCTGAGTACGATCGTCTCTGGCCAATGTGGGGAAAGGAAATGGGCGTGATGATGGAGTTCTGGGGTAAGTTCGGAGATAGGAGCTGGAGTGGAGAAAAACTCCTGACGAAGGAGGATTTGGGCGTGGTCGAAAAGCTTGTCTCCACGGAAGAAGCACTTGCATCTTTCGATTGGACCTCTATTTTGTGAAAATAACAGCAAATTGGTGGTATGGATGTGGTGTGATAAGTATACGAGTGGGGTGAGCAAATTTGAGGAGGTAGGAAGGTAATCGAATAGGGGTCCTTTGTTCCTGTGGTTTATAAGCATAATACATAACCGAAAAGCCACACTCGACCACATTTGTGTGGTGAAATTTTCAACTTTCAATGAGAACAACTGCTGTGGGGCGAGGAGATGAATTGCTTGGTCAAGAAGTGTTGAGTTCTCCCCGGAGCACACGGTTGACGTGTTGGCTTTCCCTTAGTACATATATCCACACAGAGATTTCGGAACATCGTGTTATTCCTGCAGATCATTGCGACCACACTCAAGATGACAACACCCGGCCGGACACATATCCCTTGGCAAGACCAAACAGGCCAAATAAATGAGCTACTTAGCTACATTGGCTTCTTGGAGGCCAAGGTTTCCTATCTCCAGCAACACCACGAGCGGTGCAATTCCTGGATCCCGGAGCCCATGATCTTAGTTCCAGACGTGCCGTACCTTCCGCCAAGCATAATCGTTGACAACGAGTCGAGTGATCTCGTAGAGTTTTCATTCGGCCAGCTTCCTCAAGCCCAGGTGGCAGCCACAACACCCACACCCGCTATCAAGCCACAGATCAAGTCACCACCAGGGACCACACCAAGATGGAAACGAATTGTCGATCAGATTACTGCCGGGTGGGATGATCCGTGCAGCTGGACAACCAAACGAGCGTCCCTTGGTCTAGAGTCCGTAGACCAGAACAACCGCGCCCTCATGCTCATTCTAGGTCTGCAGAATTGCATCCCGTCTGAATGGGCCCAGTCACCTGGCTCTTCTCCTCTGTCAATGAGCGAGAGTCATGCAGATATGAACACAAAGGACGCACTGATCCTATCTGCTCGTCAGTATGCATTGGACACTAAGGCTTCAGGCACAAAGTCAGTGTTTGTTTCACAGATTCATAATTTTAGGGAATTGGTATTTGCGAGCTTGTGTGTGGTGATGGAGCAGCAGGGATTGCCAATAAACACCATCAATGACTTGATGAGGATATGCATGTCAAGCTCTGGTGCAGCCAATTTGTACCGTTTGAGGAGAGGTGCCTTGTGGGTGAACCGGGTAATCAGAGGGCTTATTGTGAAAGGGTGGGGTCATGGTGCTACTGAGCTCTTCTTGCTATGTAAGAGATTGAAGAAAAGCCACACGTTGGCGATTTCTGTTGTGTATGGAGCTAATTAAGAGGAATAGCGGGACGACCAGTCTCACAGTATGGCCTGCTTTGGGAAGCGTGCATGCACTCCTTCCCATATTTGAGCCAGCGGCTTGATGATATCCGCATCGAGCTCAACAAGCCCCTCGATGGGGAGGGATGGATTCCCTTCTTTATCCCTGTCATCATCAAGGGATTGGTGGGAGATGCCTTAACGTATGTTGCTAGGCTGCACACTAGAAAAGATGCTAACTTTCCTAGACTTGGACAGATCACAATGGCGTTGGATTATTCGGAAGAATCCCTGGCTAAACTCAACATAAACATGTCTTGACACATTCATAACCACTTGGCGTCTTGGGGATCACGGCGGATCAAAATAAGTAAGGGCTGGACTGTATTCCAGGTTCGGGTGGGAATTTTTTGTGGATGCGGGATCACACTGTATGATTGAACATTTATGATATGTGAATATAAGATGAAGCCGAAATTTGCGCAAGGAGCATCGAACTGGACAAGTTTTAGGTTTAGGACCATTAAAAGCTAATAAGCACGGGCTCGCCACTTGTAGAGTCGAAGTAAGGCTACTAAGTATCAGGAAGGATTATCCTGTAGAGAGCATGTAACCTCAGCTGATTCCCAGGTTTTCAATGAAGTCTAACGACCACTCAAAGTCAGGCGCCCAGCAACGGGTTGAATTGATCTCCGCACAGCGCGAAAACAGCTTCGTTATGGAATGGTAACAGAAGCTGTCAATAAGTAATTATTATCTGGCGGTTTTCGAGAAAAGAGAACCGAGAATGGAGAGGAGCGCTAAGGTCAACAGGAATAGAGTAGCTTAAGGTCAAAGGGCTGACAGCATTTGCTTCAGCACAAAACTCGCTAGAAAGGCAGAATTTGACAACATTTTACCCTAACTAGATCTTTCCTTGATTCTTCTATAAATGTAGCAACTTTGCCAGACCGAGAGACATCAGAAAAAAGCAGCTAAATTAAGTTCTTTTTTTAATTGAAGAGATACCGCTCTTCTAGCCTCCCAGCACGATTATAACGCTGAAGCGGAATCGCACCAGAAAGGACAGCCCAGAGCGAGAATAAAATCAATATAACAAGCAGAACCCACACGAGACAAGATAAATGCAAAGAGGTCCACACGAATGGGTCCACTTGAGCCAATGGATTAAAATTTTGTAATAGTATTGCGTCAGGAAATGCTGGGAAGGCAATTCTTCTCTCGTCTCCTCTGCTTCTACTGTGAAGCGTACTGATTTTCCTCGTCGCTCTCCTAGAGTCTGTTCTTGTGTTCACTCAACATCCTGTCCAAAGCGATCCTGGTTTTTTATCAATCAGTGTGGCAAGTCGGTCTCGATAGCCACCGTGCCCTTCGCAATCGCACTTGAGTAAGATTCGAGCTGTGCAGGTTCCTCGTTCCAGACGCTATCGGTCCTTTGGTTCACGACATGCCATCAACTTCCATCTTGTCCTCTTCCTCCTTCGTAGCTTTTGCTTGTGTGGTCTTTGGCGCATCTGCAGCCCGTTGATCAGCATGAGCTCTTTTCCACTCAAATGGCAAAATACCTGTCATCTGGACTTCGCCCTGCTGCTGCATTGCTTTCTCAACGGCCCTTTGCCGTGCATGATTCTTCGCCTTCTCCAACTTCCGTGCCTTCTTGCTAGATGGAGGTGCCAATGGTCCGCTGGTCGGGAGTAGAACATTGCTTCGTGCTGTTCCTCGAGGGTTCTTTGAGACTTTGTTGACAGCATTGCGCTTCTGGATCTTGCTTCGACTCGCGATCCGGCGCTGCTTGTTTGGCACATTAGGATTGCCTCGAGAAGGCATGATGATAGCTGTTTGTGACTGCTTTGTGGATGTGTGAACGGGGGATTGAAATTTATTCACGACCCCTTGGGTATGCTGCTTGGAGGGGCACCGGAGGTTAGAGATAATCCGCACCGAGCCTGCTCAGCCACTGTAAATCGTCATTCGCTTCGAGGAGACAACTCCCTCAACACCAAGAACAACATCACCAGATTGTCTGGACGCCTTTCAACCACGGTTTGCTGTTGCAGCAAACTCTTTTGTTCCCTAACACCCAAATCTACAGCGTAAACAACCGCAAGGCTTAACCATGTCGTGGGCAGGTAGGATAGCCGGAATTCACCTTTGAAATCGGCTGCGGTTGACACGCGTAGGCTTTAAGAAAAATGTGAATCGGGCAACGACCCAGGTGATGATGAAGACGGGACACGTGGAGAAGACCAATGATAGGGACTACGAGGTCGAGGAAAGGTTCGTACTCGCTTTCTTCTACAAATTCCTCGACACAACCTTCCAACCTCAACCATGGACATCAACACCGAACCCACCATGGAGGAGGACAAGCGCGAAGCCGTTGAAGCCTATTGTCTTGAAATGCAGATTCTCTTCTTCTTTTGCAGAGAGCTTGCGCGCATGGATCGCGAGTCCGACGACATCGATCTCGAAGCTCAAGCTATTCTGGCCACCATCTTCGAAAAGATCGGCGCATCTCGTCGGACCGTTGAGGGCTACATCAAGGGAGGAGCAGATGAAGTCGAGAATGTTGCTTACCTGAAGGCCTACAGACGCTACCGCACCATGGAGGCTGCTGCCAACCGCTTGCAAAAGGAGTCCAAGGGCTATTTGGATTCATTGCGAGGTATGTTTGTTCTGGTCGATCTCCCTGAGCAGCGCTGATATCCACAGCCATGACTGCCTCCCAGATGCGTATCGCAGAGACAATCGACGCTTTCTATGGTGACGCCGGTGCAAAGGATGGAGTCAGCCGTAGCTACAAGCAGGCAGTTGAGGATCTGGACGCGGAGACAATCAAGGCGCTCGATGGTCCATACCGGTATGTTCTATCGAATGGGTTCGAAATGCGCTAGCTAATATCTATCTACAGACAAACCGTCCTCGAACCCATCTCCCGCTTCTGCGCGTACTTCCCTGACATCAATGAGTGTATGGGCTCCGATCTACTCAAGGCTCACAGCTGACAAGATCCAGGTATCAAGAAGCGCAACCACAAGCTCTTGGACTATGACGCCATGCGTGCTAAGGTCAAGAAGCTCGTTGAGAAGCCGGACAAGGATGTCACCAAGCTCCCCCGCGCCGAGAAGGAGACCGAGATGGCCAAGGCAGCATACGAGCAATTGAACGAGCAACTGTTCACCGAGCTCCCGCAACTCATCGATCTCCGTGTCCCATATCTCGATCCAAGCTTCGAAGCTCTCGTAAAGATTCAGCTCCGATTCTGCGCTGAAGCCTACTCTCGCATGGCCCAAGTTCAGCAATACCTCGATGCCGATACCCGTGAGCAATATGCTCAGGGTCACCTCGACAGCAAGGTTGAGCAGGTCTTGCAGGAGATTCGTGAGTTGAGCATTAGCGGCACTGTTTGAGGCGCGTGGACTTGTATACCAGGGGCACTTGGGGAGTCTGGCGTTCTTAGATGTGCATTCTATGGGGATTTGATTTCTGATTTCAGCGTATGGGATGGTTTTTCAATCGGGTTCAGAATGTGGTTCAGCGTGGCTCCGTCATTGCTGCGCCACTTCCGGCCGTATGACTCTTCAGCTGTACCAAATGTGACAATGCAAGGGAATGAATAAAGGAAACCACAGCCGTAGTCTCGAGAAATGAAGAAATGGATAAAGAACCTTTCTCACCTCGAAAGTGACTTCAAATTTCGCATTTCCAAATACAATTGTTGATTTCTTCCCTGCAGGCCAAAAATAGAAATCTTCAGCCTTGCGATCGCCTCAGCGAAAATGTCTCAGCCTTTCGAAGATCCTAATCGTGAAAAACTATCTCGAAAACAACGTCACCGACAACGAAACTCCCTAATTACCCTCAACGATGCACAGCACGAGCTCGAGACGATAGCGGTAGCTTTTCCCTCCCTTGCCATCCCCTCTTTACCTCAGATGGCAACTCAAGCCCGCCTGCTCGTCTGCTCAGTCGGCAATCCAGCACCGTATCTCAATACCCTCCACTCTGCAGGGCACATCGTCCTCTCCGCCCTTGCAAATGCGCTTTCCTATCCTCCATTCCAGAAATCTCGCGCCTATGGCAATGGTCTCGTATCTGCCGGCTCAGAATTCACGCTCTGGCAATCAAGTTCTCTGATGAACGTCTCAGGCGTGGGCGTCGCAACAGCTTGGCGACAATTCCAGAGAGAAGGCAGGGGAGAGGAGGCCATTTTGGTGGTGGTGCATGATGAGTTGGAGCTCGCACTTGGACAAGTAAAGGTCAAGGGTGGGAGTGCGAGCGCCAAAGGACATAACGGTTTGAAGAGTATTAATGGGTTGCTGAAAGGGAGCGAGTACACACGGATTGCAGTTGGAATTGGGAGGCCGGAGAGTAGGGAGCCTGATGTGGTCGCTGGGTATGTGTTGAGGAAGATGAGTTCGCAAGAGAGAATGAAGATTGAAGGGTGTGTGGGGAGGATAGAAGCAGAGTTGAGGAGGATGATGATGGGTTGAAAGGAGAAGTGATGATGCGGGGCACAAACGAAACGGCGACGTTTTTGATTAGAGAAGTCGGATTACACCTCACGGTACCGTCCAGTGGCCTCGATATTATGCATCGGCAGATCTCAAACAAGCTGGAAGGCTAAGCTGTGGATGGAATGGATATACCTGGTGCGAGAAGCACACTCCTCTGTGTCGTAATGGCGACACTGAAGCGAAGGTAGCAGGAGATACAGAGCAGTTAGAGCAGTGTCGTCTCTTGTTGGAAATCTGTTTCTAGAACATGTAAGATACTAGATTGGAGATATTATACCCTAGACTTTAGACTGTACTAAAATTGTCCATCTTTCCACCATCGCTTTTCCCTTGTTTCACTGATCTTCTTTCCTACTTATCCTCTGTTCAAGCATACAGAATGACTCACTTCCATGACTAGAACTATTTCAACTTTCAAGGCAGAGCTGGTACCAAAAGTTCACCAAGTCGGAATGAGCAAAGAATATACGGTCCAACCTCAGAACTCAATTCATTGTGGAGAAAGGAAGGAGACGTCAGACAATTTCATGGGAAATGCAAACCAACGTGCACAGCTACTAGATATATCGAAAGCTTTCCTGATCCAAGTCCGTCTCATCCAAGCCTGCGGGTGGAAGCTGAACCACGCCACGTCCAACATCAAGCTCAACTAGCTTAACAGGCTCTGCCTCGATATAGACGCCTTGAACTCGCTTCCTTCTCTTACTATCCCAATCCATATACTGACTCAGAGCCAGGATATCCAAAATTCCAAGACACAAGCAGATGCTGCAAATCTTGCAACAAGTTCGATAATGCGGTGCCTCTCTGGCAAACAAGGCCTGAGGACCGGAGATATTCCCAGCACAGTACGCGAGAAAGACGACGGGTGCTCATGACCATCTCTTTGGGTATACGTACCGACATCACTCGCAATGATACTCAGACTGAACGGGAAGCCATATGCATAAGCAGCGAAGATGAAGACACCGCCGAGCCGACCGCCTGTGTGAGACTCTTGGAGGTAAACGACGAAACACCATCCAAGCGTGGCGACGCTCAGGGCAGGCAATGATGATGCAGTGTGACTTGCGAAGTTTGGTGGCTACGAGGGTGCCGGTGAGCATGAAGATTACTTGGCGGGTACCTTGAGGCATGCCGAGGAGCGGCGTATGAAACTGATCGTGGCCGAGACCTTTGATGATCACTGATGTGAACTAGAGGTACGTTCCGCAGATGAATCATCCTACATTGAAAGAATGAAACTTACGTTTGTGACTCCGCCATTCGGAAAGCTCGTGAAAGCGGTATAGAAGAATAGGGGCCAAGTCTTGAGATCGCTCAATGCTTCAATGGCTTGATTTTTATTCCAGCGCGTGCTCTTGAAGCTATTGATATTATTCTGCGGCCGACTATGAGCAATATCACGCTCATCAGGTGTCAAACATTTCGCTGTCATGGCACTATCCGGCAGGAAGAATATCAATTATCGACCAAGTGAAAGAAACGAGTCCGAAGATGATGAGTTACCACCTCGAAGCCGGAATCTTGTCGTCAATCTTCTGGATAACATGACTTAGCATGACATTAAAGATGTTAGCTAAACCATGCTAGTGAACTAGATTCCGTGGTGGAGGGAATGCTCAGATGTTTTGTACCAAATGCCGGTGATCACATCGAACCCGGGCTAATTATGCTCTCGAATACTCCAAGGAGAACCTTGAGTATGAAGAGAGATGTGAAGCTTGAGGCTGCACCGTGCACATCAGTATTATGGACCAGCAGATGACTGCCGTTGAGAGGTGTTTGCCGGGAGGAAACTTGACAAAGCCAATAGAGCCGGGAAAACCGGCAACGAGGTAGCCTGTCAGGGTAGGCATGGTGGTGGCCAAGGAAGGAAGGATTAGTCAGCCACTAGCTAGTACTTAGGCTGCCACAGCGGCCCTTAGAGAATGCAAGCTTTTTACACCCTCTTTTGCTGTACCCCGACATAGCCGAAGTTGAAGCGCTGCTACACCAGGAGTATTACTGATCGCAGAAGTACATATCGGTCTAGATATCCATTACTGCGGAATGCCCAAATTGATTTTGTC
>Ga0302325_10021492_pt1 | contig 13510 bp, 15 predicted proteins | sample Palsa_T0_2_FD_201948 | JGI IMG/M metagenome (GOLD analysis project Ga0302325, IMG submission 201948) | Peat permafrost microbial communities from Stordalen Mire near Abisko, Sweden - Palsa_T0_2 | ecosystem: Environmental > Terrestrial > Soil > Palsa > Peat permafrost | place: Sweden: Abisko... | reverse complement strand
TTCCTTAGCCCTCTTTCTTCTGACCTGCTCCAATAAGTCTTGGACCTCCTTCTCCTTGGCCTTTTCCTCCTCTGTCATCTTTTCCATTCTCTCTGCCTCCCGCTTTCTCCTCTTCTTCTCCCTCCTCGCTTCCTTCACATCCTGCTGCTCATGCTTATGGCTCCACGCCTCTCTCTCCTTTCGCTTCCGTATCGCCTCTTCACTCGGCACATAGGGCTCCTTATTCTTCTCCTCTTCCATCGCAACTCTCCGGGCCTTCTCTCTAGCTTTGTCCTTATATGCATACTCCGCCATATTTATCTTGACACCAAGCGTTTTATCGCCTTCCCATTTTTTCAACTCAGGCATCTTCGGCAGGCGTACAAGTCCCCATGCATTACCGAGCTCCGTCCAATCCAGATCAGCGACTCGGAAGATACTACTTGCTTGGTGTTTCGAATAAGCTTTCACCCAGCTCACAAATGCCCGTTGGCCTTTATCATACAGGGCCCGATCAGCTAACACCTCCTTGCGCATTTTTGAAGTGACGAGCTTCGCATCTTCGTCTGTAACTGAAATTTCTGGACGCTTCAAAAGAGAAATCGGTGTCTTGCGAACTTCGAGGAAGGGAATGTAGTCTTCTTCTCTGCCTGGTTGCAGAAAGATCACGCTAAGGCCCTTTCTACCTGCTCGGCCTGCTCGGCCACAGCGATGGAGAAACACTTTGGGGTCCGAAGGGGGATCGATTTGTATAACTAGGTCGACTTGTGGGATATCGAGACCTCGTGCCGCTACATCGGTTGTGAGAAGTATCGTTGGGGTGACAGCTGTGATGTATTTTGAGAAGTTCTTCTGTCGGACGTTCGGTGGGTGCTTTCCATGAAGAGGAAGCAGAGAGAATTGGCTAGGGAGTAATGCAGAGAGGATGTGTTGGAAGTAGTCAACAGCCGCACAAGTCGAGAGATAAACAATTGTCTTCTGTGGCGTAGGATCTAGCTGAGAAAGCAGCGACAGGAGAGCAGGGAACTTATGACTTGGTTGAGTCAGTAAGTATGACATTTGCAAGCTTGCTGGAGTTCTTTTATCATCCCCTGCTGCGCTCTTGACTTTCACCGCAATCTTGACCGGGTTTCTCAGCCCAACTCGCACAATCTCCCCAACGGCTTCGCTAACACTGGCACTGAAGAGTCCTGTTCGTCTTTGTTTTGGCAAACGTCCCAAGATCTTTTGTAAATCATCTTTGAAACCTAGATCCAGTACCCTGTCTGCTTCATCCAAAACAAGGACCTCGAACGAAGATTGCGGGCAGTGAACATGCGGGGAAGAGAGGAGTTCAAGAAGTCTTCCAGGCGTAGATATAAGAAGATTTGGGCTGTTCTTAAGGAATCTGCTCAGATCTTGAGCAGGGGTCGTTGTTCCGCCAAGAAGTAATTGCGGAACAACACTGAGGGTAGGTGATGGTTTCCTCTTCTCATCTTCTTCCAGCGGCTGCAAAGCTTCCGCAGATGGTCCATGAAATGCGAGAAGAGATAATAGGACCGAGTGTATTTGTGTTGCGAGCTCTCGAGTTGGTGAGACAATGATTGCGCCAACGTGGTGTTTCTTGATGGGCTCTTCTAGTCTTAATAGCTTTTCCACGACAGGTATCAAGAAAGCCAAAGTCTTTCCGCTACCGGTGACAGCCTAAGAACATTCAGCAAGGTACTAGTAGAGCAATACATGGGCTGTACCTCGACAACAACGTCCTTGTTACCCATGAACTAGAACGGATTAGCGACATTTTCCTTGGAGGCAAAGGCGACCGAGAAAGAGCCCTGAACAGGCCTCATGCTCCCGACCCGTGGATAGTGAGCTCGAGGTGGTGGGCAAAGAGATATGTTCTTACGAGGGGGATGGTGGAGGCTTGCACGGGCGTCATTCTCCCAAATCCCATAGCAGCAATGGCATCTAGAATCCATTCTGCCAGAGGAGGCGTCAGAGCATCCCATGCTCTGGGGTCTTTCTTCTTATCGATTTCTGGAGCCATGGCGCATAAGTTGTTCTTCTCTTGAACGTTCTGGCAAAAATTCTATACTATCCTTATCGTTATCGCCTAGCGTTGCAGGCATCTAGAACATCGGATTTTCGCCCTCGACTGATACTGATGCACTTCACTGGGTGACACCAGAACTCCCCGTTCTCTTTGTCGCTCGTGGAAGTAATCAAAACTCAGGCCGGTACTTCCATAATACTTACATGATTGTTGTTGAATGATTTTCGTGGTTGTCATCTGGACCCCGCCATCGCAATCCTGGCATGTGACATATGTGCCCGTGCACTCGACAGGGGCGAATATTTCCAACTTGTCTTTATCGCTGCTGACTTGTGAGTCTTTCGTCACCTTCTTCATCACCACAATAGAAGTCCCGTGTGCCACTTCAACGGCACAGAAGAGGCACCATATCTTTCTTCAACGATGCAGCGCAGTTCTGCTCTGCTCCATCCCCTCCGCTGGAGCTAACAGCCTCCTCTTCTACCTTTCCTTCCGTCACAACAATACGCGCTTCACGAAAAGATAAACATCTCCACTCTACTTCCTGGCTCCTACAAGCCGCCGAAATCGGTCGGCTCTTCACTGGGGCTATTCGTATGCCTTCTTTACCTCCTTTTACGATGTCGCGGTCATCCTCAAATCCCATTCCGGCGACTCCGAGAGTCATCTCACCCTCACCGACACCATCAGAGACTCGGGAAAGTTCGCAGGACGGATACTTTGGTCCAGTGACAAGATCTGCAAAGAAGAAGGCGGCTGCACTAGATGATGATGGTATTGACGAAGATGGAATAGGGAATGGCGACTTGCGGAGGGCGAGGTCCAAAAGCCGAAGTCCCATGAGGATCCGAAAGGCTCCCACCAAAGCGACACCAAAACCGTCCACGATACCAGAAGAGGCTGTTATAGAGAATGGAAATGGACACGTACCGAATGGTCATCTCTCACCAGCGAGCGCAAGCGGAACTTTCGGCTGGAGCTGGCGGGATATCAGTCGAAGCCCGAGTCCTCTGGGTCTTATCCCCATTCACAGGCAATGGCGATCTTTTGTACATCGACATGAGGTACCGCGAAAGTTCCTACACGTATCCATTGGGTTCTTCTCAATCTGGCTATATGTTTCTGGCGTACAGACCACCTCCATCACACCGTATCTAATGGCGGCTCTCATTCCCATTGCAACAACCGACTATCTTCGACACACCTATCCTTCCCTTAACCGAGTTTATGTTCGTGTGCTGGGTGCTCTCATGCGGGAAACTGAGTACGACGGTTGGAATGGGGTGATCTGGTATCTTCTTGGGGCCTGGATCGTGCTCGCGTGTTTCCCAAAGGACGTTGGTTTGATGGGTGTTCTCCTCCTCAGTTGGTGTGATACAGCCGCAAGTACTGTTGGTCGGTTGTATGGACGCTATACGCCTCGAATCAGACGTGGAAAGTCGCTTGCAGGCTCACTTGCCGCTTTCCTCGTGGGTGTCCTCACCTCGATTTACTTTTGGGGCTGGCTAGCTCCTAGAATGAGTTCTTATGTTGATAACGACAATTTTCCTTTTATGTTCACTGGGACTTTGGCTCTTCCAACGTCTGTCAGGAGTGCCATTGGGTTGACCCAGACCCAAGCACGCATTTCCGGAGGGTGGGCTTTAGGATTAATGAGTTTATGGACGGGCTTTGTTGCCTCAGCAAGTGAAGTTGTTGACATATTTGGGTGGGATGACAACTTGACGATACCGGTCCTCAGCGGACTGGGGATGTGGGGATTCTTGAAGATCTTTGGCTAGATACATGAGTTTATTCCCGAGGCTGTAGGAACGGGCAGGCGTTGGTGGGCTCACATAGCGTACAGTAGAAGAATGTCAAATCAAGGATTTTCTCATTCCACCTGCATGTCCAAATGCAATACTGGCCCCGAAAGTGCATACACTGGAATGGTTTCCTGCTATTGCTCGGATAGTGACACGTACTTTGAGATCTCCCACTAGAAGGGGCAAAATCTGGCTGTAAATTGGCTCCTCTCATGGGACCTCCACAACTGGTGTTCGAAATCTATGGTACCGGCTCTAATGCAACGTACTGAGCCTATGGAGCATGTGGAGATTCGTTGGCTATGCAGGAGCAGTTGATCCGAGCTACTGGTCGGCATCATGCTCGACATGCTGGCAGGTTCTGCTTCTGGTCTTATGCAACAAGAGTTCGCCTTAGGAGCCCAATTGGCCCAAAGTCCCTCCATACACAGCCCTGTGGTCTTCGGCTGGAAGCTTTGCGCACCGTTTGGATCGCACAAAACGGGGACCTGCCTGGCGCAGATTTCCCATCAGTGAAGAGGGAGCAGCGGGATGTCATCCAGGCTCAGCTGCTCTGCTGCCGTCGGACGGGTGGGGCAGGAGGGCATTCCAGCTGTGGTTTCTGCGTGAAGTATGATGTACGGCCTCCCCCCTTTCCGTCCCATTCCCATTCCCATTCCCTTCCACATCCCATCCCACTTCACAGCGGGGCAATGGCGGGGCAGCTGTATCAATCACTCTGGCTGCACCCGTGGTCCGCATAGCGGGAAAGTCCTGTGATCGAACACTGTCGGGACGCATCGATGCGGTTCTTCCGTGGTGGCCCAGGAGTTGTTGTGCCGCATCCAATGGCTCGTCATGGGGAAATGTGACCCCGGCCAAAATTTTCTCGGTGGAGGGGCTGATTTTCGAAAAATTGCCAACGCAACATACATCTCGTCAGGAACTTCTACATGCGTTGCAGCCTGACCACAACTCTCTCCTTACATCCATCCGTGCCATCAACCATCCAGATGCCTTCCAGCAGCCATATTCGCCCCTCCGCCAGCATGTCATGCCGCTGGGCTCGGTCGCTGCTTTTGTCCTCGACCAGGGTGCCCGCGCTTGCTCGTTTGTTCCCATATCAAATCGCCGAGTAGGCCTGCCATGCTTGGAGATCCATACTACGAGAAAACGCTGCCCTCCTCCCCCATCCACCAATCCAGACCGGTTTCGGCACATGGAACGGTATGACGGCTATCTCTGAGCAATAGAAACTCTAGTCCAGACCAATCCGCGCGGGCTGCGTAAGCCAGAACTCCCGGGATCACCCCATCGTCCATACTATTGAATTGTTGGAGGGCCCGGAGCAAACGTGAGAGGGCAGGAGTGCGGGTCCAAGGGCAAGAGGGAGGGCAACTAGTCTGGAAGTCCACCCTATCTTCCTCCTTCTCGAGCGGGGTCAGAGATAGACAGACGCAGGAAGAACACAGAGACGGGGTCAAGGCCATCCCCCTCGATTCTCCTCAATGGTTGGCAGTTCCCTTAGCGAGGGACCTTCCCAGCGGGTATAAAAGGGAGGTCGAGAGACTGTTCTCAGAGTTTTCCTTCTTCTTTCCTTTCCATCCGTTTGCAACTTCTCAAACTTCATCTCCCTACAAACAGGCTGTCTTACAAACAAGGCTCCACTTCTACACATCACTTGACACATACTCTTGCTCTTGCTTGACGTTTGTTCAACATATCATCACACTACTCTTCATCTTCACACACACACACACTTCTTTGCCACCGACTAGTCGTTGTCGTTTGTCACTACTCCATCTTTCGTCATGGCGTACCAACAAAGTTACTACCAGACTTCCCTCCCTGTCGCCGTTCCCCATAAAGTTCAATACTCTCAATATCACACTCCTCAAACCTACAGCTACTCCGTTTCTCCTCCTGAAGCTCCTGAGTCTGTCACGACCGGCTCTGGAATTCCGTCATATGGCAATTCTGCATACTCCGCAACCTCCAGCAGTTACGCAGGAAGTATGAGCGGCTACAGCGGCTACGACGAGAGCCACTCTTCTGCGAACAATGTGGATATGCAAGAGTATATGCAAGAGCGTTTTGCTGGCGCTTGCGATCCGCTTCCTCTCGACCGCACTTTGGCGATGCAAGCACAAACGTAAGTCTTCCACCCCTGCAATACTTTCACCTTGCTTACAATTTGCATAGATCAGGATTGCTGAATGCGAAGGAGCGCGAGCTCCAAGATTTGCGCCAAATGGCGCAACAGCGCCTTGCGCGATCAAAAGCCAGACTCTCAGAAGCCTATTCAGATTCGAGAGAGGTGAAGAGCAATTTGGAATGGTCACAAAAGCACGTTTCGTAAGTCCTCCAATTCTACTATTGGGAGCAACTTCTTGCGACGGTCTTAAGAGCAATATCTTGAGCTGCCTTCTCTAACGGAACTGCGCTGACATCGATTTCCAGATCAATGAAGACAAAAGCTTCAAGAAAGCACTCGAAGGAATACAAGCAGGCTCGCGCGCGGTACCCATCGCCAGAATACTAGCCGTTTCGTCTTCATTCTCAAAAAATTTCCTAATTCGGCAATCTGTTGTCGTCGTCGCTTGTGCGAACGACCCCCCTTTTTCCTTTCTTCCTTGTATGTATGTTGAGCATGTCGTGCATCGCGGTTAAGAGCCGCGCAGGCGTCGACTGCTGCTTTTACAGCCGGGGCGCGTATTCTGGCTACGACGTTATGACTTATGATTGGATGATGTTTTCCTTGCGCTGGCAGCGAACCGGGTCGTTTGGGTTGCACGGCGCTCACACGCGCGGGGGCTGCAGTAGTGCCCGTATGGTGTGCGTGCTCTGTGCATGATGCTGGCTCTCCCCTGGCAGTGGGCCTGCCGCTCGGGACGGGGCGGGAGTGCCAGTACGAGCGCCTGTGCTGTGCTGGTGGATCTGGCTGGTGGCTGCGTGTCCGTGAGAAGGGGAAAAACAGAGACCTTTCTTACTGCTTTCGGCTGATTTATAGCTGCATTGGGGGTCTTTTCTTCCCGTTTGGGAACAGCGTGGTGGTGGTTCTGCCTTTTCGAGAACTGTTTTAGTAATCCCAGTCCTATTTTCAAACTTATTTTGAGTGAGGAGGTGATATGACTGGCTGCTTGACCTGGGAGAGTATGAAATGTGCCTCGATTGGGAATAGATTCACTTTTCTCTCCTGTAGCAGGGAATGGAGAACAGCTGTGAGACATGTTTTCGTATCCCTTGCCTTTCCCGTGACCTTGGACCGTCTCTCGTCATGGAATGACTGTGAAAACCCCCGTGGTCGTGTGATATGACATAAGCAGGCTCGCTCGAGGTGACCTCAGATTGCCAGATTGAGGCCAAGACTATCCAATCGCTGTACGAGAGCTGGTGATTGGCGTGGTTGGGCGTGGACCAAGTTAATATAAACATACGGAACGTATATTACCTTGTGCTTACTGCTTGCGCTATTGGACCTCAATTGACACGTCATGTTTGTTGCTGTGCTTGCGGTTCTTGCCGGATGCGGCTCAAGTGTTATTAGTGTTGCGTTGCGACAAAGTTGAGATGGGAGTTATAACTTTTCGGATCCGGCTGGACGCATTGATTTGAGAACTCATGCATGGATTCACTGGAGATCGTATCGCTTGACTCAATGTTCCAGGCCGCTCAAGTACTCTAGCATGCTCAGCTTTGTGAACCACAAACCATTCATTTGAAGGCTGCATATGTCAAAACCTTGTAAATGTTCCCTCCCTCGAACAATTTCGAGATTGAGATTGCAGTTGTAAAGTATCTTAGAATAATCAAGATATCTTGCAAGGATCAGAGAAATATAAAAGCCACGATGACACAGCGGAATTAGCAACTCTGGATTTATAATTCAGCAGTAATTTGCATATATATTCAAGAAACAAAAGAAGTGCATCAATTTCTAAACATTTCAGTCATCTGACCACTTTCAGGTCCTCTAAGAAGAATGTGTATAATTTTTTCGTCATGAACCGAGAATGGAAAGCAACCGAGTCCTGCTCGGATTTACCAATAACCTTAACAAGAATAAAAACATAACTGTTTTATAACATGGAAAAAACCCCCCCATAGAAGTATAGAACCCTGAGAGAATAGAGATGCTTCTAATAATGCAATTGTGGTCGGTGCTGATGTAAAACAAGGGGTTTAAGCGAGATGGACATGCAACTTGCTGTCGCTGACATTAAACATTGACTTAGTAAGTCGAGAGGAATAAAACTTGATAGGGGTCACACGTCAAGAGTCGAACGGGGCGTAATGTTTGCAGAAATCTTTATTCCACGTTTGATTCGTTTTGGGTATGCTACTGTACAAGGTCTGAGATGTTCAAGGCGGAGCTCGATTAAGAAGACCCCAGTTGATGGTATAAGGCTTTCCCCCTACATCTGTAAAAACCAGCTGCAAGGTATCTTTCCTTCATCAATACCATCAATGTAACCCTCAAGCAAAACAGCCAGATGCAGATAGTTCGTATTCTTTTCTCACCATGGCGACGAATTTACCATTGCTCAGCAGGCTTGGCGGCATCAGTTGCTGCACCCCACTCTCCTGCAGGAGCTCCACCCCATTCCTCTCCACCCGTAGCAGGTTCCCATCCAGCACCTGTCGCAGGGGCCGCAGTTGCACCAGCGAAGGCTGTAGCAGCGGTACCAGACACCTCCCAGTCAGAGCTTTGGACGAAACCAGTCTCGACAGCAGCAGCACCGAGCTCATCGACACCCTTGGCCTCCTCCAGAGCCTCCTTGTTCTCCTCAGCCTCAGGATCACGGTAGAAGTACAAATCAACCATGACGTCCCACTCGGTCTCGCGGGTAGCAATGGAGCCACGAAGACGGAGAACCTCACGAGCCAACATCCACCAGATCAAACCAATAGAATGACGACCCTTGTTGTTTGTTGGGATAGCAACATCGACGAACTCGGTTGGCGAGTCGGTATCGCAGAGAGCAATGACTGGAATGTTGACGTAGGAAGCTTCCTTGATAGCTTGAGCGTCGGTGCGGGGATCGGTGACGATGATGAGGCGGGGTTCCTTGAAGGATCGAGTGATGTAGTTGGTAAAGTTACCGGGAGTGAAACGACCAGCGATGGCGACGGCACCGGTGTGCGCGGCGAACTTCAAGACAGCGCGCTGACCGTAGGGACGAGCAGAGATGACACAGATGTCGGCGGGGTTGTCGACAGCTGCGATGATTCGGGCTGCGAGGACGATCTTCTCCCTGGAGACAAAATGTCAGTATGCAACCTTTCTTGCGCCAAAAGCTCTCCAGGTTCCAGAAGTGCTCGTACCAGGTCTTGCCAATGTTGATGACATTGATTCCATCCGGGCGAGTCTTCCAGAGGTAAGGTTCCATGTGAACTTGGAGGTTCTTGCTGCCTAGGTGAGCTCCTGCGGAGAGCAGCATTTCAATGTCCTGAGACGTGGCATTGAAAATGGCGGGAAGTTGAGAGGGCGCCATCTTTGCGGTTGCGTGGTTGTGGGAATTTCGAGGAGGTGATCTTAAAGTCGAAAATAATATTCGCGGTGTGGGAAAATAAGTTCGTGATCTTCGCTAACCGAACCCTAGTCGCACTAGGTGCCTCAGTCGCAAGGCTTCAGCTACTGTGAGGAGCTAGTCTCTTTTGGGCTTCTGTCAAAAGAACTTCAAGATTGACCATTGGAGAAGGCAGTCGTCTTCATACCAACAATGCCGCCTCGAATACCTATCCCGTCGCGCTTCGGTGTGTCAAATCGTTAGTATAGCATATCTGGAACTCAGCATGCAACAAAACTAATTTATTGATGCAGTATGCTTCCGATCAGCTCCCCCTTCATCAAATGCTCGCCTTCCCATCAAAGCCGTAGCCAATGCTACTACAATGGCTCAAAGGAGGAAGCATAAAGATCCATACGCCTTAGCTCAAGCAAAGCAAAGGAAAGATGCGAATTTATCCCGACGAGCAGAGCTTAAGGAACGGAGAACGAAGGCATTAGGGGACCCAGTTCGAGGCATATCAACACCTTTTCTGGAATCCTTCGATAACGTGGGGGGCTCGACGGTTATAATTGATCCGAAACCTGCCAGCGATGACTCAGAAGGAATCGAGATCAAGACTGCCGACAACATCCTCCTCAATCATTTTCTCAAGCCGTCCGAACTCGAAGCATCAATCAAACACTCTCAGATCTTGACGGAACCCATTGTGGATAAGATCCGAGACGCAGCCGACCCTGTCATCGAAGCAGCAGCCAAGAAGAGACACGAAGAAGCCCATGCAAGAGCTACGACAGCCATGGCGCGAATCGTCAGCCTGGCGAATGCAAGCCAGAAGGACAAGACGAGAGCGAATGTGAGACGCTGCATAGAGACCTTTGGGCGTCATAAAACGGACAAAACATTGAAACCGCGACTACAGCCAAATCCCAGTACCTTAGGTGGCATACCACCTCCAGAGAAGACACCGAGAGCTGGCCCTGACACAGGGAGCTCGGAGGTACAGATCGCCATTCTCACAGCGAAAATTAGAGTATTGGCAAATCAGCTAGAGACGAGAGGGGGAAAGAAAGATAAGATCAACAAGAGGAATTTGAGAGTCATGGTACACAAGAGACAAAAGTTGTTGAGGTACCTACGGACGAAGGAGCGTGGTGGTGATCGATGGCAGCATCTGGTGAACACTCTGGGATTGAGTGACGGAACGTGGCAAGGCGAGATTAGCCTGTAAATTACTTATCCCATATAGAACCTGTAATATAGTGGATGCGACCCGTTTGAAGTATTCTGTAAATCAATTTCCCTTATCTCCCAGCGCCGTCCTGCTTAATCATAATAACTACAAACCACGGGCTGCTCGAGCTGGGTTGGAATGAGCAGACTATTAAACAAAGGCTTATCTAGAATACACTGATGTAATTGCCAATCCTCTCCTTCTGGTTCTGAGCTATACACTCGGCAATCCAGGTGATGTTTCTGATTTCCTACGAATTTTTTTAGCATTTATGTTGACCTCCAGGGCCTTCGACAAAACATACCTGTTCCCGTAGTTTCACCCACGCATAGACAATAGCAAATGTGAATTGTCTTGTGAAAGCGTTTTTGGAAATCTCCATCTCCTTCTGGTAGAACATATCTTCCAAGCTCTTGCCATCTGATCCGGTACCACCGCTCATGTTTCCTGCCCCACTGCTGCTCTGGCCCATCCCGGTGGCTTCAAAATAGCTCTTGTAGTCACTGATGCCATCCACAGCAATTCTAACCCCCTCGATATCATCTGCTCTTGATAACATGTAGGATCCCTCGGGGTATAAACGGCCGAAGTTAGGGTATAGCTTCTTTCGATCAGCCTTTGACAGTTCTGTGCCGAAGGAATTCAACGTGATATTGATGGCTCGTCGATCGGCCTCGAATTCTAAGATCTCTGTCATCACCTCCGCCGTCGGAGTACCTGCCATTTCTGAATCTGTGTTGACAAAGCTGTGAAAGTCCTCGAGATAATTCTTGTACAGGGTGTTCCGGACAATCTCAATATTCAATTCATCCAAGTCTTGATGGCTTAAACTTCCCTTGAAGTATGGTGCCAGTGGCGTCTCGATCAGAACACTATTGTAAAGTTCTTCGATATTTGTAGCAACGCAAAGAACTGGCATAGTCTCGAACCAACCGAGAGGATGGCACCTCTCCAAAAGCTCACGGGTATCTCGTTCGTGTAAGGTTCCCGTGATGAGCAGAGCTACGTTATCGATCATATATCCATAGGTCAAGTAGTCCATGAACTTCGCCAATGATCCAACCGCATTCGCCCGTACATATCGGAATTCGGAGATCAATTTGTCGGTGGTCCTCGCAGCGAGTGTAGATGTGGAAGGGTTTGGCGGGAGGGATGCAAGAAAATCGCCGTAAGCCGGGCCAAGCTGAAGCTTGAGATCTGACGTTGCGTTAGCAATGACCCCAGCAGATACAAAGAGCATGCCTCACCATCGATGGTCTCGCACTGCGTCAAGTTGTTGTAATTCTGGCCAGTTAAGAGACCATTGCGATATCCTCTCACAATGCCTTCAATGTAGCCATTGTTGACATTGAAGAAAAGGCCCTCCATTGTTGGTGGATGTGGAAACTTCTTGATCGCTGCCTCCACTCGATGTTGAACCTTACCTGCAGTAAGGTAGGAAGTACCTGGTCGATGTGCACGTGATAGGTTAGTCCGGAGCTAGGCTACATTGGAATTTGGTCTGAACTTTTTTTTCTGCAAGAACTTTAAATAAAGCTTCGACTCGAGGAAGTTTGCACCACCAACAACACAGCAAACGAAGCAGTCACGATCCACAATGGGTGTCTTTGTCCTCACTGAGACGAGCGCAGGCTTCGCGCTATTTAAGGCCAAGGATAGTAAGATATTCAAGAAGGGAGATGTTTCTGCCGATGTCGAAACGGCCGAAGGCATAAATGGACTGTGAGTTCAATTGCTTCGTAATGTCAAATCTCTAGCTTTTATATTAGATGCTGATTGAGTTCTGCCATCCAGTCTAAAGTTGAAACATTTCGAGAAATTCGATAGTGCGGCAACAGCTCTCGAGGAAGTCGCAGCTCTGGTTGAGGGGAAGGTGTCACCCATGCTGGCTAAGCTTCTCGACACACTAAAAGATGAAAAGAAGGCTTCTTTAGCTGTGGCAGACCCCAAATTGGGAGTTGCGATCAATAAATTGCCAGGCCTCACTCTCAATCCCATCTCCGATTCCACTACTTCAGATATCTACCGCGCGATTCGCGACCACCTTCCGTCCCTCATCCCTGGTCTGCTGCCCGAAAACATTTCTACAATGTCCCTGGGTTTATCGCATTCGCTCTCACGACACAAGCTCAAGTTCTCACCCGATAAGGTTGACACCATGATCGTTCAAGCTATCGCTCTTCTCGACGACTTGGACAAGGAGTTGAATACATACGCAATGCGAGTAAAGGAATGGTACGGGTGGCATTTCCCTGAAATGGGCAAAATCGTGAATGACAACTTGGCATATGCCCGAATCATTTTGAAGGTCGGCATGCGCACGAATTGCTCAAATTCAGACCTCTCGGAAATCTTACCCGAGGAGATCGAAGCAGCTGTCAAAGCTGCTGCGGAGGTCAGCATGGGAACCGAAATCACTGAGGAAGATTTGGACAATATTCAGCTTTTGGCTGAGCAAGTTGTTGGATTTACCGAGTATCGGCAACAGCTTTCAAGCTATTTGACGGCTCGTATGCTCGCTATCGCGCCAAACTTGACGGAGTTGGTTGGTGAACTAGTTGGAGCTAGATTGATTGCCCACTCTGGATCGCTCATGAATCTCGCTAAAAGCCCTGCCAGTACTATTCAGATTCTTGGTGCTGAAAAGGCGCTATTCCGAGCTTTGAAGACTAAGCACGATACACCCAAATATGGTCTTATCTATCATGCCTCTCTTGTCGGACAAGCTACTGGAAAGAACAAGGGCAAGATTGCACGTATGTTGGCAGCAAAGGCAGCTATCGGTCTTCGTGTCGATGCTCTCTCGGACTGGAGTGCTCAGGGTGAAGGAAAAGGAGACGATATCGACGAGGAAGAAAGATCAGCCCTTGGTGTTATTTCCCGAGCCAAGATTGAACGTCATCTGAGAGGTCTCGAGGGAAAACCTCTTCTACCAAGAGGTGTCGCTGTCGGGCCAAATGGGAAGGTCGTC
>Ga0302325_10021490_pt1 | contig 13511 bp, 10 predicted proteins | sample Palsa_T0_2_FD_201948 | JGI IMG/M metagenome (GOLD analysis project Ga0302325, IMG submission 201948) | Peat permafrost microbial communities from Stordalen Mire near Abisko, Sweden - Palsa_T0_2 | ecosystem: Environmental > Terrestrial > Soil > Palsa > Peat permafrost | place: Sweden: Abisko... | reverse complement strand
AGCACGCGCAAGATCACCAAAGCAATGGAAATGGTCGCCGCCTCGAAGATGAAAAAGGCGCAGGACCGGATGCGTGCCTCGCGCCCGTACGTCAGCCGCATGCTGGCGCTGACGCACCACCTGGCTCTGGCGAACCCGGAGTACCACCATCCGTTTCTGGTCAAGCGTCCGGGCATTAAGAATGTCGGACTGATCGTCGTGACGTCCGACAAGGGGCTTTGCGGGGGTCTTAACACCAACGCGCTGCGGATGGCTTTGACGAAGAGCAAGGCCTGGCAGGCGGAAGGCGTCGGCGTCAAGGTAACGCCCATCGGCGGCAAGGGCCTTGGCTTCATGCAGCGCCTGCAGGCGGAGATCGTCTCCTACGTGACCAACCTCGGCGATCGCCCGTCGCTCGATAAGGTGATCGGACCGGTCAAGGTACAACTCGATCTCTACCTCGATGGCAAGATCGACGAGCTGCACCTCGTATCGACGCGATTCGAAAACACGATGCGGCAGACGCCGACCGAGACGCAAATTCTGCCCATCGCCGATTTGGGTGGCGAAGCCCAGAAGCGCGCTTATCCCTGGGATTACATTTACGAGCCGGACGCAAAGACCGTGCTCGACGAGTTGCTGGGCCGGTACATTGAATCGGTCGTCTACCAGGCCATCAACGAAAACATGGCCTCCGAGCAGAGCGCGCGCATGGTGGCGATGAAAGCGGCCTCCGACAATGCGCAGACAATCATCGATGAGCTGCAGCTGATCTACAACAAGACGCGCCAGGCGGGTATCACAAAGGAACTGTCGGAGATCGTCGCCGGCGCCGCCGCGGTTTGACGCGGCTGCACGGGCGCGCGCGGACGGCACCATGAGTCAAGCACAGGGAAATGTCATGAACGAAGGAACGGTTGTCCAGTGCATCGGCGCGGTGATCGACGTGGAATTCCCGCGCGAACATCTGCCCAAAATCTACGACGCGCTCACACTCGAAGGCACGGAGCTGACGCTCGAAGTGCAGCAGCAGCTCGGTGACGGTGTCGTGCGCACGATCTGCCTCGGATCGGCTGACGGCTTGAGACGCGGCATGAAGGTCAAGAATACAGGCGCCGGCATCTCGGTGCCGGTCGGGCCGGCAACGCTGGGGCGGATCATGGACGTGCTCGGCCGCCCGATCGATGAGCGTGGACCCGTTGCCGCGGCCATTACGATGCCGATTCATCGCGATGCCCCGTCCTTTGAGGATCTCTCGCCCTCCACCGAGCTTCTGGAGACCGGCATCAAGGTCATCGACCTCGTGTGCCCGTTCGCCAAGGGCGGCAAGGTCGGGCTATTCGGCGGTGCGGGTGTGGGCAAGACGGTCAACATGCTCGAGCTGATCAACAACATCGCCACCCAACACTCCGGACTGTCGGTGTTCGCCGGCGTGGGCGAGCGCACCCGCGAAGGCAACGATTTCTATCACGAAATGAAAGAAGCCGGGGTCATCAAGCTCGACAACCTGCCGGAATCGAAAGTGGCGATGGTCTACGGGCAGATGAACGAGCCGCCCGGCAATCGGCTGCGGGTCGCGCTGACCGGTCTCACCATGGCCGAATTCTTCCGCGATGAAGGCCGCGACGTGCTGCTGTTCATCGACAATATCTATCGCTACACGCTTGCCGGCACGGAGGTCTCTGCGCTCCTCGGCCGCATGCCTTCTGCGGTGGGTTATCAGCCGACGCTGGCGGCCGAAATGGGCGAGCTGCAGGAGCGCATTACGTCGACCAAGACCGGCTCGATCACGTCCATCCAGGCGGTGTATGTTCCCGCCGATGACTTGACCGACCCGTCACCGGCAACGACCTTCGGCCATCTTGACTCGACGGTGGTGCTGTCACGGGATATTGCCTCGCTGGGCATTTATCCCGCGGTTGATCCGCTGGATTCGACGTCGCGCCAACTCGACCCGCATGTAGTCGGTGAGGAGCACTACACGGTCGCCCGACGGGTGCAGCAGACGCTGCAACGCTACAAGGAGCTGCGCGACATCATTGCGATTCTCGGCATGGACGAGCTCTCGCCTGAGGACAAGCTCATCGTTGCCCGGGCGCGCAAGATCCAGCGCTTTCTGTCGCAGCCTTTCCACGTGGCGGAAACGTTCACGGGCCAACCCGGCAAGTATGTCTCGCTCAAGGAGACGATCAAGGGCTTCAAGGCGATTGTCGACGGTGAATACGATCACCTGCCGGAGCAGGCGTTCTACATGATCGGCCCGATCGAAGAGGCCACGGAGAAGGCGAAGACGCTGCAGTAGCGCGCCCCAACCTCATGGCCAATACCATTCACGTCGACGTCGTCAGTCTCGTCGAGTCGATCTACTCGGGCGACGCGGAGTTTGTCGTGCTCCCCGGTGTCATGGGCGAGCTTGGCGTGTATCCGAAGCACGCGCCGCTGATCACGCAGATCAAGCCCGGCGAGGTGCGTATCAAAGTTCCCGGTCAGGAAGAAGAGCAGATCGTCTTCGTCCAGGGAGGCTTTCTCGAAGTGCAACCCGACGTGGTCACCGTGCTTTCCGACACGGCGATCCGGGCGGCCGATCTCGACGAGGCAAAGGCAATCGAAGCCAAGCGTCGGGCCGAGGAAGCCATGCAGAACAAGACATCCAAGGAAGAGGTCGCGCGCGCTGAAGCCGAGCTTGCTGGCGCCGTCGCGCAACTCGCTGCCATCCGCCGCCTGCGTCGCGGCCGTTCCTAGCCGGAAGGTCCGGAAACGCGCCAAGTAGCCTAGCGCCCTGGTCCCGAGAGCTGTTGCTCCGCGAGCGTAACCCAGTAGCTCGCGCCGATCGGCAGCACGGCGTCGTTAAAGTCGTATTGCGGGCTATGGATATTCGGCGTGTGAACATCACGCCCGGCGCCGAGCCACACGTAACAGCCCGGCTTGGCTTGCAGCATGAAGGCAAAATCCTCGCTGCCCATCTCGGGGGTCGGGTCGGTATCGACATGCTGCGCGCCAACCACCGCGGCCGCCGCCGCAATCGCGTATTGGGTCTCGGTTTCGCTGTTGACCAGTGCCGGGTAACGACGCTCGTAGCGAACGCTGGCGCTCATGTCGAAGGTCGCCGCGACGCCGGCCACGATGCCTCGAATTCGCTGCTCGATCAGGTCCTGGACATAGGGCTTGAAGGTACGTACCGTGCCCCGCAGCACAACTTCCTGCGGAATGACGTTCCATGTGTCGCCGCCATGTACCTGCGTAACGCTCACCACACCCGCGTCTTGCGGATGAAGGTTGCGCGAGACGATTGTCTGCAACGCATTGATCGCCTGGGCGGCAAAAAGCATCGGGTCCTTCCCTGCGTACGCCATCGCCGCATGCGCTCCCTTGCCGGTGACGACGATTTCGAAGATGTCGTAGGCGCCCATCAAGGGCCCCGCGCGCATGGCGAAAGTGCCTGCGGGCATGGCGGGCCAGTTGTGCATGCCGTATACCGCGCGCATCGGGAAGCGATCGAATAATCCCTCCTCGACCATAACGCGCCCGCCGCCTTCATTCTCCTCGGCAGGCTGAAAGATAAAGTAGACGGTACCGCTTACCGCTTTCCTGCGGGCCATTGCCATGGCAGCGCCGAGCAGCATCGTGGTGTGGCCGTCATGACCGCAGGCGTGCATTCGCCCCGGGTGGAGCGAGGCATACGGCACGCCGGATCTCTCCTGGATGTGGAGCGCGTCGAGATCGGCCCGCAGCCCGATCGCATTGGGAGCCGCGCTAGCACCGTTATCGCCGCGCAGTATCCCCACCACGCCCGTCTTCGCCAGGCCGGTGTGCACTTCGAGGCCGAAGGATTTGAGCTTGTCGGCGACAAACGCGGCAGTCGCCGACTCCTCGAATGCGGTTTCGGGATGCGCGTGAATGTGGTGCCGCCATTCACTCATCTCGGGCGCTAGCGCGGCAATCTCGGGCGGGATGTTCATATGAGAGTTCGATGCAAAGCTGATCAGGCGAAAGACCTGATGGTAACGCAGAACGCGCGCGCGGGCTGCGGTAGAATCGGCGCTGCACGCCAACCGTCCCGCATGCCCACCCCCGCAGCCTCGCCTTACGACCTTGCCATCGTCGGCGGCGGGATCAACGGGGTTGGCGTGGCGCGCGATGCCGCGGGGCGCGGCCTTAAGACGTTGCTCGTCGAGCGTGACGATCTTGCTTCGCACACGTCCTCCGCGAGCACGAAGCTCATCCATGGCGGGCTGCGTTACCTCGAGTATTACCAATTCCGACTTGTCGCGGAAGCGCTCGCCGAACGTGAGGTCCTGTTGCGCGCGGCACCGCACATCATTGCCCCGCTGCAGTTCGTACTGCCGCACGAGCCACACCTGCGCCCCGCATGGATGATCCGTATCGGGCTTTTCTTCTACGACCATCTCGGGGGACGCAAGACGTTGCGCTCGTCTTTTGGCGTGCGTCTTTCCAGGAGCAAGTGGGGCGCAGGCCTGAAGAGTCACTTCGACCGCGGCTTTGTCTACTCGGATGCCAGGGTGGACGACGCGCGGCTCGTCGTGCTCAATGCGATGGCGGCAAGCGAGCTAGGCGCCGACATACGTACCCGCACGAGGCTCGTCAGCGCGCGCCGCGACAAGGGGTTCTGGCGCCTTACGCTGGCCGACGAGAGTGGAACGACGCGCGAAGAGCGGGCGCGAGGGCTCGTCAACGCGGCGGGGCCATGGGTCAAACGCGTGCTCGACGAAGTGAGCACGGCGCCGATAAAGGCGCAAGTGCGCCACGTCAAGGGCAGCCACATCGTCGTACCGCGCATACATGCCGAAGACCACGCCTACATTCTGCAGAACTCGGACCACCGGATCGTATTTATCATTCCCTACGAGGGTGCCTTCTCCCTTATCGGGACGACGGATATCCCGGTAGATGCATTCGAGGCGCCCTCGATCGCCGAGGACGAGATGGAATACCTGTGCCGCATCGCCAACACCTATCTCGCACGGCCGATTGCCATGGCCGACGTCGTGTGGACGTACAGCGGCGTGCGCCCGCTGTATGACGACGGGTCGGCCAATCCTTCGGCGGTGACGCGCGACTACGTGCTCAAACTTGATGCCGACCCAGAAGGGCAGACGCCGCTGCTATCCATCTTCGGGGGCAAGATCACGACCTATCGCCGGCTGGCCGAGTCGGTCCTGGCAGAACTCGCGCCTTACTTCCCACGCATGAAGCGAGCATGGACGCACTCAAAGCCGCTGCCCGGAGGAGACATGCCGCGCGGACGCCTGAGCGCGTACGCGCGCGATCTCGCCGCACGCTATCCCGATCTGCCGATCGAGTTGCGCACTGCGCTGCTGCACCGCCACGGCACGCGCACCCCACAGGTACTGGGACAGGCAAGGACGGCGCAGGACTTGGGCACCCATTTTGGCCATACGCTCTACGCCGCGGAAGTTGACTACCTGGTCGCGCACGAATGGGCGCGCGACGCCGAGGACGTGCTGTGGCGGCGCACCAAGTGCGGACTGCATCTGACGGCAGCACAGCGAAGCGCACTCGCGGCGTACTTGTATGAGCAGTACGGTCAGGACGGCTTCCCTTCATGCAGCCGTTAGTCGCGTTGCCCGATGCCGCGCGGATGGCAATTCGCGGCGTATTGACCGACATCGATGACACGTTTTCAACCGAGGGCCGAATCACGGCTGTGGCGTACGCGGCGATGGAGCGACTGCACCAGGCTGGCCTGCTCGTCATCCCCGTGACCGGCAGACCGGCCGGATGGTGCGACCACATCGCGCGCATGTGGCCCGTGGATGCGGTCGTGGGCGAGAACGGCGCGTTGTACATGTTGCACGACGAGCAATCGAGGGTGCTCAGAAAGCGTTACGCCGAGAGCGACCCGGATCGGTTCGCCAGTCGCGAGCGCACCGCCGGGATCGCGGCCAGAATCCTCCGTGCGGTGCCAGGATGCGCGCTGGCATCCGACCAGCCGTATCGCGACACCGACCTCGCCATCGACTATTGTGAGGACGTCGCGCCGCTTCCGCCCGAGGCCGTTGATCGGATCGCTGCGCTTATGCGCGCCGAGGGCATGACGTCCAAAGTGTCATCGATCCACGTCAACGGTTGGTTTGGGGCACACGACAAGCTCACGATGACGCGGACCCTGCTGTGGGAGGCATTTACCATCGATCTCGACGCTGAGCGCGCTCGCTTCGCGTTCGTCGGCGATTCACCCAACGACGCGTCGATGTTTGAGTTCTTCCCGATCTCGATTGGCGTCGCCAACGTGCGGCGCTTCACCGGTCGCCTGGAGATGGCGCCGAAGTACGTCACCGAGCGGGAGTGCGGCGCGGGGTTCGCTGAACTCGCAGACTTTCTGCTGGCTGGACGCTGACGGGCAACCTGGTCAGCGCGCCGCCGCGAGTTTGCCCAGATCCACCTGCTTCAGCGCGGTGGTAAGTGCCGCGGGCTCGACACCATCGCCGCGCACGGTTACCGCAAATCGGTCTGCAACGATGATACCCATTTCGCCGCTTCGCGCCCGGCGGTCATAGCGCTCGTGCAACAGTTGGCCGTCGACCTTGGTGGTTCGCTCATAGCCGGTGTCAGTTTCCTTTTCTACGTTCGGGTCGAACTTTGCCGCCAGCCCCGCGAGGCCGGACAGTGATGCCAGATCCACGATTTCGATGCTGATGCTGGCATTGGCACCGTCGCTGTAGCGCGCCGTCGCGCTCGACGCTTTGATCCCCATCGCTTCACTGCTCTGGCCCGAGGCATCCTTGCGCTGCATGCCCGGCAGCGATTCGGGCAACATGTCCTTGAGTCTGCGGAAATCGACCGGCTGCACATCCTTGCCGCCCGTCATGATCTGGCCCACGGCGCCGAGCGCGGCGCTGGCGTCGACTTGTCCGCTGCTCCCTGGCGACACGCTCCCGGCCTTGGCCGTCTTTTCCGACTGCTGCGCCTGTTCGCCCATCTTCTCCAGGGCCTTGAGCGCGTCGCTGACGCGCGCCTTGTCGCTATCGGACTTGCCGCCAAATACATTCGACAAAAGACCGGCCGCAACGTCGGTGTCGTTCGCGCGCGAGCTCGAGTGGCTCATCGCGCCTAGCGCGCCGATTCCCGCGAGGCCAAGGCCGCCGATGGTGCAGGTCGTAAGCACCCCGATTACAACCGTCATCACGATCGCGCAGATTACCGTGACGATCGTATAGCCGATGGATTTCTCCTGGGCACAGCGCATGAGCACCGGAAGGCCAAGGTAGAGCAGGTACAAGCCATACAACGCGGCGATGAGTCCCAAAATGCTCAGCGATGGAAAGACGTTGAGCACGTCGGCGACCCAGCCGGGCGTTAAGCTGTAGGCAGTGACCTTGAGCGCGGCGAGGGAGTCTCTCTGCCCGCCGAAACTCGGGGCGAGCAGGTCGACGATGAGGGCAAGCAAAAAGACGCCCACGAAGGAGAGCAGGAAGGAGACGATCGCGTACGCGAGGCTGCTCACCATGCCGAGTCGGCCCACGTAGGGCATGCCGACGATGCTGCTGCCGATGAAACCAGCGATGACCCCAATTGCGACCAGCGGCGCGACATAGCCGAGGTAGATCGCGCTCGCGGATGTCGACTCGGCAGCGACGACCGGCCACTCGGTCGACGGCGACAGCAGGATGTTTTTGACGCGCGCGATCAACCCTTGCGCAGCCGCAGACGCTGCGCCGCCGAGGCCCTCGCCCGGGTTCGGCACGGTCTTTTCTGGGGGTGGTGCAGGACCGCCGGATTCTGGCCGGGGCGCAATTGCAGCCGCAGACATCGAATCGGCAGGGCCTGGCGCCGGTTGGTTGGGGGCGGCAATTGTTGCGCCGCAAAAATTGCAGAACCTGGCCCCATCCGGGACCTGCTTGCCGCATTGGCCACAAAACATGTCGCCGCTCCCTCGCAGACCGCGCGATTCTGCGCTAGGCCCGCAGCGTATTCAACCGTGACCCGTCGCGGGAAGGGGCAGCAAGTCCTCGGGCACAAATCGGGACATACACAGACGCGCAACGGCAATTCGCAGGTCTTGCCCGGAGTGGGGACCATACCGGCGCCGTGCGGCGGCATACTCTGCCAAGTGAGTGGTCACTGTCATCAACTCCCTTTGCATCCATAGTTGGCAACTTTCTGATAGGCTGCAATCGCCCGCGCGAGGCGCGTTGCGCACAGTATGTCATAGCGTCGAAACCGCGGTCCGGTACGATATTTGCATTCGGGAGTTAAGCTATCATCGCAGGTTCTTTCGCCAACCGCCTAATGCGTCGCGAAAGTCCGGCGGGGTGCGATTGGTTAGACGGCAGTTCTTCGGGGGCGGGAGGAATCGCGATGCTTCGATTCGGCTTCAATATCCGAACGCGCAGCGGCCAGCGCGTCGATAACATCTGCATTATGGCCGCAAGCCAGCTCGAAGCAGAGCGGCGGCTGCGACAGATGTACCATCACTGCGAAATAATTCATTGCCAAAGCGAAGCGGTCAGCCGGCGCAGCGACCCGCTCGATCTTGAAGGCGTTATCGGCATCATCAGCAGTGAGCCTGCCTCGATCCCTTCGGTTGCGCGCTCGATGCTACGCAACAAAACCGGCACGCACTAATTCGTCGACGAGTTCTCGGTAGTCGCGCGCGCCGCGGCTTTGCGGTGCGTGACGGAATATGTCGAGGTGCCGCGCCGGGCTCTCAGCCAGGCTCACGTTTTCCGCAATCCGCGTCGCGCAGATTTCGTCGGGTCGAAATGCGCGCGCCATCAAATCGGCAACCTCAGAGCTCATCTTGCGGCGCGCGTCGAATCGCGTGAGCACATAGCGCCGCGGCAACCGGCGCTTGAACACCGGCTCGAGTGCGTGCAGTGATCGCTCGACCTGCTGTGCCCCTTGCAGTGCCAGGTAGTCCGCCGATACCGGTACCAGCAGCAGATCGCAGGCGAAAATCGCGTTGAGAGACAGGACCCCGAGCAACGGGCAGCAGTCGATCACCACCGGGCCCGGGGCCGGATCGGCGGCTCGTAGCGCCATACGCAGGCGCGTCACGACGTTGACACCCTTGCCCAGCAACATGTCGAGCTTAGTGAGCTCGAGATGTGCCGGGCAGAGGATGACACCGCTGGCGGTTATCTGGGCAAGCTCGGCCAGCGGCCTTTGGCGCACGAAGAACGCATAGACGGAATCGTCTGCGAGGTGCGGATGGGCTCCGAAAACGCCCGAAAGGTGCGCTTGGGGGTCGAGATCGATACCCAGCGGCCGCTGTCCGCGTTGCGCGATGCCAGCGAGCAAGTTTAGGGTCGTCGTTGTCTTGCCGACGCCGCCCTTCTGGTTGAATACCGCGATGACCGACATGGGGAGCCGCTAGTCTACAGGTGCCTGTTGCGCACCGCATGTCGTGACACGCCCTCCAGTCTTAAGGCATGCCAATTGGTCCACGGTGGGCGCAATTCAGAGCGTGCGCCAGGATAGCCGACTTGTCCGAGAACACGAGCTTGCAATCATTGTCCGGCGAGAACGAGGGGCGGGGCCTTTGCTGCGGCCGGCATTTTCGCATGGATTGCGGACGCCCTGCCGCTACGAGCAATGGCAGTGCCCCCAGGGCGAAAGGCGGTGACAAAAGTGCGATAATTCGCGCCTCATGCAACCCTTGCAAATTGCAATACTCGCCGCGGGAAAGGGCAAGCGGATGCACTCCGCGCTGCCGAAAGTATTGCATCTGCTCGCCGGCAAGCCGTTGCTCGCGCACGTGCTCGCCACCGCGCAAAGCCTGAAGCCGCGGGCGGTGTGCATCGTCGAGGGGTCCGGGGACGCGCTGCGTGCGCGGTTCGGCGACGCCGATGTCGTCTGGGCACGGCAGGATCCTCCACGCGGGACCGGCGACGCGTTGCGCTGTGCGCTTGCCGCACTGCCGGGCGATGGCGTCACGTTGGTACTCTTCGGCGCCGACCCCCTCGCTCGCGCAGCGACGTTGCACGAGGTCATAGCGCACGCACAGGGCGGGTCCTTGTCGTTGCTTACAGTTGATCTTGACGACCCGGAGGGATATGGCCGTGTCGTTCGTCTCGCTGACGGCCGCGTCGCGGCAATCGTCGAACACGTGGACGCGACGCCGGAACAGCGGACGATTCGCGAAGTCAACACCGGCGTCATGGCCGCGCCGACTGCCGCGTTCGCGCGCTGGCTGGCCGCCCTGGACGTTCGCAATGCCAGCGGCGAATTCTATCTGACGGACGTTATCGCACTCGCGGTCCGAGATGGTGTGAACGTGGCGACTACGAGTGCAGCGAGTGTCACCGAGGCGCTGGGCGTCAACAGTCAGCGCGATCTGGCCGAGCTGGAACGCCGCTATCAGCGCGCGCAGGCCGAAGCGCTGCTCGACGCGGGCGTGGCGCTTGCCGATCCGGCGCGCATCGACGTCCGCGGCACACTCGCGTGTGGTCGCGACGTGACCATTGACGTCGGTTGCATTTTCGAAGGGCACGTAACGCTTGGAGACAACGTGGCCGTCGGCGCACACTGCGTGCTCAGGAATGTTAGTGTCGCAACCGGTACCGTTATTGCGCCGTTTTCGCATGTCGAGGAGGCGCAGATCGGCGCGCAGTGCCGCATCGGACCTTACGCGCGTATCCGGCCGAGCGCCGTCCTCGCCGACGAGGTCCACATCGGAAACTTTGTCGAGATCAAGGCGAGTACCATCGGTGAACGTAGCAAGGTCAATCACCTGACCTATGTCGGGGACGCGACGGTTGGGCGCGACGTCAACATTGGCGCGGGTACGATCACTTGCAATTACGATGGTGCACGGAAACATCGCACGGTAATCGAGGATGACGTGCACATCGGCTCCAGCACGCTGCTTGTGGCGCCGGTCACCGTTGGACGCGGGGCGACTATTGGCGCCGGCACCACGGTGTGGAAGGATGCGCCGCCGGACGCGCTGACAGTAAACGCAAAGACACAGGTCGCCCGCAGCGACTGGAAACGACCGAAGAAAGGTTAGCAATGTGCGGCATCGTCGGAGCCGTCGCCCGCGACAATGTGGTTCCCATCCTGATCGAGGGCATCCGTCGGCTCGAATACCGTGGCTACGACTCCTCGGGGCTCGCCGTGATCAACGGCAGCCTGCAGCGGCTGGTCAGCACGGCCCGGGTCGCGGACCTGGCGGCGCAGGCCGACGCGACACACATCAGTGGTACGACCGGGATATCGCACACGCGCTGGGCGACGCACGGTGCACCCACACCGGCCAACGCACATCCGCACGTCAGTCATAGCGAAATCGCCGTTGTCCACAACGGCATCATCGAAAATTTCGAGACGTTGCGCGAGCGCCTGCAGAAACAGGGATACCAGTTCGTCACCCAGACGGATACCGAGGTCATCGCGCATCTTATCCACGCCAATTATCACGGCGACCTGCTCCACGCGGTACGGAAAACGGTTGCGGAGTTCCGTGGCGCCTATGCGATCGCCGCCATTAGCACGCGCGAGCCCGATCGCATCGTTGGTGCGCGCGCGGGCAGCCCGCTCCTAGTAGGCATTGCCGAGCACGATCACTACCTCGCGTCGGACGCGAGCGCACTGAGCTCGGTGACGCAGCGCGTCGTGTACATGGAGGAAGGTGATCTTGCCGATGTTGCGCGCGAGGCTTACACGATTTACGACGCCAGTGGTGCGCCCGTGTCGCGCCCCGTCGTCAACGTGCAGACCTCCGGTGGCATCGTCGAACTCGGCCCGTATCGCCATTTCATGCAGAAAGAGATCTTCGAGCAGCCGCAGGCCATCGCCGATACATTGGAGAGCGTTGGTGGCATCGGACCGGACCTGTTCGGAGCGAATGGCGCCGATGTGCTTGGAGGCGTCGACGCGGTCCACATCCTCGCCTGTGGCACGAGCTACTACGCAGGCCTTGTGGCGCGGTTTTGGCTAGAGGCCGTGGCGAGGATCCCAGCGCAGGCCGAAATCTCAAGCGAGTATCGCTACCGCGACAGCGTGCCGAACCCAGATGCGCTGGTCGTCGTCGTTTCCCAATCCGGCGAGACGGCAGACTCGCTGGCCGCCCTCAAGCATGCCCAGACGCTGGGCCACCGGCACACGCTCGGCATCTGCAACGTTGCGACGAGTTCGATGGTGCGACAGACGGCACTAACGTTCCTGACCCGCGCAGGCACCGAAGTCAGCGTGGCCTCGAGCAAGGCATTTACGACGCAGCTAACCGCACTTTTCCTGTTGACGCTAACGCTGGCGAAGTTACGCGGGCGACTTTCCCCACAAGAGGAAGCACGCTGGCTCCGCGGTTTGCGGCATCTTCCGGCGGCGATTCAAGCGGTACTGGCGCTCGAACCGACGATCGTGGCCTGGGCCCAGCAATTCGCCAAGAAGCAAAACGCACTGTTTCTCGGTCGCGGCTTGCATTATCCGATTGCGCTCGAAGGAGCTCTCAAGCTCAAGGAAATTTCCTACATTCATGGCGAGGCTTACCCGGCCGGTGAGCTCAAGCACGGGCCGCTGGCACTGGTCGACGCCAGCATGCCGGTGGTAGCGATCGCGCCCAACGATGCACTGCTGGAAAAGCTCAAATCCAATTTGCAGGAAGTGCGCGCGCGCGGTGGCGAGCTCTACGTCGTTGCCGACGCCGACAGTCATATCCAGTCCGGCGACGGCGTGCATGTCCTGCGGCTACCCGAGCATGCAGGTCTACTCTCTCCGATCGTGCATACGATTCCGCTGCAATTGCTTGCCTATCATACGGCCGTTCTTCGAGGTACCGACGTCGACAAACCGCGCAATCTCGCAAAATCCGTAACCGTTGAGTGATACGTTACGTAAGCCTGAGGCAATGTGCGGCTATTTTCATGCGTTGGGGTCCGTGGCGTCGGGATAGAAGAGTTGCTCGCCGTTGATCTTGAAATTGGCGATGGCCTTCTGACCGGCCGGCGAGATGATCCAATTGATGAATTGCTGTCCCAGATCTTTCTTGATGTTCGGATGCTTCTCCGGGTTGACCAGCATCACGCCGTATTGGTTGAACAGGCGCCTGTCACCCTCGACCAAGATCGCGAGATCGAGACGGTTCTTGAAGGCCAGCCATGTTCCCCGATCGGCAAGGATGTATGCATTCATCGCCGCGGCGGTATTGAGTGCTGGCCCCATGCCCTGGCCGGTGTCGCGATACCACGGGCCCTTGGCCTTGTCGATATCGACACCGGCGGTCTTCCACAAGGCCAGTTCCGCCATGTGGGTACCGCTGCGATCGCCGCGTGAAACGAAGGCGGCCCGCGAAGCCTCGATCTGACGCAGTGCGGTGACGATATCCCGGCCCGCGCCGACTTTGGCTGGATCGATCTTGGGGCCGATGAGTACGAAATCGTTGTACATGACCGGATAGCGCTTGACACCTTCGCCCTCGGCGAGAAATGTTTCCTCGGCTGGGCGCGCGTGCACGAAGACCACATCGGCATCACCGCGGCGGGCGAGATCCAATGCCTGCCCAGTGCCTACCGCAACGACGCGCACCTGCACGCCCGACTCCTTCTCGT
>Ga0302325_10021487_pt1 | contig 13512 bp, 11 predicted proteins | sample Palsa_T0_2_FD_201948 | JGI IMG/M metagenome (GOLD analysis project Ga0302325, IMG submission 201948) | Peat permafrost microbial communities from Stordalen Mire near Abisko, Sweden - Palsa_T0_2 | ecosystem: Environmental > Terrestrial > Soil > Palsa > Peat permafrost | place: Sweden: Abisko... | reverse complement strand
GGCAACATCGCGGGCCTCCTCGTAGAGGCTGCGCGGGATCCGACGAGGAGTCATCATCCCGATGACCGCTGTGGGTTAAAAACGCCCGTTCAGCGATGTCCGCATCACGTCTGCTTTCCCTCCGGTAGCGACGTTCACCTCTTCGCCATTCGTGGAACGGCGGTTATCCTCGCGCCATGACACCTCTTGCGCGTACCGGAGCAAATAAGCGCCCGCGATATGGTGATGGTGCCGGATTTCAGCGCGGAGCGCGCGGCTGAAAAATTCCTCTGGTGCTCCACAAAAAGAGAAACCCCAAGCGCGCAGGCACACGCTTGGGGCCTAGATGAGACAGCGCTTTGACGGTCGGGGGTGCGCCACCTCGATCAAGAGGAAGCCACGAACCTAAGAAAGATTCCACCGCGCTTCGAGATTAAGGTTACGGGGCGGCCGACTGCGATGCTCGCCCCGCGCTCACTTTTTGCGGCGAGCTCCAGCACTCCGAAAGCGCCCTACTTTATTGCAAGATCTTCCTTCGTCACAAAACACTGCCTTGCTCTGCGTTCTTGCTGCGCTGTCATTCCGGCAGCACGAGCCTGCGCCTTGGCCTGCATCAAACCGACCTGAGTCACATAGGCGCGGACCGTCTCGCAGGAGATTTGCAGCTCATCTGCCGACGCGGGGCCCGCAGTAGCGAGGAAGATCAGCATGAGCAGGGCAGTTTTCATCAACGTTGCTTTCTAAAGGGGCACATGCCGAGCGCAATTGCACCCTGTAAACAACTCCCACCAGCGACGTTTGGTTCAAATTAAAGGCGCGCGGAGCGCGTCGTCGCGGACGAAGGCGCACTAATGGCCCAGCAACTCCGGCAGCTTGGCGAAGTTCGCCGCCATGCGCCGCGCCTCGTCCTTGGTCAGCAGGTTCACCGCCGAGCGCCGTCCCGGCTCCTCCTCAAAGTAGAAATAGCCAGCGCCTGCCCCGGTCGCGTCGCGAACGATGTAGCAGGCGTCGTTCAGCTCATCGCCCGTCCAAGGTGGCGGGAAGCGCCGCGCGGAGGGCATGGCGGCCCTAGTCAAATGCGCCGATCTGGGATACCGTTTGTATAGCTGCTTTACACTGAGAGGATGCGACCATGAAGAAGCTCGTCGTTCTCGCGGCTCTGGCGTTCGCACTTGGTACCGTTCATCAAGCATCAGCATGCGACTTCGGCGCTCATGCAGCTAACGCGACGCCGGTTGTAGTGGCCAGCGCGACTGACCAATCAACTACCCAACCGGCTGCTGCAAAGCCGGATGAGGCCACCGCGCCGCAAGTCACCACCACTGACAAGCCGGCCGCTCCGCCCGCTACTGTGGCGGATAGCAACTGAGGCAAACTGCTAGGCAGGTTCGTAGACCGCGAGCGGCCGCCTCCCAAGTTTCTGATCCTGGGGGCGGCGCATGTCTAAGCTCATTTACGTTTCAGCTATTTTGGCAGGATGTGCCATCACATCATTGCCCGCGTCAGCGGCGTCTCTGACAGACGATGTAATATCAAGGCTCATACGATTTCCCGTGCGATTCATGCACCGACACGGGCGATTTTTCGTATTTTACCAACCCGTTTGTTGTGAGTGGTCCCGCAGCTCAGACAACGCTGCACCGACGCTCGGCCTCGCCGATTCATTCGGCGATGTGTGGCCCAACGGCTTTGTTACCCGCGCGGCATCGGTGTGACGAGTGGTGTCGGGCACGCCCGGGCGGACCAGGGGTCACCGGCTCATTCTAGGGTCGGTGATAAAGCCAGGCTATCCACGTTCCCTCTAAGCAGCCGTCTGATATTCTCTCGCAATGTCAGCCTCAGTGCCGGATGGAATCGCACAGACTAGATGCCGTAATGGGCCCTGCTCTGAGCGAGCAGTTGAAGTGGCTGTCCCCCGATAGATGATGAAACGGGGTCACGACGTTGGGTCGGCCCCAAGCATCTGGAGACGGAGGACAGCCATGGAACATTATGCCGGAATTGACGTGTCATTGGAACTGTCGAGCGTGTGAGTTGTGGACGCGCAGGGAACAATCGTGAAGGAAGCGAAGGTTGCGAGCGAGCCAGAAGATTTGGTTGCGTTCTTCAAGGGTTTGGCTTTGCGGTGAAGTGGATTGGACTTGAGGCAGGGCCATTATCGCAGTGGCTGCATGCCGGGCTTGCGCGAGCGGGCGTTGAAACCGTTCTGCTGGAGACACGGCACGTGAAGGCGGCATTGTCAGCGATGACGGTGAAGACCGATCGCGAGGATGCGCGCGGACTTGCCCAGTTGATGCGGATGGGATGGTTCGTCCGGTGCACGCCAAATCGATAGGATCGCAGGAGGTCCGAGGCGGCGTGACGATCATTGGACTTCATCGGGCCCATTACAGAAGGGAGTGTAATCGTGTGGAAGCGCGCCGTAGCGTTGCTAGTTGGAGGCATAACCCTCGCGCACGCGCAAGGAATAAGCGCGTGGTACTCCTACACGGAGTGGGAACGTCTGCCCAACGAACTCAAGCAAGCTTACATCGCTGGTGCATTCGATTCGCTGGGATCGCTTGCGAACAGCGAAGGGGACATGAAAGCAGCGAAACATTATGGCGACTGTATTACCAACGGCCATGTCGAAATTGATGAGCTAACTAACAATATAGAGATATTTGCACACGGGCGTTCCGACCTGCCAGGTACAGTGCAAGCAGCTATGGTGAGCTATCTGATCCGTCTATGCGGAATGCCGCCCAAGTAGAGGAAGTTAAAAACACCGAGCTGAATCCGAACGCACTACCTCGCGCGCTTAGTCAGCTTCACTCTGCCGCTGACCCCGAGTTGCCTCGCTACCGCTTCATAAACCCATGCCCATGGTGACGTGCCCGGTCTGGTTTAGCCCGATCGCCCGCGCCGCTGCCGGTGATAGATCGATGTTCCTGCCGCGAACCCAGGGGCCACGATCGTTGATCCGTACGATCACGCATCCGTTGTGGCAGACGCGAACGCGCGTGCCGAACGGCAACGTGCGATGCGCCGCCGTCATCGCGGAGCAATTCAGACGTTCGCCATTCGCGGTGCGATGACCGCAAAGACCATCACGTCCGCCATAGATGCTCGCCACTTCGGCATGCGCAATGCCACCAACTGGAAGCAGCAACGCGGCCGCGAAGATCAATCTGGAACAATATGAAATGTAACAAGACATGATTTCATCCTTGCCGGCAGAATCATTCCCTCGAAGTTTCGACGGGATCTTGTTCGCCCAGCAATTGACAACGTTCTCCGGCAGTAAAACGCCTCAATAAATAAATAAGAAAATTTGACGGGTATGAGGCACTCAATGCACTTCAGCGCGCCTTAGCCATTCGTGTTTCCGCGGCTCGAGGATCTAAAGGCAGTCATTTTCTGGGATATGGAACGAGGGGCGTCCACCGTCGGGGCAGGGTACACGCAGTGCTTGAAAGGGGGGCGCTGCGACTATGTGGGTTCGAACCCCATCATGGGAACCGAACTGGCCGTTCGTGCGGAGAAGGGAAGTGCGAGAGCCTGGAGGAGTTTTCTTTCGCAACTACAGGGGCTAAGGCGCTCATGGCTCTGTCCAGAACTGGAGAGAGCTGTTTTGCAGTATCGGTCCCTCCGCCAAATTTGCGGCGAGCGCCGGCCGAGTCGCTCAGCCGTTGGCGAGATCAGGCTTCGATCTTACCGGCCGTCCGGCGTGCGCAAGCCGAACCAGGCGTCGCGGATTTGCTGGTAATGCACCATCGGATCGTAGATCGAGACCGGCAGCCGAAGGTCCTGGGCCGTCAGCCGGCCGACGGCCGACAAAAGGCTATAGGAGGCGACCACGCGATCGTGCTGCGCGACGATCAGGCTGACGCGCGCATTCACCAGCGCCTGCTCTGAATTGAGCACGTCGAGCGTCGTGCGTTGTCCGGCGCCTGCCTCGTTGCGAACGCCGTCGAGCGCCCGCTCGGAAGCGTCATTCTGACGTATTGCGGCTTCGACCTCCGCCTTCGCCGCTTGCAGCTGGCCCCAGGCCTGCACCACATTGGCGCGTGTCTGGTCGCGAACCTGATCGACGTTAAAGCGCTGCTGACCGACCGTCTCCTTGTCCAGGCGGATGGCCGAATATTCCGCGCCGCCCTGATAGATCGGCACCGAGAGATTGAGCATGACCGTGCCGAGGAACAGGTTGGGCGTGAGTATATTGGAATAAGCCTGCTGCTGGACGCTGCCCTGAAGGGCCAGCGTCGGCCATAGCGCGCCTTCGGCGATCTTGACTTGCAGTTGCGCGACATCGACGCCGTACAACGCTGCGGTCACCGACGGGTTTTCCGCGGTGCCGACGGCGATCGCGGCGTTAAGATTATTGGGCGCGAGCCGGTCGACCGGCGAAGCCGGAGTAAGATTACCCGCCTCGACGCCGATGAGGCGCCGGTAATTGGCCCGCGTCGTCATCAGCGTGGATTCGGCCGCGTGCAGGTTCGCTTCGCCCGCCGCCAGTTGCGCCTCTGCCTGGGCCACGTCGGTTGCCGTCACCTGGCCGGCCGAGAAGCGATTTTGAGTGTCGCGTAGCGTCCGCTGCAACACGCGAATATTATTCTGCTGCACTTCGAGGTTCGCGGCATCGCGCGACATGTCCATATAGGCGGTGGCAGCCGATAGCAGCACCGATTCTTCCATCATCCGCAGCGTCTCGCGCGCCGCGGAGACCTGACTCTCGGCTTTGCGGACCTTGTTGGCGGTCTGCTCCCCGTTGAACAGGGTCTGTGCGCCATTGACCCCGACCGAAGTCGGGTTGGTGTAACCTTTGACCGAGTAGGAGATGCCATTTGGCAAAGCGGGTGGAATCGGCGGAATCACGCCCGTCGTGTTCGTATATTGCTCGGCGACCGAAGCGGTCGCCGAGAGGGTAGGCCGATAGCCGGAAAGCGCCTGCGATACGCCCTCGTCGTTTTGCCGGACAATGGCCCGCTGCGCGTTGAGCTGCGGATTGCCTTGATAGGCGCGCGCTAGCGCCAACTCCATCGTTTCCGCAGCCGCTTGGCGCGGAGCGATGCCGATGAATGCCAGCGAAGCGAACGCGGCCGCCGCTATCGCGTGCCGGGCCCATCCTGCCGGCGGGGATTGCGACCGTTTTTGAACCCCGGGAACGATAACTCTACGCGTCACAACCAGCCCCAATTTGCGCGGCGAAACCTTAACGTGGGGGTATCTGCCTTACAAGGTTTCGGCCGACGTTACGCGCCGTGACCCCGGCGAGCGGATGCCGGGCGCGCGAGCAGCCGCAATTCCCGCAATCCGAGCGATACGGTTGCCAGGACAAGCGGAAGGACGAAGTAGAGCGCGCGAAACGTCAGCAACGCCGCCAGGAGTTCCTCCCGCTCGAATTGGGCAAGCCCGATCAGCATCGTGGCCTCGATGACGCCAAGTCCGCCGGGCGCATGGCTGAGCGTTCCGAGCAATGTCGCGGTCAGGAAGATGACCAGCACGGTCACGAAGCCGACCGCCGGGCTCGGCGGCAGCAGCACATACATGGCGAGCGTCACCAGGCTGAGGTCCAGCGCGCCGATACCGATCTGCACGAGCGTGAAACGCAAATTGGGCAGCACGATGCGCCAGCCGGAGCGGCCCACCGCGCGCGGCCGTGGCGCGAGCCAGAGCAGATAGCAGGCGATGCCGGTCAGTCCCGCCAAACCGATCGCGCGGTTAATCGATGCCGGCAGGTGGTCAACAGCGGTGGCCGCTTCCGGCGCGCATGCCGTCGCACCGCCGAGCAAAAGCGCGTTGCCGAGCCAAAAGGTCATGCCGGTGACGAAAGCGATCTTGGCGATATCGACGACGGTGAGGCCCCAGACCGAGTAGATCCGCAGTCTGATGAGACCGCCGGTGAGGATTGCGGCGCCGAGACTATGGCCGATGGTGGAGCTGGTGAAGCTCGCCAGCGCGGCGACGGAGTAGGGGACCTTGTGCCGGCCGATCGTGCGCAGCGCGAACAGGTCGTAGAAGGTCAGCGTGACGTGGCCGGCGACCACGAACGCGCCGGCGGCGACGATTTTTTCGATCGACAGCGCTCGCAACGCGGCCGCGACTTTGCCGAAGTCGATGTCGTGCAGCAATTCATACAGCGCGAAAGCCGCCACGGCGACGATCGACAGGATGATCGCGGCGCTGATCGTGCTGCGCCCGAGCCTGGAATTGATCGTCTGCGCGATGCTGCTCGTCACGTCTCGTGTAGGCGCGCGGCGATGAGCGCTTAAGCAAGCAACGGCGTCATGCGACTCGCAGCGGCAAATTCTCATGGAAGTGTAACAGCAATGTTACGAGTCCAAACAATTTGACATTCGCTGCGCCGCCGCCGTCACACGATTGAAACATGAAATGGCAATTGTTGTCGCATGCGATTCGGCAATAAGGGGCGGGTCTGGCCGCGCGCCCGATGAAGGTTCTTGTCGCTACCGATGCCTGGCATCCGCAGGTCAACGGCGTGGTGCGCACGCTAGGCTCGCTGGCGCGGGCCGCGAGCAAGCTCGGTGCGGCAATCGATTTTTTGTCGCCGGAAGGTTTCCGCTCCTTTCAGTTGCCGACCTATCCGGGCCTGCGGCTCGCGGTGCCGAGCCGGGGCCGCGTCGCCGCGCGCATCGAAGCGGCGAATGCCGACGCCATCCACATCGCCACCGAAGGACCGATCGGCTTTGCCGTACGCTCCTATTGCCGCCACAACCGACGGCCGTTCACGACCAGCTATACGACGCGTTTCCCGGAGTACATTTCGACCCGATCGCCGATCCCCGAAAGCCTGATTTACGCGGTGCTGCGGTGGTTCCACGCCGACGCGACCGTGACCATGGTGGCGACGCCATCGCTGATGAGCGAGCTTGGACAGCGCGGGTTCGCGCATCTGGGCATGTGGACGCGTGGCGTGGATATCGATCTGTTCCGGCCCGACCGCGCCATCGAGCTTAGCTTCCCTCGCCCAGTCTTCATGACCGTGGGTCGGGTCGCGATGGAGAAGAATCTGGAAGCGTTTCTTTCGCTCGATCTTCCCGGCACCAAGGTCGTCATCGGCACCGGGCCGCAGGAGCAGAAGCTCAAGCGCGAGTTTCCAGACGCGAAATTCCTCGGGCCCCTGGAGAACGGAACTTTGGCCGCGCACCTGGCCGCCGCGGACGTCTTTGTCTTTCCCAGCCGCACCGACACATTCGGCATCGTGCAACTGGAGGCGCTGGCGAGCGGCGTTCCGGTCGCCGCCTTTCCCGTCACCGGGCCGAAAGACGTCGTCGGCGATCGTCCGATCGGCGTCTTGCACGAAGATCTCGGCCGCGCCTGCATGGCGGCGCTGGCCTTGTCCCGCGACGCCTGCCGCAAATTTGCGCTCGACCATTCCTGGGAAAACAGCGCGCGGCAATTTCTCGGCCACGTCCGCAAAGTGGCCGGCAGTCGCGAGCTCGAAGCGGCAATGACGATCACGGAAGCCGCCGCCGGACGTTGCTCTAGCTCGCCGCCTTTGGAGTCAGCGCGTCATCGATCTGCCGGGCGCGCGCAAAGGCAGGACGAGCCATGAGCCGGTCCCAATAGCGCTCGAAAGCCGGGCGTTTTTCGATCGTTCCGAACATCAAGCCAAACCCGAGCGCGTAGCCGCAATAAACGTCGGCCGCGGTAAAGTTGTCGCCGACCAGATAACTTTTGCTGGATATCGCCTCTTCGAGCGTCTTCATGACACGATCGAAGCTGCCGTAGCCGATGGTGCCCTCGCGCTCCTCTGGTACAACGAAGCCAAAATTCTTGTTGCTCACGGCTGCCTCGATCGGTCCGGCCGCAAAGAACATCCAGCGATAATAAGGCGCACGAAGACGGTCGCCCGGCGGCGGCGCGAGGCCGGCCTGCGGAAATGCATCGGCAAGATAGGCGCAGATGGCGCCTGCCTCGGTCACCACGACGTCGCCATGACGCAATGCCGGCACCTTGCCCATGGGGTTGATGGCGAGATAGGCCGGCGTTTTCATGGTGGTGCCGAAGTCGAGCACTTCCGTGCGGTAAGGTTGGCCGATTTCCTCGAGCATCCAGCGCACGATACGGCCGCGCGACCTCGGGTTGGTGTAGAAAACGAGTTCATCAGCCGAATGTGCGCCGGTCATGGCCGCTTCCCCCCTGCTCGAACCTCTCCGTCTCGCTATATGGGCCGTTATGAGGTGGCCGGCAATAACGGCGCCGCCTGCCGATCAGTCGATGGTCAGCGCGCGGTACATTTCCGCGCTATCGCGCGCGCGCCGCAACGCGGCCATGCTGGCCGTGTCGCGCAGCTTGCGCGCGATGTTCGCCAGCGCACCGAGCCGGTCGCCGTTCGGCGTGTCCGGCAGCAACAGCAGGAAAACGGTGTCGACCGGGTTGCCGTCCACGGCATCGAAGTCGATCGGCTTGCGCAGCCGCAGCAGCATGCCGAACGGCTTTTCGATCTGGTGATAGCGCGCGTGCGGTATCGCCACGCCGCCGCCTACACCGGTCGACCCGAGTTGCTCGCGCTTGAGCAGGTCGACAAGGATGCGATCCGGCAGCACGTCCACGATCGGCCCGGCCTTTTGCGCCAGCGCTTCCAATACCCTTTGCTTATCGGAATACGCGGCATCGGCGGTCACGTTGGCCGGCGACAGAAAGTCGGAGATTTTCATGGCAGGCGATGGGCGTCGGTTACGTTTGCATTGTCAGTTGAGACTGCGACGATCCGGCAGTCAATCGGGGGCGCGCATCCGATAGCCGATCCCGGTTTCGGTGAGGACGAATTGCGGCCGTTCGGGATCAATCTCGATTTTCTGCCGGAGCTGACGGACATAGACCCGCAGATACTGGGCATCGGTCAAATCGTCCCACAATTCGCCGAGCAGGAATTTATGCGTGAGCACCTTGCCCGCATGCTGAACGAGCACGCGCAGCAGGTCGTATTCCTTCGGGGAGAGCTTTACTTCCTTGTCGCCGACTTTGACGAGGCGGCGGACCAGGTCGACGGATAGTTCGCCGACCCGGAAGGTCGGCCGCTCGCCATGGGTCTGCAATTGGTGGCGTAACGCCGCGCGCATCCTGGCCAGCAGCTCGTCCATGCCGAACGGCTTGGTAACATAATCGTCGGCGCCGAGATCAAGCGCCTGGACTTTGCCCGCTTCATCGCCGCGGCTGGACAAGACGACGATGGGAACGCTTTCGTTACGCGCACGGATCTTGGCGAGCAGATCGTGTCCGTTTGCGTCGGGCAGGCCAAGATCTAGAATGATCAGGTCCGGAGCCTCGCTCAAAAGCTCCAGCGCGGTCTTGGCGTTGGGGGCTTCGAGCGTCTGATAGCCCTGCGCGGTCAGCCCCATGCGCAGGAGCTTGCGGATCGGCGGTTCGTCGTCGATCACCAACACGCGGATCGGGGCGGCGCTCATGCGGCGGCCTCCAGCCCTTGCCGCTGGCGCGGGATCGGCAGGCTGATGGTGAAGGCGGCGCCGCTGCGGTCGGTGCGGTTCGCTGCGACGATGGTGCCGTGCATGGCTTCGACAAAGCCGCGCGAGATGGCGAGCCCAAGCCCGGTACCGGCACGAACGTGATCGGTCTTCTGGGCGCGATAGAACTTGTCGAAGATGTGATCGAGGTCTGTCGCCGGAATCCCGCTTCCCTCATCGAGCACGCGCAGGCACACGGATTCTACATTCCGCCAGCTCTGGATGCGGATCGTCGTCTCCGGCGGGGCATATTTGGCGGCGTTGTCGAGGAGATTGAACAGCACCTGCTCGAACAGAACGGCGTCGAGTTCGAGCATCGGCAAATCCGGCGCCAGTTCCAGCTCGACTGTATGGCGCGCGAGGATGCGGTTGGCGCGGCGCAACGTGCTGCCGACGATCTCGCCGATATCGTGCAGCGCCACGTTCGGCGAGATCGCGCCGGACTCAAGCTTGGTCATGTCGAGCAGATTGGCGATGAAACGGTTGAGCCGCTCGGATTCGTCGATAATGGTGGACAGAAGGTCGACTTTCTCGGCGGGCCCGAGCTTGTCGCCGAGGTCGCGCAGTGCCCCGGCGGCGCCCAGCACGGCGGCCAGCGGCGTCTTCAGATCGTGCGAGATCGACGTGAGCAGCGCCGAGCGCAACCGCTCGGTTTCGGCGGCGCGCTCGACGCGATCCATCTCCTCGACCAGCCGCACGCGCTCGATGGCAAGCGCGCCCTGATCGCGCAGCGCATCGAGAAGCCGCCGCTGGTCGGGCGTCAGCAGCGGGCCGGGCTTGTCGCTGTCGATTCCCATTACGCCGATGGCGCCGCGGCCGGTATGCATCGGCAGGAACAAACGCTTGGCGCCCGGCAGCGTGTCGGAGCCGCGGCCGGCGGCGCGATCGTTCTCCCAGGCCCATTTGGCGGCGGCGAGATCGGCGTCGTCCAGAATGTCCTCCGGCGGATAGCCGGCGCGCACGGCAATGGTACCGTGCTCGGGCAGCAGCAGCACGACGCGGACCTTGAGCATCAACGCGGTCTGATAGGCCGTGGCCCACAGCACGTCGTCGAGCGTTGCGGTACCGGCGAGTTTGCGGCTGAACGAGTAAAGGGATTCAGTGGCACGTGACCGGTCCATCGCCGCAACCGTCACCGTGCGGCCGCGTGCAGCGACCGTGGAAACGAGGACGGCCACGATCGTGAAGAAAACAAATGCCGCGACGTTGTTCGGGTCGGCGATTGTGAAGGTGTAGATCGGCGGCAGGAAAAAATAATTGTAGGCGAGCGACGAGGCGACGCTCGCCAGCAGAGATGGCCATAGTCCGAGACGGACGGCGACGCCGACGATCGCGGTCAAAAACACCAGATCGACGCTGTTGACGTCGAACCACGGCTGAATCGCTTCCGCGCAAACGAGCGCCAGCGCCACGGCCATGAGGGCAAGCACATAAGGCCGCGGATCGAAAGCGGTCTCGCGCTCGGCCGCGCGAATGGTCTTTTTCGGAATCGGCTCACCGGCGATCGTGTCGCCGGCAATGACGTGGACACTGATATTGCCGGAGCGGCGAACCAGATCGTGCACCACCGAACCGTGCAGGATCTCGAACCAGCGCGTGCGTTCGGACTTGCCGATGACGATCTGGGTCACGTTATTGGTTTGCGCGTAAGCGATCACGTCGGCGGCGATGTCGCCATCGGCGGCGGGAAGCGTGATAGCTTCGCCACCGAGGGCCTCGGCAAGCCGGAGCGTGTCGGCGATACGGTCGCGCTCTTCCTCCGTGAGCTGAAGGCTCCGCCGTCCCTCGACGTATAGCGCCACCCACGGTCCATGCAGGCGGTCAGCGAGCCGCTTGGCGTAGCGCACGAGCCCGGCACAGCGCGGATCGTCGCTGATGCAGACGAGGATGCGCTCGCCCGCCGCCCAAGGGCCCTGGATGGCGTGCGCCTGCATTTCCGTGAGCAATTGTTCGTCCACCCGCTCGGCAGTGCGGCGCAAAGCGAGTTCGCGCAGCGCGGTGAGGTTGGCCGGCGAGAAAAAATGCTCAAGCGCCCGTTCTGCCTGCCTGGGGACGTAGACCTTGCCTTCCTTGAGCCGCTGGATCAGGTCGTCCGGCGTCAGATCGACCAGCTCGACGGCATCAGCGCGGTCGAATACGGCATCGGGCACCGTCTCGCGTACACGCACATGCGTGATCTGGGCCACCACGTCGTTGAGGCTTTCGATGTGCTGGATGTTGACCGTCGTATAAGCGTCGATGCCGTGACTCATCAGCTCTTCGACGTCGAGATAGCGCTTGGGATGGCGGCTGCCTTCGGCGTTGGTGTGCGCCAGCTCATCGACCAACACGATCTGCGGCCGCCGCGCGATGATAGCGTCGAGGTCCATTTCCTCGAGCGCCTGCCCCTTGTATTCGAGGTGCTGGCGCGGAACGGTCTCCAGCCCCTCCACCAGCGCTTCGGTGTCGCGGCGGCCGTGGGTTTCGACGATGCCGATGACGACATCGTAGCCGTCCTTTTTTCGGGCGTGCGCCTGTTGCAGCATCTCGTAGGTCTTGCCGACGCCCGGCGCGGCGCCGACAAAAATTCTGAGCTTGCCGACGCGGCTCTCTTCGCGACGCGCCGCCTCAAGCAGGGCTTCCGGCGAGGGCCGATGTTCAGAGTCGCGCCGCTGATCTGCCATCAGTGATCAGATCTTTCGACGTTGGCGGTCTGCCTCACCGCTCTAGCCGGCGGACAGCCGGTCGAGCGCCAGATTGAGCAGCAGCACATTGACGCGCGGCTCGCCCAAAATACCGAGTAAGCGATCCGTGACGTGATCGCTGACGAGCTGACGCACTCGATCTTCGGTCAAGTTACGCGCCTTGGCAACACGGGGAACCTGGAAGTAGGCGGCCTCGGGCGATATCTCGGGATCGAGCCCGCTGCCCGATGTGGTCACCAGATCGGCCGGGATGGAAGCCGACGGGTTCTCCTTGCGCAGTGCTTCGAGGTCGCCCTGTACGCGGTCGATCAACGCCTTGTTGGAGGGCCCGAGATTCGATCCGCCGGAATTGGCGGCGTTGTAGGGCGCAGCTACCGTCTTGGTCGGATCGACCGGATCGGGGGCGGTGGTCGCCGACGGCCGGCCGTGGAAATACTTGTCGGCGGCGAATTGTTGACCGATGAGCTCGGAGCCCACGACCTTGCCGTCGCGCTCGATCAGACTCCCCTGCGCGTGATAGGGGAAGACGACTTGAGCGATGCCGGTCATCGCCAGCGGATAAACCAACCCGGTGATCAGCGTCAGCGCGACGAGAACCACGATCGCTGGACGGATTTCGCGCAGCATGGAAGGGCTTCTCCTCAAGCCAGATGCAGGGCCGTGACCACGAGGTCGATGGCCTTGATGCCGATGAACGGAACGACCATGCCGCCGCCGCCGTAGATCCAAAGGTTGCGGCGAAGCAGCGGCGCGGCACCGATCGGGCGATAGCGCACGCCCTTCAGCGACAGCGGGATGAGCGCGATGATGATGAGCGCGTTGAAGATGATCGCCGAGAGAATAGCGCTCTGCGGCGTCGCCAGTCTCATGATATTCAGTGTCTGCAGCTGCGGGTAGAACGCGACAAACATCGCCGGGATGATGGCAAAATACTTCGCCACGTCGTTGGCGATCGAGAATGTGGTCAGTGCGCCGCGCGTCATCAACAGCTGCTTGCCGATCTCGACGATCTCGATGAGCTTGGTCGGATTGGAGTCGAGATCGATCATGTTGCCGGCCTCGCGCGCGGCCTGGGTTCCGGTATTCATGGCGACGCCGACATCGGCTTGCGCCAGCGCCGGCGCGTCGTTGGTGCCGTCGCCGCACATGGCAACGAGCTTGCCCTTGCTCTGCTCGTCGCGAATGAGCCGCAGCTTGTCTTCGGGCGTGGCCTGCGCCAGGAAATCGTCGACGCCGGCTTCCGCCGCGATCGCCGCCGCGGTCATCGGGTTGTCGCCGGTGATCATGACGGTGCGGATGCCCATGCGGCGCAGCTCCGCAAATCGTTCGCGGATGCCGCCCTTGACGATGTCCTTGAGATGAATGAGGCCGAGGAGCCG
>Ga0302325_10021486_pt1 | contig 13512 bp, 10 predicted proteins | sample Palsa_T0_2_FD_201948 | JGI IMG/M metagenome (GOLD analysis project Ga0302325, IMG submission 201948) | Peat permafrost microbial communities from Stordalen Mire near Abisko, Sweden - Palsa_T0_2 | ecosystem: Environmental > Terrestrial > Soil > Palsa > Peat permafrost | place: Sweden: Abisko... | reverse complement strand
TGGCGTGCGATCTCTGGGGCGATCTTCGTGGTCGGCGGAAGTTTCAGTTGGCCCAGGGTGGCGTACGTTTTATCCAGCCCGAGCAGGTTTAAGTATGGCGTCTGCTGCAGTTCATAGCGCAACGCATTATTCAAAGCGTCGTCGAAAACAGGTTCGTTCGTTCGGTTGTCGACGTCGGCCAGGACGATAGTGTCGGTGGGAGCGAGAGTGATGCGATGGCGGTAAAATTCGTAGCGCCAGACACTAAGCGCGCCAACTGCGAGCAGAACGCCGGTTGCCAACGCCCGCCAGCCCCGACCTCTTGTTGGAGGTGCCTCCGCAGTGACATCTATGGGTGCGCTTCCTGGCAATGGCTTCAGGGATTCGATGGCCGGCATCAATCGATAGCCACGGCGTCCCAAGGTCTCGATGTAGCGAGGGTTGCCCGCTGAATCCCCCAGAGCACGGCGCAAGGCCTTGATCGTCGCGTTGATGCTTTGGTCGAAATCGACGATCGTATCATTCGACCACAACCTATTTCTGATTTCCTCGCGGGTAACAATCTTGCCCTCACGTTCCACGAGCATCCGCAAAACCTGAAACACTTGCTCTCTGAGTAGAACCTTATTATTAGGATTGGGCGCCTCAATGGATCGTAGTTCGCCAGTGCTGAGGTCGAGATCAAAGGCTCCAAATCGAACCCGACCTGAGGGAATGGTATCCATGATTTTTGGCAGTTCTTGCGGGTTGTTGTTAGCGGTCTCCACCACTTCCACAAGCGTTCCGAGGGTTGATTCAGCCAATCACGTACTTGGATGAGCATTAATCAGACCGGCAGGTTCAGCTTCTTCAAGAATGCGGCATATCGCGGGTCGCCGTGCAAGTTGCTCAGCAGGGGCTCCACTTTTGTCGTGATCAAACCGGTGTCATGTTGGGCATAGGCGCGGTCCAGCCACTGAAACGCTTCATTGCGCTGGTTCCGAAAGGCATAAACTGTGGCGATTGAGAATGCAGCACTTGAATGGAGTTTCTCAATCAGTTCTCTCAAAGCGGCATCTGACTCTTTTTCTCGACCGAGCGCGTGGTACGCCATGGCATGCATTCTTATACGTAACGCAGCCCACTGTGCTCGGTCGACTTCCCGCAAGGCATCCTGAGGCCGCCCCTGCATCAGATGTATCTGGGCAAGCTTGTTCCAGCCAAGCCAAACATCGGGGCTTAATGCTAGGGCCTTCTCGAAATCCGCTACAGATTCTTCGACTTGCCCGGCCCAAAACCTCGTCTCCCCAAGGTTCTCCCAACTCTCTGCATTGAGTGGATCTAAGTCGACGGCTCTGTGGGCTAATTTTAGAGCTTGATCAAATCGGCCGAGCATGGCCGCCGTGAAAGCCGCCGATCGTACATACTCGGAGTTTCCGGGATCGAGAGCAATCGCCCGCTGGACGGAAGCCTGCGCTCCAGCCCAATCGAGGTCGAGCTGCCGCTTGATCCTTCCCATTTGCGCATGCGCCTGTGGCAGGTTTGGGTCTAGGGCCAAAGCCCGCTCATCCGCTTCACGCGCCAGCCGCTGACCTTCTTCAGTGGGAATGAGTCCCTTGTCGGCCTGCCAGTACCGTGCTCGAGACAACCCAACCCAAGCCAAAGCATAGGAGGGATCAAGTTGGGTCGCCCGTTCGTAATACTGTGTTGCCATATCGGCATCTTTGTTGGTGTTCCGCTCATAAAAGTAGTACCCCTGCATGTAGGCTTCGAAGGCTTCCGGATTGACCGGGTGCGGCCGCGATAACGCTGTCTGTTGCTGCGGGGTCAGACGCAGCCGGATCTCGCGCGCAACCGCCTTGGCTAAGTCGTCTTCCACATTGAGAATGTCTTTCAAGGGATAGTCATAATCTTGGGACCACAATTGACTTTGGTCCTTCACCTGAATCAGCTGAGCGGTAAGCCGCATATGCTCTCCGCTTTCGCGAAGGCTGTTTTCCATTACATACTGGACAGAAAGATCGCGACCAATCTGGTCCAGGCGTTCGTCAGTGTGCTTGTACCGCATTACTGAGGTTCGCGCGATCACCCCCAATTCTTCCGGGTTGAGCCGGCCTAACTGTGAAATCGTTTCCTCCGTCAGACCGTCCGCAAGATAATCCTGTCTGGGGTCGCCGGTGAGATTCTCAAACGGCAACACTGCGAGCATGATTTTCTGCGATTTTGGCGGGCTGATAGTCCGAAAGCGTCGCCAAGAGATATAGCCCGCCACGAGGACAACAGACGCAAGCATGACCACAGCCTTCCACCAGTGCGGCTTCATTTGCCGTTGAACCGCCCCCACGTTGTGGCTGATCTCGGCGCTGGAATGCTCGCCCTGCTCCCGGTCTTTCTCCAGAGCGTTTCCTGGCGCCGCCGACTCCAGGTATTCGATGGTCGGCATCAATCGATAGCCGCGCCGCGCTAAGGTCTCGATATACCGAGGGTTGTCCGCGGAATCCCCCAGGACACGGCGTAGGGCCTTGATGCTTGCATTGATGCTTTGGTCGAAATCCCCAACTGTATCGCTCGGCCATAGCCTCCCCTTGATCTCCTCACGGGTGACAATCATGCCTTCACGCTCGAGGAGCATCCGCAAAACCTGAAACACTTGTTCTCTGAGCAGAACTTTATTGTTAAAACCGGGATGGTTGGACTCAGGATTGTCAGGATCGGGCGCCTCAATGGACCGTAGTTCGCCCGTGCTGAGGTCGAGCTCAAAGGCTCCGAATCGCACGCGAATGCGACCTGATGAAAGAGCGTCCATGGAAACAGCTCACAAATACAAGGGAAGACACTGTATCAATACGACTCGAGATTGTCGAAATAAAGTTTGAGAGCGGCGTCAAGGTCGCTGGCAACATCATGAATAATCAACAACTTACATGATTTCACTCCGATTTCACCGCCACATCACCTCCGTTCCATTTACATCGGCTTTCCCATTCCGGTAAACAGCGAGCATAGGCGTAATTGATCCAACGATATTCGGTTCCGAACATGGCAGGGGGCCAGACATCCAAATTGATTGCCATCATTGATGATAACGAGTCGATGCAGGACTCACTGAGTGACCTAGTCGAGTCGCGGGGCTTCGAGGCACAAAGCTTCGGCTCCGCCAAAGCGTTCCTCGATTCCGATTTGCATGGCCGGGCCGCGTGCCTGATCGTGGACATCCGCATGCCGAAGATGTCGGGTCTGGAGTTGCAGGCCATCCTGAAACAAGAGGGATGCAATATTCCGATCATCTTTATTACGGCGTACGACGATGCCGAGATACGGGCTGAAGCCATGAAAGAGGGTGCAGTCGAGTTCCTCGCCAAACCGTTCGATTATCAGCTGTTGCTCAAGAAATTGCGATGCACCCTCGATACCTGAGACTTATGGCATCCCCCTTAGTTAGGGCGCTTGCGATTGGGTCCAGAAGCATGACTTATTTCAGGGCGCACTGCCCATCGCATCGAGGAGTTCGTCATGGGCCTGCAAGTAGTCCATCTGTGACTGTAGCAGGAGCGCCTTGGCGTCGTATTCCTGGGCCGTTGCGCTTTCCGCCTGCGAGTTTAGCGCCGCTCCGCGCATGAGTTCCTGCTGACGCACGCGGTTCGACTCAGTGCGCAGAGCCAGGACTTCTTCCGACACCTTCAACATCTCCCGCGTCCTTTCCAGTTTGTTGTACGCCGTCTCGACCGATAGCTCTACCCCATCCGTCAGCTTCGCCAAGGTTTCCTTCGCTTGAGATAGCTGCGCCCGCCGTTCCCGGAGCAAGGCGCGCTTACGACCACTGTCGAACAGGTCGTAGCCGACGTGAACACCAAAGGTTCCGAAGTTGTGCGCCAGGAACAGGAAGGGGACATTATCCTGGTAGCTGTAACGGGCGAAGGCCTCAACATCGGGAACCCAGATGTCTGCTTTAGACAAACCGATTGCGGCCTCGGCTTTTTGCACTTCGGCTCGAGCCGCGAGGATTTCCGGATGGGACTCGATGGCAGCGGTAACGCAATCTTTGCGCGGGCAAGTATTCTGAAACTCTGGGACACCTGGATCAAGATTCAGGGTGGTGGTCAGTGGCAGGCCAATCAAGTCGTTGAGTTTTAGGGTCAGATCTGTCAATTGGAAGTCGGTCGTCAGCAGCTCCTGCTTGGCTTGCAACTGCTGGGCGCGACTCTCGACCAGGTTTTCTTCCAGTGAGCTGCCCAATTTCACCTGTTCGACGCGCTCGCTTTGAAGGGTCTCAGAAGCTTTTATTCGCGCTTCGGTGGCACTGCGGTGCGCCTGAGCAATCAGTATCTTGTAGTAGACCTGATGGACTGCGAGCGCTACGTCATTACCGGTGAGCTGCGCCTGCGCCCGCGTCGCTTTCAACTCGGCCTGGGCCAGATCGTTTTCCCGTCTGACCTTGAGCAGGTCCGTCAACGGCTGGGTGAGCTGAGTTCCACTGGTCACAACGTTTATACCGCCCTGGTTGATGACGCTGTTCGCGGCAGGAATCGGCGTGCCGTCCACTGTGCCCAGCTCGCCGGCCTTAAGCTCGAAGAACTCCGTAGTGGTCACATGCGAAAACAGACTGTCATTTCGAATCGTCGGAAAATATGCGCTCTTCGCGATTTCCTTGGCGTGCTGTTTTTCCTCGACCGTGTAGCCAGCGATGCGAATATCGTGGTTGTGCTTGAGCGCTAACTGAACGGCTTCCTGCAGACTAATCTGGCGCGGAGGAGACGCGGTATTGCTTGCTTCCTGGCCCGCTGCAATACAGGCGCAAAAGGCCATAGCTGCGAACACCAATAGTGCTGCGTTTCTTTTCATGGATTTGACCTCTTCCCAGCGCCGGGAAGCTGTTGCATGGCGCTGAGATCGCCATAGTTCAAGGGTGACTTGCGCAGCAAAGCGACAAGGATCAAGGCGCAAAAACAACTCCAGGCAAGGAGTAGAAATCCGTCGATAAGGCTCAAGCTATATGCCTGGAGCCGAAGCCGGGCCCCAATCAGATCAATGGCGCGTGCCCCTGCGGCCGTAATACCGGACGATTTGGCGTAGAGGCCTGCCGTCATGGCACGAATGTTCTGATCGGTGATCCAGTTGCCACCGTTGACGTGAAGTCCCAGGAGATTTGAGTGCAGCTTCTCCCTCTGAGCGATGAAGTGGCCCATGTAAATGGCGCCCGCAGTACCGCCAAATAAGCGAATCACGTGAAAGTAGGCCGAAAAGCTGAGGGCCCGCTCTGCTTTTGCCAGGCCTCCGGTGAAGATCGCTTGCAGCACAATGCAGCCGACGAGGCCGATGAAAGCAAAAGCTTGTCCGACGCCGACGAGCAATTCCGTGCGGTAGAAGTTCTGCGCCGCCCAGGCGGTTGTGTATTGCGCGCACATCCAGGCTGCGAAGGCCGTACAAGCAAGGCCCGCCGCGAACAGCAATCGTGGGTCGGCTTTGAGCGCGAGCAAGAACGCCGCAATGAGGGCAATCGGAAGGAGCGGAACTGCGCTCCAGATAATTGCGGGACCAATCTGGTCGGCCTCGAAACCGTGAATCGCCAGCGACTGTGGAATGAGGATGATAGTTGTACAGAGAGTGAAGCGGAACCAGAAGAGCAGGCAGCCGAGCACGATGGTGTTCCACTGCGCAAGATAAGGTAGCGCCACCAGAGGGTTAGGAGCGCGGAGTCTCCGAACCAGCGCACACAGGAGAAAAAAGGATCCAGACCAAAAGCAGGCATTGAACTCGCCCGAGCGCCACCAGTCGAGCCGCTGACCTTGCTGTAGAGCGGTGAAAATCAGAGCTAGTCCAAAACTGAGGTAAAGGAAGCCCACGAAGCTGGGTGCCGGGGCGCTTTTCTTGCGCGGCGGCTGCGGCGGGATTCCGAAGTAAATGCATATCATCATCACTGGTGCAATCAGAGCGGAATTCCAGAACATCCACTGCCACGATAGGTGGTCCCTGTACCAACCATATAGAGAAGGCGCAACGTTCACGCCTCCGTCCACAAAAATCGCGTAGAGCGCAATGGTGTAAGGAAGGTATCGCAGCGGAATGTTGCGCAGGGCGAACGTCAGCGTGAGCGGATAGAAAGTGCCCGAGGTCATCCCGGCGAAGATAAGTGCAACAACGAGGAGGCTGTAGCTGTGGATGAGCGGGAGAAATATGGAGGTTGCGGCGAAAAGCCCTGCCGCAAATAGCAGTACCCGGCGCGGCCCTAGCAGCCCTCCGATGTAGACAGTGAAGGGGCCGATAAACATGAGCGATGCATTGAAGGCACTGTCGAGCCACGCGCCGTCGTCGAAGCTTATGCCAACGTGCCCCTTCATGTCGGCAAGGCCGAGACTAAGCATGCGGCCGGCCAGGGTGACGAGTCCAGCGCCAGTAACGACACCCAGGATACCGAGAAGAGGACGTCTCGATACCTCAGACGGGATCGCTGCGGCGGCCCCACGCGCGATCTCTACTGCAGAGGGTTGAACTGTGATGGTCGAAGCTGCCATAGATTTTCGGTTATGGTCTGGTGCGGACAGTTGCTACCACAGAAAGTCCGGGACGCAGCGTCGCCGCCAACGCCGGATCGTCCAGGGCGATCTTGACCGGTATACGCTGCACGACTTTCGTGAAATTACCGGTGGCGTTGTCGGGCGGCAACAGAGCGAATTGCGATCCGCTGGCGGGCGCGATCTCGACCACTTTGCCGCGAATGAGTTTTCCGGGATATTCGTCAATCCGAAGTTCAGCAGCATCCCCAATTTTCACATTGGTCAACTGGGTTTCGCGATAGTTCGCCTGGACCCACTTCGTGAGAGCAACAAAGGAGATGACCTGGGTGCCGGGGGAAACGAGTTGCCCGGGCCGAACTTGCCGTTCGCCCACCGTGCCGTCGTCGGGAGCATAAATCTTGGTATAGCCAAGGTCCACCTCAGCGACAGTAAGATTGGCCTGCTTGGCGTGCAGGTCGGCCTGTTGTTGCACACCCTGCGATTCGAGAACGACTTTGCTGCGCCGCTCGGCTTCGGCAGCGAGTTCACTGCTCCGCAACATGGTTTGCGCCTGATTGAGATCGGCGTCGCGGCTGGCCAACTGGGCCGAGAGACTGCCTTCAGAAGCGACCGCGGCCTCAAGGGTCTGTTCGGTCGTCGAGTGAGTCTGATACAAGCCCTCCTGGCGTTTACGTTCGGAGCGAGCGCGAACCAACTCGGCCTGCACGGCATCCTTGCCGGCCTCAGCGGCTGCAATCTGGGCTTTGGCCTGGTCGATGCCAGCCAGCGCTTTTGCAATCCGCGTATCCTGCAACTGGCGTTCACGAAGATTCTCCTCAATGCCAGCACGCGCCGCCTGAACCGCCGCTTTGGCCTGATCCGCCTGTGCCTGATAATCATCATCCCGCAATTCGACGAGAAGATCGCCCTTATGTACTTGTTGGTAGTCGGCCACATCGACTGCGTGCACAATGCCCGCTACCTTGGTACTCAGCGGAGTCAGGTCGCCGCGCACGTAAGCGTCATCTGTGACCTGTTCAACCTTGCCACCTTCCCATGCATTCCAGTTACGCGTGAGGGTGATCAAAACAGCCAGAGCGAGAAGCAGCACGAGAACGGGCGCTACAAAGTTCCGCCACTTCGCCCCTTGGTGAGGAACTGACTGGTCTGTATCAACCGTATGCGGTGCCGGCTTGGCGACCGGCGGTGCGGGCCCGGGGGACAGTGGTGAGGTGGACATCAGATTTGCTCCTTGAGCACTGAAAGATCTCGCAGGGGAGGGGTTCGCATGACCCGGCTAGAGCAACTGCGGTTCCACTCACGACGGCGAAATTAACTACGCAATCGCCGGTTTATGCTCGAAACTGGGACAAATCCGAGCTTGTTTTGAAGGGACGGACGCGCTCCTTTAGTTGCACGAGCCATGTCACATGACACTTGACACCGTTTGCCACGCCGGATTGTTTTCCTGCGATAGGGTCCCGGCTTCATTCTCCTCCATGGATGCGCCAGTACTCCTTCTCGCCTTCGCCTTTTTCGCGCTTACGTATAACTAGCCCGACAATAAATCTTCGTGTGCCTATGTTTGCAGCGAGGGCGGGGACAACCACGGCGGCTAACGCAAGCCAGTCACCCCAAGTGCGAACCGAAGGCGTGGTTCTTGAGCCAGTGCATAAGACGTTGGCTGAAACACAATGCGTCGGCGAGCGCCGTCCTGGTGCTGTGCCCCGTCATTTCGGGCTCTGCCCACCGAGTGAACCGGCCGCCCAACCGGCGGACAACGGAGTCACCAGCTTTTCAATCGCTCGTTGCATCGTGCGATTCATTTCCGAGACCACAGCTGGCACATCGTGCTGGTTGACGTCTCCAATCTCCGACACCGCGTAGCTCCAAACGGTCGCGCCAGTGGTGATGCTGGTCATCTCGGCGGAGAGGGCGACCTGGACTTTAACCCCGCCCTGGTAATCGAGTTCCTCGAGTTTCTCCAAACCTCCGCTGAGCACGTAGTCGACATCGCGGCTTCCGTCATAGGACTGCACACGGGCAAAGGCTCCGCTTGCGCGCAGGCGTTCGATGATCGAGTGCGTCACGAAATCACGAGGGTCCATCGCCCAGCGGTGGTACGCATAGAAGTCGATCTGTTCCGGAGATGTCCTATAGACAATGGCCCCCTGACGCAGGTAAGTCGGCGCGCGGAACTGTCGGATCGCGACAGTGGCATGCGCGTTCTCTGCAGCAGGCGGATCCGGCGGCGCGGGCGGGTTGAGGGTGTAGTAGTTTGCGGGTCTCACTTTTCCCGCACAGCCGGTCAGGATCACCAAAGCTACCAGACCGAAGACACTCCTCGTCACGCTTCTCCTCATGATTACCATCCGCCGGCGCCCTGTGTCGGAACAGGGTCGATGCCGCTTCTTTGGTTCGATTCGCGTCATTTTGGAACCTTACGATCCTCAGGCTGTCTGATCCGAATCAGGCTCCATGGACGCTGTTTCACCGATTCGGTCAAGTCATCCAGGTTTTCGGTCGCTGTGCGCAGGTTTTCGATTGTGTCGTCAATCTTGTAATCATTTGCTCTCACGATCACCTGCATATCGGCAAGCAAATGCTTGGCTTCGAGCAATGTGTCCTGGAGTTCAGCCAGATCTTTGCGGGCGGGCTCGCGCATCTCGCTGACGGTGCCATTCACGTTTTGGACAGTTTCGTCGGCGTGCTGGCTGAGCGCACCTAACTGATCGGTCAGACGGTCAATCTTGGGCCGCTCCGTCGCAAGCATCGCGTCGACGTTGTCGAGTATTTCCCGTATTTTCCGTCGATTGGGTGCGCCCGTCACACTATTCAGGTTTGCGAGCAGCCCGCGGGCATCTCCGCTGATTCCTTGCAGTTCGCCTCTCGCCTCGGTGATCAATCCGTTGGCGTTGTCGGCCACAACCGCCATCTTGGCGGTGATCTCGTCAAGGCTCGCAGCCTCCTGCGATGGAATCGTGGACCCTGGAAGCAGACGCTTCGCATCGTTGCTGCCGGTGGTGATGGATAATGCCGCGCCACTCATCACGCTGACCAGCCCCAGCTTGGCCAGGGATTTTTCGTTCACCGGAGTGTTGTCCTTCACGTCCAGCAGGATCTCAATCCTGCTGGGGTCCGAGGCGGCGGGCCGCACCGCCGTCACCTTTCCCACATTGATTCCGCCGAACAAGACAGACGTCCCCGGTTCCAGGCCGCCGGCGTAACGGAGATAGGTGCGGAATGGAACGCTGTGTACGCCAAGCTGCGCGTTGATCAGGTAGATCAGAGTAAATGCCAAGACCGAGAAGCACCCCAGGACGAATGCTCCGACTTTCGCTTCCGTGGTCACTGATATACCTCCTCGGATTTCATGTATTTTTCGAAATAAGCCGTTACCGCGGGCGTCTTCGCTATGTTCTCGGGTATACGATCGAGAAACTGCCGCACACGCGGATTCTGGCTCGCCTTGATCTCGTCCTTGGTGCCGACTGAACTGAATGAACCCTGATAGAGCATGGCGATTCGGTCGGCGATGCGGAACGCGCTCGGCAGTTCGTGGGTGACGACGATCACCGTCATCTGCATTGCTTCCTTGACGAGCAAGATCAGTTCGTCGAGCTCCGCGGCGACGATAGGATCAAGCCCGGCCGATGGCTCATCGAGCACAAGAATCTCGGGACCAAGCGCAAGCGCCCGCGCTACGGCCGCACGCTTCTTCATCCCGCCGGACAGTTCCTGAGGGAACAACTTGCCAAAGTCGGCCAGACCGACCGCGGCCAGCTTCATCCAGACCATAAGGTCAATGATTGACGGTGCGAGCCGCGTATGTTCACGTAGTGGCAAGGCGATGTTGTCCTCCACCGTCAACGAATTGAACAACGCCGCGCTTTGGAAAGCTACACCGATCGAGCGCAGGACCTTTTTGACCTCGGACTTTGAGCAACGGGTAATGTCCGTTCCCTTTACGTGGATGCTGCCAGACATAGGGCGCTCCAGCCCGATGATCTGGCGCAACAAGGTGCTTTTTCCGGAACCGCTTCCACCCAGCAACACCATCGTTTCCCCGTGCTCGATATCGAGATTCAGCCCATTCAGCACTCTGCGGCCCTCGTACTCAACCACAAGATCGCGAACGGAAATGATGGGCATCAGGGTTTCACCGTGAAATAAAAAATCGCGGTAAACACCGCATCGGCGACAATGACGAGAAAAGTCGATTTCACTACCGCACTCGTAGTCGAGCGGCCTACCGAATCGGGGCCTCCGCGGACGCGGAATCCTTCCAGGCATCCCACATGAGCAATGATGGTTGCGAACACCACGCTCTTGATGAGTCCGGTGATTACATCGCGCAAATTAATGGTCGTGAAGACATAATGGATGTAGAGCGGTGGCGACAGGCGAGTGCTGAAGAACATGAACAGCCCGCCGGCCAATATGCCGAAGAGATTCGCAATGATGCTGAGGCAAGGAACCGAAATCAAAGCAGCCAGATACTTGGGTGCGAGGACAAATTCTACCGGCTCGAGGGCCATGACGCGGAGCGAATCGAGTTCCTCAGTCACCTTCATGGTCCCGATCTCAGCCGCGAACGCCGACCCGGAGCGCCCGCTTACTGCAATCGCGGTGAGCAGCGGTCCGAGTTCGCGCGTGAAGCCAACTGCGACCAACTCAACGACATAGTGCAACGCTCCAAAACGGCGCAGCTCCGAGGCTCCCTGCATGGCCAGAATGAATCCCGTGCAGATCGACATCAGCGACACCATGGGCATCGCGTCCACCCCGATTTCCAGCATTTGCCTCACCGTGGTCCGCCAGCGGTAACGGTTCCCTACAAACGGCAGCGCCTGCTTCATCGCTCGCAGCGTCGCCCACCACTGAATGTTCAAACTTCCGACGTAGTCGAGATGTTCGATGGTTCTTTCGCCGACACTTTCGAGAACATTCGCCATCAAGACACCTTTTGTCCCGAACCGCCCTGTTCGAACAGCGCCAGCACTCCGGTGACCTCGAATAGCCGCAGCACAGCAGCGCTCAGCCCCTGCAAGCGGAAGGTGGTCTCGTGATGGCGGGCAATTCTGAGAGTTTCAATCAAGGTCGCGACTCCGGAGGTCTCAATGTAGGAAACGCCGGTTAAGTCGACGATGATGGTCTTGGGCAATGCTTTTTCCGAGAAAAGAGTTCGCAGGCGATCGCGAAGATCGGGCGAGGAGTCCACATCAACTCGGCCGCTCAACCGGACCACGGTGTCATTCCCCACTTGATCGACGGAGATCCTGAGGTCGCTGTTGGAAGGAATCGCAATCCGCGTCATCGTCACTCCGAGACCCTGATTCACGCCTGTGCCATTCACAGTCAGGTGCCTGCATGCAGCCTTCCACAATCATCACCGCAATCAGGAGGCTTATTGGGATCTAACGTTTCTTCTGCCAGCAGCGACTTGAACCCGGGCGAGATCGTCCTAGCGGTTGGCAAGACAAGTGCTTACATAGCAGGTGGACTCCCGACTTTCGTCGACCAGTACGAGTAGGAAGAGGGTCGCTCTGACGTCACGAGCCATGACGCTTCTGTCAAAGTGAATGACACGCTAGATGGCGCTAAGCCGCAACGATGGTCCTTGAAGCAAGGTGCGCAGGTAGCTGCTTGCTGCGCGATGGTCGCAGCGGCGATGGCCGGCGGACTCTCCGCTGACCCCTTGCCAAGTCCATATCAGCTTCCCTCGAACTCCGAAGTCATTGGCTACCTTCTCCAATCGGTGAACTGGTATCGCCATGTGTACGCCGAACGGCAAGTTGCGACCGAGCCGGCCGATTTAATGTTTCTCGATGACAATCAACCGATCGAACGGCAGATTGTGAAGCTTTCGTTCGAGTTCGCCAAGGCGGAGGCCATACTGCCAGCGAGCGCCGGTTCTTTGGCCGGCGGGACGACATCCTCAGGCACTCCTGCGGCTGATCTTGCCCACTTTATCGAATTAAGAAACCGAAATGATCAACTGACCCAGAAAGCGATCGAAGAGGTCAAGAACCTCGATAAAAGGCTGAATAAAGCCAAGGGGGCCGATCGCAGGACATTGCAGGCGGCTGAGGAAGACGCTCAAACTCGGTCGCAACTCCTCGGTGCAGTCGCGCAGGGCCTCAATGATCTAGTCGAATTTGTCCAGAGCCCCGGGGAAGGACGAGCCCACAGCGGACACTTGGATTCGACCATCGACGAGCTCGCGCAATCGATACCGGAAGTGACGGGCCCGTCAGCTTCGTCGGGGACAGTGCCCTTGCAGGACGCAAATTCCAGAACGGCTGGCCGCGACGCAGGCATCCTCGGGTTGGTGTCGGAGGTGTCAGCGATGAAGCATAAGCTTCACGTCGTTGACGAAAAGATACGCCTCACCGACAACTTGACGCTGTCCGCGAATAATCTGCGAGTTCCACTGGCCGATTTCATCACTCACCTCATTCAAAGTGTGGCCATAAGCAATTCGCAGACCAGCGATCTTTTGTCGTTGCGCGAAGAGAAGGCGCACCTCGATGCCCTTACCCTCGACCTCAAGGGGTTGTCTCCGGTCATCGTTGCGCTCGATAAGCAAAAGGTCTTGCTCACGCAGTACGAGTCACACCTGCAGCCCTGGCGAATGACAGTGGCAGGCCAATACAGGCAGGCATGGAAGCAACTTTTGATCCGCGTGATGGTCGTTTTGTCGATCATCGGTCTGTTACTCGTAATGGGCCAGCTTTCGCGTCGCTTCACACTGCGTCATGTTCACGATCTAAATCGGCGACGGTTCATCAGCATGAGCCACCAATTTCTGACTCTGTTCGCGATTACGGTCGTCATCGTGTTCGGACTTGCCTCGGACTTGAGGTCGGTGGCAACCTACTTTGGGCTTCTCAGCGCCGGACTTTTATTCGCGCTCGAAAACGTCATTCTTGCGACCCTCGGCTCTCTCCTTTTGGTAGGGAAGCGCGGAATCAGAATTGGCGACCGAGTGCAGGTCTCAGGGGTTACCGGCGATGTCATCGATATGGGCCTGCTGCAATTTCAGTTGAGAGAATTCGAT
>Ga0302325_10021485_pt1 | contig 13512 bp, 15 predicted proteins | sample Palsa_T0_2_FD_201948 | JGI IMG/M metagenome (GOLD analysis project Ga0302325, IMG submission 201948) | Peat permafrost microbial communities from Stordalen Mire near Abisko, Sweden - Palsa_T0_2 | ecosystem: Environmental > Terrestrial > Soil > Palsa > Peat permafrost | place: Sweden: Abisko... | reverse complement strand
GCCTTAGGTGGTCAAGGACGGATTGCGGCGTCGGCGAGTTCAGCTCGCTGTGCAGCCGCCCGTCGGCCAGGAAGATCACCCGGCCGGCGTAGCTCGCGGCCACCGGGTCGTGCGTCACCATGATCACCGTCTGGCCTAGCTCGCGGACCGAGGTGCGCAGGAAGTCCAGCACCTCACCGCCGCTGCGCGAGTCCAGGTTCCCGGTCGGCTCGTCCGCGAACACCACATCAGGCCTGCTGATCAGCGCACGCGCGCAGGCCACCCGCTGCTGCTGGCCGCCGGACAGCTCGGACGGACGATGCTGGAGGCGGCCGGTGAGGCCGAGCGAGCCGATGACCTTATCCCACCAGTCCTGGTCAGGCCTGGTGCCCGCCAGCTCGAGGGGAAGCCGGATGTTCTGCGCCGCGGTGAGAGTGGGCAGCAGGTTGAACGACTGGAACACGAAACCGACCCGTTGCCGCCTAAGCAGGGTCAGCTGCTTGTCGGTCAGGCCGGACAGCTCGGTGCCGCCGATCCGTACCGAGCCTGCGGTGGCCGTGTCCAGGCCGGCCAGGCAGTGCATCAGGGTCGACTTGCCGGAACCGGACGGCCCCATGATCGCGGTGAACTGAGCCTTCGCGAACGCGGCGGTGACGCCGTCCAGCGCGCGGACGGCGGTATCGCCGGAGCCGTACACCTTGACGAGGTCGGTGGTCGCGACGGCGCCGAGAAGCTGAGTAGCTGTAGTCATGCCACGCACGCTAGGGACGCCTGGCCGCTTTCCGCGTCCGCCGGGGAGCGGGTATTCGCGTCCCCCTCAGGACTGACGCGGCTTCACCAGACCGCTCTCATAGGCGAGGACGACGGCCTGGACCCGGTCGCGCAGGCCGAGCTTGGACAGGATCCGGCCGACGTGGGTCTTGATCGTGGCTTCGGCGACGACGAGCCGTCCGGCAATCTCCGTGTTGGACAGCCCGGCGGCCATGTGAATCAGGACTTCACGTTCGCGCTCGGTGAGCTCCGCGAGATCGGGCGGGGCTGCCGCACCCGCGCCGGGCAGCAGCGGCACGAACCGGTCGATCAGGCGCTTCGTGGTTGACGGGGCGACGACGGCGTCGCCGGAGTGCACGGAGCGGATCGCGAACAGCAGCTCATGCGGCGGAACATCCTTGAGCAGGAAACCGCTGGCCCCGGCCTTGAGGGCCGCGAACGCGTACTCGTCAAGGTCGAATGTGGTCAGCATCAGCACCCGCGGCCGGTCCCCGGCAGCGCAGATCTGCCGGGTTGCCCCGACCCCGTCCAGGCGGGGCATCCGGACATCCATCACCATCACGTCCGGCTGCGGCCTTCCCGCGGCGAGCGCGACGGCCGCGAACCCGTCGGCCGCCTCGCCGACAACGATCATATCCGGCTGTGCCTCCAGCACCATCCGGAACCCCGTTCGCACGAGTTCCTGGTCATCGACCAGCGCCACCCTGATCAAGCGGCGCCCCGGGTCAGCTGGACTGCCATCAGCGGCAGCGCCGCCGTCACCTGGTACCCGCCACCAGGACGCGGGCCCGCCGTAACGGTCCCGCCGTACAGCTCGACCCGTTCCCGCATGCCATGCAGCCCGTGCCCGGCACTGTCCGCTCCGGCACCGTCCTCTCCGGCACCGTCAGCGCTGGCCCGATCCGCTCCGGGTAGCGGGGCGGCTGCGCCGCGGCCGTCATCGGTGACGCTGACCGTGACGCCGTCCGCTGCGTACCGGACCGTGACCGCGGCGGTGACCCCGGGACCGCCGTGCCTGCGGACGTTGGTGAGCGCCTCCTGCACGACCCGGTAGACGGCCAGATCGGCGCCATCGGCTCTGCTGGCGGCGGGCGTGCCTTCCTGGCTGAACGAGACCGGTACTCCAGCCGCTCTGGTCTGCTCCAGGAGCGCACCGAGCTGGCCGGTTCCCGGTACTGGCGCGAGCTCGGGGTCGGCCGCCGGTGATCTGAGCATGCCGAGCAGGCGGCGCATCTCGGCTAGAGCCTGCCGTCCGGTCCCGCTGATCGCGCCGAGTGCCTCCCGCGTCTTGTCCGGGGAGCGCTCCAGCGCGAACGCCGCACCGTCGGCCTGGACCACCATGACGCTGACGTGGTGCGCGACGATGTCATGCAATTCGCGGGCGATCCTGGCCCGCTCCGCGGCCGCCGCGACCTGGGCCAGCGCGTCCCGCTCACGTTCCAGCCGTTGCGCCTTCTCCTCAAGCGCCGCGTAGTAGCCGCGGCGCCAGCGCACGGAGTCGGCGGCCAGCCAGGCGAGCAGCGCCGGCGTGCTGACCAGCCCCATGAAGAGCAGCACCTGCCAGGGCGTGCCGTCCCCGGCCACCCGCCAGCGCACGGTGGCCACCGCCGCGCCCAGCACGCAGATGGCCAGGCCCGGTGCGGAGGTCCGCCGCGGCCGGCTCACAGCCAGGGAGTAGAGGAGGACCAGAACGGACACGTCCGCAGCGGTCGGAAACCCGAACGCCACTACCTGCACCGCGCCGACCGCGATGGCCGCGGCGAACGCCGCCATGGGGTACTGGCGCCGGAACACGATCGGTACGGCTAGCGCCACTATGATCGGGATGAGCGCCGGGTGCCAGGCCCAGCTCCCGTACATGCCGAGTCCGAGACCGAGGACCAGCAACGCCAGCGGGCCGTCCACCAGCTTCGGGTGGCGGCGCAGGCAGGCATAGGGTCCGTGCACCGGACCAGGCTACTTTCGCGCCGACGGCGATGTCGTCCCCCTGCAGGCTGAATCTCAGATCAGCCACCAGGCTGACCGGAGCCGGATCCTCGATACCCGATAACGACTCAGCAACCTGGGTTCCAGCCAACGCCAGGACCCATGCGGTGACTGCCGCCCACACCGACCTCGAACTCTGCACCGCGCCGGCAGCAGGTGCCGGCACTGTCCTGCGCGGCGAATTGAGCAGCCTGCGCCCGGACGACCACGCCGGTGAACGTAGTACGGCTACCACGTCGTTCAGTTCCCTCGCCAGCTCAGGCGCTCTGGCTCGGCACTGGCACGGGGCCACTCCCGGATCTCGGGCTCAGCGGCCAGGGATGTCGATGAGCGCCCAGGCGGCTTCCCATAAGGGTGCTGACGGTGACGCGGAGCTGTTTTGCCGACTTAGTCCGACGATGACAGACACCAGGAATAGATCTGGATTTCCCTGACACGGAAGAGGTCGGCAGACCTGAAGGAACCGGCCTGTGTCTTTATTGCTGGCTGGGCCAGGACTGGATCAGGACTGGATCAGGTGGCGGCGTAGCTCGGCGATCATATCCATGACGACGCGGACCTCGAGCGCGCCATCGATGAGCAGGTCGGCTCCTTCCAGCACGCCACCTCCACCGTCCCGATGGGCGGCGACAACGACGAGTGGGCCGTGGTCGACGGCGTGGGCGCCGGTAACTGGATAGTTAACGCTGCCAGGTTCCCTTTCCAGGGCAGGCCGCGTCGAGGGTACGCACCTGGCAACGGCTCCTGAGCTGGGCTCGAGACGCGACGTGAATAACAACCAGAGCGTGCTATCAACATCGGCACCCCGGTGGCCGGCCTGGGCGTCGCGGATGAATGCGGAGTGCCTGAGCTGGTGCAGGCGCAAGCACCGATCATGACGGCGGCTGAACGCGCATCAACTCAGGGTCTGTCTCGCAAGGAACCACAATGCGAATAGTAAAATACTGCGTACTCGCCGGTCAGCCGCCCAAGTCGAAGATATCTTCAAGAAGAAGCCTGAGCCGGGGCGGCGATTCCTCTTCCGGGAAGACGTCCTGTACAAGTGCGAGAACTTCCTCGACGGTGTGCAGGTTGAGCACTTTGACGAGCTGCCTGATGTCTTGTGCATCGCGCGGCCGCGCAGCGAGCGCCTTCATCGCGAGGAGATGTTCGGGCGAAGCGGCGAAGCGGCGAAGACACGAAGGCCAGGATGGTCGAACACGCGAGATGCCGACGGATCCCCGCCGGGTGCGGCGTAGGAACTTGCCTGTTCATTCAGCCACCAGTCGGGCAGGCCCATTTCAGCAGCCACCGACCGGGCTTCTTCAAGCACGACGCCATGCGGTATGAATAGCGCGTCAACATCGCGTGTAGCACGGCGCGAGTCGTAGGCCAGAGCCATCGCGGCGCCGCCGAATACGTAGATATCGGCTACCACACCGCGCTTGGCCAGCCGGTCACCGAGCCGGCGGAAGGCCTCCTCGATGCCTTCGCGGTCGAGCAAGGGCGCAGGTTCGTTCACGCGGCGTCTATCTCGTAATCCGCTACGAAGACTCCCCGCCTGCGGAACGCAGCCGGCGCGTGCACCAGCGCCTGTGCACGCGCGCCCGGCGTGTCGAACGGGAACCAGAAGCGCCTCAGCCCGCGGCTGGCGGACCAGTCCGGCGCATGCGTCCCGTCCCGCGTGGCAAGATGCTCGGCAAGCCCGGCAAGCAATACATCCCAGCGTTCATCGCCAATCGGGCTAGGCGTGTCTTCCAGCAACCTCAGACGTACCTCAGCCGACTCTTGGTGGTGCTCCTTCAGGAACTCAACCACCAGCCGCCACTGCGAATCAAAGTCTGCCTCAGCCGCAACGAGACGAGCAAGATCAGCAAGCGTCATCGGCTGGTAACTCACATCCACAGAGTAGCGAACGCTGCATCGGCCACTCCACGTCCTCCGACTAACTCGCGATGCGAGCAGGTCCGCTAATGCGAAAATCTGGCCAATTGTGACCAGCACGCAGGCTAGGGCACGGCCGATGAGGTGACGGTTCTTCTCTCCGGCGAGCCCGCCAGGACAGTGAAATGCACCTGCCCGTCCGCATCGACGATCACCGCCCGGACGACCGCCTGCTGGCTGCGCAACTGGCTAGCAGGGCCCGGGGCGCCAACCGAAGATCGGCGACCTCGCGGCCGGCGGGGCCGGATCTATGGCACAGCCTGGAAGGCTCGGCCCGCCGCGGTGGAGACCGCGCCCGGGCCGAACAGGCCTGCGCTGCCATCCTCAGCCGTCGCCGCAAGCCCGAACCAGGAGTAGCGCTGCACGTAGCTCAGCCGCCGCAGCATCTGGGTAGCCGCGGTCAGGAAAGCCGCCTGCTGCGCCGGTGTCGGGAAGATCGCGGTGGCACCGTTGTACCCGATCAGCGCGAACTCGGTCAGCCAGATCGGCAGGTGATACCGCGCATAGGTGGCCTGAAGGTACGACCTCAGCTCTGCCACGGCCGAGGCGGTCACGAAGTCGCCGCCGTACCAGTGCAGGGCAATGAAGTTCACTCGGTAACCGCGGCTCGTCACCCCTTGCATGAACTGGTCGAGCCATCCACCCGGCGTGGCGGCGCCATTCGCGACCGCCGGGCTGCTGAGCTGCATTCCGGTCGCCATGAGCTGCGGCCAGAGACTGAGCGCCTGAGACACGGTCATGTTCGACTGGGCGCCGTTATCGGGCTCGTTGAAGGTCAGCAGATAATGGCCCTCGCCCTTGACCTGACCGAGCGCCGCCGCGGTCACATCGCGGGCTCCCCAGATCATCGGCACGAACTGCGTCCCCCGGGGAGTCGTGATGCCCGAGTGACCCGGCGTCCAGGTGTAGTACCAGGAGGCTCCCGACAGGGCCAGGGCCTCGTTGACACCATCGAAGGTCCAGACGCCGACGCCCTTCTGGTCCGTTGCTCCGGCCGCACCCGACGTAGTGGCGGTCGGCGTGGTACCAGGCGCCGCGGCGGCGGTCGGGGCGCCCATCCGCCTGCTTACTGCCTGCCTGGTAACTGCATGCTTGATAACGTCCGGCGCGGTAGCGGGCGTCGTGCTTGCGGCCTGCGCGGTGCTGGCTGACCTGGTGCCGACCGGAGCAGCACATGCTGACGCAGCCGCGAAGCATCCGACGGCAACGGCGCACGCGGCCAGCTTGGCCACCCTGACCTTCACGATCTCTCCTCGGTGGCCGCTACGTGCCGGGCACCACACATAATGCCGCGCTTTGTCCTGGCTTTTCAGGCAGCCGCGGAAAGAGGATCTTACGTTTCAGGCCGCTTACCTGCAGGACCGTCCCGAAGTGCGGCGGCATCGGGCGGGTCTGGCCGGCGGGCGCGAGCTGTGATAACGCTGGAGTATGCGCACACCTGGAATCCGGACCAGAACCGGGCGGGTCGCTGGCGGTTTAGTGGCCGCTGGCGTCATGGCAGCCTGCACCGTCCTGGGCCCGGCCGGTCCCGCGTCGGCCCTGACGCTGCCGGGTGACTGGTACGGCTACGTCGTCACCGGCGCCACCTACACCAGCACCACCGCCGGCTGGACCACGCCCGCCGTGAGCTGCGCCACCGCTGGCACCTACGTCTCCATCTGGACGGGCCTGGATGGCTACACCTCCGACACCGTGGAGCAGATCGGCGCCGAGGCATACTGCAGCGGGGACACGCCGGAGTACTTCGGCTGGTACGAGCTGTATCCAGGCGCTGCGGTGGACTTCAGCCAGACCTTGAAGGCGGGCGACAGCCTGCAGGCCTCGGTGGCGTACGCCAGCTCGAAGTTCATCCTGACGCTGCGCGACGTGACCCGGGGCTGGACGCAGACCGTCACCAAGGTCCTGTCCGGCGCCGCGAGGTCGTCAGCGGAAACAGTCGTGCAGGTCCCGTCCACCTTCACCTGCCCGAAGCCCCTGACCTTGGCGGCTTTCACCGGGGACACCGTCGACGGCTCGCCGCTGGGCGGCCTGCACCCGGTCGAGGGAACCGGCGGGAACCCGGACATCGTCGTGTCCCCCGTCAGCGGCGAGACGTTCACCGTCTCGTGCCGGCCAGCCGCAGGCTAGCCTCCAGCACCTCTTTCTCGCTGCCGCCGTTCAGCGCCGACTACCAGTCCGGATGCTCGATGTCCACCGGCGGCAAGTCCTGCACGTCCTGCTTGGTGATGTTGAGCCGGATACCGTCCTGGACATCGGTCACGGCGCGGATCGGGATCGCCACTTCCTTGCGGTCCCACAAGTGCCCTTCCTTCAGGAGCACGTGGGTCACGTGATGGCTGCGCGGGTCGATGACGAGGCCTTCGACATGCCCGATCTCCGCGTCGGTGGCGTGGACACGTTCGCCGCGGCGTACGGCCACCTCGCCCAGCGGGAGGGTGTCGTAGGTGACGGTCGTCGAGACGCCGGGAAACGCCTCGCCCGGCAGACCGCCTGCGCCGAGGCTGAGGTACGGCCACGCCAGCACCTGTCCTGGGCCGTAGGCCGCATAGGCCGTGGTGCCCGGTACGAACTGCGTCTCCTCGGCGGAATCGAGCTTCTCGAACTCCGCGAGCGTGCAACGAAGCCTGATCTGGCCTTCCGCGGCGTCGACAAGGTCAAGCGGAACAAGCCGGGCGAGTCCCTGGCGCCCCTTGGGTTCTACGACGAGATGGGTAACCGTGCGGGCGACCGGGTCGACCACGACCCGGCTCACCACACCGCAGTCCCCGTCCGCGCAGCTAACGTCAGCCCCGATGGTGAACGTCGTATTATCCATAACTGAACCCTAGCGCCAGAAGCCGCGGCGCTACCCGAGGCACTCACATGTGCCGCCGCTGTCCTGTGCCAAGCTACCTGCATGGACGATTCCTACGTTGACCTGGCGCACGATTATGAGTGGCTCTTCGGCGATGAAATTGTCGGCAGCCAGGGCAGCTTCGGCGCCACTTCACCGGGAAATCAAGCCCTCATCAGGGCAGCGGTCGAGAACCTTAGCCCGGGAAGTCCGCTGCTCGACTGCGCCTGCGGCATCGGCGCCGACGCGATGGCGCTCGCCCGCAGGGGCTTTGCGGTCACCGCCACTGACGGAAGCCACGCTATGGTCGCCCAGACCCGCCGGCGAGCGGAGCAGTACGGCGTGGCCATGACCGTATCCCAGTCACGGTGGCAAGACCTGCCGGACCGGGTCCCCGGTCCCTACCCGCTAGTGCTCTGCCTCGGCAACTCCATCGTTCACACGGAGACGAGTACGAATCGGGTTGCCGCCTTTGAAGGTATGAAGAAGGTGCTCTCCCCGAACGGCACGCTGATCGTCGACGCCAGGAACTGGGAGCTGATGTATAAAACCCGGCCCCGGATCATTCCTGCCCGGCAGGTGATCGAGCGAGAGGGGGTGCGCTGCAGCTCCCTTTACATCTGGTCGATTCCCGAGGATTTCGGATCGCCGTGCACCGCGGAGATCGTGCTCCTCTTCGAAGATGCCGAGGGACGGATTAGCCATCGCCGGCACGTAATCGACTTCGTCCCATTCCGACACGACGACCTGGCCGACTCCATCCGCGCGGCCGGTTTCACCGTTCGAGACGACTCTTACCAGGAAAATGGCAGTTTCTACGCAATAGCCGCTACTTCCACCTAACCGGCTTCCGGGTCAGCCGAAAACGCGGATGACTTCGGCCAGCGCGGCAACGGCCCTGTCGATCGCCGTGTCCTTGATGTTGCCGTAGCCGACCAGGAGCCCCGGGTCCAATGGCTCGGGTTGGAGCTGCATCTCATACAGGTTGCATAGCTCTATGCCGCGTCGCGCGGCGGCCCTGAGGATCGCGGTCACGTCGGTCCCGGACGGCAGCTCGAGTAGCAGCTGCACGCCCGCCTCGGCGCCGCGCACGCGGTACTCGGGCAGGTGCCGTCGCAGCGCGTCGATCAGCGCGTTGCGGCGGGCCCGGTAACGCTGCCGCGAGGCGCGCAGGTGCCGGTCGTAGGCACCTGACTGCATGAGCTGTACCAACGCCAGCTGGTTGAGCGCGGGCGGGAGCAGCTGAATCTCGTGCTCGGCCCGCACCGCCTGCACCCACCGGCGCGGCGCTACCACCCAGCCGATGCCGACGGTGGGCCCGAGCACCTGGCTCATCGAGCCCAGCAGCGCCACCCGGTCGCTGGCCGTTCCCTGCAGCACCGGCGGCGCCGGCCGGTCGTAGCTGAACTCGGAGTGGTAGTCATCCTCAATGACCAGCCCGTCCACCCGCCGCGCCCAGTCCGCCAGGACTGGGCGGCGATGCGGCCCCAGCGGGCAGCCGAGTGCTATCTGCCGGGCCGCGCCCACGCATACGGCGCGCAGGCCGGGATGCCGTTCCAGAGCGTCGACGACCAGGCCGTCATCGTCTACCGGGAGCGGTACGAGTTCCAGGCCCGCCTCCTGCGCGGCCTGCCACAGTCGGGGGGACCCGGGACTCTCCATGCCAATCGCGGTATGCCCGTCGGCCAGCAGCGCACGGCAGAGCCGGGACATGCCCTGCCCGGCCCCCATGACGACGCAGATCGTGCCCGGCTCGGCCGAGGCGCCCCGGCTCCGGTTCAGGTGCTCGGCCAAGACGACGCGCAACTCTGGCAGGCCGCCCGGTTCGGAGTAGGACAGCCGATCAAAAGGCGCGGTCTCGGCCGCTGCCCGGATCGCCTCCACCCACTGGCGGCGGGGGAAGGCCCGCAGGTCAGGGTGATACGAAGACAGGTCGAAGCCGGCCGCTGAGGACGGCCTGGCGGCCTGCGCCGGGAGCGTGCGGGCGGGATTGGCCCTGGGCTCGTCACCGGGCCGGGGCGACCAGGTCACCCGGGTCGCCGAACCGGTCTTCCCGGTCAGGTAGCCCTCGGTGATGAGCTGGCTGTAGGCCTCGGTGACCGTCCAGCGTGAGACGCTCAGGTCGGCGGCGAGCATCCGGCTGGGCGGCAGCGCCGCGCCCACCGGCAGCCGCCCGTCCCGGATCGCCGCCCGGATGGCCGCGGCCAGGCGCATGTGCAGCGGCCCGGGCCTGGTGGCGGACAGGTCAAGGAGCGTCTCCCAGGCCAAATTGGCCTGTCTTCCTGCCATGCCATTGGATCGTAGCCCCGGGCCGGCCCCGCCTAGCGTCGATAACACCGTGAATCGGCTATCCGGAGGAACTCAACCAGCTATGACCGTTCTGTGGCTCCAGTGGCTGCTGGCCCGGCCGCGGCGCCGCGCCATCGTGACCCGCTCGCGGTGGCCTGCCATCGTGACCGGCCACCTGGGTCCGGCGCGCTGCCCGGTACCGCCCCAGCGCCGCACGTATCCCGACTTGTTCTTCGCCGACCCGGTCGCCGTGGAGGACGACTCCCGCCGGATGCGGCACGGCACCCCTCCCGCGACACCATAATCAGCCTGGTCAGATAGCGAATGGCGGCTGCCATACGAGGCTCGCCGGAAGGGATCGGCATGACAGCGACGATCCGCGCGATCCGCCCGTCGGATTACCGGCCCGTGATCTCGGTCATCGACGACTGGTGGGGCGGCCGCCAGATGGCGGACATGCTCCCGCGGCTGTTCTTCGAGCACTTCTGCGACACCTGCTTCGCAGCCGAGCACGACGGAGACCTGGCCGGGTTCCTCGTCGGGTTCAGGTCGCAGTCCCGCCCGGCTGAGGCTTATATCCACTTCGTCGGCGTCCGCCCGGGCGAGCGTGGCCGCGGGCTGGGACGGCAGCTTTATGAGCGCTTCTTCGCGGCCGTACGGGCGCGGGACTGCCACCTGGTCCGCGCGGTGACCTCACCGGTCAATAGCGCCTCGGTACGGTTTCACCAGCAGCTGGGCTTTGTTATCGAGCCAGGCGACGCGCAGGCCGGCGGCGTCCCGGTGGCGGCCGGATACGACGGCGCGGGGCAAGATCGCGTCCGGTTCATCAAGCACCTGACGACCTGACCGGCGCACCGGACGCCCGCTGCGTCCTGTGCCCTACTCGCCAGGGCGGGACGGCGAGCCGTACAGCCCCGGACCGGTCACGTCTACTTCCTCAAGGAATGACCGGGCGGCTTCGTAAGCGCCCTCGATGAGCTCGCCGGTGTGGTGGAAGTCGAGCGGGGACACCCGCTGCGGCTCGGGGCCGGGCAGGTAGATGACCGGCACCTCGGCGGCAACAAGCGGCGCCTCCAGGACCGCCTGGGAGCGCATGGCCACCATCGCGGTGTACAGGAGCACCTCGGCGATCGTGGCCGGAGGATCAGGCAAGTGCCCGGGGAAGCTGCAGTCAAGGACGACAAGCGACCGGGCGCCCATGGCCACCGCCTGCCGCAGCGGGACATTGGCGACCAGGCCGCCGTCGTAAAGCTGGAGGGAGCCGATCTGCACGGGCGGGAACAGGCCCGGGATCGCGGCGCTCGCCAGCAGGGCCGGCAGCAGCGGTCCGTCGCGTAGCACATGGGGCAGAGCGGTGGCGCTGTCCATGGCCACCGCCGCGAAGGGCAGGGCCAGGTCCGCGAACGTGGTGCCTGCGCCCAGGAAACTGGTGATGACGGCGGCCAGCCCGGTGCTGGGGAACAGGTGCGTCTTAGCCCGCTGCAAGGTGCGGGCCTGCGCGAGCAGGCCGCCGGGAAACACGTCACCGCGGGTGAGACGGATCCAGAAATGGGACAGCCGGTTCGCCGCACCTTTCGGATCCTGGGCGACCACCGCGCCGTTGAGCGACCCGACCGAGCTTCCCGCGACGATGCCGGGAGCGATATCACGCTCACCGAGAGCTTGCAGCATCCCGACCTGTATGGCACCCAGGCTCCCGCCGCCGCCGAGCACGTACCCGACGGGACGGGGAAGGTCCGCGAAATCCATGTCCGCCTCCCGCAGACCGCAGTCAGCGCCGAAGATCCGTTCTCACCTCCCAGCTTTCCAGACGCACCACGGCCATGGACTGCGGGCCTCGCCGCGGCATCGCGGGGGTGCGGGCGGTAAGGCCCGGACGCTGGCCTGCTCGAGGAGATTCCGCACCACCCGCCGGTGCCGCGGCACGATGCCAGCCCACAGCGTGCGGGCCAGGCGATTGTCCAGGTGCACGAAGGTGGCGAACAGCAGCGTGCCCGGCTGGCGCTCGAAGAGCAGCTCACCGGACAGCCCGCGACGGCCGCTGAGGCCCAGGAGCGCGACGTCCGGGGTGCTGCGCCGGATCTCCCAGCCGAGCACGCTGTGATCCGAACGGGCTGGACCGAGCTGCAGGCCGAGCGTCGACCACCCCCTCCGCAGCGTATGCTGCGTGCTTTCCGGCGCCTCTTCCAGCATCACCCGGGCCCATTGCCCGGCCGTGCGGTCGTGATCGCGGCCGGCCTGGACGAGAAAGGCGTCGTGGTAGTCAATACGGCCGAACGTGCTGAGCGCTCGAGCGGCAGGCGGCAGCGCGACCTCGCGCACTCGTTCCGGCGGCTGGCTCATCCGCTTTCACATCCATCCATACAGTAGTGTATGGATGGATAGTAAGCAGCAGCCGCCGCGGCTGTCAACGCAGCACGAAGCCCGGTAAAGAGGCGCCGGCCCGGCTAGGCCTGCGGGGTCGCGCCAGAGCTGGCGCAGACGAGGTGGATGACGACGGACTTGGTCCGGATATTGGGGCCGGTTAGCCAGGCTTTGACGTAGGTCGCGGATGGCTTGCTTGTCCCGCATCCCTGGTCGAACGGGTAGGTGATGCTGTTGGGCTCGACGATCGCAGCGCCGGGGCTGGTGAACTGGTATGTCTGCTGCGCCAGGCTGGACCCGTTGGTCCCCGCGAAACCGAAGCCCGTCGCGTCGCCGGGATTGGCGTAGTACAGGCGAACGTAGATGACAGCGCCCTGCTGGTAGGTATAGGCGTTGGTGATGCGCAGCGGCCCGGTAGTGAAGGAGCCCGGCAGGGCGGAGTCCGAGCTGGGCGTGCTGCCGGCCGGCGGGTCGCCCGGGTGCCAGGTCAGCAGGGTCAGCCGGTACCCCGCCGCGACGGCCACGGCAAGAAGCGCGACGACGCACACCGCGACCAAGGGCCGGTACCAGGTGCTCCGCGGCGCGTAGCCGTCATCCTCCGGCGGCTGGTCAGCGAGCTGCGGCGGCGCGGCATCTTGCGGATAGTCACCCTGCTGCGGGTAGTCGGCTAGCTGGGCAGGGTCGCTTTCCTGCGGGTGGTCGGCTGTCTGGGGATGGCTGTCGGCCGGCTGCGGCCGGCCGGCTGGCTGCCACCAGTCAGGGACTTGCCGCCGCTCGGGAGTATGACGCGGATCCGAGGTGTGCACCTGGCCGGAGCTGCGAGGCTGCTGGTCCGCGGTCGCCGGCTGGTCAGGCAGTCGCAGCCGGTAGTTCGACCATCGGCTGTCACCGGTCTCCGGCGCCTGGTCCGGCTGTGGCCTGGCCATCGCGGCCTGCTGGCCGCTGCCTCGCCGGGGCGGTTCCTGCGGCTCAGGCGGGCTACCCGGCTGCGACTGGTCACCTGACGGCACTTCCTGCGCTGGCCGTCCGGCCCGGCCTGGCTCAGCCTGGTCCGGGACGCCCTGCTCCACGCTGCCGAGAGTGACCGTCCACTCGCCGCCCACGTTGACGATGGATATCTGGTCATCGTCGCTGGACGGGATCTCCATCGGAATCATGCGGATGATCGATTCCGGCAGCCAGCCGGTGGCGAACTGCACGTCGCCCATCTCGGCCAGCAGGCTCGCGGCCGACGGCCGCTGGTCCGGATCCCTGGCCAGGCAGCGCTGGCACAGCGACCGTACTTCGGCCGGCACGGCGTCCAGGCGCGGCGAGCCGTGCACCACGCGGTCGAGCAGTTCCACGGGCGACCCAGAGCCGAACGGCCG
>Ga0302325_10021481_pt1 | contig 13513 bp, 17 predicted proteins | sample Palsa_T0_2_FD_201948 | JGI IMG/M metagenome (GOLD analysis project Ga0302325, IMG submission 201948) | Peat permafrost microbial communities from Stordalen Mire near Abisko, Sweden - Palsa_T0_2 | ecosystem: Environmental > Terrestrial > Soil > Palsa > Peat permafrost | place: Sweden: Abisko... | reverse complement strand
GGAATCTTTAGCAATAGAGGAAAAATATTAAAAAGCTAAAAAAATTAAGATTAATAAGCAGGTAAAGAAGGAATTATAAAAACAAGGAATATTAGAATAGAAGAAAGCGCGGCTCGTAATTAGAATAGTTAAAAAAAAGACTATTACGATTATAAAAATTATTAAAAAGATAAAATCTTTTTAAATCATTATCTTATAAGTCGGTTCTATGATTTTAATAAGTTTAGGATTATAAGAATAGGTGATAGTGAAAGAACTTAAAGAGGAAGTAGTTTTGGTCTTGTAATAGATTAAAAGAGGACGATAGATTATTTTACTATAACGTCTTCGAATATAAAAAATCCTAATTAATAGATCTAATGTACTTACTTTGATTCCTTTATATTTTCAGTTTTAGCTTAATTGGTTATGTGGTTATTTTTAAATTAATTATTTAAGTTCGGGTGGTGCTGTAAAAATGGGGTGTGCATTGACTGTGGGTGTGCATTGACTATGGATCTCGGTTATACTGTATCACAGAGTTCCAACAGCATACACATCAGGCAGCTTTGTCGCCATGTCCGAGGAACTTGATTATAGAACTCTCGACTCCGCAGCTACGGTTTGCGATATTCAACAAAGCTAGCCAAGAAGGATACAAAGCAATATCAAATCCTTTTCGAGGACCATGGCAAACGCAACTGTTCCACCCTCGAGAGGCCTGCGCCTTCTGTCCCTCGGTACGTATGGCACTAACAGTATTGAAGTCGCCAACTGGCTGAGACTAACCATGAAATGCAGACGGTGGTGGCATTCGTGGCCTTTCGACACTAATGATACTTCAACGTCTGATGAAGAGCATGGACGAACGTCCCCCCCCCCAAGCCTTGCGACGTGTTTGATATGATAGGGGGAACAAGCACCGGAGGGTTAGTCACATACCGCAGGCATCCAAATCATGGGCCTAATAGATCAGTAGATTGATCGCCATTATGCTGGGTCGACTGCAAATGACAGTGGATGAGTGTATCAGCGCCTACCTTACACTGTGCGATGAGGTATTCACACCACAGAGATCACGCTGGAACGTGGCTGGAAAGGCGAGCGATGCGTGGTCTCTCCAAGGTCGCTTTGATTCGGAAGCTCTTGAAGCTGGTGTCAAGCGTATTATAGCCGCTCAAATCTGGCGGCGTATGAGAAATGTCGCAAGCGATCCAGAGCAGCCTCCGCCTGACAGGATCGAGGAGTTGGCAAGCGTGGCGCTATTTGACGAAGAAACACCCTGCAAAACGTAAGTGCTGGGCCTTGATTGCTATGCGTGCTCGCTCGTATGCTAATTGCGAAAGTTTTGTTTGTGCCGTGCGGCAAGTATTCAGCGATAGTGTTTGCCCTTTCCGCACGTACTCTAGTCTTAGGGCGCACTTGGCTCCTCGTATATGGGAAGCAGCAAGGGCTACTTCGGCCGCAACAACCTTTTTCGATCCTATCACGATCGGCCCCTTCAACGAGAGATTTGTGGATGGTGCACTAGGTTTCAATAACCCTATTAGTGTCTCGCTTGACGAAGCTATCGACCAATGGTTTAACGCCAGGAATGCGATCCAGTGCATTGTATCAATTGGTACAGGCGAACCACACCCAGGTCCCGTCGGGGAAAACGCGTCGCAGGCTCTTGCTACACTCAAACAGATGGCAACAGAAACCGAGAAGACTGCTGATCGCTTTGCAAAGGATCGTCCTGAATATGTGCAGGCAGGGAAGTACTACCGCTTCAATGTCGACAAAGGCCTGGAAGATGTCGGCTTAGAGCATCACGAGAAGATCGACATCATAGCCGGTGCTACCGCGCGCTACTTGCAGCACGACGACCGGTACAACATGATCCTTCGTTTCCAGGGGCAAATGAGTGGACGAAGTGAGTAAAACTGCTCACGAGTGACGAGACGCACGCTCTAAGTGTATTATTATAGCTTCGATAGTCACTGCGGCCCTGCCGTTGAATTTGAGCGCTGATCAGATCTCATACCTCTATAAGTATCACCATGAAGTACTCCTGGAACATCAAGCGCCGTCTTCGACGTTCTCTAATACCACCATCTCCATCCCCACTCGTCTCTTCACGTCTGAGGCACAAACCTTCATGTTTGACGAACAATGGAAGCAACGAGGACTGTTGAGTAACTCGAGTCGTGAACATCGTGCATCATGGGCGCATGTTCTTCTTGCCTATCATGCGAAAGATCATGGAACGGGAGTTGATCCTCGCCGTAAACGCATGGCTGTGTTTAACGCAACCTGGTACGAGGGATTAGGTGGCCTCTTCCTTGCTCGCATCCCTGTGAGTGAAATATGGCGGTTTATAACGTCTGGACAATCTGAGATGAGGCTACGCCCCGGGTTCAATCCTTTAGGTGTCAGCGTTTACATTCTAGGTCAGTTTGCAGGCGAGCCGCTCTTTCGACTCGATCCAGGTGAAGCTGCAGGTGGTGTGGGGGGGAGTCATATCCAGAGCGAGGTGTTGGCAAGATGTATCGTCGGACGAGGTGGTCTGCTTCCGGAGGGGTACTGCGGTGAGAAGTTTTCCAACGAAATGCCAGGCCTTGAGAGGATCTTCATGCCCTGGGTTCTATTCTTCACCAAGATTAGCAAACGCGTCTTTTTCCAGCGACATTTGCAAGAAGCAATGGCTACAATGGAAGGCTTAGTGCATATCTTGCATCAACTCTGGGATGATGAGGATGCTATCGATCTTTACAACGATGTCGCTCCAATCAAGGTACTGTTGAAAGACTATTGCAACGCGCTCCGCGGATTCTCAAGATTTCGTCTTTCTGGACGTCTTGCAATAACACCAAATCATCATCAGCTGAAGCAATCGACTTCTCAGTTCTTTCAGTCTCCATCCATGACTGATAGATCATTTGAAATTGAAGACGCTTTGACGCTTGCCAAGGATGCTACCGAGCAGGAGGGGAATCAACGAAACTCCAATGCAAGTCACTGGGTGGCGCATTTTGGGATTGATTACGCTCGGTGGATCTGCTTGGCATTAATTATCAACGCTGTTGAGAACATCCGTGCATGTGAAATACTTTCAGCCGAGTACGATATCATGCTTGAAGGACATTCGGACATATGCTATGTTGCTTAAGGATCTGGAATCAATCAATATGACTGAGAAAGCTATCGAGTCTATTATGGACGGGCCGATGGCCTGCCATAAGATCGACTTGGGCGCTGCGCTCTGCATATTGATGCTAAGCTTGGTTTCTGCAACGGGCTACTAATTCCAAGATATTGTAGGAAACGATGAACATTCTAACACTCAATATGAGCAACAACGCCAACTTCAAACCCCTTGACGAAGAAGGCGTCAGCCAACTGGTGAAGCAGCTATACTCCCTCAAGCATTTTGGCAAGAGCCTCCAGAATGTCAAGAACGTTACCGCAAGGGCGCATCAGGCAACGTATCGAGAGAGGCCTCATCGGTTGCCTCGGAGCCAGAATAAGGCGAAGAGCCTTCTCCAGAACGTTTGGACAAAAGCTCCGACGCACCAGCCCGTTGCTCGCATGCAAGGGGATTTCCGTCCGCTACCCTCGCGCAATCATGTTGTTGGCAAGAATATCAGGGCATCGTCTAGTGCATCGAGGGGGAGTTCTGTATGGACTGCATGGTTTAAGTGACAATGTAGCGAAGGCAGCAGCGCGGTGTTTGTGACGAAGTGATCGTAGGGTAGTCCGCTAATACACTCGTAATAGACCTCTCAAAACATTAGCCAACGCTACTACAGAGGGTTAGCAAGATTTGAATTTGTCGTACGTGCTTCAGACGGAGAGTGCAAGGACTTCTGCTTGTTATAAATCGCATGGCGAATAGGGAAAAGCAAGGAAAGAATATATAACGACTTTTTCAGCTAAATTTATGATATATCCGCTGACTGCCACCAGCGTTGCACCTCGTTTAATACAGAGGAACATCCATAGTCTTACTTTTTCTAACATAAAATATTCGAAATTCTATTTATAGAATTTAGTATAAACTCTATGTACTTACTCTATCAAAGTCGATATTGTGCTCAGGGACAGCTCATGAACGCTCAGGTTGCTCAGCCAGCTCACCTGAGCCAGCTGAGCCGAGAGTGAGGCGAGGGTGATTAGCGGCCGAGTAGAGGCGGCTATGCTTATCAACCGAATATGGAACGAAGGTTGAAGGATTAGAGTTAAACTACCAATATTTCAAGTATATTATACGCTCCGTCCTTCGAGCTATACACATGCTTTTCCCACAAAGCGAGCCTTCTCATGTCTCTGATACCATGCACGAGCGCTGATATCAAGACCCAGAATCGAAAGTCTGCTCTATCTGGAATCTTCGCAGCTACCCGAATCGATATTTCGAAGTGAACCGTATTGCTGACATGAATTTGTGTCGGCTTCACCTAGCCCTGCCTCTGAAACCCTTTCTCTGGAGAAGCCGGGAAAATATTCATGTCTTTAGTACGATGTCGAAAACCACAGATAGATAAACCCAAGATCTATACGTGTGATTTCTCACACTGAGTCTGGTTATGCTGAAGGGAGTCTGGCCAGCCGCATCGCAGAACAGTCGGATTGAACGAACTATCCAAACAATGGACCTGCTGCCTCGCTTCTCTTTTCGAATATGACAGGAATTTTGTATTTGAGGGGGAAAATGATTCAAAATTGAGTGAACAAAGTTTTCATCTCTGGGTGCTTGAGAGTGGTAATGAGTAACTTGCTGAATGAAATCAATCTGCACTGCCATAGAAAGGGAGCTTCACAGTAACCATGCATTTGAGGAAGAGTAATATTGCACACTGATATACAAACTGTACACACTTTTATTAAATTATTAACCCAAGATCTAAGACTTCTCGCTGCACCTTGAGAGAGCAAATTTCCTACACACTTTCACCGGATTTTGCGTTCTCGAGCCGCGCTGCCTTTAGTTTATAAAGCAATGCCCACCTCCAGCTTAGACATCGAACCGGGGTTATTCTTTCCGAGTTCGATGTTTCGGCCCTCTGGGAAAGAAAACAATCAGACCGACAATTAAAGGCTGACCTTGAAAATACTCACTTCCCATTTCCGAAATCAGATGCAGCCAAACTCCAAACACACCAAAGCAAACCATTCGCCTCCTCATAACCGCAATCTCAACGCCTCTATTTCTATGTCCGTCATTAAAACCCATCTTTAATTCCGAGCCTGATTCCCATCCTCCTCCAAAACGTCTGATTCCTGCTCGCCGGTGCTTTCAGCGCCTTGATAAACGCCCGACTATCCGGCTTCCGCCCCATGAATTTCGTAAGGGCTTCCATATGCGTCCTCGGCCTGTTGAACAATTTAGAGATCAGGAAGGTGCTGAGGTTTTTGAGAGGGTTTTCGTACACCGGGGTGTCGTGGTGCTCGAGGACGATCTTGCGGTATCTGCGGGCTGCTCTCTTATTGAAGGGGTCTTTGGCGAAGTGTTTGGACCAGATGTCGTAGGAGTAGACTTTCGCGCTTTGGAGAGGGAGATATGTTAGTAGTTGAGATGAAAAGATGTGGGGAATGGGGGAGAAAAGGAGATGGAATGGTCGTTGGCTCAATTTCCAGGGTTGATACTGCAAAGCTCGGATAACGTAGTAATTCTCGATATCAAGACAAGGCTCGCAGCGCTGTCCAGGAAGGAAAGTATCCCACTTACAGAAGGTAGCAATAAACTGACGTGTCATAGTTATTTAATGTACCCCAATGAAGGTATGAGTTGTTTCGGATTTCCCCTTTTCCGTCCGAGGGAGTGAATATGCCAGTCTGCTCCTCGAGAATCTGCTTGCAAACCGCACCAAAGTCCATGGTTCTCAGGTCCTTCTCGGACGAGCTGTGAATAACGAAGTCAAACTTTGCCTTCCAGAGTAGTTGCATGGTGCTGTACAAATCATTCCTTGGGTGCATTTTGTAATGTATCTCGTTGAACATTTCGAGAGGTGCTTGTCGGGGCGGCTGTGGTGGCGGGATTTTGGGAGAGAACATGTCTTTCCACGCGGTTAAGTACTCTGGTTTGAGATATGTGTAGTGGCATGATATTCGTTGCAAGACCTCTGGAGTACTCATCCATTTTTCGGCCGTGATGCTCGGTATCTCAACAAAATCTCGAGGTCCAGGAATGAACGGTTTGTTAACCCCTTGAACGAGTTTATGAATGGCGTGAGCCAACTCGTGAGCAAAAGTCGATAGACCTTCATGGTTGAAAACAGATGGATATCTTGAGGTTGGCCTGTTAAATGAGCCAACAATCGCGACACCAGGCAGATGTATCGAACGTTCATTTTCAAATGAAAACTGGATTTGAAGTCAATTAAAAAGCGGTTTTTGGCCAGGAAGACAGAAAAGAGCAAAGAAAGACGAAAAAGAAAAGAAAATTAAAATTACGCACACTACCGAAAGTTGTGCAGTACACTTGACCCTGCTTGCCCTTTCGCTCCCCAACATCAAGAATTAATGCCCCTAGGCGTTTAGGCATATTTCCCGTAATATCGAAGACCCAAAATACATCCAGCGCAGTATTATGTTCTGTAAGGTTCTGGAACTTTAAATAGGTTGCTATTGGAGCCTGACGGCTTTGATGCCCTTGGGGCATCTCCTGGAATTTCAACCCAAAGAGATCCCCAAAAATTGAAAGTACTCCGCGCATCGAATGGTCCACAGGGAAGTACTCGTCAAACTTTAGATCTCGATCTTCGGATTCCTTGGATTTGGAGATAAATTTAGATTTGAGTGTGGTATAGTCTGCAAAATTGATTCAGTAATATTTCTCAGAAGTTCGAAACCCGCATGACTGAGCGGCGAACATTTTGGAGGTTGCAAGTAATCGGAAGACAATCCAACGAGAAAACACCCGAGTACAGACAAGATTCTTCCAGATTCAGGGACGGGTGTTTTGATTTTCAGCCAACCAACCACGAAGGGGTTTGAATACGCGACAAAGTGGTAAAGCATTGAATAGGCTCAAAAAGGGGAATCAAAACTCATAAAATACGTACAGGAATAATCCCCCCAGTTGATTTGCGCCTCTGGATGATAATTTTGGTAATCTCGAATTGTCATTCCTCCATGTAACCTTTCACGCAATTTTTTGATAGTGAAGTCATAACCCAGGGCGTTCATTTTCTGCTCAATTGCACTTTCCATGAAGGCATTTGCATAGGGGTCGATCTTGGATTTTAAGTCTTTGAGAAAAAGGTCTACTGAAGTAGAGTTCATCATCTTGAACTGACTTCTGTACTCAAAGAACGACTTGAATCCTTGCAGATGAGCAACCCTAGCACGGGATAACATCATTTCTCTGAAGCGCGGAGCGAGGTCTTTGCACGTGTCTTGTTCCCAGCTGACGATTCTCTCTCGAACATTGGGATCCGAAATTGCTCCTGTCACATGTCGAAAATACAAATTCTGGCGGGATATTCCATAGCGCTGCGGATTTCTAGAACCGCCGGGTCTGGGGATCCATTGGACGTCACGAACTTCTCTGCGCTCTTGCAATGTCAACCAGAGCGTATTAGAGTCCTTACTGACGGCTTTATAGTAGTCAGCTTTGAGCTTTTCGTGTCTTGCATGTTCGTTCTTGAGCTCAGTAATAATCGGTGTAAGCACAGGATGACTCGATGTTGCGGAGTCTGTCGCTGGGGTCTTGACCGCTTCGGGCCTGCCCCCGGACTTTTGAGGTGTTCCGCCTTTTCTGAGAGCAGCCTTTGCGCGAGCAAGAGAACTGTTCGCTCTCGAACTTCGACATTGCAACAAAGAGGCCCATGATTGGCGAAGCAAGGCATGAGCAAAAATGCGGCCACGATGAGAACGGTGCTGTCGTCGTGATTGGAGCAGATAGTTTGAACAAGATGTATTCCTTCCAGAATGAATTTTATATGGTAAGAACCCGCCACAAAGAAGCAGAGGGCCGCTGCATGATACCGCTCCTCTGCGAACACCTCCAGGAAGCAGCATGGCTGACTTGGCCGACGGGAAGGTGCATCAGGTCATAGATTGCGACGTCTGCTTGGAGGTAGACGACCGTGTAGAGCAGGAATGGAGAAATAAAAACTGCACAAGCTTCAGAAAGCCGAAAACAGCAGAGATTGTGAGGTTGCGAGAGGTGAGTCGGGAAGTTGTGAGGAAGGAAGCTGGGGACGAGTGTAGTTGGAAAGCGGGAAACCTCAGAGGCACGTGATCAGCCACTCTAGGCCGAGTATGCTGGGAGATTTGTGTAACATGGACGTCAAGGTTCGATAGACTCGACGTTTACACTACCAATGCTAATAAGCAAGAGAAAGTATCCGCCCTCGAGGTCAGTTGTGGTGTAAAATTGGAAGTAATTCGTCCCTTCATCCCTGGAAATAGCCAAGGAATATGTGATTCAACAAAGTGACATCTTAGGTGTAGCCCAACGGTAGAGCGCGTCACTAGTATCATATGAATCGTAACGAGGTTGCCAGTTCGATCACAGCCGGTCTGGAAAGGTATAGAGCGCGTCCCTTCTGTGTCGGAGAAGTATATAGATCTCTGCTCTTTCAATAAAGTGCCTACTATACCAACAGGCATACAGCCCCGGAGCCCTTCAAGACCTCTGCCTCGAATCTAGACCAACGTAGAATGAATTGGAGAATTCAGAGTGTACAGCTCTCTGCAAAGAGTGAAGGGTGTGCATTATCCGTATCTGTACAGTCCACAATGCCCTTCCCACCAGTCTATGAGACTCCATCGATCCATCTATACAGTTGTGACCTCGGTATGTGCGCTCGACCCCATTCTAATATACACAGCAGATTTGTGTACTCGTACATTCTTTCCATCCTCCAGCCCTGCAAGCCTCAACCCCCTAAACAAGCTTCTTGACGACATCGATTGCGAACGGGGCTGCAGGTAGCCGGTTAGATTGTGTTGCTTGCAGAAATCATAGCACGTCAGAGCAGGCAGATACGTACACAAGTACAGGAGAATAGCTCCAACGATGACCTTTTGGACAGTGAGAGAAGCCTCAGACTCTTGAGCTTTCAGCTCGGCGGCGCTTGGGGGTTGTGGAGCTGCGAAATCGTTAGCAAGGTGCGATAACGGAGCAATCCAGATACTCACGTCCTCCGAACATGTCTGCGGTGTTTCGTAGAACAAAGAGGGCGTTGCTGGTGTATGACAGAAGTTCTCGCGACGTCTCGGAAAAATGGCATCTGACAGCAGCAGGGGTCAGTTTGGTGGCGCTAAATTTTGGACGGCCGTTCCCTTGGTCCTGGAGATCGCCTCCGATGGCAGCCGAGCCACCAGCTAAAGCCAACTTTAAACTATTTTGATATCTCGAGCCCACGCACCGTATCAACTTCCTTTGCCTCCATGTTATCTAGGAAGCTCAAGCCCGTCAATATCATCCTGATTGAAATTCCTGGCAGGATAAAATCGCGTCAGGGTATTTGTCACATCTGTTTCGCCATGAGGGGCAACTGAGGTCATCCAATCCCTTGATCTTCCGAACCCCACCACCTTCCGACTCAGGAGAGCTACAAACCACCTTCACCGACTTTCTCTTGGGATTTCGAGTTCCATCAACAACTTCAGACCATGGCGGCATCAAGTCTTGCTCTGCGGATCCAGTTGGGACGCCTGGCATCGCGATCGGGGAGCTCAACAAGGAGAACTCCATCACACCTCACGCGATCATGGATTTGCCGCCATTGCTCGCAATCGGGCTCCAGTTCTGCTTCAATTGGAAGACGTACCTTTTATACTAGCTCTGCCAGCGATGAGGCCAACAGCTTGCCCACTGCTGCGGCCTCGCGAGGTGCATACCTACCCCTTGATACCTTTGCACGCCGGCACATTGGTCCTTCAACAGATTCCACGGAGCAGATGCTGAAAGCCCTGGACCCTCCTGTCAAGAACTTGGACGACTTTGTGAAGCAAGTACTACCCAGTGACATCTTATCCTCGACAGATCTCGAAATCGATGCCGCCAGATCAGGAGGAGCGGAGGGGTTTACGGAATCACAACTGCTAGCGAGACTTCGAGCCATTGCATCGAAAAACACGATCATGCGGAGTTATATAGGATGTGGATATGCTGGAACAAGAGTGCCAGAAGTTATCAAGAGGAATGTGTTGGAAGGGCCGGGGTGGTACACAAGTTATACGCCGTATCAGCCGGAGATCAGTCAGGGACGATTGGAATCGCTCTTAAATTTCCAGACCTTGGTCTGTGACTTGACAGCGTTGCCAATTTCTAACGCATCATTGCTGGACGAGTCTACTGCTGCTGCTGAGGCGATGACGTTGTCCATGAATGCTCTGCCAGCTTCCAGACAAAAGGGCAAGAACAAGACATTCCTCGTGAGCCATCTGGTTCACCCACAGACGAAAGCAGTATTACAAAGTCGAGCCGACGGATTTGACATTAAGATCGAAGTCGCGGATGTCCTCGCAGATGGTGGAAAGAGAATCAAGGAGCTTGGCAAGGATCTAGTGGGGGTTCTTGTTCAGTACCCAGATACCGAAGGTGGTGTAGAAGATTTTAAGGGGCTCGCTAAAACCATACACGACCAGGGAGCAACTTTCAGTGTTGCTACTGATCTTTTGGCTTTGACAGTTCTCACGCCACCAGGAGAATTTGGAGCTGATATTGCGTTTGGAAATGCTCAGCGATTTGGTGTTCCATTCGGTTATGGTGGACCCCACGCAGCTTTCTTCGCAGTCAGTGAAAAGTACAAGAGAAAGATCCCGGGACGTTTGATAGGCGTGTCTAAAGACAGATTGGGTGACAAAGCGATGAGATTAGCTTTGCAAACCAGAGAGCAGCATATTCGACGAGAGAAGGCGACGAGCAATGTTTGCACTGCGCAGGCGCTGTTGGCCAACATGAGTGCATTCTACGCCATCTATCATGGACCCCAAGGTCTCAAGAACATTGCCGAGAGAGCTATCAATGGTGCTCGAATTTTAGAGCAGGGCCTCAAGAATCTTGGTTTCGAGACGGGTTCACGCGGCAAGGGAGAAGATGAGCGAGTACTATTCGATACGATTGTTGTCAATGTCGGCCAAGGAAAGTCCGACGAAGTTCTGCAGCATGCGATCAAGGCATACAACATCAACTTGAGGAAGTTCGATGATAGTCGACTGGGCATAACCGTCGACGAGACAGTGGATACCAAAGATCTAGAGGAAATATTATCAATATTCAAAGACTTTGCGTCATCGAAGGAGGATGCCCATATCGATCAGCTCATCGAATCTCTACCAGGTGGTGGCAAACTTGAACTTCCGGCTAGTTTCAAGAGGACTTCCGAGTATCTTACGCATCCAGTTTTCAATTCTCACCACTCAGAGACTGAGCTCCTTCGATATATCCACCATCTTCAATCAAAGGATCTTTCTCTAACCCACTCCATGATACCATTGGGTTCATGCACAATGAAGCTCAATGCGACAACAGAGATGGCCCCTGTTACATGGCCAGAATTTTCTTCACTCCATCCTTTCGTACCTACCGACCAAGCCGCTGGGTACAAAATCATGATTGATGAATTGGAAGCTGACCTGGCAAAGATCACTGGCTTCGATGCAGTATCATTGCAACCTAATTCGGGTGCCCAGGGCGAATTTACTGGGCTTCGTGTGATCCGGAAGTACCAAGAGCAGCAGCCTGGAAAGAAGCGGGATATCTGCTTGATTCCAGTCTCTGCTCATGGTACCAACCCAGCATCTGCGGCCATGGCTGGCATGCGTGTCGTCACTGTCAAATGCGATACCAAATCTGGAAATCTGGATATGGCAGACTTGAAATCAAAGTGTGAAAAGTATAGCGAGGAGCTTGGTGCAATCATGATCACATATCCCAGCACTTTTGGTGTCTTCGAGCCCGAAATCAAGGCTGTTTGTGATGTTGTCCATCAACATGGTGGACAGGTCTATATGGATGGCGCGAACATGAATGCTCAGATCGGATTATGTTCCCCTGGTGAGATTGGTGCTGATGTGTGCCACCTGAACCTCCACAAAACCTTCTGCATTCCCCATGGCGGTGGTGGACCGGGTGTTGGACCAATTGGGGTGAAAGCGCACTTGGCTCCTTTCCTTCCTGGGCACCCGCTGGTGAAGACTGGTGGTGAGAAGGCCATTGCACCTGTCAGTGGAGCTCCGTGGGGAAGTGCCAGCATTCTGCCCATCAGCTGGGCCTATATCAAAATGATGGGTGAGTGACTACCTCTACTTGCGTGACTATTCTAACCGCAGCAGGTGGACGGGGTTTGACACATGCCACGAAGATTACCCTCCTGAATGCTAATTACATTATGTCGCGTCTCCGACCTCATTATCCAATCCTCTATACCAATGCCAATTCCCGTTGCGCTCACGAATTTATCCTCGATGTCCGCGGCTTCAAGGAATCCGCCGGTATCGAAGCCATTGACGTCGCCAAGCGCCTCCAAGATTACGGCTTCCACGCACCAACCATGAGCTGGCCCGTCGCTAACACTCTAATGATCGAGCCCACGGAGTCCGAAAGCAAAGAGGAACTCGATCGCTTCATCAATGCCTTAATCTCCATCCGTGAAGAGATCAAAGCTGTTGAAGACGGAAAAGCACCACGTGAAGGCAATGTTTTGAAGATGGCGCCTCACACTCAGAAGGACTTGATTATTGGCGAGTGGGATCGCCCTTACACGCGCGAGCAGGCAGCGTATCCTCTCCCCTGGCTGAAGGAGAAGAAATTCTGGCCTAGTGTCACAAGATTAGATGATGGTATCTAATCCCTCCCTTGACCTTCCCTCACCCTGACATCCAGATGCTAACGAGCAACAGCATACGGAGACCTCAACCTCTTCTGCACCTGTGGCCCCGTCGATCCCGTCGATGAAGCAGACGGCATCACCGGTGCTGCAGCACCAAGCCCTACTTAATCAAGTGTACGATGAGTGAGCGAATTGAAAAGCGAGTAATGGCGAGGAGATATTTCAACAAATAAGCGTGGAGTTGGGCGTGGGCTTTTGCACGAAACAAAGCGTTCATATGAGTGAGCGGCGTTTAGATGAGTTTGGCTTCAACTGCCATGGGCGGATAGATTAGTCGTCAGCTTGCAGAGGCGAAATAAATGCGCAATTATCTATCAGCTTGAATGAATGGTTGTGCTCTGTTCACGTGACGAGGTAAGTCAATTTAAGAATTGTAGAATGCGTCATGCCTAATCATCCGGACTCAGCATTTCGCTTCCCTGAGTCGAACATTGTACAGCTGTAAGTTTGCAATCGTTGGATTCTGCCTTGACGAAGGCGGCAAATATTAATGTCGTTACTAGCTGCGAGCACAACACACTTCAACAGTATTTCTTTCTTGAATCAAAGCTGAAGACGAACTCCTAAGTCAAATAAATCCACTATGAAAGTCAGACTCTAGGAAGATCATATTCGCTGGTTTTGTTTTGTCTCAGGATGTGAGCAGCTGCTGGTTCAATTTGAGCTGAGGTGAGCAGAGCCTGAGCACTCTGGCTCTCACATTT
>Ga0302325_10021479_pt1 | contig 13514 bp, 13 predicted proteins | sample Palsa_T0_2_FD_201948 | JGI IMG/M metagenome (GOLD analysis project Ga0302325, IMG submission 201948) | Peat permafrost microbial communities from Stordalen Mire near Abisko, Sweden - Palsa_T0_2 | ecosystem: Environmental > Terrestrial > Soil > Palsa > Peat permafrost | place: Sweden: Abisko... | reverse complement strand
TGCTCGAATTTGTCGATGATATCAGACTCGGTGGTCTGGTAGTCGAGACTAGATAAGCAGGGAATGGGGATAGAAGTACTTTCTACAGGTTAGCGTGTCGTGGAAACAGGATTGTACCCAATGAAGATTCTTGCGCTCATTGTTTGTTGGTGATTTGCAGATTTTGGATCGAGCACGGAATAGTTTGCGCTGCAAAAGCGAAAATTTCCGGATTACCAATGAGGCCGAGGGTTGTCTAGACAACCGACACCCACGTTGAGCAGTTTCAGCGGAGTACAGGCCGGGGACAAGAGTGTGTCCCCACTTTCACATGGCGCAATGGAAAATGATAACCGCGCGTTGTTTGAGAAGAGACGGTTTGAAGGTAGAATGCTTGGCGGTAAGTATCAGTAGTACATTGCAGGAGTCTCACTGACACAGACGCAGGTTTTTGATCACCGTTCGCTTGCCGAGGATGAAGGGGCGTTGTGGAGGTCACCTCGGATGTATTATTCCGTATCAGATCTGTCGCATCTTGCTTGAATGAAACCCTCCGGTTCGATAAATCTTCACGGTTTCATCAATACGGGTGCTTCCACGTGTTGCTACCGGGTATGTTATTGCAGGAGTAGCAATTGACCGTTCCCGAGATCGTCTTGCCGCCCACTCTTTCAAATAGGATACGAGCCCAAGTCCAAGTCTAGACCTTGAAATCTCTTTTGACAACGGCAACGAAGACCGCTCCAGGAGCAGGCAGGAGTGAAGACTCTGGCGTCAATCACGAATGGGATTGTGCCAATATAACGGACCGCATCGCATCTGTCAGTGTTATCGCGTGGTATTTGCGTCTGACTCCCAGAGCCGTTAATTGCAGATCACGGAAAAGATAGCCTGATACGCGGAAATGGGTCTGCGCGTGCAGGACTTGCGCAACGTTGTCTCCGCCTGCAGCATGACGGGAATCGCCGGTATTTCCCTGTTTCTGTCGATCTCTAGGTGCATGCATCAGGCTCAGATCCTCCAATCGCAGCTACTCAGGTGTCAGCCCCACGGTGGGGCTCGTCCTGCAATGGGGAGGCTCCCTGAGATCGCACGTCAGGTCCCCTTTTTGTCGATCATGGCGTTGTAATTAATATAAAAGTCCCTTGCTTTGAACTATAAATTGTTATTATTTTCGTGATGCCGAAGCTCCGAGCGATGGATCGCCCGTCGGAGGCGCCCCAAGCAATGACGAGTCTGGGACAGCTACGTGCAATCAAAAAGCCGATATTAACCCAGTCGGAAGAGCGCGTTCGGTAATACATTGAATATGACTTGTGTCAGTCTACATTAATGCGACTACTACAAACTTGATAAATGGTAATGTATCTAGTTTTGGACCCTACATGCTTCACAGTGAGATTGGGAATCCCCTTTGCTACCCCAGAACATGTCCCAATATGTTACACCAAACAGTTCCAATCCCTCCCATTTTTTCCCTTCCGAAATCAAAAATGAATTATAGAAAATTATGAATTGACATTCGCCGTTGTATTGTATCTTTATCCGTAATTGCCAAAGTCTCCGATGATGTTGCGCCGAGAACCGTACCAGTCGCGATATTACTGACCTCTGTCGCCTTGAACTCTTCAATTTGCCTTTCTTCGTCACCTTTGTCGCGGATATACTTCAACATTGAATCCCAGGTCTCGTCTTCGCCGCTCCACCGATGGGGTAGATTAGGTCGTGGCTCGAAATCGATCTCAATTTCCGAGGAAAGCAGCGGGACGTCCCCCTCCGAAGTGACCCCGGAGGTCTTGACGCTTGCACCGGATCGCACCTCGCTTGTCTCAGAAATAGAAACAAGGTCCTCGGGGTTCTCCATTTCCGCCTCTTCACTCAATGGAGAAATAGCCAACGTCGGCGCTTTCCTATCATCCTCTTTTTGCCAGACCGCTTCCCATGCTCGTGCATCTTGATGCATATCCGCCGCAAGCAACGCGAATATTTCCTCGTCTTCGTCCGCTAGCACACCATCCTTTGCCCTATCGACACATCCAAGAATAGATTCCCTCCCGTCTGTCCAGATAATGACTCCCCACAAGTATCGCAAACACGATTTATTAATCGGCAACTTGTTTCCGATAGCATGCAATGCGTTGACCAACGGCAATGCTGCAGTCCAGTGCTTGGCTGCAATGAGATGCATTGCGCCAGAAACGAGATACTGACAGTGCTCCGGGTATACGATTCGTGTAACGCTTCGATTATATTCCACTCCCCCAGCTTCACTTTCGTCCTTGAAACGTTCCCGGATAGATGTAGACGCTTCCTTTGCAAAGCTGATACACCGTTTAAGGGCCGCGAGACGGAGCGATAAGGGTGCATTGGGAGTCAAATTGTGGCGTAAAACTCGAAACTTTGTGTTGTGCACGAATATATGGTTATCGAGATACCATGCGGGATTATAAGGAGCTTCGGTGTTTACTGACAATTTCTCATATTGAGCATTGATCCTTTCCTCGAGCTTCTCGATTTCTTCCAGAGAAAGAACCGACGAGTCTCTCAGGAGACGTATAATCCGAGCATGCAGAATACTCCAACCATATAATTTGGCATGGAGCGCACCTCGCGATTGCGGCTCGGGGGCTTGTAAAGTCGCCGTGGTGTCCGGAGGAGGAAGGTCAGAGTCGCCGTCGGATACAGTCATCTCACAGCCTTGTTGACCAGCCAACATCCTACTGTCAGCACAGAAGTGGATGAACATACCGGTCCATCAAGTAGACATCCCACCAGACTTTTGCACGGGCGTCTTCCTCTGCGCGACTTAAGCCAGGCGAGAATCGGTGACAGCCTACCATCAGATATCGTCATTTATTGCGCATACCAAGATTCTGCGCGATTTTGCAAGCCAAGCCAAGCCAGATGTTTGCAGCGCTGACTTCGTTGAGCTGGTCGTAATACATACTCAGCGCCAAGGCCCCACGAACGTCATCCAAAGTGTTTTTCTTAGTGACGGGACCCAAAAAATGTGAGGCTGAGTCGGCAAGATCTCGGGCGATCGGTAATGCCGGCCCCGCTTCCATAGAATAATGTTGCAAGATGGTGTCGTCTTGGATGCATTGAGCGGTGAACGCGAGAATAGCGAAGAAGAAGACAAGCCAACTGCGAGAGATATTGAGTGGTATTCCACCTTCATCAAGAATCTGATCGGGGTCATATAGTTGTTGCACTTGCTCGCTGAACTCTTCGACGGACACAGTTGGACTGATTACGAACACCTCTGTTGTAAAGAGATCAAGCAGGTGTTGGACAATAGGCCGAGGCGGGAGGACAGGGCGAAAAGCTGTCTCGTGATGACCGGAGCCAAAGTAGCCGCCACCGACGGGGTCAAGGGCGAACTCCCTCCAAGCCGGGGGAACGTTGAATAGCCCGGGACTTCGTCTGATGATTTCTTCTCTGACACGTCGGAAGTCGGATGTTTTAAGCGGGTCTCGGATGTCGGATTCGCTTGAATTGCGTCTCCACGAGGACTCTGACCATTCCGATTCGTCGATTGCTGCAAGGCGTTGTCGTTGCATCTGGGACTGCAAGTTGGACACCTCCAACTTTGCGTTTCTTAGTTTCCGCTCCAGATCTTGCACTTGCCTGTGACGTTAGTGAGAACCCAACTGCGGACTACTTCATTGAGGTTAGACGTCGCATATGTTCGCGTGTGAACTGACATTTGATGTTTCGCGTTCTGCATTCGGTACAGGAATTTGTTCCGGCGGCATCACACTGGTTGTCAGTGGTGAACGGGAGTGGGATACCTTGACTTTGCGCTCTCTGCAGGCATCGCAGCTGGGATCTTTTCTGCGATGGCGGAAGGGGCGTTTGAGAGAGACAGATGAGGCGGCAGCGAAGGACGGGTGGAAGGCGCCTCCCTGCCCCTGGGACTGGGAAGGGTAGAGGGGGATGACGGGACGGTAGGCGCACATGAGTGCTGTTGCGGCTTGTTGGCAAGGCCCAGGTGTCGACGACGACCTGGAGACCTTTGTGCGGCGGTCAGGAGATGTTATCCGCACAGCGTGTGCCTTTCGGGGGCTGCTTGGTGGTGGTGGTGCACAGGCCTACGAGGACGGGGGACGGTGTGTCTGCTACGCGTGCTTACGGGGGACGTCATGCATCCACGGCGAGTCGCGGTGACGCAGCTGCAGGGAAGTGAGTGAGTGAGTGAGTGTGATGGTGGTGAATTACGGCGCCTGTCTGCTGGCTGTGGAGGCGGAGGAGGGAAGAGACTAAAAAAATAAGGGGGCAGCCCTCCAGCAGCAGCGGTCGATCACACACACGCACAAAATCCCCCGACAGCCGAGCGAACGGTTGCAAAGAGAGCTGCTATTACTTAACAAAAGTGCGCCACGGCCGAATATTTTATATATTAAACAGGAAATTCGAGCCAGACAGTTTGCCCATTCCGAGTGGCCGACAGATGTGGGGTCGCTTACCTGAACAGGCAACAAACTAGCCACCGTCCAAGCAAGTCGGCTATGACTGCGCACTGCGGCGGCCAACAAGGGCCACATTGTGCCGACGTATAAGACGTCCCATCCCCAGACGCCTTTCTTGCCTTGGCCGGCGACGTCCCTTTGCTGTGATTTGCTTGCCAGTGCTGTCGGACTTTATTTTTTATTATAATATTCGTGAAATGGGCTTGTTAATACGTGTGGCGGACAGACAGCCGGCAGCCGAAATAAATTGAGCAGGCCAGCGTTCCCATAGGCGCAGAAGCGAGGGACGGACTGCAGCCCACCCAGACGGCACACAACCTTATCAAATTAGCAAACCCGCGGCATCTCATTCGAGGAGAACTCGGATCGACATCGATGTCATATTGCTGCCCAATATGTATGCGTATGTACAGTATGTATGTAAGTCGTTGTCCCGGCACACATAGACGGGCGTTCTCACGCGGGATCAGCAGCGCCGGGACGTGAGGCCAAATCCGACGAGCCAGCCTTATTGGAGGGCATTTCCACGTTGCGGGGCGAACGAGGGCGATTGTCGCATTCACCTTGTTCGATTGGCCTTAGGCGCCTGCCATCTGCAAGCCCGGAAGCCCCTTGCTCGCCTCAAGTCGCTCGGCTGCACATCCGAACCGGTGCTGTGGTCGCCAGCTATCTTGTGACAAGCTTTTCTGTGACAAAGCAAAATCAGGGGGTATCATCCGACGCACATGCTATCCCCTTTTGTCTGTTGTATCCGTGAATGTATTTACATCCCACGCAAGAGGACCGAGCGTATCCAATGTTACTTTTCCTGCGTATTTAACGTAATTGTTACAAAGAGAAATTTTGAGTGGATCGGCGTTTGACCCGTCTCCCCGATTGGCGGGAAAGTAAATCTGACTGCTCATCCCACGCAGCGCTGCCTGTGAGACCTTCGAAAAGAGGGGCCTCGCTGTGCATGTCTCAACATAAGTATGCTCGCAGTGTGTGGCTGGTCGGGGATACGTCTTGTTGCGCGCTGAGCATGCGAGTCTTTCGCCATGTCGCAGAGTCAAACCACGATGAGCAGATATCTCTGTCTCAAGCGCGTCAATAAACAGCATAGAAGCGCAAATATGGTCCGCAAGTTCGCTCCATACAGCAGCACCTCCAAACCCATCTCATTCCCGTCCTTGAGTATTCGCCATGTCCGCAGTCCCAGAACAACCACGTTCGTCCTCTTCGCTCCCTGTCTGACCTTTAGAAACAGCAGATCCTGCTCCCGCGCCAGCGGACCCACAGGCACCCACCGCGCCCGCCGAACCTGCGCCTGCTGCTGAACCTGCACCGGCTGAGCCCGCGCCAGCAGCTCAGCCTGACCCGGCTCCAGCAGAGCAACCTGCTCCCGCTGCAACGCAGGAAACTCCCCCTGCCTCGACCGAGGCATCCCAGCCCGCTACTCAAGAGCCCTCAGCACAGCAGCAGTCGCAGCAACCAGCATCTCAGCAACCAGTTTCGCAGCAACCCACCAAGAAAGGCGGAATCGGCGGCCTCGTAGACAAAGTCAAAGGGCATGGCCGGAATGTCATGGACTGGATTGGCTCTCACAAGCTTCAAGCAGGCCTCATTGGCGCTGGCGTTGCCCTCGGCAGTCTTGTCGTGGGCTGGGCCATCTTCCGCGCCATCAAGGCCAGGAAGGCCAAGAAGGCGGGCAACAATCGTCGTCATCACGCCCGATCATTCGATGACCTCGATGACTTCAATGCCGATGTCTTGGACAGTATCAACCACCACCTCGCGCAGCGCAATCCTCTTGACGGGATTGACTTGGAGGACAAAGAGTTCTTGGAGTTCTTGGCCGACTTCGAGGACACGGGTGACTTCGCACTGGAGTAAACGACAGTCTGTTGTCTTACCCACCGATAAAATAGACTTTCCGAGGTCGGTCTTTCTTTCGTTGCCTCTGTGTGATTGGACTAACTTTGTTGTAGGGGAAAGTGTGTGTGACTTTTTTGAAATTTCCTTGGTGTTTTTCTCATTCAATACAGGACATTGGCATAGCTCCAGAAACGTCAGAAGGCTAGCATAGTTCCTCCTCGCAATGGATAGTAGTGTTCTAATTTCATACGTACTCTATAACATGTCCTTCCTAATGTTTTTCAATGCTTTGCGGGACCAATTCAATGAAATAGCCATCTGGGTCCTTGGAATTAGCTCGGCCGGTCATACACGGGAATACCCGAATCATCGCAATCTGGTTGTACACCTCCTTGAACCCGGGGACAAGATCCTCCATTCCCGCTGGAACGGGGATAGTCTCGTTCGTGGCCACGTTGAGCGGCTTGAAGACCTCGACGCCTAATTTTTCGAATCGGGCCAACGCGGCCTTGACATCTGGAACAGTCAAGCCAATGTGGCCACTAATGTTAACTCAGACACAAACAGGGGTGTACAATCCCCAATGAGGGGCTTCATTGCCGTGGACGTATTTAAAGTCCTTGTCCTTCTCTGTGCCGTGGACATGGATCAGTTCAATGAATCCATCCTCCTTTTGCATCTTCTCGAAAGTCTCCTTCTCATCCCATCCATTCTTCGGATATCCCAAATAATAAACCGTCATCGGACCCGCGTTGAAAGTGAAAACCCTCCTCATTCCAAGCACATCACGATAAAACGGGATCGAAATCGCAGGATCCTACAAAGAAAAAGGATTAGTTCCCTCGAAGATACCAACCATGGGAGGTGACGAAATACCTTGATCCGAACCATGAGATGGTTCAATCGGAAGCCTACGGTTTCCTGCGGCTGGGCAGGCTCATTGTTGCCTACGAGATGGTGTCCTGCTTCGTAATCGTATTCACCCATGATGGAAAGACCCAGGAGCGGTTTGGGTGGCACGATGTGAGGTGGGTTGTGTTTTATATCGGGGCCGGGGTCGTTGCGGGGTCCCGGCGCAGCGGTTGACCCCGACGCTCGGCATTTCACGAGTCTGCGCCACACTTAACCCCACAGGAGATCTGTCTCTCCGTGCCTGGAGACGAGGGGGTAATCAAGGGAGCAGTTCTACGAGCTCGGACAATTATATTACGGAATGTTTCCTCAAATTTGCTGTGAGTATGGCTAAGCTATGTAGTGCTACTGAACACAAAGTCCAAATATCAACGAGTGTGTGCGTGCGTATTACTACCCATCTCACTCCCATCTCAATTACTCATAACACCAAAAATCACGCCTTGGGATGAAACTCCTTTCTCAACTTGATCCTAGCCATCAAACTATGTCCCGGCGAATCAATCCCCAACCCAAACCTCACGCCCTTCTTCATCGTCTCGAAATTCCCTCCCCCCAAAGCCTCAATCTCAAAGGGCCTCAAAACAGTCGCACTCCCAATAACGATCTCATACTCTGCAAACCGTCTTCCCGGACACTACTCTTAGTCTTCTCACCAAGGAAGGATACCAAGTGATCTCCTCCGCCAAAGGGGATGAGATTATGTTTGACGACGACACCGTTCTTTTTGAAACGGGCGTCTTTGCGACCGATAAGTGCCCCGGGGATATCCGCGACGCGTTTATCCTTGACCTCCTTCTCGGAGACTTTTGTTGTCGTGGTAGTAGTGGGTTTATTGGCGGTCGTGGCAGTAGCATAGTCGCCCTCGCCGGTGCCGGGGATATGCACGCTTTCGATGTCGCCGTGGCCGTAGAAACGGTCCGAGCGAAATGTCTTTGGATTGGGAAAGATTTCCTCGTCCATGTGTAAGGCACTCGCTGGGGCAATCAAGATCGTGCCCTTGCGGATAAAGTACTCGTCGTCGATGACGGGGAGGGTGGTATGTGTGGTGACGCCCCTTACTGTCAAGGTCGTGGCTTGGAGACGCAGGGTTTCGCTGAAGAGGGCGTGGAGGAGTGGATCTGTGAGCATTGAATCGAGGTTGAAGGAGTCGGCGCAGGGGTTTTGAGTGTCCGTTGCGTGTTGCGAGATGGTTTTTAGGATTGTGTCGCGGGAGGGGGAGGCGAGGACGTGCAGCATGTACCACATCGATGCGGGTAATGGGTTCGCCTGGATTAGCTTTCTAACATGTTGGGGTGGAATACTTCCAAAGCAAGTAACATGTCCAACATTCCTTTTCCGGCATCTGCCTCGGTGTATCCATACTTCTTGTACACCTATAATCAGTCCAAACACTAGCGAAGGGGATACATTGATCCTGGCCCTGACAAACTCGCTTTCATTGACTAGTCCCTTGGCAAAGAACTCTGCCATGCGTTTCCTAAACCTCTTCCTGGCCTGCAAATTCTTACGAATCAAAAACGACGGAAACATCATCATCATCTCCCCGAATTTCTCCTCAAAACACTCATAATCATCAAAGAACTCCTTCTCCGTAGGAAACGTATCTCCAAAGAGAGCCTTCCCCGCAGCCTCAAACATCCACCTATACCACCAATTCTTGAAATCCACCTCCATCCCCTGCTCAGACAGAACCCCCATCTCGATCCAGCGGGGCAACTCCCTTTGATAAACCTCGGTGAGATGTCTCACGAACGACCGTGTGATATCCATGACCTTAGCCGGTTGCGAGAGGAACGGCGAAAGGGTAGCCCACATATCCGTCATCATGGGCCGATTATTAGCGATCTTGCGGTCCAGGCCCATAATTGCCATTTCGGCATGTTTTTCCCACTCGCTAAAACTGAAGACTTTGGAGTTGCGGTACACAGCGGGGATGCCACTGATTGGATCGAGGACAACGGTGATGCGATACCCCATCATGTATAGCGTGAAGATTTCGCCGTGAGTAGAGCGTAGATGTGTGATGTAGGATTCTTGGCCGAGGAGGAAGGGGATCGTGACGCCCAGGTAGGGCAGCCAGCCTTTGATGAGAGGCGGTTCGGAGGGCTTGGAACGCACGAGGAGGACATGGTGCAGGAAGCCTAGGAGGATAACCCCCAGGAGGGCATACAGGTATTCCGTCGAAGTAGGCCAGCGAAAGGACATGATTGAAGCGCAGTAGTGCTGAGAGAGAGACCCGAAGAAGAGAAATAGGCAGCCAGAGGGATACGGAAGGGTGGTTTATATGTCTTTCCGAGACGAGGGATCAGGTACGCGTGCGTCCCCGGAATCCTGCATTGCAGTTATTATCATTGAGTTATCACGAGCCAGTACGCACGTTCATCCCGCATGCACGCACAATTGTATCCACGGCCGTGCATCCGTGCATTAGCACCACTGCAAACAAGCATACCAATGCACCCATCTGCGGACCCTCCAAATCCCATTGTTCGCAGTTTAGTTTCCGGAGGCAGACTGTGCGATGATTCGTCGGATCATGCTGCAGTTGGTGCTAGTCGCTATGCAAGTCGTGCAGGCGCACGTAATTCCATGGATTCAATTGTCACAAGAGGCTGCATTCCGCTTCCCTTCTGCGGGACGGAAATAAGGTTCCAGAGAATAATGCGCAAGGTTTGATTGATTGAGTGGTATCATTCGTTGTCGGCGACATGTCTGTTATCTGTCCTTCGGCACTGCGGAAGCAATGCGGCCGTTGAAAGTTTATTTTGCAAACCGAGTCAATGGCTGCATCCTCCGCGGAAGAGAGCACGAGGCCCCGAGAAGGGTCTTCGAGAAAAGAGGCAGGCACTTTGGGCTAGTCTTGAGCTGAAAGGGGGAAGAGTGAATTGTCCGGATGTGTAAATACAACGGAAGACCAATAACTTTGATTTAACTGAGTTGATTCTCTCTTTTAAGGATGGCCCCAAGATACATCGAGACGCCAAGTCCAATTCGCCGCACCCTACTCGTTAAGTTGAATGCTCCTCGAGTCTCGAGACCTCTCCCTCGAGGTCCGAGGAGTCGAGAAGTCACGAACGGAAAAACGTAAATTCCGTAAATCAGACCTTATTCAAATAAATAACCACCGTGTTTACTCTCATTTCCCATATTTACCAGCTAATTTCCACGCAAAATATTACAATCGAACGTGTCCCTTCAACGACACTCTTAAATTTCTCACTCCCAAGCCCGAGTCCATCACGATCCACGATCCACAAATGACCGCCGATATCCCCGTCGACGAGGCCAAGGCACAGCTCCTCGCGATCCAGAAATCCACCCTGCAGAATCAGAAGTGTATTGACTGCAATGCCCCTTCACCGACGTGGGCAAGTCCCATGTATGGAAGTACTCCCCCCCGTTATGTCTCCTTCACGTTGGTGATTTCCTTGATGAAACAGTCCCTTTGTTCCACTGTTGCTTCTTCCTATTCCTGCTCTTGTTCGAGGGTTTGTGTCCGGGGGATGTGATTGTTATTGCAGACGGTGTGTCTTGGGATCTATGCTGATTGCAAGTTTTTATTTGCCTGCAGTGTTCGGGGGTGCATCGATCGTTGGGCGTGCATCTAAGTTTTGTGCGGAGTATTACCATGGATCGATGGAGTGTGGAACAACTCACCCGGATGGAAAAGGGTGGAAATGGACCCTGTAAGGAGTTTTTTGAGAAACAGTTAGGGGCGCAGTATAAGAGTCTTACTATTCCGCAGAAGGTATCGTTTCCTGCTTTGTTTAGTCTACCCCTACTCCCCCCTGCACACCCTGGTATTCGTTCTGGTATCCCTTGACGGGTTCCATTTTTCCCCTTACTCGATGTCTCGTTTCCACAGTGTGTTCGTTCAGCGTTAACAATCCCCCTTTCTTCTCCTGTATTTGTTATATCCACTAACAAACCCCAGTACGACAGCGACACCGCCCTCGACTACAAAGACAAACTCACCAGCGAAATCGCCGGCAATCCCTGGATCCCCACCAAACGCTCCCCCCGTCCCCCACCCCGAACCAACACCTCCACCCCCCTCTCCACCCAACCATCCGCCCAACAACCCCCGCTCTCCCGCGCAAGCTCCTCCTCCTCGTTCCAGTCGCAACAGACCTCTTCGCAGAAAGCCCGCAATGAGACTTTCTTCGCGGGATTGGGGTCGGCGAATGCGCTGCGGCCGGAGGGTGTTCCGCCTAATCAGGGGGGGAAGTACACTGGGTTTGGATCGGGGCCGCAGACACAAGGCCAGGGGCAGGGACAGGGGCAGGGACAGGGGGGATTGGGGTTGGAGGAGTTTACGCAGGATCCATTGGGGACGTTGACTAAGGGGTGGAGTTTGTTTAGTCGTGCGGCGGTGAAGACGGCGAGTAGTATCAATGAGACTTATGTGCAGCCGTCTGTTGCGAAGGTATCATCCCTGGACCCTTTAACCCTTCCCTCTTGGTCGTTACGAGCATCCCTGTGCAAGTATTCCTCATTGCCTTGTATTTTTTCAGTTGCTTTTTTTTCTTGAGTCGTTAGTCTAACTTGTGTTTAGTTACAAGACCCAAACTTCCAAGAATCCATCAAACGCAATATCACCACCGCAGCAGATACCGTCCAAAAGACTTCCCTGGCCTCATACCAACTCATAGGAAAACAAGTCTCCACCCATACAGGCGTCCAACTTCCTGGGGCGACCTCTCAAAGTCCCCTCGGGAGTCCCTCTGTCGTCCGAAAAGAGGAGGACTACGACGATTTCTGGGCGGAGAATGGGGTTGGTGGGGGGAATAAGGGGACTACTACTGCTAGTAGTAGTAGTGGTCAGGGGAATGTGGGTGCGAGTAATGCTGGTGGTGCTCCCGCTGGGAGTGCGAAGAGTAAGGGTGCGAGTGGGAAGGATGATGAGTGGGAGAATTGGTAGATTGTGCTGGCAGGGGGGAGGGGGGGGACTTTGGTGGATGATGGAGTGGGTGGACGGGTGAGATGGATTGGTGAGAGGTATAAGAGTAAGAGGGTAATCATGGTTGATAGATGTTGGTATTTAATATATGCATAGTTCCACGTGTCTCATTCAATCTTTACCTTTTATCCATGGATTCACATGTACTTCGATGGACGTGATGTACGCCTTCCGTAAGATATAGGGCGGTAAAGAATCGGTGGCGATCTCAGCAAGACCGGTTTACGTGCCCCAACCCCCTTGGTATAACGGACCAATAAGACGTGCCCACACTGACATCAATCATCATCACTTGTCTCGACACCTCGACTCGAAACAAGGAGTGTCATTCTACCTCGTTATTCCTCCACCATCAATGGCCGATAACAAGATACCCCGTCCTCCATCCCCGTCTCCTACAAACGGCACATCCTCCTCGAACGGAACCAGCGGCCCATCCAAAACCGCTTCCAACCTGCAAATCTCCGTCCCCACAACATCGACCGTACCTCCCCCATTTCCCCCCTTATGCAGTCTAACACGCTTTAAACAGGCCCCTCAACCAAAACCCCATACCCGGTACCACGTCTCCGTCCGTCTCCCCCTGCGCTCGTACATCCTTCAAAAACGCTACTCGGACTTCTCCCAGCTACAAGACCAATTCATCCAGGTCCTCGGACAACCGCCTCCCGTGCCTCTGCCCAAGAAACACTTCCTCAGTTCAACCCTGAATAACCCTTCCCTGGTCGAGGAACGGCGCAGGGGCCTGGAAGACTATCTTCTCGCCATCGCCACGTGTCCCGACGCCAAATGGCGCGACTCGCCCCCCTGGCGCACGTTCCTTAACCTGCCCCTCCTGACTACCCGGCACTCGAAATCCCCCGCGGGCGGCGACCGCGAAGAAGACTGGCTGGAAGTGCACAAACAGGCCAAAATTCTGTTACACGATGCGCGTCAACATTTGAGTAGACGGAGCACTGCGCCCACGATCAAGGACCAGCATTCCGCGAGTGCGGCGGCGAAACGCTGTCTTGTCCTGGCGGGGACGAAAGTCGCGACGCTGCAGACTGCGTTGGAGGGGTCCCCGGGGGTGGGGGATGGGGAGGTTAGACGACGGAGGGATTTGATTCGGGAGTTGAATACGGAGATTTTGGGGCTTGAGAGGTTGAGTCAGGCTATTGCTATGCAGAGGACTACGTTGTCTGTCCCGAATGCGATTGATCCGGTGAATCCCTTGTTTGCACAACAGCAACAACAGCAGCAGCAGGGCTCTTCTCAGCAGTCAGGAGGATCAGGGGCCGTGTCCACGAGGAGAGTATTTGGAGCGCCCCCGGAGACGGAACGTACGAAAGGTCTTG
>Ga0302325_10021477_pt1 | contig 13514 bp, 17 predicted proteins | sample Palsa_T0_2_FD_201948 | JGI IMG/M metagenome (GOLD analysis project Ga0302325, IMG submission 201948) | Peat permafrost microbial communities from Stordalen Mire near Abisko, Sweden - Palsa_T0_2 | ecosystem: Environmental > Terrestrial > Soil > Palsa > Peat permafrost | place: Sweden: Abisko... | reverse complement strand
AAACACCGTGAAGGTGACGCTCTCCTCGAGCACCAAGCTGACCAAGAGCCTGAGCGTTTCGAACAGCTCACTCCACCCCGGGGACACGATCGTCGTCCAAGGCGTGAAGAACTCCAGCGGCACGCTGGTCGCGACCTCGGTCAGCGACTCCGGTGCCAGCACGACCCACGCGGCCGCGAGCACCGGCGGCTCCTCCACGAACAGCACGGCCACTGGCGGCTCGAGTACCGCAAGCTGATCCACACACCACGAAAGGACCTCACATGAAATCCACCGCCCACAATCACCGACGACCGTTGCGACTGATGCTCTTACTCGCCGCCGTCGTCTTCGCGAGCCTCGCGATCGCGGCCTGCGGCAGCAGTTCCAGCAGCAGCACGAACACCACATCGACATCGTCCTCGGCCGGGAGCGGCTCGAGTGCCACTCGGACGTCGCTGGAGGCCTGCCTGAAGAAGCACGGCGTCACCCCTCCGTCCCACGTGCCCGGTAGCGGCACGGGGACACGCCCCACGGGGACGCCCCCCGGCGGAGGCGCAGCCGGCAACCCGACACTCCAAGCAGCCTTCAAGGCCTGCGGAGCGACGGGACACTTCCCAGGCGCATCCACCACGACGACGAGCTCGTGATAGCTCATGGAGGCTTCAGTCCGCCTTGCTGTTCTCGAGGATCGCCCAGCGGCGCGCCTGGGGCTCGAGCGGGTCATTGCCTGTGAGCAAGACCTGCAAGTCGTGGGCGTGACTTCGAGCAAAGCGGAGCTGTGGCCGCTTCTGTGTCGCACCCGTCCCCAGGTCGTGGTGCTCGATCTGGCCCGTCCAGGCAGCGACGAGCTGGACCTATGCCTCGAGATCGAGCGCTGGCCGCAGCGGCCGGGCGTCGCCATATACACCACCGTTGCTGACGACACGCTGGCCCTTGCCGGCGCACTCGCGGGCGTCGGCTCGGTCCTCGCCGAGTCGAGCTCGCCCGTCGCGTTGCTCGAGGCGATCCGGGTGTTGGCCCGGGCGCCACGCACGCTCCAATCCGTCTCGTGGCGGACCGCGTGCGAGGTCGCGGCGAGACTCGACCCAAGCGATCGCGCCATCTTCGCGATGCGCTTGGCCGGCGATCCGCTAGCGAGAATCGGGGCGATACTCGGCGTATCGGCCGATGCGATCAGCGATCGCATCAGGGCGATCATCGCCTCGATCAGGCCCGTCGTGAGCGTCGTCGGCTGATGCGCCGATCGGGACGCCGCTTGACGCTGTTCGCGCGCGTCCTGATCACAAACACCGTGCTGTTGGTACTGGCCCCGCTGATCGCAGGGCTTCTGCACTCTTCAGGCAGGCATCACTTCGATCCCCGCTTTGCGATCGCCGCCGGCCTCCCCCTGCTGTTCCTATGGCTATTGAACTTCTACTTTCTACGGGACGCGTTCACGCCGCTGCGAAAGCTGAGCGAGTTCGCCGATCACGTAGATCTGCTTCGCCCCGGCCGGCGCCTGACGCTTGAGCCGGGTACCGCAGAGGTCGTCGTGCTCAGCGAAGCGATCAACCGGATGCTGGCGCGGCTGGAGCAGGAGCAGCGTGCGAGCACCCGGCGTTCGGTGGCCGCGCAGGAGTCTGAACGGCGGCGGATCGCTCAGGAGCTGCACGACGAGGTCGGCCAGACGCTCACGGGCGTATTGCTCGAGCTCGACTCCGCCGCCAAGCAGGCGCCGCCCGATTTGCGAGCGCAGCTGATCGAGACGCTCGAGAACGCCCGCGAGAGCCTGGAAGACATCAGGCGGATCGCGACCGATTTGAGACCCGAAGCGCTCGACGAGCTCGGCTTGGCCGGTGCACTGGTAACGCTGTCGGACCGGTTCGGTGAGCGTGTGGGCGTGACGATCGAGCGCCAGATCGAGCGTGACCTACCTCCGCTGAGCGAAGAGCAGGAGCTCGTGATCTACCGCGTGGCGCAGGAGGCGCTGACCAATGTTGCGCGCCACTCCGACAGCGAGGCCGCCCAGCTCATCCTGCGCGCGGACGATGGGCAGATTTCGCTCGACGTCGTCGACCGTGGCCGCGGACTCGCCGGCTGCCAGCCGGGCACCGGCGTCCTCGGGATGCGCGAGCGAGCGAACCTCGTGGGCGGCTCCCTTTCGATCGCCGGCGGCCCGGACGGCGGCACCGTCGTTCACCTGGCCCTTGCGAGTTCACCCGATGAGTAGTCCCCTCAAGATTCACATTCTTCTGGCCGATGACCACGCGTTGGTGCGCCGCGGGCTACGAATGGTGCTCGACAACCAGCCCGACCTCGAGGTCGTCGATGAAGTCGGAGACGGCGCACAGGCCGTGGAGAGAGGCGTGCAACCCGACGTTGATCTGGCGATCCTCGACGTGACGATGCCACGGATGACCGGTCTGGCCGCCACGCGCGAACTCGGGCAGCGGCGCCCGGAGCTGCGGGTGCTGATCCTCTCGATGCATGAGAACGAACAGTTCCTGTACGAGGCCTTGAAGGCGGGCGCCTCGGGGTACGTATTGAAATCGGCGGCCGATCGCGATCTGGTGGAGGCCTGCCGCGCAGCGATGCGAGGCGAGCCGTTTCTGTACCCGGGCGCGGTGACCGCCCTGATCCGCGACTTCCTTGATCGCGAGCGCAACGGCGGCCCTCTACGCGAGGACCCCCTGACCCCCCGCGAGCAGGAGGTCGTCAAGCTGATCGCCGAGAGCTACAGCAACCAGCAGATCGCCGACGCGCTCGTGATCAGTGTCAAGACGGTGGAGCGCCACCGAGCGAACATCCTCGAGAAGCTCGGCATGCACGACCGGGTTGAGCTCACCCGCTACGCGATCCGCCGCGGGCTGATCGAACCCTGACACACACCGCCCTCTGCTTCTACGGAGCACTTGGGGTCACCAGCGCCGCCAGATACAGCGACCACTCCATTCGCAACGGGCTCGGCGCGAGCCAATATCAAGGAAACCCCAGATTTGACAGGAGACTCAGATGAAACTCTTGACCCCACTATCCGCCGGCGCAGAATTCGTTGACTTCAACGACAGCGGCGGCCAGGTAATCGCCAGCTATCCCAACTACGGCGAGGCCCAGCACGCGATCGACCGCTTGGCCGATGTGCCATTCCCTGTGCAGTTCAGCGAGATCGTCGGGCGCGACCTGCGCATGGTCGAGCGGGTGACCGGCCGCATGACCGATGGCCGCGCAGCGGCTGCCGGCGCTGCCACAGGTGCCTGGTTCGGATTGTTGATTGGACTGTTGGTCGGGCTGTTCACGTTCGGACCCGCCTGGCTCGGACTCATTCTCGGAGGGCTACTGATCGGCTCCCTCTGGGGCGCCCTGTTCGGCTTCCTCATCCATCGGATGGGAAACGGACAGCACGACTTCGCGTCCCTGCGGTCCCTCGCCGCCAACCGTTATGACGTGATCGTCGCCGACGCGTACGCAGATCACGCCAGGCAGCTGCTCTCGCCGCTGGCCTGACCAAATCGAAACCCACCATCCACGAACAAGCAAAGAGACACGCCATGACAACCTCCCTCAGCTACCTCGCCGTTCAAGCTCACCTCCACGACCTGCACCGCGACAGCCGACGCCACCGCGGCTACGAAGCCCGCGTGCGGCAGATGGTGAGGCGCGCGCCGCCCCGACAGGTCACGCACCGGACGCACCACGTCCCCGTCGCCAGGCACCACTGAGCATCAGGAACCTCTCTGGGTCCTCTCACGCGTTTCTCAGCATGCTGGCTCATCGTGAGAGCTAGCCGCTAATTCAGCAATCAACAGACGACGCAAGGGAGCAATCCATGTTCACCCGCAGACTCACCAGGTCCATCGCCATAGGCGCCGCGGCGATCGCGATCGGGGGCGGTGCCTACGGCATCGTCAGCGCGACCGCCAGCACCGGCTCAGGCACCACGACGACGGCGACTGCCGCCTCCGCGGCAGCAGCGCAACCCGCGTCAGCCGGCGGGGGATCCAACGCTCGCTCTGGTCCGGCCGCGGGCGGATCGATCGGCAGGGTCAGCAGCATGTCCGCGTCGGGCTTCACCCTGTCTACCCCGACCGGCGGGAAGGTAACCATCAAGGAGACGTCGTCCACCAAGTACGAGAAGGGCACGACCGCGGCGTCGAAGAGCGCTGTCACGAAGGGCAAGACCGTCCTCGTGCTGGGAACGGATAACAACACGACGATCACCGCCACGCAGGTCATCGTCGGACCGCCGCAGCTCAACTCCAAGACCGCGTCCCAGGTGGTCGCCTTCAGCCGCGGCACGGCCGATAAGTCAAAAGCCGTTGGTCAGATCCCCGCCAGCTACAAGCAGGGGACCGGCACCATCCTCAAAGGAACCACCGCCAACAAGGCCACCGAAGCCGCCTTGCTGACCTACCCAGGCGGCGTCGTCGATCGAGTTGTGCAGCTGAGCAACGGCGATTACGAGGTGCACAACATCGGCGTCACCTGGCCCCACCACATCTTTGTCAACAAAGACTTCAAAGTAATCGGCGCCAACGACTGACCTCGAGGCGGACCGTGGGGTGCTGGCCGCGATCGTGTGCGCGCCAGCACCTGGGTCCTCACGCCCGTTCCGCGCGGCGGCGGGAGCCGTTGCCCGGGCGATCTGCTCCGCCGTCGCGATGCGTGGCACGGCGGACGAGCCAGGCCGTCGCCACCCCAACGAACACTCCGATGACGGTGTCGGCGAACCGCAAGATTGGCTGCTCCCAGGCGTTGCGCGGCTCAAGCTCGGCGACGACCATGACAACCGCGATCGTGACGCCGGTGGTGACCGAGTCGCCAGGCCTCCCGGCGAGCGTCACAAAGATCGTGCCGAGCGCGATCAGTGTCGCCATCGCCCAGGGGTGCGACCGCGCGATCAGCAGGTAGATCAGGCACAGCGCGAGGCTGACGGCTGTCGCGGCCATCCGCGAGACCGCCGCTGCAGAACTCTCTGTCTGTGTGTCACGGTAGACGAATACCGTCGCGATCACTGCCCACATCGCTCCGAGCAGGTCGTCCGAGGACGCCACCGAGTGGACGCCTCGTAGCAAGTGCGTGGTTGCCTCGTAGCTGACCAGGCACGCTATGCCGAGCGCGACACCATGAACGAGGGCCTCACTCGCGCCCGAGGTCGCGGAGATTCGTCTTCGCCAGCTCGACGATTTCGTCGGCTCGGCCGGAGAGGATCGTGCGGGTGGCATAGAGGGTGAACCCCTTAATCTGCTCGAGGGTGAGCTTCGGCGGCATCGACAGCTCCTGGCGGGCGGTGACGATGTCAATCACTGCCGGCCCATCGTGGGCGAAGGCGTCGCGTAGCGCTCCGTCTAGTTCGTCCGGGCGCTCAACCCGCACGCCGTGCAGCCCGATCGCGCGCGCGACGTCCGCAAAATTCGGGTTCTCGAGATCGGTCGCGTAGTTGACGATCCCCGCGGCCTTCATCTCGAGATCCACGAACGCCAGCGAGCCATTGTTGAACACGACGACCTTCACCGGCAACGCCAGCTGGCGAAGCGTGAGCAGCTCGCCGAACATCATCGCGACGCCCCCGTCCCCCGACAAGGTCACGACCTGCCGCTCGGGGTGCGAGGCCTGCACCCCGATCGCCTGAGGCAGCGCGTTAGCCATCGTCCCGTGGTTGAACGATCCCACGAGCCGGCGGCGGCCGTTCATCCTCAGATAGCGCGCCGCCCACACGACCGGCGACCCGACATCGGGCAGGAACACCGCGTCGTCGCTCGCGAGCCGGTCGATCGCCGCCGCGACCATCTGTGGGTGCAGTGGCGTGCCGTCACGGTCACCGTCGGCGAGCGCGTCGAGCCGCTTCCGAGCCCTCGCGTAATGAGCCCGCATCTGGTCCAGGTGCGTGGTGTCGTGTTTCGGGGTGAGCCGAGGGATGAGCGCGGCCACGGTGTCCTTCACGGTTCCGACCAGCGGGACGTCGACTCGGGTCCGGCGACCGATGTGCTCGCCTCGCAGATCGATTTGAATGACCGGGACATCCACCGGCGGATAGAACTGCCGATACGGGAAGTCGGTCCCGAGCATCACGAGCGCGTCGCAATGCTCCATCGCGCGATACCCCGAACTGAATCCGAGCAAGCCCGTCATCCCGACGTCGTACGGATTGTCGTGCTCGACGAACGCCTTGCCACGCAACGCGTGTACAACCGGCGACTGGAGCGCACCTGCGAACGAGATCAGCTCGTCGTGGGCGCCCTCGCACCCAGCGCCGGCCAGGATCGTTACCCTGCTGGCGGCGTTCAGGACGTCTGCCGCAGCCGCGAGCGCGACGTCATCAGGACACATCGCCGACGACGTCGAAAGGATCGCTTGACCCTCCGCGGGATCGCTCGCCTGCTCGAGGAACACCTCGCCCGGAATGACGAGCACCGCCGTTCCGCGCTGGGACAGCGCCGAACGGATCGCGACCTCGAGCAACCGCGGCATCTGCTCGGAGACGCTCACGAGCTCCACGTACACGCTGCACTCGCGGAAAAGCTCGGTCGGATGAGTCTCCTGAAAGTAGCCACCCCCGATCTCGACCCGAGGGATCTGTGCGGCGATCGCCAGCACCGGCACCCGGCTCCGCTGCGCCTCGAACAGTCCATTGATCAGGTGCAGGTTCCCGGGGCCACAACTTCCAACGCAGACCGCCAGCTGCCCGGTGACGGTCGCTTCTCCCGCCGCAGCGAACGCCGCGGCCTCTTCATGGCGGACGTGCTTCCACGCGAGCGTGCCGTCGCGGCGGAGCGCATCCGTGAAGCCATTCAGCGAGTCCCCCGGCACGCCATAGACGCGCTCGACACCCGAGGCCCGCAACGTCGACACGGCAACGTCGGCACTCCCCACTCCCTTTCGCGTGGCTGTCAGTGGCTCTTCAGCCCGCCAGCCTCGCACAACAGCCGGGTCCTCGGCAAGCCGTCCAGGCGACGCGAGCGCGACACCAGCCCTGGCCTGTTCTCGGCCGCGAGAACCGTTTGGGGCGTGCCGAGGGTCTATTGGAATGAACGCCTCCTCCCTTCGATCGAAAGGACCCAATGACCCACTTGAGTGATGACCTCGCCGGCACCTCGGCACGCCCCGACGGCGCTCAGCGTGCGACCTTCGCTGCCGGCTGCTTCTGGGGCATAGAGGCTGCCTTCCGCGAGCTCGAAGGCGTGCTCGACGTGACCGTCGGCTACACCGGCGGCACGACCCCTGATCCGTCTTACGAGCAGGTGTGTGGCGGCGCCACGGGCCACGCCGAGGCCGTCGAGGTGATGTTCGACCCGGCCACGGTGAGCTACCGGCAACTACTCGACACCTTCTGGCACATCCACAATCCGACCACCCTGAACCGCCAGGGCTGGGATCTCGGAAGCCAGTACCGCTCCGCGATCTTCTTCCACGATCCGGAGCAGGAGCGCCTCGCTTTCGGCACCCGCGAGTCCGAGCAGGAGTCGCTCGTCAAGCCGATCGTGACCGAGATCGTCCCGGCGACGACCTTCTACGCGGCCGAGGAGTACCACCAGCGCTACTTCGAGCGCTCGGGTTACCTGGCCTGCGGCGTCACGATCGAGGTGCCATCGACTCCCTAGTCCGTCAGTGTGCCTGCTCGAGCCGGAGGTACGGCTCGAGCAGCGAACGGAGCTGCATCCGCCCGCGATGAAGACGGCTCTTGAACGCCGCCTGGCGCACGCCGGCCACCGCCGCGGCCTCCTCGGTCGAGAGCCCTTCGAGGTCGCGCAGGACGACGGCCGCGCGCAGGTCGGCGGGCAGCTCAGCGAGTGCCCGCTCGAGCATCTGCTCGAATTCGCGGTCGAGTATGCGCGCCTGGGGGCCGGTGCCAATCGCGGCTGGTAGGGCGGCGATCGCGTCCTCGTCGTCGGGCTGGCTGGACTCGGTCGGCGGCGGGCGCCGGGCGAGCCGCCGCTGGGCCTCGTTGAAAGCGATCCGGTAGAGCCACGTCGAGAACTGGGAGCGCTCCTCGAACCGCGCCAGGCCCCGCCACGCGCGGAGGAAGACCTCCTGCGCAACCTCGTCGGCCTCCTGGGGGTTCAGTCCGAAGCGTCGTAGGGCGCCGAAGACGCGGGCCGAGTGCTCGGTCACGAGCTGCGCGAAGGCACTCTCGTCCCCCGCGCGAGCGCGCGCGATCAGGGCGCGCTCCTGGCCTGGATCAGTAGTCGGCTGATTCATGCAGCCGTCGCAGGACGGCGGTGGCGATGGCCGGCCCGTCGGCGACCGGTGCCGGCAGCGGCGCGCTCCGGAGCAGCGCGAGCATGTGCCGGAGGTCGTCGAGGACGCTCCGGCACTCGGGGCACTCCGCCGCATGGTGCTCGAGTCGCGCCCGAGCCTGCGTCCGCAGGTCGGAGTCCAAGTACGCGGACATGTGTGGCGGCGTCCACCGGTGGTCGCGCCGGAAGCGCAGCTCGTGCCAGAGAGGGCTCATCGGGGGTGTGACCCGGTCATCGACGCAAAAGGTTCGCAGACCACCGTGATGAACCGTTTGGGCGCCGAGCGGGTCAAACTAAGTACATGGAACCCGACAGGAGCACGATGACCAATCGAATCGAGAAGACCGAGGAGCAGTGGCGCCAGGAGCTGACGCCGGAGGCCTACAAGGTGCTCCGCCACAAGGGAACAGAGCGCCCCTTCACCGGTACCTACGTTCATACCAAGGAGGACGGCATCTACCGTTGCGCCGCCTGCGGCGCGGAGCTCTTCTCCTCGGACACCAAGTTCGACTCGGGCACCGGCTGGCCGAGCTTCACCGACCCGGCAAATCGCGCCAACGTCGAGCTGCACGAGGACCGAAGCCTGTTCATGCGCCGCACCGAGGTGACCTGCGCCACCTGTGGCGGGCACCTGGGCCACGTCTTCGACGATGGCCCCAACGGCTGCGACCGCTACTGCATCAACTCCGCCGCCCTCAAGCTCGACCCGGCGTCGGCCGAGTAGCCGATGTGCTGGGACCAGCTCCCGCGCGGCTGAGTGTCGCTTCGGTGATGAGGCGCGCGGTGTGCACGATGCTCGCCACCGCCGCTTCGGGGTCGAGGCCGTAGAGGTCGGTGAGGGTGAGCACTGGGTTACGGAGCGAAGGCGAGGATCGCGCGTTAGCGTTTGAGCGAGGCGAGCTCGTCGCGGATCGCTCGTACGAGCGGCGATCCGGCGAGGCGTTCCTCGAGCAGCGCGAGTGAGCGCTGATAGTGCCGGAGGCGGCGAGCGCGCAACTCGCGAGCCCGACCGGGCGTGCCGCTGCCCGCAGGATCGACTGCGGCCTCACGGCGTAGCTCGCGCAGCTTGGACAGCTTGTCGGCGGCGAATAACGTCAGCGCCTCGTCACCAGCGCCTGCAACCTGCCGGCGCAGTGCGGCCTTGCGCTTCGCGTAGCCGGAGATCCGGTCATCGTCGCTGACCGCGAGCACAAGCTCGGTGATCCGGTGCCCGAACCGCCGCCGCAGGCCCGCTGCGGTCGCGTCGGTCTTTTCGACGAGGTCGTGCATTACGCCGGCAGCGATCAGGCGATCAGACGCGTCTGCGTAGTAGAGCAGCGCCGCGACCTCACGGGGGTGAAGGATGAACGCGGTGCCGTCCGCTCGCTGCTGCGCTGCGTGCATTTGCTGGGGCTGGCGGCCAGCGGTCGGAGAGGCGGTTGGCAGGTGCTCGAGGATGGCTTATCGTGCCGAGCATGCGGACTGTCTCGCCTGAGGCGCGCGTGGCCGCCGAACCCAATCGGTGGGCCGTGCTCGCGCTTCTGGGGACCGCGCAGCTGATGGTGGTGCTGGACGCGACGATCGTCAACATTGCGCTGCCCTCCGCGCAGAAGGCCCTTCATTTCTCCATAGCTGACAGGGAGTGGATCGTCACCGCTTATGCGCTGGCGTTCGGCAGCCTACTGCTGCTGGGCGGCAAGCTCGGCGATCTGTTCGGCCGCAAATGGACTTTCATTGCCGGACTGAGTGGCTTTGCGATCGTGTCGGCGATCGGCGGGCAGTCGCAGAACTTCGCCATGCTCGTGTCCGCCCGGGCGCTGCAAGGCGTGTTCGGCGCCCTGCTGGCGCCGTCGGCGCTCGGGCTCCTGACGGTCACGTTCGCTGGCTCCCCGGACCGGCCGAAAGCATTCGGAATTTTCGGCGCGATCGCCGGCGGCGGGGCCTCCGTCGGTCTCGTTCTCGGCGGGGCGCTAACCCAGATCCTCTCCTGGCGCTGGTGCCTGTACGTCAACCTGGCGATCGCGGTGCCGACCGGCATCTTCGCGCTCCGGCTCCTGGTCAACCACAGCGATCCCGAGCGGGCCGGCATCGACGTGCCTGGCCTGCTCACCGCATCCGCTGGACTGTTCGCGATCGTTTACGGCTTCTCGAACGCAGAGACCCAATCGTGGACCGCCACGGCGACGATCATCGCGCTGGTCGCAGGCCCGGTGCTGCTGATCACCTTCGCCGTCATCGAGAGCCGCGTCAAGAACCCCCTGCTGCCGTTGCACATCGTGCGAGACCGCGCCCGCGGCGATGCATACCTGTCGGTCCTGCTCGCCTCTGCCGGTGTGTTCGGGGTGTTCTTCTTCCTCACCTACTACATGCAGCTGACGCTCCACTTCTCGCCGCTGACCGCTGGCCTGGCCTTCCTCCCAATGACGGGCGTGCTGGTGGCCACCTCGGTCACGGCGCAGACCCGCGTGCTGCCTCGCACCGGCGCCAAGCCGCTCGTGATGACCGGGATGACGCTCGCGGTGATCGCGATGATCATCTTCACCCGGCTAACGCCCGGCGGTGCCTACGCCACGCACGTGCTCCCGGGGCTGCTCGTGATCGGAATGGGCATGGGGTGCATCTTCGCGCCCGCGATCGGAACCGCGACCCTCGGCGTCGAGGTCCGCGAGACCGGCGTCGCCTCGGCAATGGTCAACACCTCCCAGCAGGTCGGCGGCGCCGTCGGGCTCGCGCTGCTGAGCACGCTGTCGGCGAGCGCCGCGACCAACTACGCCCGCGCCCACCCCCGCCTTCCCGGGCTGGCCAGCGCCGCGGCCGTCCACGGCTACACGACTGGCTTCTCGGTGGCGGCGGGCATCTTCGCGGCCGGCTTCGTCCTCGCGCTGGTGATCCTGCCCTCGAAGGCCGGGGCGCACGAGTGCACGCTTAGGACGGCGCTCGCCCGCGGAATCGCCTACGCGCACCACCTCGATGCTGCCGCCGTCGCCACGAGCCATTCCCTGCACATCAGCACCCGACCTCCGCCACCGCCTGAGCGAGACGGATCGCCGGACCGCCACGACGTCCCGGCTCCCGACCCCTCTCCTCCTTGAGAATGCGACGGTAGGTCCGGCTACCGAGCGGGGTGCTGGGGCGCGATCAGCACCGGGCGTTCGGCGTGCGCGGACAGTTGGTGCGAGACGCTGCCCAGGACTGCGCTCGCGAACGCGCCCCGTCCACGTTGACCACAGACGATCAGGGAGGCGTCGATCTCGCGAGCGACCTCACTGATCGTCTTGGCCACCGACTCGTCCGCCCGCTCGACACGTGCAGTGGCGTTGTAGCCGCGCCTGCGGAGGCCCTCGGCACCATGCTCGGCGAGCCGACGCGCGGCGGCGATCTCCTCCTCGTCGATTTGGCCTTCGTTCGGCACCGCCGCCAGCAGCGAACCTCCCCTGGCCAGCTGGACGGCTACTGGCGTCCACGCGACCAGGACCACGGCATCGGCCGGATGCATGACGAGCTCGACGGCGACCGACAGCGCCGCGGTCGATCCCTCAGAGCCGTCTTGACAGAACAACACCGGTCTATCCATCGCTGCCCTTTGTCATCGTGATGATCATCTCCTCGAGATTGCTCCACTAGAAGTTGATCAAAACGCCCGCCGAGATGCATGGCAGGACCGGCAAACGGCTGCTAACCTCGAAGCGCCGATAGTGGGCTGATGTCGTGGGCGGGGAACGTCCTCCCGGGCCGTGAGAATGCGGGTTCCTGACGCCTGCAGTCTCGACCCAGGAGGACACCCAGTTGGTGAAGCCAGAGGCTCGTCTCAGAACAGTAGAAGTGACGGCGGACGGTGAGGGGCTGGTGTCGCACGCGGGCGTGGCGTTGTTGGTCGAGTTGGCCGACAGGGTCGGACTGACCGGTGCGCTGTCCGGAGCTTTGGCCGGGACGCGAGAGCGGCGCTCGGCGCACGATCCCGGCCGGGTTCTGCGTGACGTGGCGGTGATGCTCGCTGACGGCGGCGATTGCGTCACGGACATGGATGCGTATCGGGGTCAGGAGCGGCTGTTCGGCGCGCGCGCGTCGGAGACAACAACGCATCGGGTGATCAAGGCGATCGACGACGCGCTGCTGGGCCGTGTGCGCGCCGCCAGGGCCGCGGCCCGAGCGCGGGTGTGGGACGCGGGCGCGCGGCCGGAGACGATCACGTTGAACATCGACGCGACGCTTTTGACCGCGCATTCGGAGAAGGAGCTGGCGGCCGGCAACTACAAGCACGGGTACGGCTTTCACCCGTTGTGTTGCTATCTGGACGAGACCGGCGAGGCGCTCGCCGCGATCCTTCGACCCGGGAACGCCGGGTCGAACACCGCAGCCGATCACTTCACGGTGCTCGGGCTCGCACTCGCACAGTTGCCGGCCGAGGACCTCCTGCGAGAGATCCTCGTCCGCACCGACATCGGCGGTCAGACGCACGCGTTCACCGCGGACTGCCGCGAGGCGGGGATCCGGTTCTCGGTCGGTTACGAGCTGACCGCCACGGTCCGCGCCGCGATCCTCGAACTCCCCGAAGCCGCGTGGGTGCAGGCGATCGACGCCGGCGGCGTCGATCGGGACGGCGCTTGGGTCGCCGAGTTGACCGACCGCCTCGACCTGTCTGCGTGGCCGGATGGCTCCCGGCTGATCTGCCGCAGCGAGCGTCCGCATCCCGGCGCTCAATTTCAGATCTTCGACGAGCATGGCTACCGGTACACGTGCTTTCTCACCGACCAGGACGGCAACGACATCGCCGTCCTGGAGCTGCTTCACCGCGGCCGCGCCCGGGTCGAGGACAGCATCCGCTGTGGCAAGGACACCGGCATGCGCAACCTCCCGCACCACGCCTTCGAGCACAACCAGACCTGGCTGGAGCTCTCGCTGATCGCCCAAGACCTGTTGACGTGGATGAAGATGATCTGCCTCACCGGCGAGCTCGCGACCGCCGAACCGAAACGACTTCGCCAACGGCTGCTGCACACCGCAGCCAAGCTCGTGCGCCACGGACGACGCACCCACCTCAAGCTCGACCGCGACTGGCCATGGGCCGCAGCGCTCGCCGACGCGTTCGAGCGACTCCGAGCGATCCCGGCGCTCTGCTGAGCGCCAACCGCTTCCCCGGGCCACCACTGACAATCACACCAGCACCCGACAGGTCGGCCCCTGCCCAAAATCGACGGCCGCGGCACACCACCGGCCACGACATCGCCGACCGAGCCACGATTCCGCCCGTCAATCGCTCTCACACCATCCCTTCACCACCAGCCGAGCGGACGGCCCTCACCATCATGTCGCTATCGGCGCTTCGAGGTTAAGCGTCGG
>Ga0302325_10021476_pt1 | contig 13515 bp, 5 predicted proteins | sample Palsa_T0_2_FD_201948 | JGI IMG/M metagenome (GOLD analysis project Ga0302325, IMG submission 201948) | Peat permafrost microbial communities from Stordalen Mire near Abisko, Sweden - Palsa_T0_2 | ecosystem: Environmental > Terrestrial > Soil > Palsa > Peat permafrost | place: Sweden: Abisko... | reverse complement strand
GCCGCAAAGGGCTTTATAAAATTCCTTCCCACGATTTTAAGCAATAATATCCAAGTTTACTCTAATAAGTCAAAAAGCAAAGCTATAAACGGCTTTATTAGCGCCGGATCTATAACTTATTAGTTTAGCATCTATATCGACTGCAAGTTATACTCTTTTAGCTAGTATATAAAGGTATTTAACGCTAAAGCATTAGCGGCTCTTATTAGAGCTTATATTGCCTTAATACTCCCCTTTACTTAGCTTACAACGGACCTTTAAGTCTTCTTTGATAACTTAAAGGTAGCTATAAGACTCTTAAGCCCGTTTATAAGCTCCTTGCAATTAGTATTTAAGGAGTTTTAAGATATAGCCCGCAAATGGCCTCTATAAACTAGACTCTTATATACTTGCCTTAGCGCAATTTATATCTGTTAAATCCCGGGCCACCTCTTAATCCCCGGTAACAAGGAAGCTAATAAAGCTATAAAAGCAAGTATAATACTCTCCCCCCTTGTAAATGCTATATGCACTTTAGCTTCACTTAAATAGATCGCAAAATAAAAGCTAAAAGAGTAATTCTTTAGCTTTAGCGTATAATAGCCCCGGCAAGCTACTAAGAACTATAAATCTAGTATTACCCTTCCTTTTTCCCCCTTAAGAGATAAGACTTAAGCCGAATCTTAGCTATAAAGTCTTACTATAAAGACTTTATAAACTATTATATACGCTTTAATTACACGAACGCTTTATTAACGTGCTTTTATAGAAAGCAAAAATCGCCTTTATACTTCTTCTTTTGCTATAAAGGCAAAGTAGTTAAAACTTTAAGCTATAAGCCCCCGTTAAAGGCTATTCCTTGGCTTTTAAGATCCCCGGCAAGAACCGAGAAGCTTATAAAATGGTTTTCTTAAATTAAATTTTATTAGAGGATTTGTCTTCTTTATTAAAACCCTTAGCAAGACTAGCAATATAACCTTTTCCTTTATTATTTTATCTCTTTTATCTTTCTTTTTGTCTTATTATAACTTATAGACAAGAGGAGCGGAATCGGAGCGTTTATAGATTAGCGGGCTAAGGGATTATACTACAACGGGTAAGCAATAAACCGTTCCTTTCCCGAGAGAATTACTTATAAGCTATAGCAATTATATAAACCCTACTATAGCTTATATTATACTTGTAAAGCATTATATAATTAGTAGCACTAGATAAAAGCCCGGGGGCCTCCCTCCCCCGGCGTCCTTTGCCCCCCCGGGGCCTTAAGACACGTGACTAGATCACGTGCTCCGCACGGACGTAAAATAGACACACACACACACACACTTACCGCGATCTTATTATCAAAACCTTCCGGTAGACTAGGCTTTCCTTAAACCCCGATGGATCGGAAGATTTAAAGCTTAAGATACGTGACTTGCCTTATTAAGATTACAAGCATGCGGAAGGATAGAATGGTAAAGTAATGATGAGAATATTAGTAGCAGTAAAGCAATTGATGATATTATATTTAAGCTAAAGTGCATAAGATAGATGGTGCGCCTAGTACGCTAAAGGGTAAATATAAGGTTCCTAGATAACTTAGCACCACTAAAACACCCTAAATTCTAACACGCCCCCATGCTAAGTACATCTTATAGCTAAATGCACTATTCACTGTGCTCCTAAATTAGGAAATAATAAAGCTATTCCCACATTCCACGATTAGCCTCGTTAACTCTTGCAAAAGCTACTATTCTAGGCTAGCTTTAGATGCCTACTCTCCTTGCAGGAGTTTAGCACCTCTCTAGGGCATTTTTAGCACTTAAATTGCAGTATAAGAGTACTAATATCCAGCTTATATATCCAGTCCCATTGATATACAATGCTTATAGTATCCATCGATCGGCAGTTGCTTAGTGAGAATATCAGCAAGTTGCTCTATACTAAGGATATATTCGATCTGCAACCTATTCCTTTGCACTATATCGTTCTATATATACAAATATCTGATCTTAATGTGTTTTGCCTTGTTATGATGCTTCGTATCCTTTATTAGATCGATTCCGCCGAGGTTATCGCATTGTAAGATTAGCATTTAAGGTATTTCGTGCAAATCGAGGGTTATTTTCTCTAGCCAAGCTACCTCTTTTGCTCCTTCATTTGCAGCTATTATTTCAGCTTCTATCGAGCTTTGCGCAGTCGACTTTTGACGTTATAACATCTATGATACCACGCCCCTATACTATATAACTGTATAGCTATAAAATGACACCCTGTTGTCCTTTATTCCCCATGTAAAATCCGAGTATATATTATATTGCCGATCTTAAATCGGTCCCGAATATACAATTCCAATTGTACAAGTTCTGTTAAGATATCGCAAAAGTTGTTTAGCAAATGCAAGGTGTATAGCTCCCGGATTTGCTATAAATCGAGCTAATTGTCTAACATTATAGCTAATATCGGGTCAAGTGTTATTTGCAAGGTAAATCGTACAACTAACAATCTGCTTATATACTATAACTTCGTCTTCTAATATAATGTCGTTATCGGCTCGAGGTTTAAGGACAATAAATGCTAAGATTAGTAGTTTTAAGGGGTTTAATCGATCTATTTTTAGTTGTTCTAATAGCTTTGTAGTATATAATTCCTAGTATATCTTAAGGGTTCAATTTGTACGATTGCGTTCGATTTAGAATCCTACAAAGACTTTAGCTAAGCTTAAGTCTTTGCTATCTTACTGTTTTAAGATCTTAAACTTGATAATATTGACTTATTTACATGCGCCCACGATTAGCATATCATCTACAAATAGAAGGATTAATACTCCCTCCCTTATAAAGAGGTTAAGGTCGCTATTACTCGGTTTAAGGCTTAATTCATTAAAGAACTGCTTAATTATAAGGAACTATTCCCTTGGTGCTTATTTCAATTTGTATAGCGCTTTGTTAAGTAGCAAATAGGCGTCCTCTATGCTTATAAGTTCCGGAAACACTTGCTTAAATAGTTCGCGTAATTCTAAGAGTTATAAACAAATGGTTTCCTTGAGCGGCAGATTAAGGAATACAATATTGATATTAATATAATCGATTTCTAGGTCTTCTTCTACAGCTTTTGCTAGTAGAATTTGTAAAGTTATATATTATACAACTAATGAAAATGTCTTAAAATAATCAATTCTAGCTTGTTGTTTGTATCCTCTAGCAACTAGTCTTGCTTTTCTTCTCCCTAGTAAACTATTAGCTTTAAATTTCTGCTATAAAACTTAGCGCGCAATTATCGAGGAGTTATTTGCAAGAATGCGCCCCCTAATAATTTTAAAGGTATTTATCTTCTTTAAGGACTTTAATTTGTCTAGAATGCTAAGTACCCAATTTGTAGCATCTTACGTAAGGGCCTAATCTAAATCAACTGCTTCAAATAGCGCGGTCGGTGCTCCTAAAGAAGTTAACTAATCAAGTTTAATTTATATAGCTTTTATTGCAATTGCTAGTCGTACAACTTTATTGTTAAAGACTCTTCTAATTGGAATACGGCCTATACGATTTGCCCTAGCATATAATATACGCATAATGCTACTGCTTTTAGCAATTATATAAACAGGATTTGCACTTATTTCAATGCGATCGGGAATTGCACCTATTTTAGTGAGTTGTAGTATAAAATTTGCACTTATTTTAGTACAACTAGGAACTACACCTATTTTAGTGAGTCTTATACGATTTATAGCATTTGTACTTATTTTAGTACGATTGCTAATTGAATTAGCACTTATTTTAGTGCGACTGCTAGTCTAAACTAGTCTGTTTTGCATGGGTTAATGGGCTAGTGGCAGTGGCCATTCTAGTGCATTTTGCATATCTTGCTAGTATTTCCTCTAAGGATACAAGTACTTATTACAGCCAATGTTTATATAAGTCTCTTCTTAGCATAATAGCATATTATACAATTTGTAAATAGAACTGCCTTTTATTCCAATAAAGACGTATAAATTAGTCTTAATCCTTAGAATATCCTTCTTAGGGAATTTGTCTTTAAATAAAATTAGCTATACTAAACATCCGAAAATAATTATTTTCTTGAAATTAAGGAGCTTATCCAAGTATGCTTCTATTAGTGTTGTAGCATCCTTTGCAATTCCTTTGCTATATAGTAAGGCGGTAGTAGGAATCCGATTTTTGATATATCTTAAATGTTTAATAGCAAAATACTAGAATTCCGGTAGTAATTTAGCTTAGTAAACTATAAACTATACTTTGCAATTGATAGTATATATAACTTGTTTAGAGACTTCGTTTATTAAATGCTTAAATGGTAAATATAGTTTAAACTAAGTCCTTTTAGACTTTAGATGATTTTAGAAGGCTTAGCCGAACTCTCCCCTTCTATTATTAGCTTTAACTACTATTGCTTGTATTATAGTTTCGTTTTAAATCACGTCCAAAAGCTTAATTAAGATTAGTAGTATTGTTGCTATTAATTTATCCTTAAGTAGTTAAACCTATATAGTCCTTGTAGTATTGTCGATCAAGAGAAGGTAATAATAGTATCTTTGTATAGATTAGTGTCTAATTCCTAAAATATTATAGTAAAGCTTCTTTCCTTTAATAGTTTCTTTGATATTTATTTTGCGTTCGAATGATTCCTTTATTTTGCTTGCTAAACACGACTTATAGTCCCTTCTACTAGCTATAATTGCTTGTTTAGTAAAGTGTATACCTAGTAACTTATGTCGTAGCTTATTTATATCTTTATAGTTTATGTGACTTAGTTGTCGATGCTAAAGCTTAATAGTCGATTCATCTAATTGCTTGTAATCCTTATAATCTATAGCATTAAATGTAGTGTTGTCTTTTAGGATAAATAGTCTATTAGATGTAGTAAGAGCTGTAAATAGTATTATTTCATCTTTAAAGCAAGTTGTAATATTATCTTAAAATATTATTGCGTAACTATCGGAATTTAAGGCCTTAACTAATATCAATTTTGTTGTGCTAAATGCTAGAACTAGCTATACGCAATTTAAGTATATTCCCCTTACAATTGCAAGTTTGTAACTTATAGATTGTTAGTATAATTTGTCAGCGATTTGTATAAGTTTTAGTGTCGACTATAAAGTAAAGCTTATCAAGTCTACTATTTTACTAGTATAATTAAATAATGCACTAAAGTCGATAATCTATTAGTTAAAGCTAGTACTTATTAGGGCAGTTAGACCGGTTAAATTAGTCGGATAAAACGCAACGAACGATAATAAACCTTTATTATATTCCTCTAGCTTGCTAGCTATGTTAGTAGATTTCTTAGACTTTTTAAGTACAAGTTCCTAAGCCCTTTTATATGCATAGTAGTCCCTCTGCTAATAGCCCTTCTTGTGACAAAATTTACAATTATCCTTTCCGACCTTTTATATGCTAGTCGGTTTTGATAAATCAAATAAATTGTCCTAATTGTTCCTTTCTCCTTTGCTATAGCCTCTGCCTTTGCCCCCTTTGCCTTTGCCTCCTTTACCTCCTCTGTTACCTTTGCCACCTTTACTACTACTAGCAAATGCAGCAGTAAGGTAACGATTGGTTATTCGATTAATTAAAGGGAAATAATAGCTTAGGGCAAGTCGAGTTTATTACGGGATATCTAGTTCTTTTGTTGTTGCTATACTAAATCACTAAAGGGGAGAGAGTCTAGCAACTTTTCAAGTATATCCTCATCTATAAGCTTGCGCTAGCTTGTTGCTAGTAAGGTTTTGTAGGAATTAAGGCGCCCGACAAATAATTTAACTATTTCTTTTGTAAGATCGAATGTTTATTTGTTAAAAGTGCTCTTAATTCGAGTAACTTATACAAGATCTTCTACTCGATCGGATTTCTTAAGCTCCTTCTAGAGTCTAACGATATCCTTTGCTATAATTGATAGCATAATTGAGCTAAAGTAGTCTTTGCTAACTAATCCAAAGATGATTTAAATGCCAATTGCTCTACAGTTAGTCTAGTTTGTATAGCGTGCAATAGCAGCTATATTACCGGCAGTAGGATTAAGAATATCCTCGGTTTCATTAATAATGCTCCAAGCCTTAGCGTTAACTAGAGCTATTATACAAGACTATACGAATAAGGCATAGTTGTCTCTTGTAAAAACGAGTACTTTACCCCATTTGGTAGTATTGTATTTATCCGCAGTAATGTCGGATGAAGAGGCTATTCTATCGATTCTATCGTATAGTAAAGTGTCGTTTTAGCGACGGTGAGGTGTGCGACAGTAAGGTTTAAGTATTGCGATCCGGGCTTATAACCTGTTAAGATTACGAGCATGCGGAAGGACAAAATGGTAAAGTAATAATAAGAATGCTAGTAGCAATAAAGCAATTGATGATATTATATTCAGGCTAAAGTGCATAAGATAGATGGTGCGCCCGGTACGCTAGAGGGTAAATATAGGGTTCCTGGATGACTCAGCACCACTGAAACACCCTAAATTCTAACATGCCTAGAATTAAAGTAGGGGACTAGACGCGCGAGGATGTGGTTATAATTCTAAGTAAAACATTAAGCCTCTTACTTAACTTTATGCTAATATATCCCTAGACGAAGAAACTATCGAAGTTTCCTCTCTATCTCCATCTTCTCCTTTATTAACTTTAGCATCTACTCCGCTTCCTCCTCTCCCTTTTACTCTCCGCGCATATACTTGCACTCGTCATTTATATTGTACTGATTAAGAGGCTAGAGACGGCATTAAAAGTAGGGCTCCGATCGAACTTGCGAACTAATTCGATTCGTCGAATATTTGTCGAATTAGGTGCGAATCGAACTTCGATTTTATAAGTTCGAAGTTCGTCGAACTTCACGAGATTTTTAAGTCTATATATATGAGGTTTCTCGTGACGTTTTCTCTTAAATTTGAGGCTATTCACAACACTAGATATTTTCTTTCTAGTGAAATTTCCTACTACATTTGAAGTTACCGTATTTAAACATTATCTATAATACCTAACACGTGATACTTTGAATTTTTTACACTTGACCAGCTATTAGACGACAAATATAATCTTTTAATAAGATTAATGCCCTTAAAGTCTCCGCATTCATTAACATACAATAAAGTCTTTAGATTTACCTAGCGATATTAAAAAGCCTTACAACGTTTACCTTTAACCCTAAAATAGGGAGATAATCACGTGCAATAGAGTATATATAAGGAAACTCTTACTTGTAAGCCTACTACTAGTTTAATACCCGCTAAGCTAAATTCTCCTTCTTATTCAATACAAAGTTAACCCTTAATAGATTCTTCGGCAGGACTCGAGGATCGGTGGCAGCGACGCTAAGGTGTATTTCTAGTAAGGGGAGCCATTTTATATTAATTAGCATATATCTCATTATAAGAGCACTAGTCTTACGCGTTAGGGGTCCAATTGGAGTGTTTAGGGGCTAAAAACAAGTGGAATTAGCACATATTACTCTAGAGAGTTTACTTTAGTGTAAAAATCTTTTTAGCTTAATTAATTATTACCAATTAAGAATAACTTTACATTTCCACGTAGTTCACGTAATAAAAGTCACGAGAGTTCGTCGAACTGCGAATATTCGACAAATTTAGTTCAATTCACTGCAAATTAAATAGTTATATAGGTTCAATTCGAAATGGTCGAATCGAATTTTGCCAAGTTCGAACCTATTCAATTCGATCGGAGCCCTAATTAAAAGTGCTTCGGAATCGGAGGCTGATATTACGACTAATACGGGGTTTAATACTAACGATATTGTTGATTCTAATGACGAGGAGGACTTTGATCCAGTTGTGGACGACGATAACCTCATTGATATAGATATGGACTAAGGGGGCCAATTAGATGGCTAGGGTCAAGTCGATAGAGGGGCAATGGGGCTGATTTGTGGCTGTTCTCTTCTTATCTCCTTATCCCTAAGATAATATCTTAACTCTCCTTAATCAACCTCTCTTTAGAACCTTACCTTCTGGGGGCGTAGTATCTTCAAAATCGTATTATCTTGTTATCCAATTAATACGGTAGTCTAGGGTATTAATTCTAGCTCTTCAAGCCTCCCTTTCTTCTGTATATATTCTCCTGGAATCAAGAACGTCATACTCTATGTCGCAAGTTGAGGGATCTACAGCCTATGGGAAGGTACAATCTCTCATTAAGTGTAGTAAATATCAAAGCTAATAAGGAGGAAAGGTTTTGTTGGTGGACCAGAACCTGTCCTGAACATGGGGTAAGCTAGCCCGATCGGGACTAACTCACAATGAGACCTGAGCCCCGTCATGGATTGTACAGCATGACACTCTACGCCCATGTGACCGAGCCACAAACCACGTGATTCTTGCCAACAAATAAATTACCTACCTTATTCTTTCAAGAATGCCGCCAACCTCTCAATCGTCATATCCTGAGCCAGCAGCTCCATCATGCTAACATTCTTCTTGAATGTTTGGTACATCCAATGCCTGAACTCGCTAGCGATCATACTATCAATGCCAAGGGAAGAAAGGCTGGCCTCCATCTTGAGATTCTCAATCGGGGTCCACAGCAACTTCGCCAACCGCTCTGCCACAATATCCTTAATCTCCCCTTTAGATCCGCGCATCCCATCCACATCCATCCCTTGAATTTTCCGCATGGCATGCACACCAACGATGCCCCATCGTGCATCACGACCCCAAAGCGGCACCGGGACGGCACCTGAGTCCACCAGCGCTCGCAGCTTCGTTGGTTCCGTACCCAACGCCACAGGATTCTCCAGCAACTCAGATGCGGAGCATGGTTCTTGGCGAAATAGTGCCGTGCCGAACAATGCCATCAGCTCATGGCCGAGTGTGATGTAGTGACCGTTACGGTTTAGATGCATCATGTTGTGCTGGTGACGGGACATGAAACCTGCATCGCCAATGACACCGAGATCGATGCTCGTAGCTGTAAGGCCCAACTTTCGCCTGTAGCGTGCAAACTCATCCATGTAGCAGTTCGCGGCAGAGTACGAGGACTGCGTTGCCGCGTGAGAGATGCTGGTCAGCGAGCTTAGCATGACAAAGAAGTCGAGAGGACACCCGAGTTCGAGCGAAACTTCGTGCAAGTAGATGTTCCCTTCGATCTTGGGTTTGAAGGTGTCTCGAACCTCGTCGATTGTGAGCCTGTTGAATTCCTTGTTCCGCAGCACAAGTGCTGAGTTGATGATACCACGGATAGGGAACTTGGATGTCGTGAGTGCACGTTGGACATCAGCGCGCAGGCATACGCTTCCTTGGACTGTATCTACTGTAGCACCCATCAATCGGAGCTGATCGACCGTCTCTTGGGCTTCTCCTTCGACTGATGATCTTGCTAGGAACACAATGTGTTGTGCACCTTGTAGAACCATCCATTTGCTGAGGTGAGCACCAATACCACGTAGTCCTCCAACGACGAGGTACGCTGCATCGGAATGGAACTCTGGCTTGCTTGGAGAGGGCAGGTATGGTAACTCATCTTCATCTCCGTACGTGAGAATAAGCTTTCCAGTGTGTTGAAAGCGCGAGAACTGCGTGTATGCGTGGCCTATTTCGGAAATAGAAAACGTGTGTACCGGCAGTGGCGCTATCTGCCTAGAACGATACAGAGCCCCGACGGTGTTCATGAGACTAGTCATTATAGAAGGTTTCTTTTCGCAGACATAATGCATGTCCACAGCCAAGAAGCTGACACCTTGGTTGAATTTTGCCAAGCTCAGCGTACCGTTGTCGACAATGTCCGCTTTCTTTAACTCAACAAATCGACCGAATGGCGCAACCAATGGCCAGGAGACTTGGTGCAGGTAGTCTCCAGAAGAGGTATTAAGCACAATATCGAAACCGTTGCCGTCTGTTGCATTCTTCATTTCTGTGAATGCAGAGAAATCCCGAGAAGAGAAAATACGATCTGATGCAATACCTATATCTTGTAACAGCTTGCGCTTTGCCTCAGATCCTGCTGTAACGAAGATGTCAGCGCCGTAGAGACGTGCAATTGCTATTGCTGCCATCCCGAACCCTCCTGTGGCACTCTGGATAAGTATGGTTTCTCCTGGCTGTAGCCGGCTCACGGTCACTATGGCGTACAACGCTGTGCAGTATGCAGATGGAAGCGAGGCAAGATTCTCGAAAGGCTCATCGTCAATCGCCTTTTGACAAACATTGGCAGGAATATGCGTGATATTGCCAAATCTCCCAGCACTCATGCCGAAAACTCTGTCGCCAACCAAAAATCCATTGCTCCCAGCACCGATCTGGGTCACTACTCCAGAGAACTCGGAACCGAGGTCGTCAGTATCATAACCTCCAGTGAGAGCGCTGAGTTCCTACTGCACGTTAGTCTTTGCGCAATAGATATCTGTTAGATTACATACCACCATGTTCATTCCGATAGCTTTCACCTTGACCTCGATATAGCCTGGCTTTAGTGGACCTTTTAAAGCATCATCGGGTCGGAATACTAAGGCGCTCAAGCGTCCAGCGTCTGTGGTGCTGATTCGCACCGGCCCAAGCTCTTTCAGCGGTGTCAAGACTGGAGACTGGTCTGTCCCTTCCGAGCGGGCAAAATCGTTGATGAGTCTCTCATCAGGAACCAGTCTAGAAATCAGCCATCTCCCTTCGTGCTGTCGGTACTGTTTATCTCTTCCCTCAGGGAGATTATCTTCATAATGGAGGATCTGCGCTGCCATGTATTCGTCTCTTAGGGAACTCTTCTCAAAGTCCATGCTTGCCACTTGCATCTGTGGATTGATGTCCAGACACTGGAAGAAACCATTGACCAATGCAGCTTCAGGCTCTACACCAGCCATCAAGCCTCCTTGGGTGACCCAGAGAATACTGTCAGCTGCTCGCATCAACTTCTGGAATTCGAGCCAGGCTGGCCCTTCAATATCCTTCCAGATTAACTTTTCAAGCTCAGCGAGAACAATTACTCGACCAGCGTCATCCCATTCTGCAGCATCTGTCAAACCAGGTTCTACAAGAGCCCGATGCTTAACAGAAAGGCCACGAGATCGCGCCAATTGTTCGATATGGCGAGAAGCCTCGGTGGGATGCGACCAATGAACCACCGTGATAGTCTGCTCCCGCTTCGCTATTGACGTCTCTGCTGGCAAAGAAGTGGCTGTCAAAACTGTGAATCCGTGGTCTTCCGGGATATCGTTTACCGAAAGCTCTAACTCGGAAAATCCAGCTTTGGTGAAGCCCTCGGCCCATTGCTGTGGAGTCCAGAAAGGATGACGGGTCCGACCCTCATCGTAACCTTTGTAGAAACCAGGTAGCAGTCCCTAAAACCGTCAGTTTTGCTCAATGCCAGAGACGAGTTCACCTACCATGCAAAATGTCTGGTCATGCCATTCAGCGGTAATCTCTGACAGAAGAATCTTGCCTCCTGGCTTCAGCAACTTCCGTATTTTCTTTAGGGCATTGGTTATGTTCGCCGTCACATGAACGGTACAAGAGGCTATAACCAGATCGAAAGATTCCGGCTCATATTCTTGCTCCTCTGGATCCTTCTCCATATCGTACAGCTTATACTCAATGTCTTCATATTGTGCGAATCTGGAACTCGCGTGGACAAAGAAGGATGTTGAAATATCCGTGTAAGCGAAGCTGGAATATCTCTTCGTTCCGCCGACGGTCAGTCTTTTGAGAACAAGTTCTGTTGCAGAACCTGTTCCTGCGCCAATCTCTATGATCTTCATGTCTGGATTCTTGAATCCCATGATCTCGATTGCGCGTTCGAATTTGTCGTAGATGAGTTGGGTAGCATAGAATTTGCCGAGCAGCTCATTCGAGGTTGCAATGTCCAGGACTGAAATTTCACCGCTAATGATCCGATGGAGATTCTCATGCAGTGCCCATGACCATTCTGTTCCTGGAGGAGCAAGAGGTCGTTCCTTCTCGATCTCAATCTCGCGCTCTTCCAAAGTCATGTTATACATCTCCGGATATTTCGTCTTTATTTCGTTCAAGAGCCAGTGGGCCCATTCGATGAAGTGCTTATTTTCGGTGTTCAGCGGCTCCATAATCATGAGATGAGGATATTTCTGCGAAAACTGCCTCACGACCATCTGCGTCAAATACACTCTCTGTTTCCTGGGATAGTCGTATTGCTTTGGCCAGTATTTCTCAGATGGAAAGTACAGCTCTAAATTGTCCTTCGTGATGGCATCATAATCATCATCCCATACTAGACGCCAAAAGGCTTCTCTTTTCCTTGCTGGTCCAGCGTCATCTCCTGCGGGAATACCGACGAATCGCAGTCCATGAAGACCGATCACCACCTTTCCCTGGTCGTCCAGAAGCTGAGCGTTTCCATATAGTCCCTTGAAGCCAACGTAATTGCCGCTGCATTCGAGTGACGCCAACTTCTCCGCCCCTCTATCCTCGAAGATCTCAAGTCTCTCTACCGATACGGGCACGAATGCTTGAGCTGACCCCGAAGTTCCTGCCGCGAGGACTGACAGCTGAAGACAGTTGTCTAGAACTGTTGGGTGGACGATGTAATCTGACTCGAAATCCATCCCGGTCATTTCTGGAGAGGTTGTGACTTTGATTTTTGCACTAGCACGATGCTGCTTAGCTTCCAATGATATTTTGGAGAGTCTTCTGAAGCTTGGTCCAAACACAAGGCCCTTGCTCTGAGTTATCTCATCATACCACCTCGACTCAAGTATAGATTGGCTGTGTGCCATATCGGCAATTGGCAGAATCCTCGAGCTCGAATGCTGATTATTTGCCATACAGCTGATCCGTCCTTTCGCATGCTCGGTAGAAATGCCATCTTTCACAGACGATACATTAAACTGCCAGCAATTCCCCGAGATCGTAGTATCACCCAGCGCCTGCTTCTGCATCGTAAGAAAGACCTCAATATCAGTGTCCACCATCATAGCGGCACCGATGTACACGCCTTCCAGCACGAAAATATCGGATGGCCCATCACGGACTTGTCGCATAGCTTCAACAGCCATTGACATAAACCCCGCCGCGGGAAAAATGTAGTGCTCTCCGACTTTGTGGTCAGCTAGCCAGGGAACATCGTTCAAGGAGAGAACATTACGCCAGATACGGATATTCATTGCTGTTCCTGGTGTGGCGGAACCGAGAAGATCGTGGCGTGGATAAGGCCTGAAGCGCCATTCACGATCTGTTCTATTTTCGTTCACAAGGATTCGGGAATGGTCCCATTGGTAGGAGGGAAAATCGACGAGGAAAGATCCTTTGCCGTTGATTCGGTTGAGATCGATATCATAGCCACACAGTGCTAATTCGCTACATGCAGTCAGGAGAGATCTGGCACCATCCTCGTTGCGCTTTAGACTGGAAAGATATTTGAAGGGTGTGGGCTTGTCCGCCGCAATACTTTTCACAATATCCAGAATTGGGGAGCGCAATGTTGAATGTGGGCCGATTTCGAGACCGTGTGTCATTCCTGATTCTCGCATTGCGGAGATAGCTTTATAGAATAGGACGGGAGATTCCATGTTTCGGCGCCAATACGACATAGGAATCTCGTCTTCGATCCACAAGCTACCTGTCACGGTAGAG
>Ga0302325_10021475_pt1 | contig 13515 bp, 14 predicted proteins | sample Palsa_T0_2_FD_201948 | JGI IMG/M metagenome (GOLD analysis project Ga0302325, IMG submission 201948) | Peat permafrost microbial communities from Stordalen Mire near Abisko, Sweden - Palsa_T0_2 | ecosystem: Environmental > Terrestrial > Soil > Palsa > Peat permafrost | place: Sweden: Abisko... | reverse complement strand
AGAAGTAACTGCGGTCAACCATCAACAAGGCAACACCCAGAGGGGGACGCTCAAAAGCGTCCCCCTCGGTGTTTCTGCGGCATGCTGTTCTTGAAGAGCAGATACACTTGTTGGGGAAGGGAAGCGAGCAACGATTGCCATGACACGACGGCGCTGGATTGCTGAACACTGGGATGAAGCCACAGCGACGATCCTCGGCGCGCAGGCGGAACACATGGCGCGCGTGCTGCGTGCCCATGCCGGTATGGAGGCCGATGTGGTCGCGGGCGGCCACGTGTTTCATGCCGAAGTGGCCGCTGTGAGCGCTGCCGAAGTCCGCTTCAATCTAATTGCTGAAGTCCAGGCCGATCCTGCGTTGCCGGTCACGCTGGTTCTCTCTCTCTATAAATTCGACCGCATGGAGTGGGCGCTGGAGAAGGCTACTGAACTGGGCGTGGCCGCTGTTGCGCCGGTGATTGCGCGCCGCACAGAGAAGCATCTGGCGCAGGCCGCGAGCAAGAGGGCCGAGCGCTGGCGCCGCATTGTGCATGAAGCCTCGCAACAGTCGCGCCGGTCCGATGTACCTCTGATCCACGAGCCTGGCCCACTGGCCGCGCGCGTAGGTGCTGAGTCCAGTGCAACCCGCATTGTGCTCGCCGAGCAGGAGCGCACCACCACTCTTCGTGTTGCCGTTGAAGAAGCCGCTGCCGCAGCCAGGCAGGAGATGCCCACGCTCGAAATCGCCATCGGCCCCGAGGGCGGATGGGCTCCCGAGGAAGAGGCGCTCTTCGATGCCAACGGCTGGCGTGCTGTATCGCTGGGTCCGCGTATCCTGCGCGCGGAGACCGCCGCTATTGCGGCGTTGGCTGTAGTGGCTTCGGTCTTGGAGTGAAAGCAGCACTTTCAAGGTCGAGCTTTTGCTGCTCCCAACGCGGTTTTAGCGCTGAACCCTGCGAGGGCGAGTGCGGCAAGGCTGTTCACCAGGGCGCGTGCGTCAAACACGTTGCCGGTGAGAACCCCAAACGTGAAGGCGGAAATTGACAGGGCAAGACTCCCAACGCCTGCGATCCAGGCCAGCGGCCGATCCGTGGGTCGGCCAGCGCGCAACAGATTGACGGCCGCGACCAGCAAAGAATAGAGAGATGCGCTCAGCGCCCAGAGCAGAGTCAAGGGCTCGTGACGATAGCCGATGCACGAACCGGCTGCGTGGCCCAGGCCCCCCAGGATGAGAACACAGGCAAGGATGCGATCAATCGTTTTCATTCGTTCCCTCTTCGTTCATGCCGGAATCGATGGTGCGCGGGTGGCTGCCAGGATGAAAAGCAATTGACGATGAAGAATTAAATGCGCGCGTAGTGTAGCAGCAACCCCGCCAGCGCCGCGCCGGCGAGATCGCCCACAATTGGAATCGGCGCATAGCGCCAGTTCGATCCGCCCTTGCCGGGAATCGGCAACAGCCAATGGACGAGGCGTGGACCAAGATCGCGTGCAGGGTTGATGGCATAGCCCGTGGTTCCACCGAGCGAGAGCCCGATGCCCCACACCAGGCTGCCTACGAGCCACGGGGCAAGGCCCGGCGCAGGTCCTGTCGCCGACACTCCATGCGAGCCGATGGCCCCGGCCACCACAACCAGAACCGCCGTACCAATCATCTCACTGAGGATGTTGAAGAGCGGGCTACGCACCGCGGCATTGGTGCAGAAGATGCCCAGCTTGTCCACAGGCCCCGGCGTGAGCGCCCAGTGCGGTCCATAGTGCAGTGCCATCAGCGTGGCACCGGCCATGGCCCCCAGTAACTGCGCCGACCAGTAATAAAGCAGCTGCGAGTAATCTCCGCTGTTCACCGCTGCCGCCAGCGTGATGGCCGGATTGAGGTGCGCGCCGGAACTGCCGAACGCCTGCGCTACCAGCACGCCGCACAGCACGGCCAGCGCCCATCCGGATGCGATGACCATCCAGCCGGAATCGGCCGCATACGATTTGCGCAGCGTCACGCCGGCATTCACGCCGTTGCCCAGCAGCACAAGAACCAGCGTGCCGAGAAACTCACCCAACCATACAGAATGCATTGCAGTCTTCCTTGCTGTTGCGCGGCGCCGGCAACAATCTGCGCCGGCATAGCGCTCATGAATTCAGAATTTGCGGAACTCAAGCATGATGCACTGCTGGGCCCGTTTTCGCCAAGGTCTTTCGCGACGGATACCTACCCCGGATGCTGCGGGGTTAAGAGTGCGACGCCTTCAGCGGCAAATAGGCGCGCAGTCAGCGATCGACCGGCACTGCTTTATCCGCGCCGGCCGTTGCTTGCTGATATTGCGTCCAGTGCGTCAGCAATTCCTTCACCACCACGTGACCCACCGTGTACGCAGCTTCCAGCGAAGGCAGGTAGCCGCTGTACTTTCCAATGCGCTGCGTGGCCAGGCTCTCTGCCGCCGTCATACCGCGCGGCTGGCGGTCGTAGTTGCTCACGGTCCGCAGCACCAGTATGCGCTGCCCATCCACTCGATGCGCATTGGCCAGGAACTCAAGCGACTGCAGCGTGCCGGTATCTTCCATTGCCGTGGTTGCGAACTCACCCTGTCCGTTGGTGAAGTAGCGCATCCACTCCGCGGCCCAGGCGTCGAACAGCTTGCCGTGCCAGTAGCGCGACGACGAAACCTCATCGCCCATGGTGACAAACGGAGGCTTGTCCGCTGCCGCTCCATCAAAGTTGCCGCGAATCTCCTTCAAATGATCTGAGTCCGCCAGCGGCGTGGCGCGCGTCAGTTCATAAGCCCACTCCGCCAGGCCTTTGTTCAGCGCATACACCTGGCCGGGGAGTGGCGCGACAGGATCTTCAAACGGCTTCGACTTGCGCAGCGGCAGATAGCCGGTAGTCCAGTCCGGCGGAGTCTCGCGCGCATCGATCTCATAGCCGAGGTCTCCATCGACCACCCAGCGCGCCCACACGGCTGAACCAAGTGAGACTTTGTCAGGGCTGGCTCCTGCGATACCGGCGACGATCCAGTACGCATGCGTGAGATCGAAGCGCGGATCGAGGCCGAGCGCCATGATGGTGGCCGCTGCGTGCGCGGTCCCCTGGCCGGTCAGCACGGCCATCTCGCCATCGTCATTCATACGCGCGGCGTGGTAGCCCGCGGGGAGCGGATAGATGCGGTCGAGGTGGTCGCGCTCCACCCAATACTGCAGCTCGCCGGGCTGATCGCCAGTGTCGGCGCCTACTTCAAACATGGCCACCACGACGACCTTGACCTGAATGGGGCGCGGCTTGGCCTGGACTCCAATGGTTAGCGTGAGCGGGAAAAGCAGCGCGAGGAAAATCTTTATGCGAGCAGTCATTGATTCCGATGGTATCCGAGAGTAGTCTCGCGGCAAAGCGTTTCTCCGCATGCGCGCGGTACCATGGGAGGAATCAGGGGGTCGAGATTATGAGAACTTCAATAAGAATCCTCGGCGTGGCGACGATAGCTGCGGCGAGCGCACTCTCGCTCACGGCACAGCAGGCAGGCGCAACGCAGGCGCATAAATGGACCATCGTCGTACATGGCGGCGCGGGCGTGATCGAGCGTCCAGCGCTGGGACCCAAGGGCGATGCGGCTTATCGCGCTGCGCTGACGCGCGGCATTGAAGCGGGAGCAAAGGTGTTGGACCAGGGCGGCTCGGCGCTGGATGCAGTTGAGACGGTTTTGAAGATCTTTGAGGAGGATCCGCTTTTTAACGCGGCGCGCGGGGCAGTGTTTAGCTCCGAAGGAAAGAACGAGCTGGATGCGTCGATCATGGACGGCTCAAATCTAAAGGCGGGCGCGGTGTGCACGGTGACACATACACGGTATCCCATCAGCCTGGCGCGGGCGGTGATGGAGAAGTCGCCGTACGTGATGATGTCCGGGCAGGGAGCGGAGGCCTTTGGCGCAAGCGTGGGCCTGGAGCAGGTTGATCCCAGTTTCTTTTTTTCTGAGGCGCGCTGGCAGTCGCTGGTGAAGCAGTTGCAGAAGGAAGGCAAGCCGGTGCCGCCGCGTCCCGCGGGCGCGCCGCCTCCAGGTGCGGCGGTTCCAGTGGCGTTCTATGACGAAGGCGCCGATCCGCACAGCCATGGCACCACGGGCGTGGTGGCGCTCGATCGCAACGGCAACATTGCCGCAGGCACATCGACGGGCGGATTGCAGGGCAAAATGCCAGGGCGCGTGGGCGACTCGCCCATCATTGGCGCGGGCACCTACGCTTCCAATCAGTCGTGCGCCGTCTCCGCCACAGGCACAGGCGAGTACTTTATCCGCCTGGGTGTGGCGCGCGAAATCTGCAACCTTGTCGCATTCAAGAGCATGCCGATACAGCAAGCGGCAGATCAGGTCATCCATCATGAACTGGAAGCGCTGCACGGGGATGGAGGCGTGATCGCTCTCACGCCGGATGGCCAGACCGCGTTCAGCTTCAATACGCCGGGAATGTTTCGCGCGCGGCTCTCGGAGGGCGGTCAGGTGGAAGTGCACATCTATAAGGATGAGCAATAACCTCATAGCTCGCTCTTGATTCCGTGCCGGTCGCTTTCCGAGTGAATGACGATCATTGCATTTCCACGCCTTGCGTCTCCCGCAAGGCGATTATTTATGAACTCACAACTAACTGCGCCACTGTCTTCAAGTGGGTCGGTCCCGTGCGGACAATCAAATGACAAAACGAAGACATTCCCCCTGCATTGCGGCGGATATCGTGGGTACTGGCAGGTGAACACTATCGCCGCTTGCCGAGGATCAAGTTCTGCCCTCCCCCCCGCGATGGATGTGTCACCTACTTTGAGGAGAAAAATGACATGCGAATCTGCGAATCGATCGCCCCGCGCTTAACGAATGAACTAGAACCTCGTCGCGCCATAATGACCCGCTGGCGCAAGACTCTGGCTGCCGCAATGTTGCTTGCCAGTGCAACCGGAATCGGTATAGCGCAGGACCATGACAACGATGCTGCCTTTCTGCCCAGTCCGGTGCGAACGGTTTCGACGGTACCCAAGAACGGAGATCAGAATCCATACGGCGTTGCGTTTGTGCCCAACAACTTCCAAACAGGATCTGGACCATTGAAGCATGGAGACATTCTGGTTTCGAACTTCAACAATAGTCTGAATCTGCAAGGCACGGGAACAACCATCGTGCGCGTCCCCTCGAGCGGGACGCCGACGGTGTTCTTCCAGGGCAAGCCGGGGCTGGGGCTCTCCACGGCGTTGGGAACCCTGCAATTTGGGTTCGTTGTCGTCGGAAATGCGCCGACAACGGACGGCAGCTCGGCCACTGCGGAACCTGGGTCGCTGTTAGTGATCAATGACCATGGCAAGCTGGTACAGACGATTACCGATCCATCCATCCAATATCCGTGGGATATGGCTCTGATTGACAATGGGGATCGGGCGATTGCGTTTGTAACCAACGCACTCACCGGGACAGTGAGCCGGCTTGACTTCCAGGTAAGTTCAAGCGGCCTGACGTTGCTGAGTGCGAAGACGATCGCTTCCGGCTATGTGCACCGCGGCGATCCGGTCGCGCTGTTTGTCGCGCCCACAGGGCTGGTTTACGATGCCCCACACGACCTGCTGTACGTTGCCTCGACTGGAGACAACGCCGTCTTCGCGGTGCCCGATGCGGCCAAACGCAAATCGGACCAGGGACAGGGATTCATCGTTTATCAGGACGAAGTTCACCTGCACGGCGCCCTGGGATTGGCGGCGGCTCCGAATGGTCACCTGCTGGTCACAAACAACGACACCGTCAATCCCGATCCCAATCAGCCCAGTGAAATCGTCGAATTTACCAAGGATGGAAGTTTTGTGAAGGAGCTGTCGGTCGATCCGAGCCAGGGAGGATCGTTTGGCCTGGCGGTGAGTGCTACGGATGACCAGGCAATCTTCGCGGCAGTCGATGACAACACGGCTTCGCTGATTATCTGGACTCTGAATTTTAATTAGCGCGGAACCGGGGGCTTCTCCATCCAGGTTGTTGAAGCCCCTTCACCGATCCTTTGTAGATAGTTCCCACTTCGTCCGCGTGTAGGCGATTTGAAAGCCCTTGCGCTCGACGTTGCGTTGGGAGTCGCTGCCCGGCGTGGCAGCCATCATCGCTAAATCGCATCCGTGGTCAAAGGCGTACTTCATGCGCGCTTCGAGCAGCGCTGTCTGCAATCCGCGGCGGCGCAACTCGGGTATTGTCGACGACCCGCCAAACAGCGCCACACCCTCATGCATGCAAAGCACGCCTGCTGCGCCAGGCTCGCCGTCCGCCTCGGCTAGAAAACATACAGTGTGATCGCGGGACGCGCTTACAGCGCCAAACTGAGCCAGGAACTCCATAAGCTCCGGATGGTCGTGCGACCAGCCGCGCGCGCTGATCCGTCCCCACAGGCCCGCTTCCTCGGGGCCGGTGATGCGGACCGTCACATTCGCTGCGCTCATCGGCGCGGGCTGCTGCACAGGTCTATACAAAACGCTGCTCAGCTCAACCGGCTTGTAGCCGCGATGGCACAGCATCTCGAGCGCGGTGACGCCCGCGAATGGGCTCACCTCATGCAGCACCGGCGCGCCATGACCACGAAAGAAGCCTTCAATCGTATCCAGGGTCTGTTCAGTCAACGCTTCAAACAGGCCGAGGCCGAAGGTCTGCGTGCACGGAGAGTTCACGCGATCGAAGACCGCGAATGCGCCGGCGCACTCTATCCACTCGGCGTGGCTCTCGGGGAACTGTTTGCGGCGGGTTTGCGCGTATTGTGCGCAGGCGAATCCCTCCGCGCGTTCCAGCCGTCGTGAGAGTGCGAGATCGGAGAAGATCATGGACTTCAGTCTACGGCTCAGGAACGGTGCGTCGCCGATCGATATTCGAAGCACGCAACAAGGCCATCCCCGAGAGGATGGCCTGATGCTTCAACTCACACGCAATCGACTACGGCTGCACCGGAACGCCCACTGTCCCGTCATTGCGCGCCTGCGCCTTCTGCGTCAGCACCTTGTGCGCGTTCTCTTCCAGCGCCTGTGCCTCAGGCAGGAAGGTTAGCGCCTTCTGCACCATCGGGTCCCAGTCGGCGCGCGTGCGCAGGCCCTGCGACTCGCCGAACTGAATGGTAAAGATGCTGCTCTTGATGCTTTCCTTCAGCCAGTCGTTCACGCCATCGAGATCGGCCTGGGTGTAGGGAACGCTCTTGCTGGTGAGGTACTGCTTGAAGTCGGAGATCACAGCGTCGTCCACCTGGAAGCCTTTGTCCACCGTGCGATTGGAAAGATATACCGGCGCAAAGAGGAAGAAGACGTCCTTGGAGAGCAGAACTTCCTGGAAGTGGTTGGCCTTGGGAGGCTCAATCTTTTCGTCCGGCGTAATGCCGCCGCCGCCGTACACTGTGCGTCCGGAGTCAGTAAACTTGACTTCCTGGTTGGAGTTGTTCGCGGGCAGCGCGCCGGCATGGTTGTAGTAGTAATCGTAGAGCGAAACGCCCGCGTAGTTGCGCTGGATGAGGCGGCCGGACGGAGTGTAGTAATGATAGGTGGTGAGCGCCAGGCCGGTGTTCTCGCTCAGGTTGTAAACGGTCTGCACCAGCCCCTTGCCGAATGTAGTCTGGCCCACAATCAATGCGCGATCGTGATCCTGCAATGCGCCGCTGACGATTTCCGCAGCCGAGGCCGTACCGCGGCTTACCAGCACAACAATGGGAAAGGTCTTGCCGTCGTTGCCGCGCTGCGCGGTGTAGTTCTGGTCAGGATAGGCACGGCCTCGCTGCGAAACGATGGTCTGGCCCTTGGTCAGGAGGTGGTCGCAAACTTCCACCGCCTGGTTGAGCAGGCCGCCCGGATTGTCGCGCAGATCAAAGACCAAGCCCTTCAAGTCACCCATTCCATCAATGGCTTCAATCACTTCCTGGGCTGTTGTCTCCTGGAACTGCTTGAGGTGAATGTAGCCAATGCCGGGGCGGATCTCATATTTAAGGTCCACGGAAGGATTGGGAATTTCATCGCGAACCAGTGGGAAGACCAGCGGCTTGCCCTGGCCTTCGCGCGTCATGCTCACGGTTACCGGCGTGCCCTTGGGTCCCTTCAGGGTTTTTGCCACCAGGTCAGAGGTCATCCCGTCTGTGGGCTTGCCGTCGATGGCCGAGATCACGTCGCCCGGATGAACGCCCGCCTTGAATGCCGGGCCGCCCTCCATGGGAAACACCACATACACCTTGCCCCCGCCGAAGGCCTGCTGGATGGTCATTCCCACGCCGTAATAGCGGCCATGCTGATCTTCGCGCATCTTGGCGTAGGCCTTGGGATCGTAGAAGTTGGAGTGCGGATCAAGCACGCGCAGCATTCCCGGAATGGCTCCGTCGTAGATTGCTGAGTCTGCCTTGTCGCCCTGGATGGGCTCGGCGTAGTTTTGCTCCACCACCGCGTAGACGTTGGTAAACGACTTGAGGCTGTCGCGGAGCTGGCTCTCGTCTTCAGACGACTGCGCGCCCACGCGGCGCTGCATCAGGCTGCCCACGACGGCGCAGACGGAGAAGAAGAGAACCACGGAGAAAAGAGCGCGGCGGGCGCGTGGATTCATAGGCTGGAAGGACCTCCGGACGGCAGTTGCTGCAGGCGGGCGCGAAACAGGCCTGGGACGGCAGTCTTTGGGGTAAAGTATAGCACCCATCTGTTTGACGGAAGTTGAGGTCTTCCGGTAGCCCCAGGGCATTGCGCGCAGGCCCGTTCCAGTCCGGAATTGCTGATTCTGCCTGGATCCCTTCCTTTCTGCACGGATTTGTGCCGGAAACGGGTCAATCGTCGCGCTGCTGCTGCCCAGCCATTTACAATGGCGTCTATGCATCAGGGGAAATGACTTTGCCCCCTGCCGTGTCCTAACCTTATGACTCCAAGATTCCCTCGCAATTCCGGATTCCTTCGCTTTCCCGCCGCTTTCGTGTTTTCGACGGTGCTGCTCGCAGGTTCCGCCCTGGCGCAGACGCATGCCGCCGTGTCGCAGAGCCCCTATGGCGGCGTTACCGTCGAGGACATCGTTGCCCATGTCAACGACCAGGTCATCACGCAGTCGGATTACGACCGCGCCATGAAGGAAATCGACGACGAAGCCAAGCAGCACGGCGCCACCATGCAGCAGATCTCAGAGCAGCACAAGGACCTGTTGCGCAGCTTGATCGACCAGCAGCTCTGGCTCTCCAAAGCCAAGGAGCTGGGCATCACCGGCGAGACCGAGCTGATCAAGCGGCTCGACGAAATCCGCAAGCAATACAATCTTGAGACCATTGAAGACCTGGAAAAGGCCGCCAAGGAGCAGGGCTATTCTTACGAGGACTTCAAGGCCAATATCCGCAACCAGATCATTACCCAGGAAGTGATGCGCGAAGAAGTCGGCCGCAGGGTTCAGATCACTCCCGGCGAGGTGCAGCGCTACTTTGACGAGCACAAACAGGAATTCGTCCGGCCGGAAAGCGTTCAGTTGAGCGAGATTCTTGTCTCCACCGGAGACAATCCCGACGACGCCGCGAAGACGGCGGCAGGAAAGGCCAAGGCGGACGGCATCGAGGCCAAGCTGCACGCCGGCGGCGATTTCAGCCAGTTGGCCAAGTCGTTCAGCGATGGCACCACGGCCTCAGAGGGCGGAAGCTTTGGAACCTTCAAGCGCGGAGAGCTTGCCGGGGTGTTTGAAGACGCGGTATTCGGCCTCAAGCCCGGCCAGTACAGCGACCCCATCCGCACCAAGCAGGGCTACATCATCTTCAAAGTCGATGCGCACAATCCCGGCGGCGTTCCTGCGTTCAAAGATGTACAAGAGGACGTGGAGCAGAGCTACTACGAGAGCCGCATGATGCCGGCCATGCGCGATTACCTTACCGAGATGCGCGAGGAAGCTTACATCGAACTCAAGCCGGGCTATACCGACACCGGTGCCAGCCCCAAAGAAATCAAGCCGGTTTACAGCGCCTACACCCCGCCCACGACCAAGAAAAAGAAGAAAGTTGAACGCACCCGTTTCCGCGAAACGACGCATTCGTTCCGGCAGACATCGGCTGAGCCCGCAGCCTCCGCAGTCACTCCCACGGCGACCAAGAAGAACGCCAGCGCCACGGTTGAGAAGCCCGGCAAGAAGGAAAAAATCCGCTATGGTCAGGCGCCCTCCAAGACGCTGCCCAGTGCGCCATCAACCGCGATCGAGGATGCGGGCGCGACAGCACCGTCGGCCAATGCGACAGCGAGCGCAGCGGCGGAGCCCGAAAATCCATTGGAAGCCGGCGCCAAGCAAGCCCCGAAGACCCGCTACAGCGCTCGCGCAAAAACCGAAAAGAAGGCCAAATCGTCGGGACCGAGTATAGACCCGAGGGCCGCGCCCGCGCCCGATGCCGCCGAGGTTGCCGACAAGCAGCAGCAAGCCGCTCCGCTCGGCCTGGGCGGCGATACATCAAATAATAAGAAGAAGAAAAAGACCGCTACGACCACCGGCGACAAAACCCGCCTGACCGACGAGAAAAAGAAGCCGGCGGATGCGACTCCGGATTCGAGCACCACGCCGGTGCCCCCCGCGGCTCCAGCGCCCACAACCCCGCAGCAGTAACCCGAGCAGAAACCGTGTCGGAGGGAGGCGGGGGTTTTCAACCCCCGCGCTAAGCCGCATCAACGCGCGTGGGCTTTAGCCCCGGACCAAGAACCCTCAATCCCTTTTTGGCAACCGAGGCCGGTTGCGTTAAGCTTCTCGGCAGGATGAAAGACATTTATATTGCCGATCTGGCCAACTTCGACGAGGGCAAACTCTTCGACGGCTATTTTCTTGTCCTGGCCAAGCAGCAACGCACCACAAAGACCAACAAGCCTTACCTCAACCTGATTCTGGGCGACAAGACTGGACAGCTTGAGGGCCGCGTCTGGGAGCTCGGCGACCCGCGCATTGCCAAAGACTTCGACCGCGGCGACATCGTAAAGGCGCGCGGCAGCGCATCGCGCTTCGACGACCGCCTGCAGATGAAGATTGACCAGCTTCGCATCGCGCTGCCCAATGAAGTGGACAAGACAGACATGCTGCCTTCCACCACGTACGATGTGGCCGAGCTGTGGCGTCAGCTTCTGGGCTTTGTCGAAAGCCTCACCAACCCCGACCTCAAGCGTCTTCTCTCCACATTGCTTGAAGATCCCGCCCTGGCCGTCGCTTACCGCGAAGCCCCCGCCGCCAAGCAGTTGCATCACGCGTGGCTAGGCGGCCTGCTGGAGCACGTCGTCAGCCTCTGCACCCTGGCCGACCGCGTGGCGCCGCATTACCCGCTCATCGACCGCGACCTGCTGATGACCGGCGTGATTCTGCACGACATCGGCAAGGTGCGCGAGCTGAGCTGGGAGATTGGCTTCGAGTACACCATCGAAGGCATGCTGCTGGGCCACATCCAGATCGGTGCCGCCCTGGCTGAAAAGACCATCGACAGCCTGCCGGATTTCCCGCCCAAGCTCAAGACGTTAGTCCTGCACATGATCCTCAGCCATCACGGCAAACTCGAGTTTGGTTCGCCCAAGCTCCCCATGATTCCCGAAGCGCTGGTCTTGAATTTCCTCGACGACCTCGATGCCAAGATGCAAGCCGTTTCGAGCGAATTCGACAAATCAGCCAAAGAAGGCAAGGGCCCCAACGAGCTGACCAACAAAGTCTGGGCGCTCGACAACCGCCAGTTGCTGAACACCAAGCGTTGGCTGGGAGATAGCCAGGAATAAGCCTGCGCAAATATATTTGCAATATGATTGTAGTGCATGTATGCTTGCTTTGAGGTGGCAAGGATGCCCAACAAGACCATTTACATCAAAGACGTCGACTTGCCGATCTGGGAAAAGGCGCAGAAAGAGCTAGGGGAAAGCATCTCGTCAGCGTTTGTTGATCATCTCAAGGAGCGCTTCGAGCGAGTTGACGCAGTCAGAGCAATCGACGCGCTTCTGGCTGAAATTAACTCCGCGTACGATCTCGTCATCGAGCGCCACCCTGCCTGGTCACCAATTATCCTCGCTGCGGACTCACTCAATATCGGTTATAAGCTGTACGCAAAACGAGTCAATCCGAACCGTGTGATGAGCCTGGTCGTCCACCCGCTGGACTTTGACAATAGGGGATACATGAAGTCTGCGACTCGAGATCTAATCACCAAGGAGATTCTGGAATTTTGGGGTGGACAGAGCTCTGAGGGGCATAGGTTCGTGGATGCCACGTCGTGGCGTCCGACGAGCCAAGTCTCGGTCTTGTGATCCGGAATCGACGAATGCTAACGCGGATACTGCCGAAAGCACAGCTGACACTCGGGCCGCACCGCCCTCAAACTTGTTCACGATGCCGCTCCACATACTCACGCAACGCCGAATTCATCCGCGTCTGGTAGCCCTGTCCCTGCCGCTGAAACCAATCGATGATGTCGGCGTCTACACGCAGCGATAGCGGCCGCTTGATCGGACGGTAAAACGCACCGCGGACTGCATTACTCCAATCGGTAATCGGAGGCATGTCGGTGGAATCAATCTCGCTGTCCTGCAGCGCGGCCAAGGCTTCAAGTTCAGACTGCAACTCTGGCGTCAGCGGCTCCGGATTACCTCTCTTCATAGTCTCGTTTCTCATGGTTCGTCGCCTTTCTGGCACTGACGATTCTCCCCGCTTGCTCGTCGTCCTCTGGCCAGGTGTGCACCACGTAGAGAACGACTATTCCGTCAGCGCTCGGTGAACCCAGAGTCCTCCACCGTTCCTCGTCGGGATAAGGATCGGGAACTGTGATCGCCAGAGGATCGCCTAGTGCCCGCTCGGCTAGCTCGAAGCTCACCTTGTGCTTTTCCAGATTCGATTCCGCCTTTTCAACATCCCATGTCCAGCGCAAGACAACGCTTCGTATATACATTACCGTATCTACACATTTCCTATCTGTCAACTCGGACCGCCCGCCTCAAAAAAATGTCGGTGGCCATAGAATTTGCTCTTGACATATTCCCATATAAGTATGTATTGTTCGAATTATGGCAAGAGCAGCGACCACCTCCGACGCCTTCAACGCTGTAGCCGAGCCGCGCAGGCGCGAAATTCTGAGCTACCTGGCGCTGCAGGAGCGTCCAGTGGGCGACATTGTGACAAACATTGGCCTGGACCAGCCGTCTGTCTCCAAGCACCTTCGAGTGCTGCGCAGCGTCGGCCTGGTGCGCGTCCGCTGCGACGGCCGCCACAAATACTACCGGACCAACGCTGAAGCCATCCGTCCTCTGCACGAGTGGGCGGCAACATTTGAAAGGTTCTGGCAGCACCAGTTGCTCAACGTCAAAAAGCTTGCAGAAGAGCGGATGTCGAAAATGAATCCCGATCCAGACACAAAGGAGAAATCATGAATTCCACACTACGGACCGTAGAGGATCTGATCCTGACCATTAACCAGGAGACATTCGTCAATGCGTCCCTTGAAGTGACCTTCGACGCATTGCTCGAGCAGATTGGCCCGCGCAACGAGCGAGCAGACGGTGTCCCCATGCCGATGGTGATTGAGCCCTGGCCGGGCGGACGCTGGTATCGCGACCTG
>Ga0302325_10021471_pt1 | contig 13516 bp, 12 predicted proteins | sample Palsa_T0_2_FD_201948 | JGI IMG/M metagenome (GOLD analysis project Ga0302325, IMG submission 201948) | Peat permafrost microbial communities from Stordalen Mire near Abisko, Sweden - Palsa_T0_2 | ecosystem: Environmental > Terrestrial > Soil > Palsa > Peat permafrost | place: Sweden: Abisko... | reverse complement strand
ACGTCGCCGCTTTCAACAATACGATTGCGGCCGGGTCCTCGCGCGGCTGCCAAGATATGGCCCGGAACCTCGTCTTACAGTTCGCGGGCACCCCCCAACATGACGCGGCGACCGGCGAAGTTATGAATGATCCCTACAGTTTGCCGCTCACGAATTGGGCGCAGACGGCGACCGCCGCGAAGATGTGTGTGGCGGAGGTCCACGCTGAAACCAGCGATGCCGCTCCCATGAGATTGCCAAAGCTCGTCCTCGCTGCAGCGTGCTCGAACCTCAAGAACCATTTCGCTAAGTCGAAAGACGACGTCGACGCGAGCTATAGTTCCTGGGCCTGTGGATGGCCCGCGCCCATACCGGCGCTCGGAGGGGTACCGAAAGAATGATGCCGTGATCCGAGCTGACCGAAAACGTCGCGCGCGCGGCGTCCGAGCCGTGACCGTTACTAGCCGTTTTGTACCCGTTCACTCACTATGCCGGTTTCCGAGTCGATGTCAAATCGATGAAGAGTCGTGTCCCATATCACCATATCCCCCGGACCGAAGCCTTGCGCTAGTAGCATCGCAATCGCCGGCATCTTAACAACCGTCTTGAACTCGTACCGCACGACGGCATAATCCATCTCGATCTTTTCTATCAAAACTTCGTCTCCGGTAAGCGTGTTCCGAAGCCGAGCACCGGATAGGTCAAATTCAAAATGCTGCGGCCCAACATCTTGAGAAGCAAATGGTAGTTCCTTCATCAACTCACCGAATCTGCGTATGCGACCATTCCGTTCTATTAGCTCTGGTTCGCGGTTTGTAAATTGATCGCTAGATCCGCCAAGGACTTTCAGGAGCTTCGTCTGATCTTCGCCAGAATGAAGAACAAGCGAAGTGCGCGCTTGCCCGGCTAAACTTGGTATCGTCCAGTCAATACCAAGTTCGCGAAAGTGACCTTCCCAATCGCTTTCTCGAAACTCGCGAAGAATAGCAAGCTTGATGCCGTGGGCCTTCGCCCATTTGCGAGCACCACTGGTGAAGTTATTGCACGTTACGATCCAGGCATCATCGGCGCCCAGATCTTTCCATACGCCAAAGAACTCCCTGACCTTCGCGACCCCGACCCGCTTACCGCTTATGTCGAAGTCTTTGCATTCTAGAAGAGTTCGAAGCGGCCCATCGCCCCTATCTATCGTGACGTCAATCTGCGTGCTTAGATCCGCTTTCCCGAAGTAATGTTGATCATGCCGAACGATAACCTCAGGGCCAAGGCATTTCGCAACTACGGCGGCAAGCCGTTCATATTTGACGCCAGGTTTCCTGGTAGCGTCCGGGTCCAGAAATCCGTCGTGTATTCGGTCGAATTGCGACTCCCCCATGTTATTGAGGGGCTCGGCGCGAGCGCTTGCTGTCGAGTTGCACCGGTTCCGAAATGCCAAGTGTGGGGTCGTGCTTTGCGAGTTCTCGCGTAAGACGAAAGTTTTCGGCCAAGAGGAGAGCGCGTTCGTGTTCAAGCATCGCGACTTTGTCAACTAGCCGCTTTCTCCGTTGCTCTGAGGGTCGCGAGCGTTGGAACTGCTCTGTTTGCGGGCCAATGGCGTCAGATACCATCGCGATCAGTTCGGGGTAGCGATACAGAGTGGCGGGGCTTACGTGAGCCTCTCGCGCAACGGCCTGCTTCGTCAACCGAACGCGAATACCGGCGTGCTTTGGATGCGTCCCTTGGCCACATTGAAGCCGTTCGAGTGCGCGAGTGATCGCGGCACTCGTCCGATCGCGGCGCTTATGCCGTCCGTCCACGCGGCTCCATTCCCAATTCACGCAGCACTTGCAAGGCCTGTTCACGTTGTCGGTGCAAGGCGAGATTTACAATTCCGAGTTGCGTCTGGATTTCGATTGCTCCGTCAATGGCTTTTAATTGTTCAAGCCAAAAAGGCGCGTGACTCTCGTCAATGGCGTGGTTCGGGCATTCCGTGCAAGTTTCTAGGCCGACTTTTTCTACTAGTCCCTCACATTTCGCACGTTCCGCTTCGTAAATGCAAATTCCGTACGGGGAGAGGCGAAACGAGGAACGAGGGTCGCGGAGCGTCATCTGTATGAGCTCTCTGCGCGCAGCCGCGCCGGCTGCACCCCGGAACCTTTCATTGCGAGCCGCGATTTGCGCCCCCTTGATACCTCCAAGCCGAGACGCACCGAAGATCACGTCGAGACGCTCTGCAATCAAATCTTCCTGAGCTTCATAAATTTCATTAATGAGCTCGGGATCATTTGGAAAGTACCGTTCCGTCATTTGAATGCTGACGTGCTTGAAGTGGCGCATTAGCGCGAATGCAGCTCGAGGGCCAGAGAGAGCAACGAAGCGTGCAAAGGTTTTTCTAAATTGATGAGGAGCAAAACTCCATTCAGATCGAGGGATAGCCGCTACGTTCTCGGCGAACATGTGGAGGGACCGATGCGCCGTTGGCTGTGCAAGAATTGGGTCGTGGTAACGTAGTTCTTGCTCGACTAATGGTACGAAGAGCCGGTCATAGCTAGCTGGGTTTGGCAGCTTTTGCAGAACCTCTACCGCTAACCGCACGGGGTTTTTGCTATCGTCCCATCCGGCTACCCATTCCGCCGGCTCACCGAGTAGTTCGCGCGACGTCTTAAAAAGTGTGCCAGCTATTTTCAGGAGCTTTCGCTTGCGCGACAGCGCGACGACGGTGAGCGGCGCGGCGCGTTTTATTGACAGTATCTCGCTAATGCGCATGCCGACAAATGCGGCGATCACGATAAAACCTGCGGCCCGCGCATAAAACTGGCCGTCCGTATCAACTGGCGGACAGCGTCTTGCCCCTTCGAGCGCCTTAATAGACGCGACGACTATCTGTTCGAACTTCGCGTCTGGGATGCGCTTGGTCGCATCACTGTGCGTCGCCTTTACGCGAAGCAAATCTAGCGTTTCATTTGTATCAAGCGCAAGTGCCCCCTGAGACCCGAATTTTTCGGCATGATAGACGAGTATTTTAATTGGTGAAAACCGATGCCCGCGTGTGCTCGAAGCGAGGCCCTGTATTGTGTCGCCATCAGCAATCTTGATGTTGTTTACGTAATTTCGGTATCCCACGACATGCGCTGGACTAAGGTTTCGAAAGCTAAATAGGCGCCGGCGAGACATCCAAACAATTAGTGCCTTCAGGGAGTAATAGAAAGACAGTAGCGACTTGCCACCCTTGCGTCCTCGCCCCCTAGTTTCGCCATACGTCGCAGACACAACGATAAGGAGCTTGCACATCCGTAGCAACTGTCGATGTTTGGGCGAAGTCAAGAGGGAGCCGTCTGCCAGTTCGATCTCCCACGTGAGGCTGTTGCGGCCTTGGGCCGTTTTGATCCACCAATGATTATCAGCAAAAGTGGTGTCGACAATCGAGGCTGGCAGCACTGCGGCGATTGCATCACGGTCGGCGGCTCTTGTTGCGCGCTGATTAGGCAAGCGCCGGCACCAGCGGTAGTGACGGAATAAGTTGTTCAGCTGCGCGGCGTAAGTCGCGGTCGATCAGTGGAAGAACCTCAACCTCGATTATTCGCTTACGAGGCGCAAAGTGTCGCGCAAAGCGCTCGGCTGGAAGATTAAGTTCGGCCTCCGCCAGCGCCGCATAGTCTCGCAAGAGCAGCGCTACAGGCATTGGTTCTAACGATAGTATGAAATGTCTATCGTTGAACGGCCACAATAGATTTGCGCAGAAGCCATGTTCGTCCAATCCGTGGCGATCGTGCCACGGATCGCCACATGTGTGGCTGGCTAATTTCAGGCTGCCGCCCGTTTCGCGATGTCGTGCGGCTGGCTTATTCTTAAACGCTCGTATATTCTGCTGGACATCGGCGATTGTTTCCGAATCGACTAGGGCTGCTTCCAGCGCCTGAAGATAGTCGAATGTCGACGACGGAGACCTGTGGTGGAGTAATCGCGTGACGCGAAAGGGGTCTCGCGATTTCTGCATTTCCTCAGTCGCGCGCGTAACCCGAAGCTTATTCAGAAGTACGTGTCTGAGATTATTATCCCGCAAAAACCGCTTGAGGGCTCTGTGGCGAGTCGCCCCGAGCAGTAAAGCGACCTCATTACCCGAGCCCGCGAGGAATGCATAATTCCGAAGCTTCCGCGGAGCCAATTTCACCATCCCGTCTGTCAAATCCATGACCGTTCGTATGATCCATCCGACCGACAGTGTACCTCGATCGCGCACTAAGTAGGACAGAGGCGCTTCACCGGACCGCGGCTTCAGGATATCTAGCTTCAAGCATTCGCCAAAATCTGGATGATCGTACTTGGTGAGGGAATCGCGCCGCAGAAGAGACACCGCGTCAATATTGCCGGCGAGCGCGTACGTCAACAGAATGAGAAAGGGCATCAGGTGATCGGCTTTGGGATACGCGGCTAAGAAAAGAGGCGTAGCGTTGGTTCGCTTTGTTTTGTAGCGAAACTCTCTAAAAAGGCGCTCCACGCGCGGGTCGGCTGGACCTCGCTCGATTCGTACTCCAAGTGCTACAAGTGCTCGGGCGCGTTCGATAAATGGGAGAAACTCCTCGGGTGGGTTCCGAAATGACCGTTCGATCTCCAGTGCAGCCGCTTTTGCTGCATTGATAAGAGCGGCGCGCTCAGAGGCTGGGATGATTGATTGAGGCCTGAAGCGCCTTCGCGAGAACGGACTGCGCAAGCGGTACCGCTCGCCGCGACAGCGGGCTAACTCTGCGAGAATCGGGTGTGCGTGACTAAAGATTGAGGATCGCGTCGTTTCGGCGAGATCGGTTCGCGCCCTTAAATGCTCGATGAGGGTCGTGCCCCAGGATTCGATCGTCGAAAGCTTAGCCGGGCACAGCGCCAATGCTCTTGTTAGGCTGCGGATGGCTGTTATCGCATTTGAAATAGAGTGCGCGGCGGAATGCTGTCGTAATCGTTTAGCAGCGTTTAGTATCTCTATTAAGGTATCGCCGAGTAAATTGTACTCCTCTTGAAAGATCGTCGTTGACGATTTCAAATCGTAGGTTTTGTGGGTCCATTCGATCGATGTGGGATCGTAGCCAATATCCCCGCGTCTCAAGTCAAGTCTCCCTCGCCGGCGGGCAGTTCCCAGAGACCGCTGTCGATGTCCTCAAAATAGAACTCACGAGCGCGAAGGTATATCATCGTAGAAGAAATCTGCTCGTGACGCATTCGACTCTTCAGCACGAGGAGAGCCTCTAGGCCTTTGCTCCCCGCATAACGCTCCGAGCGCATCAACGCATCGAGAGTACAGATCGCGAACGTGTGCCGCAGGTCGTGGAACGTACCGGGCAGACTCACAACCGCAAGTGCAGCTTTGAAGCGATTGTAGACGCTATCGGGCCGCAGCGTGGTTCCCCAGCGGCCTAAGAAGATGTTGGCGGGTATATCGGAGTTTCCGCGGCGTCGTGCGGCGCGAAGAATTGCTGGTCGACCAAAAAAGGCAACGTATTGGTAGGTCTTATTCAAGAGCCAAGTCGGCACGCGAAGATCTGCCGCTTTCCCAAACTTTGTTTCAGCTAACCGAATTATTGTGGTTAGCCGGCCCTGGTACTCACGCTGTGGCGGAATCTGACCGATGGTGAGAGCGCATATCTCGAATTCGCGTAAGCCGGTAAATAGTGCCCACTCTGCAATCAGACGATCTCGTTCGTCGAATTCGTCTAGAATGCGCGCTTGATCTGCGAGTGTATAAAATCGCGGCATGCGACCGTCTCTCGAACGGCGCACTCGAGGGATCAGTATGCTACGACTGGTGAGGCGGCTTGCTTGAACGTGGGCGAGAAGTCCGCGATTTGTAACGCGCTGACTGGCTAGCGTAAAAGGAAGTGCTTTGGAAAAGCCTTTTCGATGGCTCCATTCGTAGAAGTCACAGATTACGCTCATGACGCGCGCTAAGCGCTCTCGCCTGACACCGTTTCGTTCAAGGCTGTTACGGTAGTGTGATAGCTGCTCTTCAGTCGGATCTGCAATACTGAAGGCATGCTCGTCCATGAAATTTAGAAACGGGAGAAGAGCGTAAGCTCGTGCCATCCAGGTCTTTGGCGACCTGGCATCGCCTCGAATGACGGCGAGATAGACGAGATACTCTGTTGGCAGATACTCGATCCGCATCGACTGCGGGCGCACGAAGATGGGCAATCCCGGATACGGGAGACCCTCAATTTCAAAGTTGGCCGGTGAACGAATTAGAGAAAGCCTTGCCACCTATCTTAATATTATCGGAAATACTCAGTAAGTACAAGGGTGAATGCGATGTCATGAAGCGGAAATGGCAATAAACCGAAGACTCGTACTTGTCTTCGACGAGCCACGATCCGGTGGCGAGTTCCTTATAGTCGGAGCCGTACGGGATCGGGGATGCAAGCATAAACGCAATCGGCGCGTGATATGCGATGGCAACTTCCGCTAGCCGATCGTGCTTGGCGGCGAGCGCGACCGCGCCGACGTCGCCGGCGAGGCTCGCGGCGCGGCGCACGGCAGCGGGTTCGCGCCCGAATGCGACGGCAATTGCGTCGAGCACGAGTCCTTCACGCAAGCCGATACGTAAGTCGCCCGTCATGATCTTGATGACATACGTGGCTTCAAGCGGATCGGTACACGATCCGAGGATGCGTTCGCACAGCACCAGACGCTTGCGGCCGGCCGATTTGCCCGATGCATCCGCGATTTCGTCGAGCAGTGCTTTGAGCGTCGACGGCGCGAGCGTATCGCGGAAAAGTCCGAGGTCGACGGCCGGACGTACGAGCGGCCCGAGCGCCGAGCCGAGATCGCCGGTCGCGCGATAGCCCGCCCGCAACGAATCTTCATCGACTCCCCAGGCATTGTGGGCTGCCGTCACCAGGGTGCGGCCGCCGACCGCGAGTGTGCGCTTCTCACGCTGCGCAAAGGGATTGCCGGTGAAAAAGCGCGCGGCCGCCGCGAGATCAGCGTCGGCGAGCCCGTGCAAATAGTCGCCGAGCAGCGCGATTTTCTCATTCTTCGCCGGGGTCTCCGCAATCCGCCGGCAGGTTATCGCAAAAGCGATCACGTCGCTCTTATCGGGTGCCGCGGTACCGGCTTCCTGGCGTTCCTTGGATGGCACGCGATTCGTGCTCACGTTGAAGGTCGGCGCGGATCACGTACGGTAGCCGCTGGTGGTGATTACCGCGCTTGTTCTCCTGAATGTCGAACCTGGCCGCGTGAAGTCGCTGGCCGAGGAGTTGCTCGCCATTGATGCCGTGACGGAAGTCTACAGCGTCGCCGGGCCGTACGACCTCGTCGCGATCGCGCGCGTCCGCGAACACGATCAACTGAGCGATCTCGTTACCGAGATGATCGCATCCCGCACGGGCATCGTCAGCACCGAAACGCTGATCGCGTTCCGCGCCTACGCGAAACGCGATCTCGAAATGGTCTGGGACATCGGCGTCGACTAACGCGTTACGGTTTCCATGCGGCTTGTGCCGCTGCGATTGCGCGGTCTGCATCGTCGGGCAGCAGTAGGCGGTCGTGCACGAGTGCGTCGGCTGAGGCTTTCACGCGTGCGAGGTAGGCATCGCGGCTCGCGTAGCGCTCGGCCAGCGATAGTCGCGGGTCGCCCGTAGCGCGGCGCTCGTCGGCTGTCTGTGCAAACGGAACGTACGTTCCGTCGCGGTCGCAGAGTTCACCCGTTGGATACGGTGCGCTGTAGAAGTTCCAGCCGGTGAACGTGCCGAGCGGTACGGCGAGATCCGGTAACCGAATGCCGGATGTTTCGTTGCCGTCTGCATCCACGGCGGGCACACGCGACACGAAAGCCGGCACGTCGCGTTGTCCCGTCACCCAGTCGGTGATGACGGCGATACTGTTCGTGGCGGTAGGCACAGCGACACCCGGTATGTGCGGAAAGTTTAGCGCGTCGGGCGCGACGAGCGTTTGATCGCGTAGCGTCGGAACACGATTGTCGGGGGGAACGACACCGCGTGACGTCCAGTCGTCGAGTGCGATGAAGAGCGCGCGCAAAGCGGGTCCGGGATTGTGCGGATTGCGCGCGACAGCGCAGTTTCCGCGGGCAGTTGTGAGTCCCGCGCGGCCGGCGTGTTGGGTTCCTGCGATAAAATAGTAGCGGGCGCGCGGCTCGTTCAAGAATTCCCGCGTGCCGTTCGCATCGGTGTAGTCGAGCGACGCACCTTTCTGCCAGAACTCGGTCGACGTATTCACTTCAAACAGATACGGATCGAACGCGTCGTGGTGGAAGAGAGACGATGTCGGTCCGAGATATTCGGGATAGTCGTGATCCTCGTGCTGCGTATTCGTGCGTCCCGGTTGCGCGAATGCGGCGTTATCGAACAACCCGCCGCTGCCCGAGATATGCGTCATGACGCCGTCGAAGACGATGCGCCCGTTTTCGTCTTGATTGAAACCGTCGGCGAGATAGTTGCGCAAATAGCGCCCGCTCTGCGAAATGCCGATGGCGAGCGCGCGATTTACCGGGCCGACGAGTTCATTGGGGTTATGCCGCAGATACGCGATGAGATCGCGCGTTGCGGCGTAGCCGATTGCGAGCGGTTTCGGATCTCTGGCGGGATAGAAGAATTCGTAAATGGCGCCGGGTCGGAATGTCGTGCCGTCGGGCAATAGCTTCACGTGACGGCTATCGGCGTAAGCCCAACCGCTCGCGGCAATCACGGCCGGGTTGTCGCTCTGCCGATCGCGCACGGTGAGCTGCGCTTGCGTTTGATCGAGACTAGCGGCTTCGTAGCTGAGCGGTGCGTACACGTTCGTAACAGGCACGCGCGTGCCGTAGACGAATTCGTCGCGAATACGTTGCACGATCGGCGCCGCGTTGCGCGTCGCAACCGGCAAGCGAATCGTCATGCCGTTATCAGTGCGCGGTGCGTCGGGTTCCCATCCGCTCCACACCAGCGTGTAACCGCGGTTGAAGAAGGTGCCGGTCCCGGCGTCGGCCGCGACTGCGGGATCGTTGAGCGCACCGGCGGGACTGGGCGCATCGAGTACCCACGGCAGTAAAAACTTTCGCCCGCGATTCACGACCTCATACAGAAGCGCGCCGTTGCCTTTAGCCCGATCGGCCGGACGCAGAATCGCAAAATCGGTGTCGTACTCGACCATGCCGCGGATGTTGCGCGGCGCACCAGCGAGATTGATGATTTTCGCGTTGCGCGGATCTTCGGGATCGAGTTCGCCGTGAACGGTTCCCGAGATCCGGATGTATTCGCCGGCCGCGCCGAACGTCGTCCCCGGCGCGAACGGCTGGCGAAGTACGACGTTCACGGACGTAATTTTCGCATCGGCTGCAACGCATGTGGCGGCGACGGTGGCGGCAAAGATGAAGATCGCGCGCAAATGCACGGCGGGCTCCTTAGAACAGCGCGAGTTGCTGGTTTTCTTCCAAGTACTCCGCGTCGATCCCCATCCGCTTTAAGCGCCAGACGAAATCGCGCCAGCCGTGATTGAGGATGACCTTGCGCGGCTCGGCGAGTTCGATGTACCGCAACAGCGCCGGAAAGTCGGCGTGGTCGCTCAGTGCGAAGGCGGCATCCGCGCCGAATTGATAGGTCGCGCCGCTGTTGAGAGCCCAGCCGGTTAGCACGGCGCTGCGGACCGGCTTACCGTTGAGTGCCACCGGGTCGTTTGCGCTCGGCGGCCAGATGAGTGCTTGCGTTCCGTCGTACGTCGCGGCATCGTACGGCTCATAGGGCGGCATTTTTACGCCGCATTTTTCATAGACGCGCGCCATGCCGTACACGGCGCCGTGCGCCGCAAGCGGAATCCCGGCCTTGCCCAGAATCGCCATGGCCTCTTGAGCTTTGCCTAGCGAATAGGCGTAGAAGACCGGCGCGCAGCCATCTTCGAGCGCCTTTTGCGCAAAGGCGATCATCTCGTCTTCGACCTGATCGCGCGATGGAAAGACGTACTGAGGCCGGCCGTAGGTACATTCCATCAGCACGACATCGCATTTTTTCACCTCGGCGGGTTCGCACGTGTAGGCGCGGCCGAGTTTGAAATCGCCGGTATACACAAACGCGCCGGCCTCGCCTTCGATTAAAAGTTGTGCGCTGCCCAGAACGTGGCCCGCCGAAAAGAGCGTGAGCCGATGCTCGCCCTCGGACCACGGCTCGTTGTATGCGTGCTCCTCGAAAACGAGTTCGCTTTTTGCCGGGTCGGGCAGCAGCGCCGTTTGTTTGGTTTTGCGCGCTTTCGCGCCGAAGCGCAGGCGGCAGACTTCGGCGTTGTGGGGCGTCGTGATGACGGTCTCGTGGACGCCGCGCGCGTGGTCGCTGTGCCCGTGCGAAACATAGCAGCGCGCGCGGGGCCGCATGGAGTCGATCCAGAGGTCGAGTGCCGCCACGTAGAGCGACTTTTCAGCGAGCGAAAACACGGTAGAGCGAACGTATGTTCGAGACGCTTTTCTTGCACCCTTCGACACCGCGCTGCGGTTCAAGCCTGTACTGATGAGACGATTGACTCGATGTTGATGCCGCGATTCTCCCCGCCATTTCAAAACAAGCATTCTTTTTAAGGAGAGAAACTCGTGGCTCGTATTTATGACAGCATCGCCGACACGTTCGGCAACACGCCGCTCGTTCGCATTCCGCGCCTCAACAAGGGCCTGGGCGGCAAGATTCTCGTCAAGCTGGAATCGTTCAATCCGGCCGGCAGCGTAAAAGATCGCATCGGCGTCGCGATGATCGAAGCCGCCGAACGCGAGGGGCGCCTGCGCCCCGACACGATCATCATCGAGCCGACGTCGGGCAACACCGGCATCGCGCTTGCGTTTGTGGCCGCCGCCAAAGGCTATCCGCTCATTCTCACGATGCCCGAAACGATGACGCTCGAACGCCGCAGCCTGCTCAAGGCGTACGGTGCGCAACTCGTGCTCACGCCCGGTGCCGAAGGCATGAAGGGCGCGATTGCCAAGGCCAAAGAAATTCACGATAGCAACCCCGCGAAATACTTCATGCCGCAGCAGTTCGACAATCCGGCGAATCCCGAGATTCACCGGCGCACGACGGCGGAAGAAATTTGGCGCGATACCGACGGCGCCGTTGACGCCTTTATCGCCGGCGTCGGCACGGGCGGTACGGTGACCGGCGTCGGCCAAGTGCTCAAAGAACGCAAGCCCGGTGTGACGATCATTACGGTCGAGCCCGACACGTCCACGGTGTTATCGGGCGGTGCGCCGGGCCCGCACAAATTGCAAGGCTTTGCGCCGGGATTCATCCCGTCGATTCTCGACACACACGTCTACAGCGAAGTGATCAAAGCGTCGTTTGACGACTCGATCGCGGTGGCACGGCGTTTGGCGCGTGAAGAAGGCATTCTGGTCGGAATCTCGTCCGGCGCAAATGTGTGGGCCGCGCTGCAAGTTGCCGCGCGACCGGAGTTTGCCGGTAAAACGATCGTGACGATCGGTTGCGACACGGGCGAACGGTATTTGTCCAGCCCGCTGTTTGCCGATCAAGCGGAAAATATCTACGAACCCGCGCTCGCTACCTAACGCGTAATTTCGCAATAACAGACGCCAGGCCGGAAGCGTAGTTCGCGCGCACTGCTCTTTCGGCCCCGGCGGCGTCGCCGCTTGCGATGCTCGCGATGATGTCTTCGTGCTGCGTAAGCGACGTGTCGACCAAGCCTGCGTCGGACATGTACATGTGCTCGTACCGGTAGAGCGCAGCGTGCAGCGTATCGATCAAACCGAGCAGCCGGGCGTTGGGGCACAAACTGACCAAGATCCGATGAAACTCCGAATCGGCGGCCAGCGCGTGCCGTGGTTCCGTAGCCGCGCGCAACTGCTCGTTGGCGAGCCCGAGAGCGTCGACGAGCGACATCGCCAGCGGGCCGCTTTCGACGAGCGCTAGGCCCTGAAGCGCACCAAGCATCGGAAAAATCTCGCGCGCGGTGCGCTCGTCGAGCGGTGCAACCCGAAAGCCGTGATGCCGCTCGCTGACGGCGAACCCTTCACGTTCGAGCGCGAGCAGCGCCTCGCGCACGGGCGTGCGGCTGACGCCGGTCCGCATTGCGATGTGTGCTTCCACGAGCCGTGCCCCCGGCGCGAGCCGGCTCTCCACAATATCGTCGAGGAGTTGCCGATAGACGCGATCGCGTTCCGGGAGCGACGGTATTGCATCCAATTTCAAAATATTGTATACAATATAGTATGAATGTCAAACATTTGGCGCTGTCCGTATTGGCCGCCGGCGGCCTCTTTGCCCTTGCTCCTGCTGTGCCGGCCACTGCCGAGCCCGCGCTCTGGAAGGTTACCGGGTCGCACGCGATCGTGTATCTCTTCGGCACCGTGCATCTCCTAAAACCCGCGACACAGTGGCGTTCGCCGAAGATCGAGGCGGCGTTCGCGTCCGCCTCCACGCTCTGGGAAGAGATCGCAAATGCCGACGATGCCGCCGCCGCGCAGTCGATTGTCGCGCAGCTCGGCCTCGATCCGGCACACCCGCTGTCGGCGCAATTGGACGATCCCCTGCGAGCGAAATTGTCGGCCTTTGAAGCGGCTTACAACCTCCCGCCGGGTCAAATTGATGCGCTGCGGCCATGGCTTGCCGCCCTGCAATTCCAGGCGCTGCCCGAACGCACGGCGGGCTACGATCCGAAGAGCGGCGTCGAACTCACGCTCAAGGCGGCGGCCGCCGCGCAAGGCAAACCAACGATGGGCTTTGAGACACTCGAACAGCAAATGCACTTTTTTGCCGATCTGCCGCAAAAACTCCAGATCGACTTTTTGTCGTTCACGCTTGATGCGACCGGTCAGACCGTCGCCCGGACCGGCGATATCGTCGATGCGTGGGCTGCGGGCGACGTGGACAAACTCGGCTCACTCGTCGATAATGCCGCCTTGTTCAAACGCTACCCGGCGCTGTATCGCACGCTCGTCGTCGATCGCAATCGCGCTTTCGCCGATAAGATCGAGCAAATGCTTAAGGGTAACGGCGTGTCGTTTGTCGCCGTCGGTGCGGGGCATTTTGTCGGCCAAGATAGTGTTCAAGCCGATCTCGCCAAAGACGGCATTATCGCTGTCCGACAGTAGCAAAGGCATTCGGACGGCGTCCCCAAAGACGCCGAACCGATGCTATCAGGAGTTCCGGCGGTTGCCGTCACGCGCGGGTCACGCGTGGAATCAATTCACAATGTTGCCGCGTGTGCGTGCGACGTGCGTGGCAAGGTTGTTCTCGCGCTCGGCACGATCGACGAGCCGTTCTATTTGCGTTCCGCGGCGAAGCCGTTTATTGCAGCGGCAGGCGTATTGGCCGGCGTCGCCGATCGCTTTGCCCTCGACGACCGCGAACTTGCCGTGATGTCGGCTTCACACGGCGGCGAACCGTTTCACATCGCGGCGGTCGAGTCGATTCTCTCCAAGATCGGCGCGACCGTCGACGATCTCGCGTGCGGCGCACATCCGCCCTCGTATGAACCGGCGGCGGCGGCGGGGGCGGGGCGCGCGCCAACGCCGGCGGCGCGGGACCACAACAGGTTGGGGAAACAAGGCGGGGGTTTTGGGGTGTTGGGCGGGCGCGGCGCGCCCCGC
>Ga0302325_10021470_pt1 | contig 13516 bp, 11 predicted proteins | sample Palsa_T0_2_FD_201948 | JGI IMG/M metagenome (GOLD analysis project Ga0302325, IMG submission 201948) | Peat permafrost microbial communities from Stordalen Mire near Abisko, Sweden - Palsa_T0_2 | ecosystem: Environmental > Terrestrial > Soil > Palsa > Peat permafrost | place: Sweden: Abisko... | reverse complement strand
GACAACGCGGAGTTCGGCTTTGGCATGAGAACGGCGCTCGACCAGCAGAAGGTTTTTGCGGAGACGCTGGTGACGCGACTGACGGCCGAGATTGGTATCGAACTCGTTGCGGAGTTGATGCATGCTTCGCAGACGACGGAGACCGAGATCAACCAACAACGGGAGCGGGTACTGGCGTTGCGCGCGAAGCTGGCCGTCAACACAAGTTCAGACGCGCTGAACCTGCTGGCGATTGCCGACGCCCTGGTGCGCAAGAGCGTGTGGATTCTGGGCGGGGACGGATGGGCGTTCGACATCGGCTTCGGCGGGCTGGACCACGTGCTCGGCTCGGGCAAAAACGTGAACGTGCTGGTGCTGGATACGGAAGTCTACTCGAATACCGGTGGGCAAATGTCGAAGGCTACGCCGCGCGGCGCAGTGGCAAAATTTGCGGCGAGCGGAAAAGCGAACAGCAGAAAAGACCTGGCCATGGAAGCCGTGAGTTACGGCTCGGTGTATGTGGCGCAGGTGGCGCTGGGCGGCAACGACACCCATGTGGTGAAGGCCTTCCAAGAAGCCGAAGCGCACGATGGGCCGTCGCTGATCATCGCGTATTCGAGCTGCATTGCGCACGGATACGACCTTGTTCATGGACTCGAGCAGCAGAAACTGGCGGTGCAATCGGGCTACTGGCCGCTGATGCGCTACAATCCGGCGCTGCGCGAGACGGGCAAGAACCCCTTCCAGCTTGACTCGAAGGCGCCTTCGATCCGGCTGAAGGAATACACCTATCGCGAAGCGCGTTACACGATGTTGGCGCGCAGCAACCCTGAACTGGCGGCAACATTGCTGAAGGAAGCGCAGGACGATGTGGAGCGGCAGTGGCGGGTGTACTCGGCCCGTGCCTCGATGCCGGGGCGCGGCGAGACTCCGCACATTGCTCCGGAAGAAAAAGCAGAAGAAAAGCTGGCAGCGGTTCCAGCCGGAGGTGGGGAATGATCGATTTTTCCACGCAGTATCTTGGACTGAAATTGAAGGGGCCGATCGTGGTGTCGTCGACGCCGCTGTCGGAGTCGATCGACAACATTCGCCGCATGGAAGACGCGGGAGCTGCGGCGGTGGTGTTGACTTCGCTGTTCGAGGAACAACTGGCGCTTGAGGCGCGCGCGCTGGATGAGGATCTTTCGCGCGGCACGGAATCGTTTGCCGAGTCTCTTGGATATTTGCCCGAGATGGACGACTATCGCATGACGCAGGAGGTTTACCTCGAGCATTTGCGGCGAGCCAAAGAGGCAGTGGAGATTCCCATCATGGCCAGCTTGAACGGGGCCACGACGGGCGGCTGGGTGCGCTATGCCAAGGACGTTGAGCAGGCCGGCGCGGACGCCATCGAGCTGAATACCTATGCGCTGGCGACGGAGCGCAGCCAGACTTCGGCCGAGCTGGAATTACAGCTTCTTGAACTTGTGGCGGCAGTAACCAGCTCGGTGAGATTGCCTGTGGCGGTGAAACTGTCGCAGTCGTTCACCAGCATTCCGCACCTGGTGGCGCGGCTTGAAGATGTGGGCGCACGCGGGGTGGTGCTGTTCAACCGTTTCTATCAGCCGGACTTCGACATCGAGACGCTGGAGGTGCGGCCCACGCTGCATTTTTCAACGCCTTCTGAGTTGCTGCCGCGATTGCATTGGGCGGCGATTCTCTATGGGAACATGGAAGCCGACCTGGCGATCTCGGGCGGCGTGCATTCCGCCGAGGATCTGCTGAAAGGGATCATGGCAGGAGCTGGGGTTACGATGATGGCTTCTGCGCTGCACATTCATGGCATTGAGCACATTGGCCGGGTGATAGCGGATTTGCAGTACTGGCTGGAGAAGCGCGAATATTTTTCACTGAACGAGACGCGCGGGTGCCTGAGCCGGCGATCGGTGCCGGATACCTCGCCGTTCGATCGAGGGAACTACATCAAGACGCTGAGCTCGTATAGTTTAAGGCAGACGGTGGCGGCGTTCTAGCCTTCTCGAAATGGTCGGGCGGGTCTTGGTAGGTCAGGGCTGGTAGGTCAGGGCTTCAGCCCTGACGCACAGGGCAGCAAATAAACAGGGCTTCAGCCCCGCTCTGTTGTGGGGGTCAATTTGCCGGGACTGAAGTCCCGGCCTGTCAGTCCCGGCCTGCCAGTCCCGGCCCACCGCCCGCCCCAGGGTCGAATCTGCGAGAAAAAGGGAGTTGCGATGGCGCACAACATGTCGTTTCTAGGATTATTATTGGCTTCGTGCGCAGCGATGAGCGCGAATTGTGTTGCGCAGGCGCCGGTGAAATATGAGCCTACGATTGCGTCGCTCGACAGCCATCCGCTGCCGGATTGGTATGCGGGGGCGAAGCTGGGGATCTTCATCCACTGGGGGCTCTACTCGGTGCCCGGGTGGGCGCCGCTGAATCACCCGGATCACGATTTCAATTCCAACGACTACATCAAGTATGACCCGTATGCCGAATGGTATCTGAATACGGTGCGCATTCCCGGCTCGCCGACCGAGGCATACGATCGCGAGCACTACGGGCCGCATCACGACTACTACCAGTTTGCCGAGACGTTCAACAAAGAGAGCAAAAAGTGGAATCCGGATACGTGGGCCACGACGTTTCGCGAAGCAGGGGCGAAGTATGTGGTGCTGACCAGCAAGCATCACGAAGGGTTTACGCTGTGGCCGAGCACCACACCAAATCCGAGCCCGACGCTGCCGATGAATGAGCGCCATGCAGAGCGGGATATTGTGGGCGATCTAACTGCGGCGGTTACGAAGCAAGGACTGCGCATGGGGCTTTATTACTCCGGTGGCTATGACTGGACGTTCAACACCGGGCCGATCGAAGTGAATTCGGATTACGGGACTGTGAAGCCGGAGAGCGAGGCGTATGGCCGCTACGCGAATGCGCAGATTCACGAGCTGATTGCGAAGTACCATCCGATGCTGCTGTGGAACGACATCGACTGGCCGAAAACCGGCAAAGCGCTCGAGGTGGAGGCGGACTATTACAACGCCGTACCGGATGGCGTGATCGACGATCGGTTTGGCGTGGCGCACTCGGATTTTACTTCGCCGGAGTACGCGAAGCTGGACAAGATCAGCGCCAAGAAGTGGGAAGAGTGCAGAGGGCTTGGACGGTCATTCGGATACAACCGCGCGGAGGGCGAGGCGGAGACGATTGCACCGGGAGAACTGATTGCGCTGCTGGTGGACATTGTGAGCAAGAATGGCAACCTGCTGCTGGATGTGGGTCCGGAAGCAGACGGGACTATTCCGCCAGTGCAGATGGAGCGCCTAAAGGCGCTGGGCGCGTGGCTGAAACAGAACGGCGAGGCAATCTACGATACGACGCCGTGGACGCAGGCGGTGGGCAAGAGCGCTGAAGGGGACGATCTTCGATTTACGCGCAAGGGCAATGATCTGTTTGTAACGGTGCTGGGCAAGCCGAGGGCGCAGACCATCACGATTGCAGATGTTCCGGCCAAGCAGGGTGTGGCGATTACACAGCTCGGGGACGCGAATGAACTTGGAGCAAAAGGGCAAACCGAAGGAACGCGCATCGTATTGCAGACGCCCTTGAAAGGCGACTACGCGTATTCGTTCAAGCTGGCGGGCTACTTGCACTGATCCTGATCTCGCGATGCGTTCAGGATTGTTTCTTCGAGCAGACGGCAGGCTTCAGGAATGGCGTCGAGAACCGGCTCGCTGAACGTTTCGCCTAACTCTATGGAGCTGGCGCCAATGGTGATGAGCGATGCGCCACGCGGTTGGGAGTTATAGAGGTCGCGGGCGTGGGCCAGCAGTTCCGGCGCGCCCTGGTGATGCGTGGCCAGGCCTTCCGTGGACGAAGTTGGCGCGACGACGAGCACCTGCACGGAGCCTGGTGCCGACTCGATGGAGCAATCGATAAAGACGACAGACTCGGCCTGGGCTATGTCTTCCGCCAGATCGGGAGTCCATTGCTGTCTGGAAATTACGCGGATCGTTGGATCGTCGCGGAATTTTTCTTCGGCCCATTGAGCTAGCCAAGGGCCGATGCCATCGTCGCTGCGGAGGGTGTTGCCGCAGGCGAGGATGAGACAGCGGGTTGGCTTCTGCATTTGGCAACTCTCAGCGCTTTTTAGCTGAACCGAAGGCCCGAAGAGGAGCCGCAGGTCCTTCGACTCTGTTGGGCGCAAAAATAGGCGCCCAACTCCGCTCAGGATGACAGATCGAAAATAATTCCAACTGATTCGTTCTGCTAGCGAATTAGCTGGTCGACTACCTGGCCGTCCGGCGCGAGCAGCGAAAGAACAAGCGGCATCTGGCCGAAGGCGTGGGTGGAGCAGCTCAGGCACGGGTCGAAGGTGCGGATTACGGCTTCCACGCGGTTGAGAGCGCCATCAGTGAACTTGCCGTCCATCACGTACTCTTTCGCGGCTTGCAGAACACCGCGGTTCATGGCGTTGTTGTTCTGGCCGGTGGCGATGACCAGGTTGGCCCAGGTGATGAGGCCGTTTTCGTCGACTTTGTAGTTGTGCATGAGCGTGCCGCGCGGGGCCTCGGCCTGGCCTGCGCCTTCGAGTCGGTTGACGCCGGCGGTGGCGCGGATATGCTTGTCGAGAATGAGCGGGTCGGTGAGGATCTGCTCGATCTTTTCGATGCCGTACAGAATGTCGATGAGGCGCGCGTGGTGATAATGGAAAGAGCTTTGCACGGGGCCCGGGGCGAGCTGCTTGAACTCGACGAGTTCCTTGTCGGCTTGCGGAGTGCCCATGGTTTTGGCGATGTTGAGGCGAGCGAGCGGGCCCACTCGATAGCTGCCATTGGGATAGCCGAGAGGCTTGTAGTAAGCGAACTTGGTGTAGCTGTAAGGCTCGACGGCTTCGCCGATGACCTCAGTGAAGCGGTTGGCGGTGATGCCGTCTTCGATGACGTGGCCGCCGGGGCCGATGAGGCGCAGCGTGCCATCGGTGAATTCAACGGTCTCGTCTTCGTTGATGAGGCCGAGGTAGTTTGTTGGGAAGTTTGCAAAGACCTCGATCTCGGCGCGGAACGAATCGGCGATCTGCTTGTAGCTGGCGAGGGCGAGGCCGATGTTGGCGTAGGCCTCGGGAATTAGCCCCAAGATTTCGTCGCGCTTGGCGGGGGCAAGAGGCTCGGTAACGCCGCCGGGGATAACCCATCCGGGATGAATGCGCTTGTTGCCGAGCAGTTCGATGATGTGCTGGCCGAAGCGGCGAAGCGCAATGCCGGCGCGGCCCAGTTGCGGCTTGGCGGCGACGACGCCGAAGATGTTGCGGGCAGCGGCGTCGGACTCCATGCCGAGAAGCAGATCGGGCGAGGCGAGATAGAAGAAGCTGAGCGCGTGGGACTGCACCATTTGCGCCAGGTTCAACATGCGGCGCAGTTGCGCGGCGGTGTGCGGGATGCGCACCGACATGATGGCTTCGCAGGCTTTGGCGGAGGCAATCAAGTGCGAAACGGGGCAGATGCCGCAGATGCGGGCCATGAGGCTGGGCATCTCGTAGAACGGGCGACCCTCGGAGAATTTTTCGAAGCCGCGTACCTGGGTTACGTGGAAGTGCGCGTCCTGCACTTCGCCCTGGCTGTCGAGTTGGATGGTGATTTTGCCGTGGCCTTCTAGACGTGTGACGGGATCGATGGTGATGGTCTGGGTCATAAAGAGCTCCGAGTTACTTCAACAGCCGCGGGCGTGGACGCCCGCGCGACAGCCGGTCTGGAGACCGGCGCTACGTTAGGCTCCAAATCTTGTGAGAGCTGGAACGTCCAGCGATGCGCCGGTGACCAGCGCGGTGAGCGTGGTGTAGAAAGTGTCGGCGGAGGGCGGACAGCCGGGAAGGAACACGTCCACCTTGACGAACTCGTGAATGGGGCGGACGACGCGCAGCAACTGTGGCACCACGACGCAGGGAATCTGCTGCTGTGCGGAAGCATTCTCAATATAGGCGCGTTCGAGGATCGCTTCCGGCCCGATGGGGTTGCGCATCGAAGGCACATTGCCGGCCACGGCGCAGTCGCCCATGGCCACGAGGAGTTTGCTGTGGGCGCGAATTTTTTTGATCTTCTTCTCGTCGTCAACCGAGGCCACGGCGCCTTCAACGAGCGCGATGTCCACGTAGTCGGGATATTCCTTGGTGTCGACAATGGGGCTGTAGACGATGTCGACGAAATCGGCGATTTCGAGAAGACGCTCGTCCATGTCGAGGATGGACATGTGACAGCCGGAGCATCCGTCGAGCCACACTGTTGCCAGTTTCAGTTTGCTCATTGCGCTTCCCTCATGAGGTTCAGAGCGACCAGAAAGTCAGGAGATTTTGGATGGTCGGAGCCGATCTTGCTTTTGTCGAAGAGGGCTCCGGTGGGGCAAACCTGCACGCATTTTCCGCAACGGGTGCAACTGGTTGAGCTTCCCCACGGCTGATTGAGGTCGGAGATGATGAGCGAATCGATGCCGCGGCCCATTACGTCCCACACGTGCGCGCCTTCAATCTCGGCGCAGACGCGCACGCAGCGGGTGCAGAGGATGCAGCGGTTGTGGTCGAGCGTGAAGCGCTCATGCGAGGCATCCACGGGCAATGCAGGGTTGCGATAAGGTAGCTCGACATGGGTAACGCCCTGCTGCTGGCCCAGGGTTTGCAGTTCGCAGTGGCCGTTGGAGACGCAGACCGAGCAAATGTGATTGCGCTCGGCGAAGAGCAGTTCGAGGATGGTCTTGCGATGTTTCTGCAGGCGCTCAGTGACTGTAGTGACTTCCATGCCTTCAAAGACTGTGGTCACGCAGGCGGGGAAGAGCTTGGTGTTGCCTTTGACCTCAACTACGCACAGCCGGCATGCGCCCACATCGCTGAGGCCGTCGAGATGGCAGAGGGTTGGTATGTCGATGTTGTGTTCGCGCGCCACTTCGAGTATGGTCTGTCCGGCGCGGGCGCTGACTTCCTGGCCATCGATGGTGAGAGTTTTTACATCAACGCTTGTGGGGGTCATGCCAACACCTCAAAGGGAGAAGCGGGAAATGGAGAAGCCGGTTTTGCGCAACCGGGGTCGTACGCATCGGGCGCGGGCGGCTGTATGTTGCAGACGCCGGCCGGGCAGCGCTTGTGCACAATGTGGTCGATGTACTCGCTCTTGAAATATTTCAGCGTGCTGAGCACCGGGTTGGGCGCCGTCTGCCCAAGACCGCAAAGGCTGGTTTCCTTGACGGTGGCGCAAAGATCGACAAGCAAATCGAGATCGTGCATGGTTCCGGAGCCCGAGCAGATGCGGGTGAGCAGCGTGTGCATCTGCGCGGTGCCGGCGCGGCAGGGGATGCATTTGCCGCAGGACTCGGTCATGCAGAACTCGATGAAGAAGCGCGCCACGTTGACCATGCAGGATGTGTCGTCCATGACGATCATGCCGCCGGAGCCCATCATGGCGCCCACCTTGACGAGCGCGTCGTAGCTGACGCCGATGTCCAGCAACTCGGCGGGCAGGCAACCGCCGGAAGGGCCGCCGGTTTGCACCGCTTTGAAGGTGTGGCCGTCGGGCACGCCGCCGCCGATGCCTTCAATGATGTCGCGCAGTTTCATGCCCATGGGCACTTCGACCAGGCCGGTGTTGGTGATTTTGCCAGTGAGCGCGAAGACCTTGGTGCCCTTGCTGCGCTCCGAGCCCATGGAGGCGAACCACTTGCCGCCCTTGCGGATGATTGGAGCAATGTTGGCGAAGGTTTCAACGTTGTTGATGAGGGTGGGCTTGCACCACAGGCCGCTAACGGCCGGGTACGGAGGCCGCGGCTTGGGCGTTCCGCGCTTGCCCTCGATCGAAGCGATCAAGGCGGTCTCTTCGCCGCAGACAAAGGCTCCAGCGCCCAGGCGAATCTCCACGTCGAAGTTGAAAGGCGTGTTGCAGATGTTGTTGCCGAGCAGACCGCGGCGGCGTGCGTCGCGCAGGCAATTGGTCAGGCGGGCAACGGCCAGCGGATACTCCGCGCGGACGTAAACGTAGCCCTTGCTGGCGCCAACCGCATACGCGGCGATGGCCATGCCTTCCACCACACGCTGCGGATCGCTCTCAAGAACGCTGCGATCCATGAACGCTCCAGGGTCGCCCTCGTCGCCGTTGCAGATGACGTATTTAATGTCGCCGCTCGCCTTGGCCACAGTTCCCCATTTGAGGCCCGTTGGATAGCCGCCGCCGCCGCGTCCGCGCAGGCCGCTTTCAGTGATCTGCTGAATCACTTCGTTAGGCGACATTTCGGTGAGCGCTTTGACCAAAGCCAGATAGCCGTCGCGGGCAATGTAGTCGTCGATTTTTTCCGGATCGATGTGGCCGGAATTTTCAAGCACGACGTGGACCTGTTGGTCGAAGTGCTCACGCAAGTCGCATTGCAGGGCGGCAACTGGCTCGCCGCCAAGGCTTCGAGCGATGGATTCCGCATGGCCGGCATTGCAGTGCTGATAGAGAATTTCCTCGGGATCGACGAGGACCAGCGGGCCAGCGGCGCACAAGCCCATGCAGCCGGTGCGGCGGACAAATGCATTCTTGCCTTCCGCGGCGACGGCCTTGGTCAGTGCGTCACGCAACTGATCAGAGTGCTGGCTCATGCAGCCGGTGCCCATGCAGACGTTGATCTCGTGGTCGTATTTTGCGTATTCGGCGCGGGTCGATTCGGCTATTTGCTCAAGCTCTTCGATGGTCATTCAACGGCCCACCTTTCCAGTTGTTCAATCATCTGCTCGCCGGTCATCTGGCCGCACAGCTCGCCGTCAGTCAGCACCACGGGAGCGCGGCCGCAGGCGCCGACGCAGCGCGCGGTCATCAGGCTGATGTTGCCGTCTTTGGTGGTCTGTCCCTGCGGTATGCCGAGGCGCTTCTCAGCAGCGGCCACCAGCTTGTCGGTTCCCTTGATGTAGCAGGCCGTGCCGGTGCAGATGGTCATGGTGTGCTTGCCCGGCGGCTTGAGACTGAAGTGATGATAGAAGGTCGCCACGCCATAGGCCTGACTGAGAGGCACGCGCAGCGAACGGGCTACAAAGCGGATGGCGTCGTCGTCGAGAAAGCCGAACGAAGATTGCACGGTGTGAAGCGTTTCAATGAGCGCGTGGCGGGCAAACCCATTCTTGCGCATGGTGCCGTTCACGATCTTCCAACGTTTGTCGTCGCTGGGCAGCGGCGGAGGTGTGAAGGCTGGCACGGGTCCCTCCAGGTTTGACAATGAGGATTTGCGGCGATTGCGCGCCGAGCCCTGCTTCTTGTCTATCTTTGTTGTAATTGGCGGAGCCGGATGCAGCCGTGACCGGAGTCACTTTGCTGAGATCATGTCCCGCATTGTGCCTCCTGGCTCAGTATTGAAATGGAGGCTGCAGGGCGATATGTGAACTGAATTCAGGGATTTGAACGGGTTTGCAGCGAAAAGACGTCAGTGAGGCGGCCGCAACTGGATCTGATAGCCGCTGTAGTCGATGGTGACCGTGGTGAGGCCAAACAGGAAGCTGGTTGACGCGCCGCTGGCGTGGGTGGCCTCAGAAAATCCGTTAACGGTTGCGTACTGGCGCATGACCTTCGTCGGTCCGGTGAATACCGAGACGCTTTTCGTTGTTGTTCCCTCGAGCTGCACAATCGACTCGTCCCTGGTGTCCACCCAGAGCGTTCCGACGATCATGTTGGGAGCCTTTTCATGGGGGCTGATGGACAAGACATAGCAATCGCGCCCGTTGACAAACTGCGGACCGCCCGGCTTCAGTTTCATCTCATAGTTTTCGGAGATGATGTAGGAGTGATCCGTGACGCCGGGCGTGTTGATGCGCTTCTCGTTATCGAGAATTGCATCGAGCACGAGTTTCCGGATCAGCTCGGAGCCGCTGTCTGCAAGGATGGTGTAGTTCTTGCCCATTCCATGCTGATAGGTGGTCTTCACGGTTCTTTCCGCTACGGGATGGGCCTGGTCGCCGCCACGGAAGACGGCATAGTGCTCGGTTACGGTGTAGCCCACGATGGCGTCGAGCCTTGCTTTGACTGCGGAGTCGATGCCGCGAATGACGGAGGCTTCGTCGGGCTGTGGCGCCTGGCCATACGCGCCTGGGCCGAGCGCAAGCAGAAAGCCAAGCACGGTAAGTTGAAGACGCACATGAGGGGAAGCTTTCACGGCCACCATTAGATTCAATTTATACTGCCAGCCGTTGTACTTGCCCATGCGTTATGCTTGTTTGCGGCGCGAGGGTCTGCATTGGCTGATGGAATCCAACCGAACGGAGTACCGCGCGAGTTGCCGCTGCTGCGGCGCGGCGTGACGGTGCGCGGAGTTGTGCAGGGGGTCGGGTTCCGGCCCTTCGTTTACCGGCTGGCGCAGGAGGAAGGGCTATCCGGCTCGATCGGCAACGATACGGATGGCGTGACGATTGAGATTGAAGGACCGGAAGCACGCTTGGACGCCTTTCTTCTGCGGTTGCGCACGGAGACGCCGCCGCTGGCGCGCATCGACGCCATCGCAGTGCGAGAACTGGAAGCGCACGCCGAGGGTGGATTCCGCATTGTCGCCAGCGAAGTCTTGGGCCGGGTGAGTACGGGAATTCCTGCCGACGCGGCGACGTGTGCCGACTGCCTGCGCGAGTTGCTTGATCCCGCGGACCGGCGCTTCCACTATCCGTTCCTGAACTGCACCAACTGCGGTCCGCGGTTTACGATTACGCGGCGCATCCCCTACGACCGGCCGCAGACTTCAATGGCGCAATTCACGATGTGTGCAGCGTGCCAAGCGGAGTATGACGACCCCACGAACAGGAGATTTCATGCGCAGCCGAATGCCTGCTGGGAGTGCGGGCCGCGGGTGTGGCTGGTCGACGCTGTCGGAGCGCAGTTGTCGACCTCGGAGGGTTTTGTAGCAGGGCACGACTTGAGTCGTGCCGATAACGATGAAAAGACCGGTGGGGCTTTAGCCCCTGAGGCACTCGTAACAGAGCCGGCATTCCTTGAAAGGAACGGCAATGGCGCTGACTCCAATTCCGTTGACTTAGCGGTGCGCCTCCTGTCCGCTGGCGAAATCGTCGCTATCAAAGGCATCGGCGGCTTTCATCTGAGCGTCGATGCGACGAATGAGGACGCGGTGATGCGGCTGCGCGAGCGCAAGCATCGCTATGGAAAGCCGCTGGCTGTAATGGTCAGGGATCTTGAGGCGGCTCGGGAAGTTTGTCTGCTCACGGCGGAAGAAGAAACGCTCATGCAGACTTCAGCGCGTCCGATTGTGCTGGCTCGGAAGCGAACAATGAGTGGAATCGCCGAAAGTGTGGCGCCGGGGATTCCGTGGCTGGGAGTCTTCCTGCCCTACGCCCCATTGCAGCATTTGCTGTTTGCCTCTGGCCAGGTGCGGGCGCTGGTGATGACCAGTGCGAACTTGAGCGAGGAGCCGATTGCGATTGATAACGATGAGGCGCTGGCACGTCTCGGAGGCATCGCGGATGCGTTCCTGATGCATGACCGGGAGATTTTGCAGCGTTGCGACGATTCGGTTGCGGCGCTGGTGGACGGTACGCCGCAGTTGCTGCGGCGCGCGCGCGGGTGTGTGCCGCTGGGTGTTCCGCTGCCCATCGAGGCGCCGCCCCTACTGGCTGTTGGTGGACATTTGAAGAACGTGTTCGCTCTGGCGCGGGGGAGATTTGTCTATCAGAGCCAGCACCTTGGCGACCTTGAAAATCTGACGGCGTTGGAGTTCTTCAAGGAATCGCTCGATCACTTGATGCGCACCTTCGAGATTGAGCCGGAAGCGGTGGTGCACGATATGCATCCGGGGTATCTGTCATCCACATGGGCGAAAGATTGGGCGCACGAGCGGGGACTGGATTTGTTGGCGGTGCAGCATCATCACGCGCATGTTGCCGGATGCATGGCGGAACACGGACTGACCGGCCCCGTGATCGGACTTGCTCTGGATGGAACCGGCTACGGGATCGACGGAAAGATCTGGGGAGGTGAAGTCCTGATTGCCCGGCTCGATGGGTTTGAGCGCTTTGCGCATCTGGAGTATGTGCCGATGCCGGGCGGCGACGCGGCCGTGCGCGAGCCGTGGCGGATGGCGCTGGGAGCGCTGCACACGGCGGGCTTCGATGTGGAGTCGGAGCAGGTGTTGAATCTGCTTGGCGCGCAACCGGGCGAGGTGCGCGTGTTGCGGCGAATGATGGAGCGTGGCATTAACTCGCCAATGACTTCGAGCCTGGGGCGGCTGTTTGATGCGGTGGCTGCATTGGTGCTGAATCGGCGGGCGGTGGATTATGAGGCGCAGGCGGCGATTGAGTTGGAAGGAATTGCGGTCGATGAGCCGGACCGCTATGAGCAGGGAAATTATGTACCGGAGTTACACGAAGCGGAAGAAGGCTCAGACAGCGTGGCTGTGATTCGGACGGGAAAGATGTGGAAAGCTGTCCTTGATGACCTTTGGCGTGGCGTGCCGGCCAGGCGCATTGGGGCACGATTTCATGCGGGCATTGCGGAGGGGTTTATCAATGCCGCGGCCAACGCGCGGATTGAGACAGACATCAATACAATTGCGATGAGCGGCGGATGCATGCACAATCGCAGGCTGGCGCGATTGCTGCGCTCGGGACTGGAAGAAGAGGGGTTCGACGTGTTCATGCACAGGCAGGTCAGCCCTGGGGATGGCGGGTTGAGTTATGGGCAGGCTACGGTTGCTGCGGCGATGCTGGGTAAGTGGAAGTTAGCCGGAGAGCCGCACTAACTGCCGCGCTTCTTCGCGCGGGCCGAGGATCGACATGCGGGGAATACGGCCGCGAACCATGGCCACTTCATCGCACCGATGCAGGCGCGGGCAGATTTGGCAGTCTTTGAAAATCTTGTCGGGCAACTCGGACTTGTCTTCGACGGTGCGAAAGCCATATTTGAAAAAGAAATCGGGAATGCGCGTGAACAGGCAGACAGACTGAATGCCGTGCAGTTCGGCTTCTTCAATGAGGTTGCCGAGAATGCGGCCGCCGGCGCCCTGGCCCTTGGCCTCAGGCTTGACGACAATGGAGCGCACTTCGCACAGATGCGGGCCGTAGAAGTGGAGCGCGCCGCAGCCGAGGAAAACTCCGCCATCGGACTCGGCTACGGTGAAGTCGCGAATGTTTTCGCAGATCTCTGCGAATGCGCGCTTAAGCAGGGTGCCGTCCGTCGAGAGCGAATTCACCAGGTCGTAGACGTTGGAGGCATCCTGGAGCAGAGCCTTACGCACCAGCATGGACAGCCTCCCCTTTAACGGATGATACGATTGCGGCGATGCGGCCGGACGCTGCCGCAAGGGCCTGGTGCACGCGCTCGCGCGCCGTTCCGCCGATCACGTCGTGGCAATCGAGCGTGGCGTTGAGCGTGATGGCGGAGAAAAAGTCTTCGTCGAACTCGGGGCCGAAGGCGCGCAGCTCATTGATGGTGAGATTGCGCAGTTCAACGCCTTCCTGCAGTGCGAAGCGGACGGCGTTGCCGATTTTCTCATGCGCGGTGCGGAAGGGAACGCCTTTGTGGACGAGATAAGTGGCGGC
>Ga0302325_10021467_pt1 | contig 13518 bp, 14 predicted proteins | sample Palsa_T0_2_FD_201948 | JGI IMG/M metagenome (GOLD analysis project Ga0302325, IMG submission 201948) | Peat permafrost microbial communities from Stordalen Mire near Abisko, Sweden - Palsa_T0_2 | ecosystem: Environmental > Terrestrial > Soil > Palsa > Peat permafrost | place: Sweden: Abisko... | reverse complement strand
CACCGCGGGCCGCACCACCCTCCAGGGCGAGGGCCTCCAGCACGACGACGGCCACTCCCCCCTCTTGGCCTCGGTCAACCCCGCGGCGCACATCTACGACCCCGCCTTCGCCTACGAGATCGGCGTCATCATGCAAGACGCCATCACCAGGGTCATGGGCCCCCACCCCGAGGACCGCTTCTGGTACCTCACCCTCTACAACGAGACCTACCCCATGCCACCGCTGGCCCAGGGCGACGCGGGCGACGCGGTGCGATCCGGCATCCTGCGCGGCATGTACCGCTTCGCCGAGCCGGCCGAGTCGACCAACGGGTCAGCCGCCAACGGGTCGCCCCGACCGGCCACACTGCTCTTCTCGGGGCCGATGTGGCAGGTGGCCATGGAGGCGCGCACCATGCTCGCCGCGGACTGGGGCGTCTCGGCCGACGCCTGGTCGGTCACCTCCTACACCGAACTGCGCGAGGACGCCCTCAGCGTGGAGCGGGCCAATCGCCTCCACCCCCAGGCCCAACGCGCCGTCCCCTACGTCTCCCGGGCGCTCGACGACGGGGCGGGGCCGGTCGTGGCCGTCACCGACTACCTGCGCGCCGTCCCGGACCAGGTGGCCCGCTGGGTCCCCCGTCCCTTCATCTCGCTCGGCACCGACGGCTTCGGGCGTTCCGACACCCGCGCCGCCCTGCGCCGGTTCTTCGAGGTCGACGCCGCCCACGTCGTCGTGGCCGTCCTCTCGGCCCTGGCCGACTCCGGTGACGCCAAGGCCGACGAGGTGGCCGAGGCCATCAACCGCTACGGCATCGACCCGGACTCCGCCGATCCCTGGTCCGACTGACCGGCTCCCGGGCCACGCCCGGGTGCATCTTCAGCCCGACAACATCGCCTTGCGAGCCTTGGCGGACATGACAGACCACCGGGACAAGAACGACATCACCGATCCAACCGAGAACGCGGAGCCGATCGAGAAGGCAGACAGGAACGATCCGACCGATCCGATCGACAAGGCCGATCCGACCGAGCCGATCGACAGGACCGAGCCTTTGCTCCCGATCGACAACACCGACTCCTCCGACCACAACGACCACCGGGAGCTCGGTGACTTCTCTGGCTCGGGATGCAACCGCCCTGCCGCAAGGTTCATGACGCCATCATCTCGCAACCGCCGTGGCTGACCGGTTCGTCCAAGCCATCGTCCTCGTCCCCGACCTCGAGTCGGCCCGCCACCGGATGGAGTCGATCGGGCTCACCGTGCTCGAGGGAGGCAGACATCCGGGGCGCGGCACGGCCAACCTCATCGTCCCCTTCGGTGCCCACTACCTCGAGCTTCTGGCCGTCGTCGACGAGTCCCAGGCCCGCTCGTCGCCCCAGGGGCGCCCCGTGGTCGATGCGCTGTCGAGGCGAGGTCCCGGCCTGGCCCGCTGGTCGGTCGAGACCACCGACATCGAGGCGACGGCGCGACGGGTCGGGTACCCGGTCGAGCAACGCCGGCGTCTCCTCGTCGACGGGACCGAGGTCCGCTGGCGCGCCGTCGCCGTGGACGCCTCGTGGCACCAGCCCTGGCGTTGCGCCTTCATGGCCTGGGACGACCCCGACCTGCACCCGGCGCGCGCCGACGGCGTCGTCCACGCCAACGGTGCCACCGGTTTCGCCCGACTCGACCTCGACGTGCCCGACGCGGCGTCACTGTCGACGTGGCTGGGTGGCGACGTGCCCGACGGCGTCACCGTCTGCGGCCAGGGCGACTGCGGGCCCACCGCCCTCTTCCTGGCGTCACCCTCGGGCGAGATTCTCGTCGCCTGACCCATCGTCCGTGTGACGTGCCGTCACTCGGATCGCAGCAACACGGCCGTGGGTGTGCGGGCCGCGCTGCGTCCCGGCAACGCGGCCACGATGTTGGCGAGCACCAGGGCACCCACCGCGACGACGACCACCGACACGACGGGCACAGTGGCGTCGGGCACGGCGTAGATCTGGCGGGCGAACAGGTCCCACAGCCAACGCCCCAGCGCGATCCCGACGGGCACTCCCACGACGATGCCGATGACCGCGGCGACCGACGCCTGCCAGGCCACCGCGGCCGCCAACTGCCGCTGGGTGAACCCGAGCGTCTTCAACAGGGCCAGATCGTGGCGTCGCCGTCGGACCGACGCGGCCAGGGTGAGACCCAGCGCGATCACCGCGCCGGCCGCGAGGGCGGTGGCGAGCAGTGTGGGCGTGGCGCCCGTGCTGCGGTAGTTGACGATCTCCGCCGGGCGCTGCACCCCGACCACCGAGACGGTGTTGCCCTGCCCGCCACCGTCGGGCACCGCGGCCAGGTCGCGGTTGGCGGAAGCGGCGATGCGCTGTAGTCCGGCCCGACCCACCGCATCAGGGACACCGCTGCGGAGCCGGACGAAGATCAGGTCGGGGCCGTTGAGGGTCGGGTCGGGGCTGAGCTGGGCCCTCTGAAAGGCGCCGGGCTCGATGCCCCGGGTGACCAACGCTCCGGTCCCCATGGAGGTGTGGTCGGAGATGACGCTCGAGAATCCGACAGCGGGCATGGTGGCCGTCCCCACCACCGTGACAGGGGTGGGAGGCACGTAGAAGGGCGCGTCTCGCCGGAGGCCGAAGCTCACCACCACCGTGCCGCCGAGGTGGGTGTGCAACTGCTGCATGGTCGCCGCGCCCAACACGACTTGGTCCTTGTCCTGCACGCCGTGCCCGCTCAGGATGGGCGGGGCGACCGGGTCGGTCGGGTCGGACTGCGAGTCCTGAAAGAGGAACGGAACGGTCTGCCCGTTGATGTCGGCGTCGTCGTAGTCATAGCCCGCCCACGCCGCCACATCGTGGTCATGGGCCAGCAGTGCCTCGGCTGGGGACGGGACGGTGTTGGTCGGATTGAGCATGTAGGTCCAGTTCCACCCGTACAGCGAGGGATGCGACACGAGCGACTGGAGACCGCTGCCGAAGGTGAGCGTCGCCACCACGAGCGCCACCGCCAGCACCGCCCCCAGCAACGCCGAGCGCACCGGCACCGCGGTGCGGCCCCGACCGGACTCGAGGGCGAAACGCACTCCGACCGCCGCTGAGGGAGGCAGACCCGTCGACGCCACGGCGTGCACGGCCCGCGACGCGTGGGCGGACTGACCGCCCTGACGCAGAGCGGCCCGGTGCGGTGCATTCCGATAGGCCAGCGCCAGCGCCATGGCACCGAGCCCCACGATCAGGATCGCCAGCCCACTGCCGAGCACCGTCCAGTCGAAGGCGATGGCCGAGCCCGGATAGACGGGCCGAACCGGGCCGAGCGGTGACAGCGGTGACAGGGCGACGGCCACGACGACGGCGAGGAGGGCTCCGATCACCACTGCCCCCCCGATGCCGATGATGCCGTCGGCGATGGTGGTGACGGGAGCCGCACCCAGGGCGCGTAGCACGCTCAGGTCCTCATCGGCAGCACGCAATTGACGCGAGATGATCTGCACGCCGATGAGCAACGCGGCCAGGGCGGCCACCAGGCCGAACACACCCAGGGCGATGGCGAGGGGCTTCACGGTCCGGTCCACCTTGGCCTCGACCGGAGCGATGGCATGGAACGTAGCGGTGGAACGAGTGGGGACCAGGTTGGCGAATTCCCGTTCGACCTTGGCCACACCGGCGCTGCCGCCCTTGACCTGCAACCCGTAGGTGATGGCCCCACCCTCGCCCTGGCCCTCGTCGGCCACGATCTCTTTTCCCAACGCCGGCGTGAAGAAGATGAACGTCGGGAGCCGGTCGATGTCGTCCTGCACGAGGGCGTTGTTGACCTGGACCAGCCCCACCAATGTGGCGTCGATGCGTCGATGGGGTGGGACCTTGGGCGTGCCGAATCCCGGCAACCCTTGCTGTTGCTGGGTGTAGAACCCGTAGGGGATCACCTCACCGACGTGGAACCCGAGCAGATGCGCTGCGACCGCGGTCATGACGATCTGGTCGGGCCGATCCGGGTTCGCCATGCGACCCGCGGTGACGGCGGTGCGATCCTGGTCGAAGAACAAACCGTCGACGCTGGCCAGCGCGAAGGTGTTCTCGAGGACGGCGGCGTCGAGACGGGGGGCACCGCTCGGGAGCAACGGTGCGGCGGTCAGCACGATGGCCGCCTCTACGTGCTTGACGCCCGGCAGCGCGGCGATCTGTTTGGTGGCGGCGGCGGAGTAGTTGGCGCCGCTGCCGTTGTTGAACCCGCCGTAGACCGACACGTCGAAATTCGACGGGTTGGTGCTCGCCAAGTATGCGGCGAACGACGACTGGGTGCGTCGGGCCGCGGCCAGAGCACCCATGGCCACACCACCCACCAATCCCACCAGCAAGACGATGGCCAGGTACGCGCCCCGTCGCCGGCCGAAGGTGGCTCGGAACCGGAACCAGGCCACAGACAGGGCCTGACCCGTCACGACCCCACGCCCCTCATCGCAGCGTTCGCACGCTCTCGCCCTCGTCGTCCACCCGGTGCCCGGACCCCTCCCTCGCAGTGTGGCTCAGGGGCGGGTCGGTTCCAAGGTGGTCACCCCGTGGGTCAGGCGTGGTGCCACCACTACATCGGCGTCCGGGCCACCATGATCAGATGGGCGCTCAGCCCCAGCAGCGTGGGCTCGGCCTCGGTGGCCCGGGCCGAGAACAGGATCCGGGCACTGTCCTCGTCGGAGTCCAGGTGTGAGCCGAGACCCGGGACCCACCCCGCCATTCCTTCGACCCCCACCACCTCGACCACCTCGAGGCCGGCGTCGTCGGCTTCTCCCCGCAACTCGTCGGGGTGATGGAAGTAGGCCGTGGTGAACCACTCGGGTCGGTCGCTCGGATTGCGGTGCTGTCCCTCGCGCAGGTCTCGATCGACGATCTCACTGAACCCGGGCTCGAACAGAAAGCCCCGGAGCAGACCGTCGAACAGCGACGCGAAGCGCGAGATGGCCGCGGCGAAGATCACGCCACCGGGTCGCACCACCCGACGGGCCTCGGCCAGGGCCCCGACGCGGTCGGACCGGTCGGTCAGGTGGTACAGGGGCCCGAGGACCAGCGCGGCGTCGACGCTGGCGTCTCGCACCGGGAGGTCCCGGGCGTCGCCCACTTCGGCCGTCACCCGACCCGACGACCCGGATTGGCCCCGGGCCTGCTCGACGTGCGCGGGGACCGGGTCGACCACGTGCACGTCGTGGCCGTCGGCCGCCAACCACTGCGCGTGCACCCCGGTGGCTCCCCCCACGTCGAGGATGCGTTGCGGCGCGCCGGGCAGGTGCCGGCGCACGATCTCGCGGGTACGCAGCAACTCGAGGCGTCCCAACCCCTCGGTGATGCGCCGTGCTTCGTCGATCTGCTCGTAGTGCTCGACAACTTCGGCCGGGACTTCGGGCGGGACTTCGGGCGGGACTTCGGGCGGGACCTCGTCCACGTGCAAGCTCAGCGCGGCTCGCGCCACATGGCCCACACGACGGGGCCGCGCGGCACCTGGATCTCCTGGGAGACGGCGAACCCGTGGCGAGCGTAGAACGGGATGTTGCGCTCCTTGGAAGACTCCAAATAGACCCGCTCCCCTTCTCGGTCACATCGCTCGAGCACCGGAGAAAGGATGGCCGACCCCAGGCCCTTGCTCTGTGAGTCGGGCTCGGTCCCGAGCATCTGGAGATACCAGTGACGATCCTTGGGGTGATGGCTGGCGAAGTACATGAGCCCCTGGGCGCACGTCGCGATCCGCAGCCCGATGAGGCGGGTGGTGACGAGCCCGAGGCGGGCGTCTTTGGCCCAACCCATCGGGAAGGTCCCCGGAGGGTTCCAGATGGCGGCGCACCGCGCGTCGTCGGTCGTGTAGACCTCGCCGAAGGGGAGCGACGCCCGCAGCAGCGAGCGAAAGAAGGTCGGGAGCTTGCGACGCCGAGGCTCGTCGTGGGGAAACAGCCAGACCGTCAACGGGTCGTCGTCAAAGGCACGCGCCAACGTGGTGGCGAGCTTCTCGACATCGCCGGCAGTTGCTTTGCGAGCCGTGGGGCCAGGCACGCGGCTCTCGGTCACCTCTCGGCTTCTTCGAGACCAGGCTGTTGGTAGATGCCCATCAGATTGCCCGCCGGGTCGCGAAACGTGGCCAGGACCTCTGATCCGTACCGGCCCACGGGGAGCTCGATCTCCCCGCCCGCCGCGACGACCGCCTCTGCTGCGGCTGCTGCGTCGGCGACCATGACGTAGGGCAGGATCCCGGGCTCGGTCGCCGGCTGCCGATCGACAACCCAGGCGCCGCTCACCTCGCCCGTGGTGTCGTCGAAGGAGGGACGGTCGGTGTCCCGGTGCCGGATGGTCCAGGCGAAGGCGCGTTCGTAGAACGTCGCCGACACATGGACGTCGAGGGCGGGGATCTCCAGGTAACAGAGCTTGCCTGTCCGCAGCGTCGGCGGAGTCGGTGCGGTCATCGGATGCTCACCATGCGGCCAAAGAGTACCGGGGTCACGACGAGCAGTACCCATGGAGAGCGAGGAAGCTCTTGAGCGCCTGCACGTACGCAGCGCCGGTGGGCCAGCCGGCGAGCCCCGAAAGCTGCCCCTGGGCTTGGAGCTCGTTCACCGTCGTCCACGCGCTGGTGCCCTGGCCCAGAAGGCACTCGTCGGCGACCCACGCGGCCAGAGCGCCGAGCCCCTTCCCGGTGTTCTGGTCGAACACGTCCCACCACGTGGAGGCGTCCTTGGTCACCAGGTCCGGATGCTGCGTGGTGACGTCGTCGAAGGTGCCGTGGTCGAACTGGAGCACCTTCACAGGCATCGATGACTCCGCGTACGAGGCGAAGGCGTACGCGAAGGCGTTGTCGGCGGTCACGATCAGTGCGTGCGAGCCGTCAGGACCGAGCGACGCGCCGGGATTGCCGACGTCGTCGGCCACGACGGGCCCCAAGCCCGTCGTGGACACCGTGATGGCACGAACAACGGTGCAGCAGTGCGCACCGCCGGTCTCCAAGCCGATCACGACCACGGGCAGGCTCTCGCCGGGAAAGTCGGCCAGGCACAACGCGTCGGAATTGGCCGCGCCGGTTGGGGACGGAGCCATCGACCACGGGATCACGACGTTCGCCTGATCGGGTGGCACCACCGGCTCAGAGAACGTGGCGCCCTGAGCCAGTGCGATCGAAAGCTCGGGTTGGGCGAGTGCGGGGTCCTGGCTCGGTGTCGTCTCGCGCGTCCCGGTGAGCGTCGCCGTCACTCGGCCCAGGGTGGCGGCGGTGGAGACCGCGCTGCCCACCGGGGTGGACCACAGATCGAGGGAGTCGCACGCATAGGGCGTCGAGGCACCTGTCGGTGGCGTGGGCGAGGTCGTCGGTGTCGTCGAGGACGTCGGCGAGGTCGCCGGCGTGATCCTGTGGCCGAGGGGTGCCGATCGCAACGAGGACAGAGGGATGGCCACGGCCGCGATCACGGCCGCCGCGCCCAGGATGGCCAGAGTCATCCGCACCCGCTGATGGCGGACCACCAGCGCCGAGACCTTGCCCGGCAAAGACGACCGCATGTCGAACTCGGGCGCTTGGCGCAGGAGCTCCTGGTGCAACTGCTGGGCGAGGTCGTCGCGTTCAGGCATCGTCGGCTCCTTCGAGCTGCGCTCGCATGGCGTCGAGGCCCCGGGCCAACCTGGACTTGACGGTCCCGGGCGACACGCCGAGGAACGCGGCCATGTCCGCCTCGGTCATGTCCTCGAGGTAGCGCAGCACCACCGCCACGCGTTGGGACACCGGGAGCGACGCCAGGACGCGTACCAGGTCGAGACGGGCCCAGAGATTCTCATCGGCACCGGGCGACGACGTCGGAGCTACGGCCCGTTCGTCATGGCGCAAGACGACCAACCGGTGGCGACGCTCCTTGGCCGCGAGATTCACCACCGCCCGTCGAAGATAGGGGGCAAGGTTGTCGATGCGACCGGCCGACCACTTCGGCCAGGCACGGGCGAAGGCTTCGGCCACGAGATCCTCGGCCCGGGTCCGGTCCCCACACAAGAAGAAGGCGATCCGGGCCAGCTTCTGCCCGTCGACGACCATGGCCGTCTCGAAGGCATCGCCCCGGCCCAGCGCGGTCCCAGAGCCCGAGCCCTCCCCATTCGCTCGCACCCCTTCCATCCTCCCCGCCGGGTACGTCACGGCCCTCACATCCGATCCTGACCCCCCGGAGCACAGATTGGTTCCACCGGGTTGGGGCCGGCTGGAACCGGGAGACCTCGTCGAGCGTCTACACCTTCGACGTGACGACCCGATTGACTCTTCTGCGAACCTCCGCCCTCGGGGCGGCGGTGGTGGTGCTCACCCTGTCGTTGGCGAGCTGTACCGGGACCACGGTGGTCGACTGCGTCCTCGGCGCGCATCACCCCGGTGGACGCCAGGACGCCTGCGTCCCGAACGTGGTTCCCCCTTCGGTCCGCGCCAAGCTCCTGGACGCGGCCCGGGCCGCAGCCCAGGAGAACCACGGATCTGTGACGCGAGTCGTCGCGGCGCAAAGCACCCGAGAGGAAGCCGCGCACCTCACGGACGCCACCGTTCCAGGAGATGCGTTTGTCTGGGTGGTGGAGGTCGCCGGACACTTCCGGTGCGGCGATGACTGCTTCTTTGTGGCCGCACCTCCCCGTGGGACCGTCCTCACCTTGCTGGTCGACACCGCGACGTTCCGAACGGCCGGCTTTGGCCTCAGCAACACGTGGGTCGACCTGTCACATCTCGGGCCGGTCGTCGTCCTGTCGCGCTGAGTGCGGCGGGCTCGCGATGTCCGGTGCGGTGCGGTGCGGGGCGATGCGGGCGGAGCTAGGGATGACGACGCGAGGCGATCTCGGTGAAGATCCGCTCGAAGGTCGCCGGGTCGCCTGCATAGGGCTCCTCCGAGCGGGGCCAATGGACCACGAAATCGGTCACGCCGGCCTCGGCGTAGCGCCCGGCGGTGTCGTCGAAAGAGTCGATCGACGTCAGCCCGGCGGCCAGTCGAGGTCCGGTCAACACCAGGCGGTCGATCGACGACGGGTCGCGACCGGCAATCGCACAGGCCTCGTCCAGGCGCTCCATCTGGGCGCGCACCACCCGTACCCCCTCTTCGGCTCCGAGGAGAACCCCCTCGGGGCCCAGATCACCGGTGGTGACCCAGGCGCGGCCATAGGTGACCGCCTGGTGCATGCCCCGAGGGCCGGTGGCGGCCACGGCGAAGGGGATGCGCGGTTGCTGCACGCATCCCGGGTACGAGCGAGCCTCGACGGCGCGGTAGAAGGTGCCCTCGTACGACGACTCGGGATGGCGCAGCAACCGGTCGAGCAGTTCCAGGAACTCGGCAAACCGATCGGCGCGCTCGGCCCCCGACCATGGGTCGTGTCCCAGCATGACCGCGTCCCAACCGTCGGCACCGGCCCCGATGCCCAGCGTGAGCCGACCGCCCGAGAGGTCGTCGAGGGTCACCAGCTCGCGCGCGAACGGCACCGGGTGGCGGAAGTTGGGCGAGGCCACGAGCGGGCCCAGCCGGATCCGCTCGGTGACCACCGCACCGGCGGCCAGAAAGGGGACGGCCCCGAACCAGGTCGAATCACGGAGAGAGCGCCATGCCAGGTGGTCATAGGTCCAGGCGTGGTCGAAGCCGAGATCTTCGACCCGGCGCCACAGCTCCCGGGCCGTCGACCACCGAAACTCGGGAAGAACGAGCACCCCCAGACGCACGGACCGAACCATACGCACGGCCAGGCGTTTGAGCACGAGGCCCCCGGCTGCCAAGCTGCCCGCATGCCTGTCGTCCTCGTTCACGGCGTCCCCGAGACGCCCGCAGTCTGGGAGCCCCTCCGAGCCGAGCTGAGGCGCAACGACGTCGTCACCCCCCAGCTCCCGGGCTTCGGGTGTCCACGACCAGCCGGCTTCGGCGCCACCAAGGAGGAGTACGTGCAGTGGCTGGTGGCCGAGCTCGAGCCGCTCGCCGCGCAGGACCCCGTCGACCTCGTCGGCCACGACTGGGGCGGCGGGCTCGTGGTGCGGGTGGTCAGCACGCGTCCGGACCTGGTGCGCTCGTGGGTGACCGACGTGGCGGGGATGGGTGACGTCGACTTCGAATGGCACGACCTCGCCAAGGTCTGGCAGACCCCCGATGAGGGCGAGGCATTCTTCGAACAACAATCAGCCGCGTCGCCCGAGGAGCGAGGACCGGTCTTCGAGATGTTCGGCGTTCCCGCCGAGCGGGCGGTGACCCTGGCCAGCTGGGGCGACGACGTCATGGCGCAGTCGATCCTCGCCCTCTACCGCTCGGCCGTCGACGTGGGGCGGGAGTGGGGCCCGGACTTCAAAGACATCCCCAAGCCGGGCCTCGTGCTGGTTCCCAGCGAAGACCCGTTCCTGTCCGACGTCGGTGCGGTGAAATCCGCCCACCGGTCCGGAGCGTCGCTCGAGAAGCTCGAAGGCATCGGCCACTGGTGGATGCTCCAGGACCCCGCCCGAGGGGCACAGGCCTTGGAGTCGTTCTGGTCGACGCTCGCCTGAGAGAGGCACACCGGGACACCGAGCGGGAGACGGTCATGGACTGGGACGACTGGACCGAGAGGTTGAAGCTGGCCCTCGGTGCCGACGCCACCGTGCGCTTACGGGAGCTGTTCGCGTCCGGGGGCACCTTCGGCGACCCCGTGACCAAGTCGACCACTGACATCAAGTCGGTCGAGGACATCACCGACTCGTCGTTCCCCGATTGGCAGCAAGAAGTCACCGCGTCGCACGGGGACCAGGCCGGGGGTGCCTTCGAGTGGATCGGCCGAGGCACCATCGGCGGCACCATCCGGATCGAGATGCACGGGTGCACGATGGTCGAGCTCGATGCCGACGGTCAGGTCACGAGATGGCGCGACTACTTCGACCTCAAAGAGATCGAGACCCAGATGGGCGCCACCATCGAGGAGTACCAACAACCCTGATCACGCCTTCGTCGGCTCTTCGCCCCCGGGCCCCCGCCCCCGGGCCCCCGCCCCGGGCCGCCGCCTCAGGGTCGCACCCACCGGCGGACGCCGTTCGACGTGGGCACCAACAACAAACCCTCGTCATCCGCCATCTCGCGCACGACCCGTTCGTCGCCCTCCAAGAAGTCGGGCTCGCTGTCGACGTAGTTGACCTCGATGCAGTGGCCGCGCTCGTACCACACGACACTTGCGATCTCACCCTTGAACAGCTCCGTCACAACGCGTGGCACGACATCGACAGACCCAAGATGCCGGCGAGCGGGGCACACCCCGACGACCTCCGGGGGAAGAGGGCGTCGGGGTGTCTACCCCGTTTCGGTGTGTCGTGGGTCGGACTTCTTCTGTGGGCTACGACCTTCCTCCGGTCAGAGTCAGCAGCAGGCGCTGCTTGGCCAGTGAGTTCCGCCGGAAGTTCTTGGCTCGCACCAGCACGACGTAGGTCTTGTCGACGTCGGTCGTCCGGGCTGTTCCCGTGATGGTGGCGGTGCCGTTGCCGTTCTGGAACAGGTACAGGCCCTTGGGGAGCCGGGTCACGGTGATCGCGGGTGCAGGCACACCGGTGGTCGTGATCGTGAACGAGAACGGGACCCCGGCGACCACCGAGCCACTGGCAAGGCTGGTGATCGATGGAGCCGAGTTGTTCACGGCATTGAATTCAACCGCCGGGATGTACCAAGGCGATCCCGTCGTCGGATAGTTGACACTCCAACAGTTGTCGTTCGTGCCGTTGCTGGTCGGATAACCGGTCGGCTCGTCGATGCGGAAGACGTTGATGCCCGCCGCTCCGCCGTCGCAGTAGTCGTTCTCGTACCCGGCGTTCACGATGTCCTGGTAGATCGTGCCCTGATAGGGGTCTGATCCCACACTCGGTGCCGTGGGCTCCTGAGACACGCCCACGTTCAGCGAGTCATACCCACACCCTCCCGAGGAGGAGTGACACGCCGTCGCCTCGCCATAGGGAGCGGCGCCCCAGTCACTGGTGTTGTACGCAATGCCGTAGATGACGTTGTTGGGAAGGACCACGTGCCCGAAGGAGAACTCGATGTTGGTGAGATATCCGTTGAAGCACGTCGCCAGGGCGGTGTCGTACCACTGGTTCCCGTTGTCGGGAGCGGTGCTGCAGTCCGTGGGGTCGGCCGAAGGCCGGTAGGGGATGTTGAAGGTCTGGGTGTCGCTGGCGATGAGAGAGCCCACCGTCGACGGCCCGTTCGCAGTGGCGGGCCCCACGTTGTAGATGTTCAACGTGATCGGCTCCGAGAAGGTCGCCCCCGGCGTCGTCACACAAGCACTGGGAGTTCCGGTCCAACTTCCCGACTCACAACCCCAGCTGCTCATCTGCACGATGGCATCATCCAAGACGCGCGCCGTGCCGCCCAGGGTGATCTGGTTTCCGAACTGCGCGGTTGCCGTCGCTTCGAAGCTCTCACTGGGGAGGTTTCCCGGTGACGGCTCGACGGTGCTGTTGTAGATGGTGGGGTCCTCGACGACGACCTTGTGCTGCTTTGCCGCGACTCGCGCTTTCGCCGACGCGATTGGTGATGACACCGCCACCATCACCCCGAACGTGGACAAGGCGGTAGCAATCAATAGAAGCTTTCGCACTCGCTCTTCCCTTCTGGAGCCAGGGCGCGACAAACGTCAGGCAACCGCAAGTCGTGCTTTTCTGGGACTCGTTGACGTTGACGCGTCACGTTCGCGCCCCACCTGCTCGGTGACAATCCTCAACAATGACGAGCACGTCGTGCTGTCGTCACGGCATCGTGATCGGCATGGTGCACCGCGTCCACGACACGGCAGCAGGTGTTTGTGACGCCACGGCACGAGCTGTTGCCGCAATGTCGCACGCGGTTGTCACCGTGTCGCAGAGGCAAGCCCGGCACACTCTCGCCGCGCCGGGCAGCGACTATTCGTTAGTCGTGGCCCCGCCAGTCGCGATGGAGGCCCCGTTCTCGGGCGAAGCGTTGGGCCGAGATGGTCGTGCCGTTGAGCGACGTCCGCTCCTCGGGCGTCACGCCTCGGGGGCCTCCCGCCAACCACGCCACCACCGAACCGGGAACCGACGGTGGCGCGCCGGGAAACCGGCCGGCCAGGCCGAGCCGTTCCTGGGCCAGCACCATCCGCTCGGTCAGCACGTACCCGGGCTCGACGTTGACGACGAAGATCCCCCGAGGGCCCAACTCGACCGCCAGGATGCCCGCCACCCGGTGAAACGCCCCTTTGGTCACCGCGTACCCGAGGCCCCATCCGCCTTCACCGGTCGGCGCCGGCGGATCGCTCGTCGCCACCGCCGAGGTGATGTCGATGATCGTGCCCTCACCCCGTTCGAGCATGCCGGGAAGGACCGTCTTGATCAGCACCAGCTGCGCCACCACGTTCGCCTCGAGCTTGGTGGCCACCATGTCGACGTCGAGATCGAGGAATTGCTCCATGCTGCCCGGGCCGGTGTGCACGGCGTTGTTCACGAGCACGTCCACGTGCCCCCACTCGTCGATGACGCGCTCGGTGGCCGCCACGAGCGACGCCCGGTCGAGCAAGTCGGCCGGGATCGGCAGGGCGCGCCCGCCCATCGCCTCGATCTCGATCGCA
>Ga0302325_10021466_pt1 | contig 13518 bp, 8 predicted proteins | sample Palsa_T0_2_FD_201948 | JGI IMG/M metagenome (GOLD analysis project Ga0302325, IMG submission 201948) | Peat permafrost microbial communities from Stordalen Mire near Abisko, Sweden - Palsa_T0_2 | ecosystem: Environmental > Terrestrial > Soil > Palsa > Peat permafrost | place: Sweden: Abisko... | reverse complement strand
CTCCGGTCTCGGCCCCATGGTGCGACGTGATGGCCCTGCCCCAACTCGTTACGCGGGCCCTGACGCAAGGCGGGCCCTGGACAAAACAGAGCTTAATCGCAACCGGCCCCACCGCGCGCAGCCAAAAGGCGAGCGATATCTTTCCCGGATACTCTGATTACCCTCTGACACCGTCGAGCCGGCCCAGGGCCCGGGCCGCCTGCTCATGGCCTGGTACGCGCGGCAGGCGGGTGAGGGGTAACCCGCGCCCCTGGCGAACCGTCCGTTTCTCCCAGTCCCAGGCAATTTGGCGTGACTTTTGCGGGAGCGGGATGAAATTAGTTCAAAACAGGATAAATCGAACTTCCTCGAATTGAACGGACGGCGCTGCGGCTCTAATCTCCGAGTATGGGCCTGCATCTTGGCTGGATCCCCAACGAACCAGGACTGCGATCGCGCGACTTCGACCGACCCGCGCCAGCTGAGCCCGTTCCCGACCCCGCGAAGGTGGCGGCCCTTGAGGCCGCCAAGCACGCGCGCGGACTGTGGGCGCGGCTGCTGATCGTGATCGGCCTGTTCGCGCTCGTCCTGTTCGGCTTCATCGCGGCGGTCGCCCGCGTCCGCTGGGCCTGGGCGGTCGCCGGCGGCCTGGCGCTGAGCAGCTGGCTTCCCGTGGTCGTGCTCAGCCTCAACCGGCGCCGGGCCGCCGCCAGGCTCCAGGTCGAGACCGAGCAGCAGGCCAGGGAGCACGCGGCCGAGCTCGCCGTGTACGAGCAGGGCAAAGTCCAGTGGGCGCAGTCGGAGGCGGACCGGATCGCGACCGCGCCCCGGTGGCTGCAGGTGGCCGCGCACGAGGACACCACCCGGCTCGACGTCTTCGGCGGTACCGGGCTCGGGCGGCAGAACATGGTGACCGGGCTCGGCTGGGAGCTGCTTGAGCAGCGAGCGGTCATCGTGCTCGACCTGTCGCAGGACCGGGTGGCCAGCGGGCTGATCGCCGCCGCCGCCCGGGCCGGCCTCTCCTGGCAGGACTACGAGCTGCCCCGCGACCTGGGGGCGACGCCGCTGCTGGCCGGGCTGACCGGGGAGCAGATCGCGTCGCTGATCGTCGAGGTGGTGCACGCGGACGACGCGAGCGCGACCGCCGCGGGCCGGGCCACTGACCTGATGATCCTGCGGAAGATCGTCGCCGTGCTCGGCGCCGACGTCTCCATGGGCCGGCTGCACGCGGCGCTGACCGTGCTGCTCGGCGACGGCGGCCAGCCGCTCGCCACCGGCCCGCTGGCCGAGGACGAGCAAGCGGCGCTCGAAGCGCTGTTCGGCGAGGGCTTCCGGCACCAGGTGACCGGGAACCTGGTCCGGCTCGCCGCCGTGGTCGAGCCGCTGACCGCGCTCGGCGCGGAGCCGGCCCCGCACCCGCCGGCCAGGCTCACCTGCCTGTCGCTGGCGGACGGGCCGCGCGACGTGGCGGCCGACCTGACCGCCGCGCTCGTCGTCCAGTGGGTCACCCGCGCGGTCTCCGAGGGACCAGTGCCAGGCAGCAAGGGGGCGGACAGCGAGTTCCGGCCCGCCGTCATTCTCGCGGGCGCCGACGAGCAGTCGACCAGGCACCTGGGGCGGCTGACCTCCGTGTGCGAGCGCTACGACATCCCCCTGGTCCGGGCCTTCTCGCGGCTGACCGACGAGTCCGCCAGGCACCTGGACACCAGGCATACCGCCTTCATGCGCCTGGCGACCAGGCCGGAGGCGCTGCGCGCGGCCGAGCACATCGGCCTGGAGCGGAAGTTCGTGGCCGGCCGGTTCAGCCACCGGCACAGCGTCAACAAGTCGCGAACCCGCACCACCGGCGACTCCGTCACCCACACGAGCGGGCGCACCGAGGGCGAGGCGACCACCCACACGGTGGGGACCACCACCGGCCAGGCCTACTCAGAGGCGCAGGTGCCGCGGCACGAGCAGAACGTCCACGTGCACGTCGAGGACCACCGCCCGGCCCCTGAGCAGCGCGACGACGGCCGCCGGGACGGCAGGAACGGGCAGCGCGAGCCCGACCTCCGCGAGGGCGCCCGCGAGCCGTCAGGCAGCGGCTCCGGCGCTAAAGGCGGGGGACGCGACTCCGGGCAGCGCGGCCGTGATGACGCCCGCTCCGACAAGTCCCTGCGCGAGTCGGCCGAGCGCGGCACCGGCACCAGGGAGGCGTCGGGCGTCAGGGAAGGCGCCAGTCGGCGGACCTCCGACCCCCGCCCGCGCGACCGGGCGGGTGCCGAGCGCGGCAAGGGCAACGCGGCGGCCCCGGGCAAGCAGGGCGGCAAGCCAGGCAAACCCCAGTTCGACATAATCAAGACGCGGACCTGGTTCACCGCCCGCCACGAGAGCGACGCGAAGACCAAGTCCTGGTCCACCACCGAGGAGACCAGCCTCACCACCACCAACTCGGTGGCGCGGACCGAGGGGGTGGAGGTCGGCGACGAGATCACCTACGAGCTCGTCTACGACCACAAGGTCCAGCCGGAGACGCTGATGGCGCTGCCCGAGGACCAGATGCTCGCCCCGCACATCGTCGAGGCCCCGGCCGTCACCCCGGCCGCCGGCCAGGCCGTCGGCTCCGGCGCCGCGGCGGGCGCGGCCGGGGCGGAGACCAAGCTGGTCGCCCTCGTCGTCGACCCGGCGGTCGTCGGCACCCAGGCGGTCGCCCCGGTCCAGCCGGGCGAGATCCCCGCGTTCGAGCCCCCCGCCCCCGCGGTCCTTGAGCAGGCCCCCGACTACGAGCGCGTTCCCCGCTCGCCCCTCGGACAGCGCTAAGCCCGGGGACGCGTCTAGGTGCGCACTAGCCCCATGTGTTTTCTGTGTTTTCCATGATCCCCTCCACGGGCCGCGCACCCCGCTGAACTCGCGCGGCGACCAGATCGTACGGATATGTGACCGTCCATTTACGTAGGGTATTCTTACGATTTGCGACAGTCAAGTTACTTTACGTGAGTTGGCCGGTAGATGCAGAATAGGCACGTGAACGGTCGCGGCGGCACTTCTCGCCCGGGCGCCCCCGCGTCCCGCGCGGGCCGCGGGCACCCGGCCGTCCTTGGCATCGACCTTGGCACCAGCGCTGTCAAGGTCCTCGTGACCAGCCCGGACGGCCAGGTCCTTGGCCGCGCGACGGCCGGCTACCCGGTGCGCGTGCCCGCCGCCGGGCGGGCCGAGGCCGCGCCCGAGGACTGGTGGCTGGCCACCAGGGCCGCCGTCCGCGAGGCGCTGGCCGAGGCGGAGGCCAGTGCTGAGGCGGAGGCCAGTGCTGAGGCGGAGGCCAGCCGCATCACCGTCACCGGGCTGGCGGTGGCCGGCCAGATGCACGGGGTGGTCCTGGCCGACGAGCGGGGCGCCCCGCTGCGCCCGGCGATCCTGTGGCTCGACCAGCGGGCGGCCGCCGAGGCCGCCAGCTACGCCGAGCTCCCCTGCGACCACCAGTCGGTGCTCGGGAACCAGCCGTCGCCCGGCATGGCGGGCCCGTTGCTCTCCTGGCTCGTCGCGCACGAGCCCTGCACCGTGGCGGCGGCCTGGTGGGTGCTGCAACCCAAGGACTGGCTGCGGCTGCGGCTGACCGGCCGGGCGGCCACCGACCCGACCGACGCGTCCGGCACGCTGCTGTTCGACCTGGCCCGCGAGGCCTGGGCGGACCCGGTGGTGGAAAAGCTCGGCCTGCCGCGCGAGAAGCTGCCGCCGGTGTACCGCCCGGCCGACGTGGCCGGCCCGCTGCTCCCCGCCCCGGCCGCCGACCTGGGCCTCCCGCCGGGCATCCCGGTAGCCGTCGGCGCGGCCGATACCGCCGCCGCGCTCTACGCCGCCGGCCTTGGCGCGGACGAGGCGATGCTGAACCTCGGCAGCGGCGGCCAGTGGGTAGTCCCTGAGACCGAGTTCCGGCCCGCCGCGACCACCAACCTCTACCGTGCGGTAGACGGCGGCTACTACCGCCTCGCCCCGGTGCAGAACGTGGGCATCACCCTGGACTGGGTCCGCAACCTGCTCGGCGCGACCTGGGAGGACCTGTACGCGACAGCGTCAAGGCCCCCCGGCGGCAGTCCACCGCGCTTCGACCCCCGCCTCACCCCCGAGCGCTGGAGCCCGGGCGCGGCCGGCGCGTGGACCGGCCTCACCCTCGCCCACGAGCGGGAAGACCTGATGCGCAGCGCCCTCGACGGCGTCGCCACCCAGCTCCGCCAGCGCCTGGACGACCTCCGCGCCGCCGGCCACCACCCGGCCCGCGTCATCCTCGGCGGCGGCGGCACCACCAGCCCCGCCTGGCGCACCCTCCTCAGCGAAACCCTCGGCCTCCCGCTCCGCGAAGCCCCCGCCACCTGGCTAACCCCGGCCGGCGCCGCCCGCCTGGCCGCCCAGGCCGCCGCTTCCTCCTACCGGCCCCCCGGCTCGGGCCCGGTAGCCACCGGCAGCTCGTCGTGGTTCGACCACTCGCTCCACGAGCCCGGGTAGAGCACCGGCTCGTATCCCGCCACGGTCAGCGCGATCGCCAGGTGGGCGGCGGTGACCCCGGAGCCGCAGTACACGCCGACCGTCGGCTCAGTCGCGCCCAGCGCCTCGAACCGGCTGCGCAGCGCTTCCGGCGTAAGGAACCGGTCGTCCGCGCCAAGGTTGCCGAGCGTCGGCGCGTTCCGTGCGCCAGGCACGTGACCCGCTTTTGGGTCGAAGGGCTCCTGCTCCCCTCGGTACCGCTCCGCTGCCCGGGCGTCGAGCAGCAGGTGCTCACGGGCGAAGTCGAGCACGTCCGCCCGGGTCAGCACCGGCAGGCTCCCGGCGGTCAGGGTGACGTCCCCGGGCGCGGCGGCCACCGGGCCGGAGTCGAGCTTGTAGCCGCCCGCCAGCCACGCGGCCAGGCCGCCGTCGAGCAGCCGGACATCGGCGACCCCGGCGTAGCGCAGCAGCCACCAGGCGCGCGCCGCCCCCTGGCTGCGGTTGTCGTCGTACACCACCACCGTCGAGCCCGCCGATATCCCCCAGCCGCGCGCCGTCTCCTGGAGCCTCCCGATATCGGGCAGCGGGTGGCGCCCGCGCTGCGGGTCGCCGGGGTCGATGTCCGCGAGGTCGGTGTCCAGGTCGGCATACACCGCACCGGGAATGTGCCCGGCCAGGTAGTCGTCAAGTCCGTTCGGCCGGTCATGCGTCCACCGGACATCGAGCACGACGACCGGCCTGCCCGGTTCTTCTAGGAGCTGGTAAAGCCGACTGGCCTCAATCAGGATCGACATTGATCATCCTCGTGACGTGCGCGTACTCAGCGCCGCGATAAACCTACTCATCCGCTAGGTTATCGTCCCGTCGCTGTCGGCCGTTGGCCGGGCCGTTCGGCCGCGCCGCCTGTCTGCCTCACGATGGCTGCGCCGGCCTCACGATGACTGCGCGGGCATCGCCCAGGCGGTGGCCGTCCAGGTCAGGTCGTAGGAGGGACTTGCCTTCTTGTCCAGCGTGAGCAGCACGAGCTGGCCGTTGCTCGGGCCGCCCACGATGCAGAACTGCGCGCCGGGCGTCAGTTGCGCGAGCAGGATGTCTCCCGCGATCGGCTGCCGTTGGATGGCCGTATCGCAGGCGACCGCGCCGGGGCTGCCGCTGACCGGGGCGATCGCGATGTTGTTGGGCACCAGGTCGGTGTTCCCGTTGTTGTTCCCGTCGTTGCAGGTCAGGACCAGGTCGCCGTTTCCGACATTGTTGTCAGTCGTCACCCGCGGACCGGTCGAGGTGAACAGCACGTCGGACGGTTCGAAGTCGCTCTGCGTCCCGCCGACCTCGCAGTCTTCGCCCGGCATGACGAACTGGTCGCCGCTGTACTCCGCGACGAACCCGTCCTCGCTTCCGGCCGGCCCGGCGGCCGCGGCCGGCCCGGTGGCGGAGGCCGAGGCGGGGGCAGCGCTGGCCGTCGGCGGCGTCGACGCGGCCCGGCTCGCCGCCGGCGACTGGGTCGCCGCCGCTGTCCCCGCCGACGACGGCGTGGCCCGGGAACCGTTGGCAAGCCCGGCCAGGTACACGCCGGCGATGACCGCCGCCGCCACCACCGCGGCGATGGGAACCCACCGGCGTGACCGCCGTGCCGGCGCGGCCGGCGAGCCATTTGGCCGGCTGGGCATGCCGTCGCCCGGCCCGGCCGCCATCCGCGAAGGGACCATCGACGGCCCGAACGAGGCCGCCGCTGGATTGCTCACCGCCCGGTTGCCTCCGGTCGCGGCCCCGGAGGCAGCCGGTGCCGGCTGGGCGGTCCGCGTGTCGTAGCCGCGGAGCGTCTCCGCGACCGGCCGCGGCAGCCAGGGCTCGTCCATCACCCGCATCGTCTGCCCCTGGAAAGCGGCATGAGCGTACTCGATGACCTCGTCCACGCTCGGCCGGCCGGCCGGGTCCTTGGACAGGCAGCGTTCCGCGATCGGCCGGAAGGCGTCCGGGCAGTCGTCGAGCATCGGCGGTTCGTTCAAGATGCGGTAGATCAGCACCGAGTGCAGCCCGTCGCCGAAGGCCGCGCGGCCGGTTGCCGCGAACACCACCAGGTGGCCGAGCGCCCAGACGTCCGTCGCCGTGGTCACGTGGCCGCTGATCTGCTCGGGCGCGAGGAAGGCGGGGGTACCGACGACTTGGCCGGCCCCGGTCAGCGCGGAGGCGTCCGCCGCGTGCGCGATGCCGAAGTCGATCACCCGTGGCCCGTCCGGGGCGAGCAGCACGTTGGCCGGCTTGAGGTCCCGGTGGATAAGCCCGGCCCCGTGTACCGCGGCGATGCCCTCGGCCGCCCCCGCCAGCAGCCGGAAGACGGAGAACGGCGGGAACGGGCCGCCGTTCTCGGTGATCGCGGTCTGCAGCGACGGGCCGGGGATGTAGGCGGTCGCCAGCCACGGGATGGGCGCATCGGGATCCGCGTCGAGCACCGGCGCGGTGTACTGCCCCTGCACCCGCCGCACTGCCTCGACCTCGCGCTTGAACCGTCGCCGGAATTCCGGGTCGTCCGCGAACTCACGCTTAACGATCTTGAGCGCGACTGGAATGCCGCCCCGGGTAAACGACAGGTAAACGGTGCCCATACCCCCGGAACCGAGACGGGCACGCAGCGTATAGCCGGCGACCGCAGTCGGGTCACCCGGCGAAAGCGGGAGGAATCTCGCCACCATAGGGCGAAGGATATGGCAGCAGCCCCGCCCCTGTACCCCGCATTTAACCGTGGCTCGCAACCGGCAGCGATTCCCAGCCGCGCCGCTCACCACCGCCCGGCAGCATGATGAAGGCGTCGGCCGCGTCGGCCATCGCCGCCTTGCGCCGGTTCACAGCCTGCCAGAACGGAGCCGGGCGGCCAGCCCGTGCTGTACCCGCCTGGGCCACAGCGGACCCTCGTAGATGAAGGCGGTGTAGGCCTGCAGCAGGGTAGCCCCCGCCGCCAGCCGGGCCTCGGCGTCCGCCGGGGTCTGGATGCCGCCCGCCGCGATGAGCGTCAGCCGCTTGCCGCACCGGTCGTGCAGCCGGGTGAGCACCGCAAGCGCACGGGACGCCAGCGGCGCCCCCGACAGCCCGCCGGGCCCGGCGGCGGCCGCCGCCGCGCCGTCCTTAAGCCCGTCACGCGAGATCGTGGTGTTGGTGGCGATGATGCCGTCAAGGCCGAGCTCAAGCGCCAGGTCGGCCACCGCGTCCACGTCGTCGTCGGCCAGGTCGGGGGCGATCTTGACGAGCAGCGGTACGCGCCGCCTCGGCGAGGCGCCGTCCAGGGCCTCGCGGACGCCCGTCAGGATCGGCCGCAGCTTGTCGGCCGACTGCAGGTCCCGCAGGCCCGGGGTGTTGGGGGAGCTGACGTTGACCACCACGTAGTCGGACACCCCGGCCACCAGGCGGGCGCTGGTGACGTAGTCGGCCACGGCCTCGTCCTCGCCGGCGGCCTTCGTCTTCCCGATGTTGACGCCGACGATCGGCCTGAACCCGGGCCGCGCGCGCAGCGCCCGCAGCCGGGCGGCCAGTGCCGCCGCCCCGCGGTTGTTGAAGCCCATCCGGTTGACGAGGGCCCGCTCCTCGGGGAACCGGAACATCCGGGGCTTGGGATTTCCCGGCTGCGCCTGCGCGGTGACCGTCCCGACCTCGATGAACGAGAAGCCAAGTGCGCACAGCCCGATGACGCCCTCGCCGTCCTTGTCGAATCCGGCGGCCAGCCCAAGCGGCCCCGGGAAGTCAAGGCCGAGCGCGTGCACCCGCAGCGCGCGGTCCCGCGGCCCGAGCACCAGCCGCATCAGCCGGGCCAGCCCCGGCACCGCCGCCGCCGCCCGGATGAGCAAGAACGCGGCCCGGTGGGCCGCCTCCGCCGGCAGTCGGCGCAGCACAGCAGCGTAGATGACCCCGTACACAACAGCCCCCAGTGACAAGTTCCGCCCGGCCAGGGACCACTCTATGCCGCGTACTCCGTCTCACCGATGAACGCGGCCCACAGGTCCGCGTAGACGCCGCCGCGCTCGACCAGCTCCGCGTGCGAGCCGGTCTCGGCCACCCGGCCGTGGTCCATGACGATGATCCGGTCCGCGCGGGCCGCCGTGGTCAGCCGGTGCGCCACCACGATCGTGGTGCGGCGGGCGGACAGCGTGTCGGTCGCCGCGTTGACCGCCGCCTCGGAGGCCAGGTCGAGCGCCGCCGTCGCCTCGTCGAGCAGCAGGATGTCCGGATCGGCGAGCTCCGCCCTAGCCAGGGCGATGAGCTGCCGCTGGCCGGCCGACAGGCTGCGCCCGCGCTCGCCGACCTCGTGGTCGTAGCCCCCGGGGAGCCGGCTAATCATCTCGTGCGCGCCGACCGCCCGCGCGGCGGCCTCGATGTCGTCCATCGACGAGTCGGGCCGCGCGTAGGCGATGGCGTCCGCGACCGTGCCGCTGAACAGGTACGCCTCCTGCGGCACCACGCCCAGCCGGTGCCGGAACGCGGTCAGGTCGTAGGACCGCACGTCAACGCCGTCCACCAGCACGGCGCCGCCGGTCACGTCGTAGAACCGGGCGATCAGCTTGACGATCGTGGACTTGCCCGCGCCGGTCTGCCCGACGAGCGCGACCGTCTCTCCCGGCTCGATGGTGAACGAGACACCCCCGATGGCCTCGCCGGCCCGTGCGTTCTCGTCGGCGCCGGACAGCGTGGACCCGGTCACGTAGGAGAACCGCACGTCCCGCAGCTCGATCCGGCCCGCGAGCCCGCCCGCGGGCATCGGCGCCGGCGCCGCCGCCTTGGGCACCGAGGTCTTCAGCCGCAGCAGGTCCTTGATCCGCGACAGCCCGACCGCCGCCTGCTGGTAGCCGTCGAACACCTGCGACAGCTGCTGGATCGGCGAGAACACCATGTCGATGTAGAGCAGGTAGGCGATCAGCGCGCCCGCCGTCAGCGCCCCCGACCGCACCTGCGACACCGCGAGCACCAGCACCAGCGTGGACGCGACGGTGGACAGCGTCTGCACGAACGGGAAGTACAGGGCGATGTACCGCTGCGCCCGCACCCGCGACTCGCGGTAGGCGAACGACCGCCCGGCGAACCGCTGCTGGTTCTCAGCCTCGCGGCGGAACGCCTGGGTGACCCGCAGCCCGGCGACGTTCTCCGCGAAGTCGGCGTTGACCACGGACACTCGTTCCCGCGCCTCGGTATACGCCGCCGACGACTTGGCGCGGAACACCACCGTCGCCACCACCAGCACCGGGATGATGGCCAGCACCAGCAGGCCGAGCTGGACGTTGATGAGCAGCAGAGCCGCCAGCACCCCGAAGAACGTGAGCACCGACGACACCATCGTCACCAGGCCGGTCTGCAGGAACGACGACAGCGCGTCCACGTCGCTCGTCATCCGGGTCATGATCCGGCCGGACATCTCCCGCTCGTAGAAGTCCAGGCCGAGCCGCTGCAGCTGGGCGAACAGCTTCACCCGCAGCGTGTAGAGCAGCCGCTCGCCGTTGCGCCCGACCACCATGGTCTCCCACATGTTGACTACCCAGTCGGCGAACACGATGCCGAGGCCGAGCAGCGCCATGGTCACCACCACGCCGAACGCGCGCGCCTGGACGCCGGAGTCGATACCGCCGCGCACCAGCGCGGGCAGCGCGAGCCCGGCCGCCGCGTCAAGCCCGTCGAGCGCGAGCCCCAGGATCAGCGCGAAGAGGATGGGCCGCAGCAGCTTCCGCAGCGTGAACCGGGTATCCCCGGCCCGCGCACGGACCAGGTCCACGTTCGGCTTGTCCTTGAGCGGCGGCAGCGCCGCGACCTTGGCCATCAGCTCCGGACTCGGCGGCATCGAGCCGATCATCCCGTCCAGGTGCCCGCCGCCGCCGGCCGCCGCGCCGCGCCCGCCGCGCCCGCCCCGGGCCGCGCCCGCCCCGGCGCCGCGTCCGATGCCCGCGGTGGCGGTGAGCGCGCGACCCGCCGCCAGGTCCTTCAAAGCCGTTCCCGAACGGGCGCGGGGCTTCGTCTCCGGCGAGCGATTGCCCGCCCCGCCTGCCGCCGTCTCGGCCGCCGTGTCCGCGCTTGCCAGGTCCCCCATGTCGGCGCCCTCGACCCCGTCACCCGGGCCGGTGATCAGGATCCGGTACAGCTCGCAGCGCTGGGTCAGCTCGGCGTCGGTGCCGATGTCGGCCAGCCGGCCGTCGGCGGTGAGCACCGCGATCCGCATCGCCAGGTTGAGGGTCGACTTCCGGTGCGCGATCAGCAGGGTGGTCCGCCCGGCCATGACCCGGTGCAGGGTGGCGTGGATCTCCGCCTCGATCCGCGGGTCAACCGCCGAGGTCGCGTCGTCGAGCAGCAGGAACCGGGGGTCGGTGATCAGCGCGCGGGCCAGCGCGACGCGCTGCCGCTGCCCGCCGGACAGGGTGAGCCCCTGCTCGCCGATGACCGTGGCGTACCCGTCGGGCAGCGCACGGATGAAGTCGTCGGCCTCGGCCGCCCGGGCGGCGGCGACGATCTGCTCCTGGGTGGCGTCGGGCCGCCCGTAGGCGATGTTGGCGCTGACGCTGTCGGAGAACAGGAAGGACTCCTCCATCACCATGCCGATCGCCGACCGCAGCGACTCCTGGGTGAGGTCGCGCACGTCGTGGCCGCCGACCTTCACCGCGCCGCCGCGCACGTCGTAGAAGCGGGGGAGCAGCAGCGAGAGGGTGGACTTGCCGGAGCCTGACGGCCCGATGACGGCGACCGTCTCGCCCGGCCTGACCGACAGGGACAGCCCGCGCAGCACCGGCTGCGAGGGCACGTAGCCGAACTTGACGTCCTCGAAGCTGATCCCGTTCGCCTCGGCGGGCAGGTCGATCGCGCCGGGCTTGTCGGTGATCGTCGGCTTGGAGTCGATGACCTCGAACACCCGGATGACGCTGGCCCGCGCCTCCTGGCCGAGGGTGACCAGGTTGGTAAGCATCCGCACCGGCCCGGCGAGCTGTGCCAGGTAGGCCGAGAAGGCAAGGAAGGTGCCCAGCGTGATCTGGCCGTGGATGGCGAGCCAGCCGCCGAGCGCGAGCACGCCGATAAGCCCGAGCGACGGGATCGCGGTCAGGCCGGGGTTGAACCGGGAGGTGATCCTGGTCATCCGCAGCCGGGAGCCGAATAGCTCCTCGCTCGCGGCCTCCATCCGCTCCATCTCCTGCTCTTCCTGCCCGAAGCCCTTGACCACGCGGACGCCGCCGACGGACTCGTCGACGATTCCGGCGACCTCGCCCACGACCTGCTGAGCGTGCCAGGAGGCGGGGAACAGCTTCTTGCGCGACGCGACCGCGATCAGCCACAGCGCGGGCGCCACCGCGATCGCCACCAGCGACAGCAGTGGAGACAGGGTCACCATGATGACCAGGGAGAACACGAACAGGATCAGGGAGCCGAGCATCAGCGGCATCCAGGACAGCAGGCCCTGCACCATGTTGATGTCGGAGATCGACCGCCCGACGAGCTGCCCGGTGTGGATCTCGTCCTGCCGCGCGCCGTCCAGCTTGGACAGCGACTCGAACAGGTCGGTCCGCAGCGTGTGCTGCACGTCCAGCGCCATCTTGCCGCCCCGGTACCGCCGGAAGTAGACGCCGCCGAAGTTCGCCGCCGCCGCGATCAGCAGCCCGATGGCCAGCGGCCAGATCGATTCCGTGTGGGTGACGATGACGTTGTCGATCACCGACCGCTGCAGCAGCGGTATGACCAGCGCCGCCGCCGTGTAGACAAGCGCCCCCGCGGTCGAGATGATGACATCCTGCTTGAACCGCCAGCAGTAGCCGATCAGCCGCCGCAGCCAGCGCTTCTCGTTCGTTGGCACGTCATCATGCCGTTGACCGCTCTTGCTCATGCCGCTCCGCACCCGTACTCGTCACCCGCTTCAGGCCAAATCCCTGTAACACCCCGATGAGATATTTCATTTCCCGAGCTAACGACTTTCCCGCCGCGCGGCGCGAGTGATCCACCTCGGACCCACCGCGCCGTCACGCCTGACCTCGTCAGCAGCCGATCACCACCGCCTTGATCCCGGCTGTATCGCACAACGCCCGCAGGTCACGCGGGTCGCTCGTGTACACCCGGTCGGCGGACTTCGCCAGCAGCGCCACACTCGCGTCCACCACGTCCTTCGTCCGGTTCGCGCCGAGCAGTTCTCCGGCGCGATACCCGTCTCCGCGGGCGAAGGGCGCTACCTCGATGGTGCGGAGGACATGCGCTAGTTGCGCTTGGCGGGCGCCGTTACGCCAGACCTGGGCGACCGCGTTCGCGTTGGTCCGCACCGGGTGGCCGTTTCTGATGGCCTCATCCACCTGCGTCGAGACTTCCCGATCGCCGCGGTCAATTGCGATCAGCGCGCCCGCATCGAGCACCATCGCGCTCACTGAGCATCCTCGATTCCGAGTTCGCGCCGGGCGGCGGCCCTCTCCTCGTCGGTGAACGCGCCGAATTCGGCTTGGTACTCCTCCATATATGCGAAATACTCGGCCCTGGCACGCTCCCGCTCCTCCCGAACGCGGCGAGCGGCCTCTTCCTCGCGGAGCTTGAGCTCGACGGCGGCGGCGATCCACTCATCAAGCGGCTGACCCAGCCTGCCCGCTGCCGCCCGCGCGGCCTCGCCAAGCTCGGGAGCGAATGTCACGGTCATCGTGATCTTCACCCTTCGATCGTACGACAGGACGCCCCCCTAGCAAAGGGAATATCCCGGCACCCGCTTTCCAGGCGCATCCGCACCGTAGCATCCATCGCCGACATTCCGTTTTTATCAATGGCAACGCCTTGCCGCAACAAAAACGCACAGCACCAAGGCTCGTGACCTGCACGAATCAGGTTCGCGCCGACCTTACTGGTAAACCCGCAGCTCGCCGCCATGATCAATTCCCCAATGATCATTGGCAACCGCTTGCGCAGCAAATGATCATCCTGCGTACACCGCCGTAAACCTACCAGAAAATAGGACATAAATTCTTTCGAGAAGATGCCACGCCCAATGCCGTTAATTTAACAAGCCCACCGTGCCCTGGCCCCCCCCGCCCCCCCCGCCCCCCCCCCCGCCCCCCCCCCCCCCCCCCCCCCCCGCCCCCCCCCCCCCCCCCC
>Ga0302325_10021465_pt1 | contig 13518 bp, 12 predicted proteins | sample Palsa_T0_2_FD_201948 | JGI IMG/M metagenome (GOLD analysis project Ga0302325, IMG submission 201948) | Peat permafrost microbial communities from Stordalen Mire near Abisko, Sweden - Palsa_T0_2 | ecosystem: Environmental > Terrestrial > Soil > Palsa > Peat permafrost | place: Sweden: Abisko... | reverse complement strand
CGGATTTTCTGTCGAGTTCCCTGGCGTTGGCGAACTTCATGCGGCTTTCCTTAATGAAAGCCGCACACGCATCCGTTGGTGGAGCCCCGTGCAGGAAATCCGGGTACATGGGCCGAAAAAGACGGGCGCAGCCCCTTCCAACGCTCCTGCTGCCCGGGCAAAAAGACTAGTGCCAAGAACAAGAATCCTCTTGCATGGAGTGAAAGCATTTGAAAAATCCGTTTTCGGCCCATGTACGCAGGCGAACATGGGGCACCCGTCCAGAACCAAAGACAGCTGTTGAGAGATGAAATCCGCCGGAGCTTCCAAGCTTATTTGGACAAGACTGACTATCAACCGTCCCTGCGGGACTGAGCTCAGAAACGGGATTATCACGCAGCGGCTTTCAACCCGTGCCCTTCAGAAAAACTACCTCAGGGGCCTTAGAGTCTGCGTGAGAACTAAGAGAAACCGCGGATCTCCACTACGCTACGCTCCGGTCGGATGAGGCAAAAAAGTTTATAGCGAAGATGGCGGCAGCGTCGACAACGACGCTCGCGAGGCCGACGACCGAGATAGAGAGAATTCTTCCCACGCGTATGACTTACCCTGCCAAAGAACCCGCCTGTTCAATTTACACTGGGTTGAGCCAAAACTAATGGACGCCGAGCGCTTCGATGCTATTGAGGATCGCGAAAAAGGACTGCACCGTGGGCTGACCTCCGCGCAGCTCAGCATGATCGCCATCGGGGGCGCCATCGGCACGGGTTTGTTTCTGGGCAGCAGTTTTGCGATAGGTTTTGCAGGACCTTCGGTAATCGTCAGCTATGCAATCGGGGCGCTCATTGCACTTCTGCTGATGGGGTGCCTGGCGGAAATGACGGTTGCCCATCCGACTTCGGGTTCATTCGGGGCGTGGGCGGAGTTTTATATCTCGCCACTGGCCGGGTTCCTGGTTCGCTACGCCTATTGGTCGAGCATTGTGTTTGCGGTGGGTACGGAAGTGACCGCGATTGCCGTCTACATGCGCTATTGGGTCCCGGCAGTGCCGGGATGGGTTTGGATCGTTGGATTCTCCACCATCCTGGTCGCGGTGAACGCGTTCAACGTGAAAGTCTTCGGCACGGTGGAGTATGCCTTCTCCGCCCTGAAGGTGACGGCGATTATTGTGTTCATCGTGCTTGGCGGATGGCTGATGGTGGGCACCGGCGTCTCCAACTACACCGCTCACGGCGGATTCTTTCCCAAAGGCATGTGGGGTATGTGGGTGGCCGTGATCGTCGCTATATTCAGCTACCTGAGCATCGAGATGATCGCAGTGGCGGCGGGCGAAGCGGACGATCCACAGCGGGCCATCACGAGGGCTTTTCGCTCCACCGTCGCGCGCCTGGTGATCTTCTATCTGCTGACAATGGCGGTCATCCTGGCCATCGTTCCATGGACGGAGTCGGGAAAAGGCCAAAGCCCATTTGTAACAGTGATGGCCCGCTCCCACGTGCCGCTGGCCGCGGGGGTGGTGAATTTCGTGATCCTGGTGGCGGCGCTCTCGGCCATGAACAGCCAGTTGTACATCACGACACGGATGATGTTCAGCCTGGCGCGGGCGGGCTACGCGCCGCGGCGATTCGGCGAACTGAGCGCGCGGGGAACACCGGTGTCGGCCCTGCTGTTGTCGTCCATCGGCGTCGCGCTCGCCACGGTGCTGAATGTGTTGCTTCCGGATGCATCCTTCACGCTGATGGTGGCTATCTCGATGTTCGGCGCAATGTTCACCTGGATGATGATTTTCGTGACCCATCTGTATTTTCGCCGGGCGCACGGGGGCAAACACCTGGCATTCCGCATGTGGGGGTACCCGTATTCGAGCCTGTTGGGTGCGGGGTTGATGGCGGCAATTCTGCTGTCCACGGCGTTCACCGGAGTCTTCCGTATGACACTGGTGTACGGACTGCCGGCGCTGGGCCTGTTGGTCGTAGCATGGCGACTACGGAGGCAGTCAGTTCATGAATGATCCATTGCTGGCGTGGCGTAAGGAATTTCCCATTCTTGGCCACACCACCTACATGATCAGCCACTCGCTGGGCGCTATGCCGCGGCGCGTGTCTGAGCGCCTGCAGGAATTCGCCGATACGTGGGCTACGCGCGGCATTCGCGCCTGGGAGGAGGGATGGTGGGAGATGCCGGTGACGGTCGGCGACCTGATCGGGTCTATTATCGGCGCCGAGCAGGGTGAGGTGGTGATGCACCAGAACGTCTCCGTCTGCCAGTGGATTGTGGCTTCGTGCTTCGATTGGCGCGGGCCACGCAACAAGCTGGTCACCGATGGTCTGAACTTCCCTTCAAACGATTACATCTATTACGGCCTGGAGCGGCAGGGTGCGCGGGTTACGCAGGTGGCTTCGGCTGACGGCATGACGCTGCCCCTGGAAGCGATGCTGGCGGCGATTGACGAAGAGACGCGCCTGGTCTCAGTCTCGCAGGTCGCCTTCCGCAGTTCGTACGTACAGGACCTGGCGGCGATCACCGAGCGGGCCCATGCGGTGGGAGCGATGGTGGTGGCCGATCTGTATCAGTCGGCAGGATGCCTGCCGGTGAATGTGCGGGAACTTCGGGTGGACTTCGCGGCCGGGGGCTCGGTGAAGTGGCTGTGCGGTGGTCCCGGCGCCGGTTATCTCTATGTGCGGCGCGATTTGTGGAACCAACTGGAACCCGCGGCAACGGGATGGCAGGCCCACCGGGAGCCTTTTGGATTTGAGGCGGGACCTACCAAATTCGCGGAGAACGCCATGCGCTTTTTGAATGGGACGCCCAACGTACCGGCGCTCTATTCGGCGCGATCGGGGTACGAGATTATCCAGGAGATCGGGGTAGAGAAAATTCGTGCGAAGTCGCTGCGACAGACCCAATTGCTCATGGATCTGGCCGATGAGGCGGGGATCCCCGTGCGCACCTGCCGCGAGGCCGAACAGCGCGCCGGGGTAGTGATTCTGGATGTGCCGAACGGCAGAGAGGCGACCCAGGAGTTGGCGCGCCGCGAAATTCTGGTGGATTACCGGCCGCAGGCGGGCATTCGCGTCGCGCCGCACTTCTACACGACCGACGAGGAAGTGGAGCATACCGTGAAGCAGCTTTGCCAGATCACTTCTGCTGTCCGTCGATGAAGTACGCCTGGCGCTGTGCAGCGCATGCGCAGTTTTGGTGTGGCGCCTTCGGTTTCGCTGCAGCGATCAAGGAAAAGCGATCGTTGGGCTGGCGCCCATCGTTTTCGGCCCATGTACGCTAAGGCGAACATGGGGCACCCGTCCGATTCCCTCTGACTTCGTCTAGGGCACGGAGTCCCTGCGCTCCCTTGCACTTCTACAGGAAGTGTTATACCTTTCCTGCAGAAGTGAAAGGGGAAACATGACAGGCACACGCATCGATCTTCCACAAGGGACCCTGGATCTCCTGATTCTGCGGACACTCGCCCTTGGTCCGCAACACGGTTGGGCCATTTCCGAGCGGGTGCAGCAGATGTCGAGTGATGTGCTGCGGATTCAGCAAGGCTCCCTGTATCCGGCGCTTCACCGCATGGAGCGGCGCGGGTTGATCAAGGCTCGCTGGGGAACGTCAGAGAATAATCGCCGGGCGAAATATTACGAACTCTCAAAGAACGGGCGCCAGCAACTCGAAGTGCAGAAGGACGCATGGCAGAAACTGACGGCCGCCGTAGCCCAGGTACTGGGGACGGCTTAGGAGACACGGAATGCTCAGCGATTTATTTTTTCGTCTTCGTTTCCTACTCCGGTGGGAAACGGTAGAGAACGAACTCGACGAGGAGTTGCGCTTCCATCTCGAGCAGCAGGTGGAGAAATATTTGCGAGCAGGCCTCACGCGGGACGAGGCATTGCGGCGAACCCGCCTTGAGTTCGGCGCGCTCGGCCGGGTCAAAGAGGATTGTCGAGAATCGCGCGGCCTAAGCATTCTCGAAACGACGGCGCAGGATATCCGGTATGCACTGCGGCAGTTGCGTAAGACTCCGGCGTTCACGGTTACGGTGCTGCTGACGCTGGCCTTGGGCATTGGGGTGAACGCTGCTATTTTCACGCTGGTGCACGCAGTGCTGTTAAAGAATCTGCCCGTGGTTGATCCGGCCACTCTCTACAGGCTGGGCGATAACAACGCTTGCTGCATCAACGGCGGTATTCAAGCGAATGACGGGGACTACACATATTTCTCTACTGACACATACGAGCAGTTTAAGAAGAACACAGCGGAGTTTGCAGAGCTGGCTGCCATGCAGGCAGGCTTCGGCTTCCAGCCAATCATTGCGCGGCGCGAGGGTACGCAAACCGCAGCGCGCTCTGCGGTGGGGGAGTTTGTCTCCGGCAACTACTTCCGCACGTTTGGGCTGGAGCCGGGGGCGGGTCGGTTGCTGGCGGACGAAGACGATCGCCCGGGCGCTCCCCTGGCAGCGGTGATGAGTTATGAAGCATGGCAGCGTGATTACGCAGGCGATACTTCGGTGATCGGCAGCACATTCTATTTAAATACCAAACCGGTGACGGTGGTTGGGGTTGCGCCGGAAGGATTCTTCGGCGACCGATTGTCGAGCATGCCACCCGACTTCTACCTGCCGATCGAGGCGATGCCGATACTGGCGAATGCTCCCTATGTACACGAACCGGAGACGCAGTGGCTTTATATAGTCGGGCGTATCAAGCCTGGCGTTGCTGTCGCTGCTCTGCAGCAGAAGCTCAGTGGCCTGCTCAGGCAGACTCTTGCGACCAGCAAGATTTCTACGTCGGAGCGCGGGAAGCAGGTGTTGGCCAGAGCCCATGTGGTGCTCACGCCGGGGGGCGCGGGCATCCGAGATATGCAGGAGCAATATGGTTCGCAGTTGCACCTGCTGATGTGGATTGCCGGTCTGGTGCTGTTGATTGCCTGCGCGAACATTGCCAATCTTTTGCTGGTGCGTGGGATGGGACGACGCGCAGAGATGTCCGTTCGTTCTGCGCTGGGAGCCGTGCGGGGAAGGATCGTGCGTCAGCTGCTCACCGAGAGCGTGTTGTTGGCGGCGATGGGCGGCATCGCTGGTTTGGCTATCGCCTATGCAGGTACGCGCACGCTGTTGATGCTGGCTTTTCCGGGAGCACAAAACGTGCCCATCCACGCGAGTCCGTCGACTTCGATCGTCGGGTTTGCGTTTGGGCTGTCGCTCTTGACCGGGGTTTTGTTCGGTGTGGCGCCGGCCTGGATCGCGGCTCAAGCAAATCCGGCGGATGCTCTGCGAAATGGCGCGCGGAGTACGGCGACGAGTACCGCCCTCTTGCAGCGCGGACTGGTCGTGCTGCAAGTCGCATTGTCGTTCGTGCTGCTGGTGGGCGCTGGTCTGTTCCTGCAGAGTCTGCGCAAGCTTGAGAGTACCGACCTGAAGCTCGATGCGAAGAACCGCTACATTGTGCATATCAATCCCCAGGCGGCCGGATTTACGCCGAGACAGTTAGAAGCGCTGTATCGCACGATGGAGGATCGATTCCATTTGCTGCCAGGAGTTACGAGAGTGGGCATCGCCAGCTATACGCCGATGGAGGATAACAACTGGGGCAACGAGGTCCAGGTGCAGGGTGACCCGGCGCTCAACGTCGTCGCTTCCTTTGTGAAGACCAACGCGGAGTTCTTCGACTCGGTGGGCACGCAGGTGGTGATGGGCCGGGGGATTCGCGCGCAGGATACGTCGACGGCGTCGCCGGTGGCAGTGGTGAATGAATCCTTCGTCAAGACGCTCCTGGGAAAGCGCAATCCGCTAGGAAGGCGCATCGGTCCGGCCGGGCCCGAATCGTCGGGAGACTTTGAAATTGTCGGGGTGGTGAAGGACACCGCTTACGAGAACGCGCGACTGAAGAACCATCCTATGTTTTTCGTCCCCCTGATGCAGCGGGATGTCAGTGAAAAGGAGCCGATCGAGAACGATATGTCGCTGTATGCCGGTGCGATCGTGATCCAGACTGACCGGCCGGTGGACAACATGGATGCTCTGGCACAAAAGACGCTGGCCAGCATCAACCCGAATCTGACGGTGGTGAAGTTTCAGACCTTCGATGAGCAGATTGCGGAGCGATTTAGCCAGGAGCGGATGATCTCGCGGCTGACCATGCTCTTTGGGGCACTGGCGCTACTGCTGGCCACTCTTGGCTTATACGGGGTCACCGCGTACACCGTAGTGCGGCGGATTCCGGAGATTGGCATCCGCATGGCGCTGGGAGCGGGGCGCGGGGTCGTAATCGCGATGGTGTTGCGTGGGGCAGTACTGCAAACGGCGGTTGGGCTCATGATTGGGATCCCCGTGGCTTTGCTTTGCGTCCGGTTTGTGAAGGCGCAGCTTTATGAGATCACGAGTGCGGATGCGCGGGTGATGGCGGGTACGATTTTGATTCTTGCCATCGCTGCGTGGGTGGCTGCGATCATTCCGGCGCGGCGTGGGGCGTCCATTAATCCGGTGCAGGCTTTGCGGATGGAATAGGTCAGTAACTTTTTCAGGAACTGAGAAGCCGGCTTTATTCGAGAGCGTTTGCTCCCACTGCACGCCGGGGCAGGCGGGATGACAAAAGGTGGGTCGGGCTTCCATGTGAAAGCGGTTGCAAAGGATCCCAGGTCTCAAAAGCGAGACCTGGGGCACCCTTCGATTGTTACCGACGCAGTGCGACCGGTCGTTGCTCTCCTGACTTGCCACTGCGATCAGTTGCTCGGGATGACAAAGGGGGGCCCGCTTCCTCTTGTGTTCCCATAGGTGGGTCGGTATATTGCTTCTATTGGGTAGCAAGGGAGAGAGGGTCGTGGGCGAAAAGACTGATGTATGGCAGGGGACGCTGGCGCTCATGGTATTGCGTACGCTGGAAACGCTTGGTCCGCTGCACGGATATGGACTCGCACGCAGGATTGAACAGACCAGCGGCGATGTTTTGCAGTTGAACTACGGAACACTCTATCCGGCCTTGCTTAGACTCGAGCAGGAAGGGTCTATAAGGTCCCGGTGGGGCGTCTCGGAAAATAACCGCAAAGCGAAGTATTACGAGCTCACCAAGGCCGGCCAGCGGCAATTGAAGAAGGCCGCCGCCGAATGGGAACAGACTACCGCGATCCTGGCTCGCTTCCTCACTCCGGCTGGCGAAGTTTAAGGAGCACCATACGCACATTGCGAGCCTTCGGTGTTCGCCTGCTGTCAGATTTCGTCAACGATTTCCTAAAACTGATTTTCGGTCAGCAAGGGAAAACCAAGAGCCGGAACGGTTGTTCCGGCTCTTGGTTTGGGTTGGATCTTGGGTTACTTGAGGGCGATCATTACTTCGTTGCCGGAGTGCGAGGGTTGGCTTGCAACTTCAAGCCGGGTGTCTGGTTTGGGCGCACGCAGCTTCATGCCCTCGCTGCCCTTCTCTCCCCAAATCTCGGCCAGGACGTAGTGGTCGGCGACTTGCTGGAACACCAGTTTCTGGCTCTTCTCGCCAGGGTACTCTCGCTGGGCATGCGAAAAGATGGTGGCGCTGTTTTTACAGTTCTGGATGGTGATCCTGGCGCTCGGAGAGTCGACCGTGATTCTATAGGTGCCGGCCGGCAGTTGCGTGGTTCCTACGTTGAAAGCAAAGGGCACATTCGCCTCCACTCCAGGTTGGGCGTAAGCGCTGGTGGCGGTGAGCAGGGCCGAGAGAGCCCCGAGCGAAAGGGTTGCGAAAAGATTGCGTTTCATAACATCCTCCTTGGAGCTCCTTTTACAGTGGAACCCGAACTGAATTTGCTGCGTGTGTCAGGCGGTGCGTGGGTTACTTGAGAGCAATTTCGATGTTTTTCGTAGCAGGGCTGCTAGCGACCTCGACCTGCCGCTCGGCTTTGGAGACCGGCATGGCCATGCCGGCGTTGCCCTCGCCTCCCCAAATCTCTGCCAGAAAGTATTGGCTGCCACGATGGTGGAAAATCAATTTGTGGCTCACGTGGCTGGGAGTCTCCCGTTGGAACAGAGAGAGCACGGTGGCGCCGGTGTTGACATTGCTGACCATGATGAAGTTGGTGCTTAAATCTGCCCGCTTGATTTTGTAGGTGCCGGCAGGCAGATGTGTGGTTCCTACGTTGAAAGCGAAGGGCACATAGGCCCGCGCAGCGGTTTGAGCATGGGCGCCGATCGTGGTGAACAAGAGCGACAGCGCCACGAGCGATAAGCTACCGATAGGGTTGCGTTTCATAACATCCTCCCTGGGGTTCCTCGCAGTGGAACCCAAACTGAATTTGCCTCTCAAACCTTCAGCAGCTTCACTGGAAGTTCGTTGACGCATTCACCTATTGCATGCATGCGGCCAAACGCAATCGCGGTTCGCCGTGACGCGATTTTCCTTTATTTGCAATGACATAGCTGCCGTCGCCCGGCTCGGCGGGAGACGAAATGGTAGCCGAACGGATACCGTGTGGAGCCTTTCGGTTCCTGGCGGCGGGGGCGGGTTGATTCGACGGTGCTGCTGGGGCACTTTCGGCTAAACTGAACCACCGGAGGCAGATTTGAGCGACGCGAGACTCGTGGCAACTTCCGGCTATCTGAAGGGAACCGTTTGGCTGCTAAAGGATGGTCCGCTATTTCTGGGGAGAGATGCCGCCAACCAGGTGGAGGTGAGCGACCCTGCCGTCTCGCGAAGGCATTGCTCCATCAGCGAGGTTTCGAGTGGGGTTTTTGAAATCGCCGACCTGGACAGCCACAATGGGACTTCGGTCAATGGAACCAATGTGAACCGTAGAACCATTGAGCACGGCGACCGGATTCGCATTGGGAGCAGCGAATATGTCTTCCTGACCGGACCGGATGACGCGGCGATGCCGCGATCACTTTCTGGGAGCAGCCTGACTGAAACCGGGCTCCTGACCGTACACCTCGATGTTTCGGGCGTGCCCTCGGATGCCTCCGGAGTAGGGCGCATGGCGCGCGATCTAAGCGCGTTTTTCAAGATCACCAATGTCATCAATTCCACCCGCGATGTGCAAGTCTTGCAGCGTGAGTTGCTGGTGCTGATTTCAGAAGTGATCCCGGCCGCAGAGGCCGCAATCGTGCTTCTTCCAGGCAGGAATGACGAACCCAGGCCGCTCTCGACCTGGAATAGGAAGGGACTCGCCCAGCGGGAGATGATCATTCGGGAACAACCGGTGCGGCAGGCGACCTGGGAACGCTGCGCCGTCTTTTCAGCGGCTTCGACCGAATCCGATTCCACCGAGCATGTGTTGTGCGTACCTCTCGTGGCGGTAGAGAGAATCCTGGGAGTGATTTATCTGAGCTCACCCGCCGCTTCACCGGCCTTTACCGAGGAACATGCCTACTTTCTGAGCTCGATTTCGCGCATCGCCGCGGTCACGTTGGAGAACCTATCGCAGTTGGATTCTCTGCGGGCAGAGAACCAGCGTCTGCGGGTGGAGGTGAAAGCCGACCATAGCCTCATCGGGGAGAGCCGGCCGATGCTGCGGGTGAACGAGTTCATCACCCGGGTCGCTAAAGGCAATTCAACGGTGCTGATTCGCGGCGAAAGCGGAACCGGTAAAGAGCTGGTGGCTCGCGCCATTCACGCCAGCAGCTCGCGGCCCGATAAGCCCTTCGTCGCCATCAACTGCGCTGCCATACCGGAAGCCTTGCTGGAGAGCGAATTGTTCGGTCACGAAAAAGGAGCTTTCACTGGCGCGGCCGGGGTGAGGAAGGGCAAGTTTGAAGTGGCCGAGGACGGCACTCTGTTCCTGGATGAAATCGGGGAGATGGCTCCTCTGCTGCAGGGCAAGCTTTTGCGGGTGTTACAGCAACGCGAATTCGAACGGCTGGGGGGAAACCGTTTGCTGCCGTTCAACGCTCGCGTCGTAGCCGCCACTAACAAGAACCTGGAGCAGGCGATCAAGGCAGGCGAATTCCGGCAGGACCTGTACTACCGCCTTAACGTGGTTTCTGTAGCTTCACCGCCGCTGCGCGAGCATCGCGAAGACATCCCCTTGCTGGCCCTGCACTTCGCCAACAACTATGCCGCCAAGTGTAATCGCAGCTTCAAAGGCATCGCTCCGGAAGCACGCTCTTTGCTGATGCAATATAGTTGGCCGGGCAACGTTCGCGAGTTGGAGAACGCGATCGAACACGCCATCGTGATGGGACTGACCGACGAAATTCTGCCCGAAGACCTGCCCAACGCGCTGCTGGAGGAGCAATCGTCAGGACTGGCTGCGGCGCGCTACCACGACACGCTGAACCAGACGAAAAAACAGCTCGTGCTTAGCGCGCTCGACGAGGCTGACGGCAGCCCGGTCGAGGCAGCGCGTCTGTTGGGAATCCATCCCAAGTACCTGCACCGTTTGATCCGGAATCTGAACCTGAAGACCGACGGGAAGCGGAGCTCGGCCCACTCCTAGTAGCCGATGGACAACTGGCCACGCTCATGCGCGGGCTTCTCGATCTCATCCACCAAGGCGATGGCGTAATCCTCAAAGGAGATGCGGCTGTCGCCTTTTTCGTCAGTGACCAGGTTGGTGGTGCCCAGGCGGAACTTGCCTGTCCGCTGGCCTGGTATGAAGTAAGCGGCGGGGCTGAAGTAGGTCCAGTTCACATCCGAGTTCTTAAGGAGGGCGAGAGCCTTCTGGTGTGAGATAGCGATTGGAAGGTAATCCGCAGGCAAATGCCCAGAGGCAATGAGACTCACTCCAGGCGCAACTTCAAGCAGGCCTGCGCCTCCGACGACGATCAAGCGCGGATTGCCCGCTTTCCTGACAGCTTGGATTTGCCGCTCTGTAACCCCCAGCAGCGCATCGGTATCTCCCGGCGGGGGCCCGTACGCGCTGACGACGACGTCTGCCCCGGAAATGATGGAGGCAGTCTTGTCTACATTGCTCAGGTCATCCTGCACTGAGGTCACGTTCGAGGGCAGCTTTGACGTATCCCGCGCGACTGCCGTGACGTGATGGCCGCGACTTATAAGTTCTTGCAGGATACGTTGGCCCGAGTTGCCGGTGGCTCCGTACAGTACGACGTTCATCTGAATTACCTCCATTGTTCCTAGGAGTGTCCGCAGAGATGACCCGGAGAGTCTATGTTATGGGTGCGACACTCACGGTAGAGACTCTATGCGGTCCGGGGCTTTGACCGCAATGGGGTGGAATGAGCCGTCAGGCTTCAAGTCTGCCGGCTTGCCGCTATCTTCCGGAGCCACCAAGGGTCGTCTTCGGAACGACGTCTGCTTCAGGAAGGTCTCTCTGCTCGACAAACTGTCGTGCCTTAACCCTGGAGATTTTTTCAAAGTGCCGTCGAAGGTATTCGTGCAGTGTTTCGGGTTTGATTGAGACCATTTCGATAACCTTGGTCTCTAAGAGACCGGGGAGATCCGAGCTGCGCCACTAGAGTTTAACGGCGATTCTCCTCATTTCCTGAATCGAGTCCCTCCCCCGAAGGAATCGATTACAGAGTCCTGGTGAATCGCCGCTTGTTGATAAGCTTACCGGTTCTGGCGCGGTTCGCCATGGTTCTTGGGTGACATGGGGCAAGATCGTAGTTGTATGCCTAAGGGCAAATGGTCGGCAGGTTCAAGACCTTTGTGGGACAGTGGCAATGATCTTCGCGTTTGGTCATAGTGTGCTAGACTCGCGCCCATGCCTCTTATCCTCATTCTCGTGCTCCTACTTCTGCTTTTTGGCGGCGGCGGCTACTACATGGGTCCTGGCCTCGGCTACTACGGCGGCGGCGGCCTCAGCCTGGTTTTACTTATCGTGATTCTCTTTCTGCTTTTTGGGAGGGGTCGCGGCCGGCTTTAGAATCCTGACATTGCTTTTATGACCAACGGCTCGGGCCGCCTGATCATTCAGCCACTCCATGGGATAACGGGATAATGACGAGCAACCGGCGAAGCCAAGAGACTGCGCAAGCCAGGGAACGTTCCCTGGAGCAGGCAACGGCCAGCTACGAGCAATGGATGAGGCAGTGTACTGAAGTTGTCTCATCCGATCTGCAGCTGAAGCACGCGCAGATGAAGGAGAGCGCGTTTCTCTTTTTGCGCGGCACCTTTTACCGGTGGGCCCAGATGTGGCCTGCAATCTGCGGGGATTTGTGCCGGGCACCCAAGGTGCTCGCAGTCGGGGACCTGCACGTCAACAGCTTTGGTACTTGGCGTGATGCGGAAGGCCGGCTCTGCTGGGGTGTGGACGATTTCGACGAGGCGTACCCGCTGGCCTACACCAATGACCTGGTGCGTTTGGCCGCCAGCCTCAAGATCGTGACGGAGGCGGAAAGCCTGTCCATCAAGTTCAAAGATGGATGTGACGCCATTCTCGACGGCTACCGGCAATCTCTCAAAGTGGGTGGATACCCAGTCGTGCTCGCGGAACGAGAACAGAAACTGGGCAGGCTAGGCGTGGACAGCTTTAAGCCGCCCACCGACTTTTGGGAGAAGCTAAATCGGTTGCCAGCCATCCGTCGGCCGCTGGACAGAAAGGTGAGGCAGGCGCTGGAAAAGACGTTGCCGAATCCCCGCATGGCCTACAAGGTGGTGCGGCGGGAAGCGGGGTTGGGAAGCCTGGGTCAGCAACGATTCGTGGCGATCGGCATGTGGCAGGGCGGATTCGTAGCCCGTGAAGCGAAAGCCACCGTGCCTTCCGCCTGTTCCTGGCTCGAGGATAAGGCGGGAAGCCGCCAATCGTTCTACGAACGTGCGATCCGTTCGGCGGTCCGCTCTCCGGATCCGTTCCAGACCATTAAAGGGTCGTGGCTGATTCGCCGGCTTTCGCCGGACTCGAATCCAATCGACATTCAAACGCTGCCCAAGCACCGGGATGAGCAACTGCTGCTGCATTCCATGGGTGCGGAAGCGGCGAATGTACACCTGGGCTCGACACGCCAGGTTCCGCGGATCCTGAAAGATTTGCGAACCAGAAAACCTGATTGGCTGCGGAGTGCCGCAACGGACATGGCGCAGATGGTCGAGAAGGACTGGAAACAATACCGAAAGCTGTAGTGATCATTTAGGGCTTCTCCCCAGCGCGCGAGACGTGGATTGCCGCATTAGCGTGGATCGAGAGTATAGAGAGATGATAGATGGACCGAGCGGCTATTTATGCGTTCATCAGCCGACAGCAATATGGAGTGGTGTCGAGTATTGGACCGAAAGGCACTCCTCAGTCGGCATTGGTTGGGATTGCTTCGACTTCACGTTTGGAAGTCATTTTCGACACCGTGAAGAGTTCTCGCAAATATCCAAACCTTATTGAAAGACCGAGTTGCTCGTTGGTCATCGGATGGTCAGGAGAGCAAACACTTCAACTGGAAGGCGTGGCCGAAGAGCCGCAGGGGGCCGCGCTGAAAGAGTTTCAGGAGGTTTACTTTGCACAATGGCCCGAAGGACGAGCGCACTTGAGCTGGCCGGGAATCGCGTACTTCGTTGTTCGCCCTTATTGGATACGGTACAGCGACTATGAGCAGAATCCTCCGCTGATCGAAGAAATCACAAAGGAAGCTTTTGAGTTCTCACGCAAACAATAAAGCCGGTCCCTACCGTCCCCAGCCCGATCGCG
>Ga0302325_10021464_pt1 | contig 13518 bp, 14 predicted proteins | sample Palsa_T0_2_FD_201948 | JGI IMG/M metagenome (GOLD analysis project Ga0302325, IMG submission 201948) | Peat permafrost microbial communities from Stordalen Mire near Abisko, Sweden - Palsa_T0_2 | ecosystem: Environmental > Terrestrial > Soil > Palsa > Peat permafrost | place: Sweden: Abisko... | reverse complement strand
GGCGTTCAGGTAAGCCAGCCAGGCGGTGTAGAGGCCGGAAAGCGTGGTGGGGCTGACCTGCGTTTCGAGAGCGGCCGTGGCCCAGGGAAACCATTCTCCGCCGGCGCCGCCGCCCACCCGCACATAGGCAATTTTCGCCGCATAACTGGCGGCCTTCATGTGAGCCAGGGCCGCATTGACGGCGGCCAGCCAGGCGGTTTTGAAGGGCTGGCTGAAAGCTACGGGGAAGGCGGTGTTATCGACGCCTTGCGCGCAGGTCCCGCTGGTGATGGTGCCCGCTCCGGGATAGTCGGAGGCGGCGCAGGTGTAGAGCTGCGGCGGCGATCCGGCGAGTCCCGACGCGTACCCGGACGTAAAGACATAAGAGGGAGTAAAAGTGTTGCCGTGGCCGACGCCGCCGCTGAAGCTGATGGGCTGCAATACCACCACCACGAATGCGGCGCCATAAGAGAGTTGGGCATTGATGGCCGCGTCAAAGTTAGTAAAGGAATATCCGGCGCTGGCCGAGCCGCTGGAAGTTTCCCAGCCGCCGGCCGAAGGATTCGAATCTCCCGACCAGGGAAGGGAGACCACGCCGCCATCGGCGTTGGAGTAAATCATGGACAGGCTCGCACTCCCGGAGGCCGGCGGCCCGAACACATAGGCTTTGGCGTTGGCGCTGCCGAATTTGCCGCGCGTTTGCGAGTAGTGCAGGCCAAACAGAGTGCTGGGGATGAGGCCGGGGCCGGAGTCGAATTCGCCAAAGCCGGTGACCGAGCCGCTTCCGGTCATGGGCGTGCCCTGGCCGTGGGCAAAGGTCGCCGCCAGCAAAAGCAGGGCGGCGAAGAGTGCGTATTGCAGGGCCGGATATTTTTGGATCAGGATCATGTTTCAAGGTTCAAGGTTTCAGAGTTTCAAGGTTTCAAGGACTACCGCCTTCGCAGTTCTCGGTTATCGGTCCTCGGTCCTCGCACGCTGCACTGTGAGAACTGGCAACTGAGAACCTGGTTCTGGCGTTGCAACCTTGAAACGTTGAAACCTCGATCTCGAGTTTCTCAATCTTGTACAGCAGATTCCGGTAGCTGATGCCCAGCGTGCGGGCGGCTTGCTTGCGGTTCCAGCGGGCGTTGGCGAGCGCCACTTCGACGATTACGCGTTCGCAGGCGGCCATCTGGCGGTAGAAGGGAGCGTCGGGATTTTTCTGGGTTTGGCGCATCATTGGCGATCGATTCGCAACCCTTTTCACCACAGAGACACCCTTCGGCGGGCTCAGGGCAGGCTCCGTCACAGAGAAAATCGCGAGAACTGTAAAATCCCTGCCAGGGCTAGGATTATGCCGCTTTTAAAGTTTTTCTCTGTGTCTCCGTGGTGAAAGGTTCCTATGGCAGGGAAACCAAAGCCCCGCCGGAGCGAGGCTTTGACTCAGGACTCGGGACTCACGACTCAGGACTGTTTCTAGAACTGAATGACGTCGGTTTCGGCGCTGTAAGTGGCGGGAGACGCGCCCCACTTCTGTCCGCTCCCATTGTAGGTATCGACGGTGAGGGCGGTACTAGCCGCCACCGTGGCCGCCGTGACGCATTGCTGCGGATTGCCTTCGCTGGCCAGGTTGACACCGCAGGCGCCGCTGGGCGAGTAGCCGGCGGAACTGAGAGCTTCCGCGCTGGATTCGGCGGAGGCCAGTTCGATGTTTTCGGCGAGCAGAATGCTGGCTCCGGAAGTGCCGGCGGTAAAGACGGTTTCGAGCGTGGGCCAACTGGCGCTGGTCCAGCCGAGCATGTTGTATTCGTAATCGGTCAGCGGCCCCGAGCCCATGGCGGGAGTGCCAAAACTGACGGCCACCACGGTTTCGCTGCACGCCGTACTGGTGTTTTTGAATTCGTCGCCGGAAGCGAGATGCGCGGGAACGACGGCCGTCCCGTTGCCGGTGAGGAGCGAGCCCAGCGACCATTGGCAACTGCCTCCGCCGGAGGTGGCGACCACGGCTACGAGAGAATCGCCGGCCCCGAGATTGCCGGAGTTGTGGCCGGCGGTGAGCGTGGCGTTGAGAGTTTCGGTGAGCCCGCCCTGCTTCTGCGGTTGTCCCGGCCAAAAGCCGAAGCCGAAGACGTAGACGGAATAATTGGGAGCGGGAGTGCCCGCCACCGCGATGGTGGCGGCGGTGCCCGCCTCATTGCGGATGAGGGAGCATGCCCCGTTGGGGCCAGTGCCCAGGGTGAAGTGTTGCGCATCGCCGTTTTCGTCGGTCCAGGCCACGGTCGCCGTCATGGAAGACGTGGGCTGGACGAGTTGTCCGCAGAGCATATAGTTGGCTCCGGCCGGGCCCGCAGTGAACAGCGCGGTTGCGGGGAGCGCGGCGGTCTGGTTGGGATAGTCCACCTTAATTTCGCTGATGCCGGCGTGGGCGAAGGGAACGGCAAACGCGGCCAGCAGGGCCGCGCAACTCAGGAAGCGACGAAGCATTTGTTTACTTCTCCTTTGCCTTGGGGTTGCCAAGGGAGACGCATAGTAGGATCGAACCGGGAATTGCGTCAAGACCTCAAAAGAAGGTTTCAAAGTTTCATGGTTTCAAGGTTTCAAAGTGGAACCGCGAATGTCTTTGAAACCTTCGAAACTTTGAAACCTTGAAACCTCGCTCTAGTACACCACCAGCGACGGGATGGATGCGCCCGAGCTGAAGGTGTCCGTGGGGAGGGTAATCGAGCCGGAGAAGGCCGCGCCGCCGGTGCCCACGCTTACCTGCTGATTGGCCGCATAGGTGACGCCGGTACCGGAGGTTCCGAGCAGCGCCGCGCACGCGCTGGAGCAACTGCTGGTGAGCGCGATGTAGACGCGCCCCGCGGGCACCGTGATGCTGCCGGCATTCCAGGCGATGGTCTTGATTCCGCTGCTGGCAGCGAAGCTGGTCCCGGCGGTGGAAGCGGTGGAGGCAATGATGGTCGCCGTGCCGGCGGAAGTGCCGGTCAGCAGTCCCAGCGCGTAGGTGTTGGAAGTGTTGTCCGCGGTGCCCACGACATACGCGACGTTATTGGTCACGCAGGGGAATGGATTATAGACGCCCCACACGATCGCCTTGTTGGTCACGCTGCTGGGAAAGGCGTTGCCCGAGCCGCCCTCGGTGGGGACCGTGATCCAGGAGCAGGCGGGGAGCGCGGTCATGGTGGTGCCGCCTTGCGCCGCCGTAGCCGCTCCCGAGAGATCCGAGAAGCCGGGCTGGGATTGATGCGGGACGCCGCTGGTATCGATGTATGTGATCCAGTTGTGGGAGGCCGAGGTGATGGATTCGATGCCGCCCAGGGTCGTGGCCGAGGGATTCGGCAACTGCGTCGACCCTACGCTGCCCGAGATGTCGCTAAAGGCGGGCTGGCTCTGGTGCGGGACGCCGGAAGTGTCAATATAACTTACCCAGTTGTGGGAGGCCGAGGTGATCGATTCGATTCCCCCTAACGTGCTGGCCGAGGGATTCGGAAGCATGGCGCCGGTGATGGCGGCGGCCGTCCAAGCCCCGCTCACCCCGACCAGAACGTAGTTGTTGGTTTCCGCGATCGAGGTTCCGTAGGCGCTCCCGGTTGAGATCATGACTCCGGCCGCAGGGTAGGAGATCCCGGCGGGCCAGGACGTGATGCAACTGCTGGTAATGCAGAACTGGTGCGAGTAGACGCTGGAGGGCGAAATCGACGAGGTGCCGAGCGCCACGGCGTTGTCGGCATAGGGGCGGAAGCGCGAACTGGTGTCGATCATCCACTTGACGCTGGAGCCGATTTGCCATTCGATGCCGCAGGCCCCGCCCGAGCAGTCCGGCGCCGTGCCCCCGTACTCGCTGGAGAACAAGAAGTTGCTGTTGGTGGCATCGAAGGCCATGCGCAGCCGGTTGTAGTTGGCGAACCCGGCGTCGGTAGCCGCATAGAAATCATACGTTTGCGGGTTGGCCAGGTCGGACTGTACGAGAGTGTCGGTCGACTGGTTGAGGATGCTGAAGCCGATCTGCACCGCGCCGGTATTGTTGACGTTGGCCTTGATGGCGCCGCCGGAATCGAACCACAGTTGGCCATAGCCGGAGACTCCGGTGGGAGCCGAGATTTGCGGCAACTGGATGTAGGTCGCGGTCGAGCAGGCGGCGTTGCCGTAGGCGTCGGCCAGACCGGTGGAGAACGACCCCGCGCAATCCGTACCGGCCGCCTGAAGTTTGGTGGCGGTGAGCGCGTTCTGGGTGACGTTGACCCCGGCGCTATCGAGCGTGGCGAAGTAGGTGAGCGCGCCCCCGTTGAAGGAATATTGCGGGCCGTTGGGGCCAAAGCCGAAGCGGGTCTTGCCCGCCGGCGCGACCGACAGCGTTCCGTACGATCCCTGCACCGACCAGGCGCCGCTGCCGGTGGAGGTGAAGGAGTTGGCGCTGAGGGCTCCGCTGAGCGTCATGCCGCCGGAGTAAGTCGCGGTTCCGGTCACACTAATGTTGCCGCCGACATAGAGGTTGCGGCCAAGGTAGGCGTCGCGGGGACGGGCGCTCACCGTGTCGAAATCGATGGTATTGTCGGTTGGACCCCAGGCCATCACCATCTCGTTCAAAAATACAGTGCCGGTCACGCTGCTGTTGTTATTGATGTAGAAGGTGGGCGAAGCGGATCCGGTGCCGAGATTGAAGATGGCGGAGGGGATGGGCCCGCCATAGCCGGAGATGCTGGACAGCACGGGAGCGCCGCCGCCCGCGAAACTAAGAATGCCTTCCCGGGTGCCTCCAGTGCCGGCGCCGAGCGTGATATTTCCACCGGTGCCCTCACTGCTGCTTCCAATGCCCGCAGTGATGACGATGTTGCCGCCGGCACTCCCAGCGCTCCCGCCGCCGTTGCCGGAGTTCATGACGAGCCAGCCGCCGGCGCCCGTCCCCGAGCCGTTGGCACCGGCAATGGTGACTTGTCCACCCTGGAGATTGCTGCCAGAAGCGGCGCCGCCGATGATGGAGACCAGGCCTCCCGGGCCGGCATAGTTGGCACCGCCGGTGATGCTGACGTTGCCACCGGTTCCCCCGCCACTTCCTCCCGCGCCGCCGGTGACGCTCGCACTGCCGCCCGCCTGAGACGATCCCGAATAGCCGACACCGCCTTGGAGATAGGCCGAGGTGGGACCGGCTCCGCTGGTCCCGTTGAATCCCTCGAGAACGGCGTTCACGCCGGAAGCCGACTGGAGTGGGACGTTCAAGGCCACGCCGGAGAGGTTGGAGAGCGCCTGGACAGCGCAGCCGGAGCAGCCGGATCCCGAACCGCTCGACAGTACCCACTGGCCGCTCGAGGTGCAGGCCGGGCTGTTATTGCAGATGTAGATGGAGGGCGTGGAACCGGTGAGGATAAAAAAGGTGTTGTAAGCGGCGCCGGAGGGAAGGGTCGAACCGTTGGCCGCGCGCGTGGAGACGCCCTCGATCACGCTTTGCGGGAATGCTTTCCCACCGAGACACAGAGACACAGAGAAGGCCAGGGCGAGAAGGATGGCAATCGAATTGGATTTGGTCTTCATGTTTGTGCCTTGAGTCCCGAGTCCTGAGTCCTGAGCGAGGCGGGTTTCAAGGTTTCGCAGGTTTCAAGTTTCAAGGTGCAAACCCGGACGCGCATCTTGCTTTGAAACTTTGAAACTCTGAAACCTTGAAACTTTGCCGATAGCTGATAGCTGATAGCTGATAGCTTTCCTACGCCGACTGGCTCCGGATCTGCCATGCGCCGGTGATGGTGGACTGGTAAATGCGGACGCTTTGCCCGGTGTTGACGAGTTCCACGGTAAAGCTCCCACCGTCGGTGATGGTGATCGTGCCCGAGCCCACGTTGAGGAATTCGAGGTTCATCCCAGGGAAGGAATTCCCCGCCGGCAGGGTGAGCGTGATGGTTCCCGAGCATTCGGCGAACTCCACGCAGGGTGCGCCCTGGACATAGGACCATACCGGGATGCTGCCGCTGGCGGAATACGCGGTCGAGACCAGCAGGGCGATGTGGCCGTCGTTCCACATGGGCCCGGTGACGTTGCCGGGATTGCCCCCGGCGGGCACGGCGGACGTGAAGCGATGAAGGATCATGGGCAACCCGCAGGTTTCAAGGTTTCGCAAGGTTTCAAAGTTTCAAGGAAAAACCGGCGCCGGGTCCGGTCTTTGAAACCTTGAAACCTTGAAACTTTGAAACGTTTATTGTTGTGATCCCGCATTTTGTCCAATCTCGGTGCAGTAGATATCGAGGAACGTGTGCATCTCGTCGACGTCTTCGACGTAATTGATCTGGAAGGTGCGGTTTCCATAGACGAACGTCATATCCTGCTCGATCCCTTCCTGGTAGGGAATGCCCAGGATGTGGCGGCAGGTTTGGACAATGGCCTGCGCTTTGTCGAGTTCGGCGCCTCCGGCCGCGCGCAGACTTCCCCAGACCGGGCCGGGAAACGCGGGACCGGGCGGAACGTTTCCGCCGTCGGCCGGATTCCGGCCGCTGGGAGTGAAGAACGTGATGGCTTTCGACATCCCGCCGATGGAGTGGACCGACGAACTGAGGCGTGTGAGGGGCATAAAGTTTCAAGGTTTCAGAGTTTCAAGGTTTCAAAGAGGCGGAGGCGTGGGTTTCACCTTGAAACGTTGAAACCTGCGAAACCTTCCCGCTTGAAAACCTTAGAACCTCACCACCGAGATCTTCAGCAGCGCGGAGCTGGTGGTCAGGTTGATGGTGTTGCCGCTGCAAGTCCAGCCATTGGACAGCGTCATCTCGATAATCACCTGGCTGCCCACGGAGCCCGTGGCGGCCACGCTGTAATTGGTGAGCGTGGAGTTGGTGCTGCCATAATTGTCGACGCAGTTGGTGATGGAGAAGGTGTGGGCCGCGCTGTCGGAGTTCTGGATGATCAGGATCTCGCGGGCGGTGAACGGATAGGAATTGCCGTTCGTGGCATCCATGGCGGTGGAGGCGAGCGTGAGATCGCCGGCCTGCACCTGATAATTGTTTTGCTTGAGCTGCGCCGGGACGAGCGCCGTGGGGGCAGTGGCGAAAGCCAGCGTGGCCAGGGCGACGAGCAGGAAAGCGGCGGCAAATCTGCGGGCAAATGACATGGGAATTCTCCTTGGATTTTTCGGACCTTCACCACAGAGACACAGAGACACAGAGACACAGAGACAACCAATAAAACGGAAAAACCTTCAGATGCCTCCGAAGATTTTGCAAGGTTTTGGGTTTTCTCTGTGCCTCTGTGCCTCTGTGTCTCTGTGGTGAACGAACTTTGCTATTCGGGGAACAGGCGCAGGAATTCCTGAAAGAGTTGCTCTTCGGTCAAGCCGCCGGGCGGGAAGGTCCAGTCCAGCGCCTCCTCCAGAGATTCCGGGAGGGTACAAGTACAGTCGCGGCAACGGTCGCAGCGGACGGGTTCCGTCGGGGAATCAGGGATCGTAGCCACAATTGTGGCTGTGCGGAAGTTGAGTCCGAGTTGGGCCGCGATTTTCACATCGAAAACCTTTTCACCACAGAGGCACCCTTCGGCTTCGCTCAGGGCAGGCTCCGCCACAGAGAAAACCGAAAAACGGCAAAAACCTAAGTTGGCTGGGCTTTTATCGGGGAATTACATACTTAACTCCCGTGAGCCGCGTTAGCTCCCGGTTGCCTCGGTGAAATCCAAATACACATATTTGCCTGCGAGTTGATCGAAAAACTCGATGGCCGCAGGGTTGGTCACATAGAGGACGACATTGCCCGAAGGCGTAGAGTTCGAAAAACTCTCGTTTTCAGGGCTCGATTCGTCACCTTTGTAGACGGCGTAAAGGTTAACAACGGCGTTGCCGCCCTTGTCTTTAAAGACTCCGCTCACATTGAACTTTGCTCTGCATCGTTTCATTTTTTCTCCTATTCCCCGTCGCCACGGGAGTTAAGTATGTAATTCCCTTTTATCGCTTCTTGGTTTTCTCTGTGTCTCTGTGTCTCTGTGGTGAAAGCATTTTTTTGCCGCCGACTGATAACTGAAAGCTGAGAAAGCTGATTGCTCAGAACTCGGGACTCGCCTTGCCAAAATCCCACACCCGGTAGTTATCGCAAATCTGGGAAACGGAGTGGGGCACATCGGCGACTTTGCCTTCGCGGCCTTCCACCACCGGCTCGCGGTTGTAATAGAAGTGGGAAACCATCAGCAGCACGGCCATCTTGAGATCTTCCGGGATACCGGTGCCGCCCTGGTACTGCACCAGTTGATTGGGAGGGGAAGCCCCGGCATTCTCCGGCGGGCCCAGGCAGATCCACGTTCCCCCGTTGTCGGAAGTGGAAGTTCCCGCTGCGTTTGCTCCCGTGGGCCAGGTTGGCGGCGCCGCGCCGCTGGTAAGTCCTGCCTGCGTGAATTCCAGGTTGCCATTGCCATCGACGACGATGGAGGGGGCCGGGTACACCTGCGATGTCTGATAGAGCGCCGGCGAGATGGGGGAATTGACGACCGGGTTGCCGGAGCCGTCGATGACCGGACCGCCTACGCCTGCGGGACCGGCATTGAACCAGACGCAGGCGCCATCCTGGATGCTTTGTCCCACGGCCGCATAGGTGGGCGGGTCGCTGCCGCTGAGCGGAGATCCCGCCTTGATCTGCACTTGCAGATTGCCGTTGGGATCGACAACATACGAATACTGGGGGAAGGCCAGATACGGTTGCCACTGTGCGCCCAACAGGATGTTCTCCACATCCGTGGGGAGCGCGGTGTAGCCCGCAGTCAAAAAGATCTGCACCCGGTTGAGGCTGCTGACTCCGGGAAACCAGGAGCCGGTCAGCCACAGCTCCTCGGGGAAGGCGCTCATGTAGAGCAGCGGCCAGTTGCTGCCGGGCAGCGGCGTGATGTGGCCCGGCAGGCTGGCATAATCGACGGCAAAATCCTGCCCGGGAAGCATGCCATGGAGGTTGCCGTCTTCGCCGACGTAAATGACTTTTTGCACGCCTTTCACCGGGCTGCGCAGCAGCGGGACGCGGTAGTCCTGCCGCGGGGTGACCGGTGCGCGGGACTGGTCATACCAATTGAGCCAGGTGCCGTAAGGGAAACGCTCCTCATACTGGACGAAGTTGCGCTGGGCCAGGCTGAGCCCGGTCATGCGCTCGACGTAGCGGCGCGCGGCCGGAATCCAAATACTCGAAATTAGGGCAGCGTCGGGCGTGGAGACGGCCTGGCGCAGGAAGGCGATCGCCTCCGCCTGGGTGACCGCGTCGACCGTGGGCTGGCTGACTTCGAGGATACTGGACATGGGAAACTACGAGTGAGCGAACACCCCTTCACCACAGAGTCACAGAGACACAGAGAAAACCCAGAAGCGGGTAAAAGCCCAGTCATCTTGGGTTCTTTCCGCCTTTCGGTTTTCTCTGAGACTCTGCGAGCCGCCGTGCTCGGTTCCGGGACGAGATCACGATTAGCGACTTTTTCACCACAGCAGAGAGAAAGCCGGGAAGCGGCAAATCAGTGCATGGTTTGACGATGCGAATTCTCATTCAGGGCAGCGAGGCCGGCGGATGGCTGAGGCGATGACGATCCCATCAGGCCGTGACAATATCCGACGTACCAGATCGCGAGGAGCCACGCTGGTTCACTGAGGTCGAGAGACGCCAATTGTTCGTATAAGTCGAAGGCATCGCTGCGATTCGCGTCCGCGAGCGCTTGAATCTGCGCCACAGTCCCCGAATCCACTCCGAGGCACGCAGCCAGCGAACCTTGGGAGCGGTCAAAGGTCAGGATGCGCTTCATTGCCGGTTTTCTCCGTGACTCTGTGTCTCTGTGGTGAAAGGTTTCGCGCTGGCTAGTTGCCGGCCGATTTGCCGGGCTTCTGCGCCGGTTTCGCGGACGATTTGGCGGGCGAGTCTTCCGCCTTCGGCTCGGGCTTCTCGGCTTCGGCCTTCGCGGCTTCCGCTTTGGGCAACTGCGTTTCCTCGGCAGCGGTTTCCGGCATGAGCACGACCGGGGGCTTGACCGGCGGGGCGGCAGCCGTGGCTTTGGCCTTCACTGGCGGCTGGCCACTGGCCACTGGCAACTGTTGTTCCACCTCTTCCGCAATCCCGGAATGAATCCAGGCCGCGGCCAGTTGCGGATGCAAGTCCACCACCTGTTGGGGGGCGAAACTGTGTTCCGGCAGATCATAGCGGGGGTTGGCGTTGCCGGCGATCGAAGTCAGCATTTTCACTTTCATCTTGGGTCCCTTCAGCGTCTCCAGAGTAGTGTGTCCCCGGCCGGCAAACTTGCCCTGCATCTCCGGCCGGATGGTGCGTGTGAGCAGGTAGTAAAGAGTTTCGTCCAGATACTTCTCGGTTTGGACGACCTGCAGCTTGCGCAGAGCGTCGGCCCAGCGGACATCTTCGGCGGGCCAGCCGGTCATGGGCGCTTGCAGCGCCAGGCGCGTCCGCATGGGATTGAAGTGCGAGAGATCGCGAAAGCGCGACTGCGGGGTTTCCATGCCCACCCTGCCGTAACCGAGCGAATGCTTCTCGACGCAGGCAAACTCGCCGTTCATGCGCTGTTCGAGGTTGAAGCCGATGTAATCGGGGCCCGCTTGCATGGCATGCAGGATGCGCTCGACAAAGCGCGGCGAGACCAGATCGTCATCGTCGATGAAAGAAATATATTGGCCGCGGGCTGCGCGCCGCATGGCCTCGCGTTGATCGCCGACCGGAATCCGGGGATCCGACTGGCGGAGGATCAACTCGATTTCCGCGCGTCCGCGCAGTTGCGGCTCGAGGCCATCCAGCAGATCGTCCAGCAATCCGGCCCGCATGGGCATGGTCAGGATGAGGATGGACCAAAGGAACGTTTCGGGAGAATTCCCAGGCCGCGCCCCGCCAAAGCGCAGACGCTCGGCGGAAAACATCATGCCGGCTTTGTACTTATGCCCGCTGTCGGAGAGATGACAGGAGATTCGGTCGTTGCCGGGAAGCGGCTTGGCCTCGCAGAATTCGTAGGTCATTCCCATGGAATAGCGGGGATCGGCGGCAATGGAGATGCCCGCATTCTTCATGACCTGCGCCACCCATTGATCTTCGAGCGTTTCGCCGCCAATGGAGGAGGCGGCGATTAGATCGCTGGCCCGGGGCGAGAGCCAATACCCCGGCCCTCCGTGGCAGAAATCAACCCCGCGGCAGCCGTGGGCGCCCTTGTTTCCGATATAGTCGCCGCCGCGCTCAAAGCCGCTGTTCAGCAGCCGTTCGGTGTCGACGTAGGTGTCGGTGAAGCACTGAAAGATGTAGTCGTAGCCTTGCGCCCGCGCCCATCTGTGGCCCTGTTGCGTCTTGTGCGGCAGCGAAAGGTAGTCGTCCTTCACCGGAAAAACAATCTCGTCGTCTTTTTTTATGAAACCCGCTCGGCGGCGTTTCTCATGGCTGGCGCTTCCTTGCTCCTGCGGGGCCGCTGCGGCGCTGGCCCGCGCCTCCGCTTCGATCTCGTCTTTTTTTAGGAAACCCGCTCGGCCGCACTTTTCGCGGCTGGCGCTTCCTTGCTCCTGCGGGGCCGCTGCGGCGCCCAAAATGAAAAACACGGGAATCGCTGGATTTTTCGCCCAGGTCTGGCGAATGGCTTCATTGTGGCCCGCTTCGACGTCATGGCGGCAGGAGCTGATCAGGATGACGGGATTCATGGGTTTCTAGTCCTGAGTCCTGAGTCGTGAGTCGCGAGCCAAAGGTTTCAAGGTTTCAGAGTTTCGAGGTTTCAGGGTTAAGCCATCAGCTTTCAGGTGGATCAAATTCAAGGGCGATGTCATTCCGAGAGCGCGTGCTTTTCTTCACGCGCCGAGGAATCTCAGTCTCCTCTGCCCGCGGCTCAGGACTCGGGGCTCAGGACCGTCACGCCGTGATCAGTTCGCCGTTGCGCAGGAAGCCGTGCCAGGTGCGCGTAAGAATTGACCCTGCCCCCGCCGCACAGGTATCGCCGTTCTTATCCACCGTCAGGTTGGGCGGTTCGCCGTGACGTACCCAGCATTTATGCGGTTCGTTGGGGCGTGTGCAATTGCTGCATGGCCCGTCGATGTGCCAGTCATGATTGGTGGGCACTTTGCAGAGGATCGAGCGGCCGTCCGGTCCGCACCAGCCGGGGTGATCGTGAAACCAGGTTGCATCCCACATGGCGCCTTCGGGAGCATCGCGGAGCGTGGTCTCCTCGCCCGTGACGCGGCGGTAGATGTGAGAGCCGAAGAGTTGCCATTCGTCGTTTTCCTGAAACTCGTAACCGCAGACGCAATGAGTTGGCCAGAGTGGATGGCCCTTGAAGTCGGCGGCGGTTTTCCCGTCATCCACCCAGCAGCGCGAGCCGTGGACCTCGCCCATGACTTCGCGCGACTCGTCCACGAAGGTCATCGCGTCGTGATAGGACATCGGCCCCGTACATTTCAGGTTGCCGTTGTAGCGGCGCAGATAGCGCTTTTGCCGGTCGGTCGGTTCGAGCCAGAAGCATTGGATGGGCATAATTAGTCGTGAGTCCTGAGTCGTGAGCTATCAGCCGTCGGCTATCAGCTCGCAGCTTTCAGTTGCAGCCAAATCTTCACCACAGAGACACAGAGGCACAGAGAAAAAACTTTTTACTGCTCCACCAGATCGAAGGCTCCGTCTTCCCGGTCGGATAGGAGAAAGCGTCCCGAGGATTGAGCCGAATGGAAGGACACGAACGCTTCCGCATGAACCTGGAGATAGCCTCGGAGGATGCGCCCGTCGCGCAACATTATTCTCACTCGCAACCCGCCCGTGATCGGGAGCCGACGGTCCTCATCCGAAAGCGGCGCCGATGGAAAATCGAGAAGCATAACGCTTGGAACCGGGTTCGCTTCGCAGGCGGTGCGCTCCGCAGCAGAGAAGCCCGAGATTCCGTAGCCTGCCCTGAGTCGGGAGTCGGGGACTGGTCGCAATCTCGCGAAACCTTCACCACAGAGTCACGGAGAAAAGCGAAAGCCGCAAAAACCAACCCACTACCGTTTTTCTCTGTGACTCTGTGACTCTGTGGTGAAAGCTAGAAGCTGTTTTCACGCTCGTTTGGCGCCGTCGTAGGGAACGTTGCACCAGCCGACGAAATTGCAGACTTCGCAGTGGCGCGTGTGCGCATCCTTCCAGACCATTACGCCGCAACCGTTGGGGCAGATATTTTCTTCCATGCGCGCCTGATGCAGCGCCGCCGCCAGCAGTTCCCTTTGGTCGGCTTCCGGATCTCCGGAAGCGGGAATCGCTATGCGGGAGGCGCGTTCTTCGAGGCTTTTGTGGCTCACAGCTTCGGTTCCTCCGCCTTCCAACTCTTGTTCCAATGTTCCCATGCTTCCAAAGGCACACCGTGGCGCGCTGCGGTCGCGAGTGATATGCGATCCCAAAGACGCCATTTCAGCCAGCGAAGGTATTTCACAGCGCCGCTTCGGCGGCCAGCATCCGTTCCAGCGCCTGGTCGGGGCTGGCTGCTATGGGCAGGATGGGCAGCAGCGGTCCGCCGAAATTCATCATGCAAATGAAGAGGTCGCCGCCGTTGGCGATGTGCGCCCGTTCTTCGGCGGTCAAACTCCACCGGCTGAGAACCGCTTTCTCGGAGCGAAAGGTGGGCAGCGGCTTA